>Ga0187855_10001446_pt1 | contig 18824 bp, 16 predicted proteins | sample June2016WEW_8_10_2_FD_132969 | JGI IMG/M metagenome (GOLD analysis project Ga0187855, IMG submission 132969) | Peatland microbial communities from SPRUCE experiment site at the Marcell Experimental Forest, Minnesota, USA - June2016WEW_8_10 | ecosystem: Environmental > Terrestrial > Soil >...
GCAATACCACCATCATGACCTATCTGCTGGACTGGTTCCGGCTGCCGGATGAATTCGAAAACACGCTTTGGCTGAGCCAGATTCTGCAGGGCATGGCGATGAGATATGCTGTCGAGCACTGGCGGCGGAACATGCCGCGCACTATGGGCACGCTGTACTGGCAAATCAACGACTGCTGGCCCGTCGCCAGCTGGTCTTCGATTGACTATCATCACCGCTGGAAAGCCCTGCACTACATGGCCAAACAGTTTTATACGCCGCTGCTGGTTTCCGGTGTGGAAGACGCCGCCAAAGGCACGGTGGAAATTTACGTCAACAGCGATTTAATGGACACTGCAGCCGGCGAATTATCCTGGACCGTCACCGATGTCCGGGGCAGCGCCATTTCCAAAGGCAAAGAAAAAATGGAAATCAAACGCGGCAGCCGCCGGGTTAATGTTCTGAACCTGGCCAAAGATATCAAACAGTACGGCGTCCGTAACCTGATGGTCTGGTTGGAACTGGCGGTCAAAGGCCAGACCGTTTCCACGAACTTTGTCACCTTTGCCCGTCCCAAGCACCTCGAACTGTGTAATCCGGATATCAAGACTGAAATCGGGCAGGCCGGCGGGAATATTGTCGTCACTCTGACCGCAAAGTCCCCGGCCCTCTGGACGTGGCTGGAACTGACCGGAGCCGATGCCCGTTTCTCGGACAATTTCTTCCACCTGCGGCCGGAAAAACCGGTAAAAATTATGGTCACATCTTCAGAACCTTTATCCGCGGCGCAAATCAGGAAAAACCTGCGGGTGCGCAGTCTGTTCGATACTTACAAATAATTTGAATATATAAAGGAGGCTGGATTTCAATGGGTTTTCGCAAGGATTTTGTCTGGGGCGTCGCTACGGCGGCTTATCAGATCGAGGGCGCGGCTTATGAGGACGGCAAAGGGCTCTCGGACTGGGACACTTTTTGCAAGAAACCGGGGAATATCTGGAACAATCAATCGGGCGATATCGCCTGCGACCATTATCATCATTTTCAGGATGACATCGACGCCATGAAACAAATCGGGGTCACCGGTTACCGGATGTCGATATCCTGGTCCCGGGTTATCCCCAACGGCACCGGCGCCGTCAACCCCAAAGGTCTCGCTTTTTACGATCAACTGGTGGATAAACTGCTGGCCGCCGGCATCACGCCTTACGTCACGGTTTTCCACTGGGATTATCCTTATGAACTTTCCTGCCGCGGCGGATGGCTGAACCCGGACAGCTCCGACTGGTTTGCCGAATATACTAAGGTGGTAGTTGACCGGCTCTCCGACCGGGTCACCAACTGGATGACCATCAACGAACCGCAGGTTTTTATCAACCACGGGCACCAGGTAGGCACCCATGCCCCCGGTTTGATGCTGCCGTTCCCGGACGTGCTGCGGGCGGCGCATAATACCTTATTGGCCCACGGGAAATGCGTGCAGGCTATCCGAGCTAATTCCAAGACCAAATGCCGCGTCGGCCTGGCGCCGGTCGGTGTCGCCTGCATCCCGGCTACCGATTCGCCGGCAGATATTGCCGCCGCCAAAAAAGCCATGTTCTCCATCGGCAGCATGAATATCTGGAACAGCAGCTCGGTCAACAAGGACGCCCGGGCCAACGCAGTGGTCGCCAAGGACATCTGGAACAATACCTGGTGGATGGACCCGATGTTCCTGGGCAAATATCCGGAAGACGGCCTGAATTTTTACGGCAGCGATGTCCCTGCGATCCGCGAAAAAGATATGTCCATCATCCACCAGCCGCTGGATTTCTTCGGGGCTAACATTTACCGCGGAGAAACCATCCGCGCCGGCAAGGACGGCCAGCCGGAATTCGTCAAAGACCCCGTCGGGCACCCCCTCACCGCCTATCACTGGGGAGTTGCCCCGGCCGCTCTCTATTGGGGGCCGAAGAATTTCTACGAGCGCTATAAACTGCCGGTTTACATGACTGAAAACGGCATGTCCAATGTCGATTGGGTGGCTCAGGACGGCAAAGTCCACGACCCGCAGCGCATCGATTTCCTGCATCGTTACCTGCTGCAGTTGCGCAAAGCTTCCGATGAAGGCGTCGATATCCGCGGCTATTTCCAGTGGTCGCTGCTGGATAATTTCGAATGGGCCAGCGGCTTCCGCGAGCGCTTCGGCATCGTCTACACCGATTACCCGACCCAGAAACGCATCCTTAAAGATTCCGCCTTGTGGTACAAAGAAGTAATTAAATCCAACGGGGCGAACCTGTAAGCTGCTTAGCTCTTTCTCCCTAATGTTGGAGAAAGCCGGATAGAGGGGGCTATCAATTTCACCCTCATCCTAACCTCCTCCCATTAAGCGAGAAGGAACTAACCGATATAAAAGGGGGGCGGTCAATTATGATTGACCGCCCCCCTTTATTAATCCAAATTATTGTCAGTCTATTATTTGCAATTCGCCAGCACGCTGTTAATCATGCCGTCCCGGTAATATGCCACCCGCTTATCAATGTCAGTGTAATCGATTTTGCCGGTCTTGATGAAGGTCTGCACGGTCTTATAATCCGGAATTGAGGCGCGGCCGCCCAGCCGTGTGCATTTAATCGCCGATACGGCGCTGGCGAACTTCGAAGATTTTTCAGCGTCCCAGCCCTGCAGCAAACCGAAAATAAATGCCCCGTGGAACACATCCCCGGCGCCGGTGGTATCCACCACATTGATATTCTTGAATGCCGGGATTTCAAAGTATTTGTCGCCGTCGAGGCCGACCACGCCTTTCGCCCCCAGCGTGAAGACAACGGTTTTCGGCCCGCGTTTCTGCACGGTTTTGCAGTTCTTTTCGTAATTTTCGTCTTTAAACAGGCCGTTATAATAATGCCGGGAACCCACAAAATAATCAATCAGACCGGTGTTCGCTTCCGTCGTCTGTTCAAAATAACCGGCATCGTCCACCACCGGGATGCCTTTCTCCCGCGCCCACTTCGCGGCCTGCACCGAAGCTTCGCCCATCGGCCCCAGGTGGATGTATTTAGCGGTGGCGATATAGTCTCTGTCAATTTCTTTTGGCGTAGGCTGCCGTCTGGTGCCGCCCTTGGCAATAAAACTGCGCTCCATTGTCGCCGTTTCCGCCACGCAGATGCAAAACGAAGTCGCCGCTCCGCCGTCTTTCAGTAAATGAGAAGTATCGATATCATGGCGCTTGAAATCGTCAATGCAGAACTGTCCGAAATAATCTTCCCCGACCAGTCCCACGATACCGCACTTGGCGCCCAGCCGGGCCGCGGCCACCAGCGCGCTGCCGACATTGCCGCCGCCCTGCCAGCTGTAATCCTTGAGCTGGGCGAAACCGCCCCTTTCCGGCATTTTCTCCATCAGCGTATTAAAATCCATCACCGGGTTTTCAATGCCAATAATATCTAATCCCATAATTCACCTTCTTCTATATATTCGCTATATTCAACGGGCGTATTAACATCCGTTCAAGATATCAATACGCCCGGTTCGAAACAAGACGCGTATAACTTAATTAATTTATTTGGCGGATTTTTCCGGCACGGTTAACAGGAACTTGTTGCGCAGGTAATCCGTCACCATTTTCTTCTGATAATCCCACATGCCGAACAGATTATCCTTTCTATCCTTGACCTGCTGGAAATCCTTGGTAGTCTGGTAGAACAGGGCAAAATATTCGGTGGCCAGGTTGAGTTTGTTGATACCCAGCCTAAAGGACTGCTTAAGCTGGTCTTCCGGGATACCGGTGCCGCCGTGTAAAACAAGCGGGGTATCGATGGCTTTGTTGATTTCCTGCAGGCGTTTCATCGCCAAATGTGGGGTCTCGACATAATAACCGTGGGCGCTGCCGATAGCGATTGCCAGGGCGTCAGCTTTGGTTTTATTGATAAAATCAACCGCCTGGTCGACGGTGGTGTACAGGTCTTCGTTCTCAAAATCGCCTTTGTTGGCGGCAATGCCGACCCGGCCCAGTTCCGCTTCCACATCCACATCCATCGCGTGCGCCGCTTTGACGATTTCGCAGGTGCCTTTAACGTTGTCCTCGAAGGAAAGCTTGGAGCCGTCGAACATCACCGAGGTAAAACCGGCTTTGATGGCGCGCATAATCGTCTCGTAAGACTGGCAGTGATCCTGGTGGAGGGCGACCGGGATTTTAGCCTTTTTAGCTTCGGCAATGGTGGCCGCGGCAAAAGCCTCGTGGCTCATGTACTTGCTCATTTCGGGATAGAGCATGATGATGACCGGCAGGTTCAGTTCCTGTCCGACTTCAATCACCCACTCGATGCTGTCGTAGTTATAGCAGTCAAAAGCCAGCGCTGCTGTCTTTTTTGCATCTACTTCTTTCAGTATTGAGGTCATTTTAACTAATGGCATGGTATCTCTCCCTTAATGTTAGTCTATTATCGTTTATACAAAATCGCGTTCGATATTGCCGATGTATTTGCAGGCTTCGTCCAGTACCGGGATAAATTTCCCGTGGATGCCGGCGACATGATGGACGTAGGGGCCGCAAACCAGCTTCCGTTCCCACTTCGGCCAGTCGTCGGTTTCAATCCAGATGTAGTTGCCTTCGGTGCTCGGACCGTCTGTGCCGACCGCCTGACCGGCGAATAATGAATATTTGCCGCCGATGGCGTCAAACCGGGCAATCGTGACGTCGCCGCCTTTTAATTCCCATTGGCCGTGGCATTCCACCATTACGCGTTTTTTCGCGTCTTTGGCCAGGGATTTCGGGAATGGGCCGCAGTGCCAGAGCAGTTCGGCGTTGTCATTAGTGGGATGGCGGACAGTGACGTCCGCCAGGAAATTCGGACTTTCGCCGCGGGCTGCCGCCGAAAGTATTGCCGAGGTAATGGCGCCGTGGACGTCGGTTTCGCAAGCCATCGGTAAGCCTTTTTCAGAAAGATCTCCAAAAATAAAACACGGGGACATCCCCAGATTCGTGCGGAATTCCGACCAGCATTCGCTGGCAAATGCCTTAATGCCGTAGGTTTTCGCCAGTTCCATCACGGCCAGCTCGAGGGCCGCCATCTTGTCGAGGTCTTCCGGTTTAATCGTACTGCAATTAATCGCTTCAGTCGTCTCGCCAACGATGTGCTTGATGGCGTCTTTTTTACTGCCGTAAATTTTGTTAAATACTGACATGATTTCCGCGGCATTAATCGGCACCACTTCCACGTTGAACTTTTCCAGCAGTTCGTCTTCATTGACGATGACGCTGTGGAATTGCCGCGGTCGCAGCGCAATCTGCCCGACGCGCATGCCGTTGAAATCTTTCATGACGGTGACCACGCGGACAAACTTTTCGATTTCTTCTTTCAGTAATGGTGAATCCAGCCAGCAGTTCTCGATATACGTGAACGGGACATGATATCGCAGTAACGCTTTGCCGCTGGCAAACAGCCCGCATTGCACATCCGTGGTGCGCCAGGCGTAATTCGGCGGGGGCGCATCGTCGCGCGGGCCCCACAGCAGGAACGGTTTGCCCATCGCTTTGCCCAGTTTGCCAACCACTTCTTCCTGGCCGAAGTTGCAGTGCGGGATAAAGAGCCCATCCACGCCTTCTTTTCGGAAATATGCTTCGATTTTGGCGACGTCTTCGGTCTCGAAGAACATGCCTTCTTTATTCAGCCACTCCAGGTCCACGATTTTCACGTCATGGATGCTGCCGAAGATTTCCTTCAGTCTGGCCATGATTTTGACTTTGTTTTTAAAGGCTTCTTTCGGGTCCGGGAATTTATCCCTTCTGACGGGCGCAATGCCGATAGTTACCTTGTAATCACGGAACTTTTCCAACTATGCTCTCCTGTCAATCAACTAAACTATTTTGATTTCCTCTTCCTTGGTCATCTTGTAGAAATAGATATCGTTGCAATAGGTTCTTTCCGGTAAGACTACCATGCAGTTGACGAAATCGTTCTTTTCGGCGAACGGCGCGCAGTGCCAGACGCCCGGGCGTAAAACTACCAGGGTTCCCTTCGGCACGCGGAAGACTTCGATTTTATCCAGCGGCACAGCCTGAGGCGGCGTAGCCGGGGCGACATGCATCAGGATATCGCCGTCCAGCGGCAGGCAGGCTTCACCGGTATGGTTGTGGCATTCCATGGCATCGATGACGTTCGCTCTTTTTTGCACGCGGGTGATGGAAAATGCCGCCTCGCCGATTTGGCCAAGGCTTAAAATTGCCATGTCGCGGTAAAATTCCACCGGGCCGAATCCCAGCTTCGGACCGGAGGGTTCCGTCATGTTGGCAAAAGTGCCGTACATGTGAAAAGCTTCGACAGTTAATTTCTTGACCGTTACTTTTTTCGCAGTTACTTTTTTGTCCATAGTCGTAATCTTACCTCAAAATATTAGATTTTTTCCCCCGTTTATTTTAGGGCCAGGGACGCTGGCTGTTATTGGTAAGTATAGCATATCGCATTCTGAAAAATAAAATTGTAGAATCAACGGGATGGATTCATTTTTAGACGTTTGCGCTTGCACCAAAACGGTGGCAAACATGCTGTCTAAATGCATAGAATGCCTTTGTGCTGAAAATACTGCCGCCGGCGGATAATGTCATAGAATTGCCATATTATTAATCTTATTTTTATAACTTCTTAACGGGCCGTAAAGTAAAATGTAAATATATTAGGAGTTATTTTAAGTTGCTTTTGTTTTAAACGGGTAGAAATAAATAAGGAAGGTTATTAGATGAAATTAAGCGCACGAAACATCCTGAAAGGCAAAGTAACGGGACTCAAACCCGGCGCCATCAACACTGAAGTGATTCTGGAACTGCCCGGCGGGGGGCAAATCGTGTCCATCATCACAAAAGAATCCGCTGAGAATCTGGGATTAGCTGTCGGTAAAACCGCTTACGCTGTAATTAAAGCGTCCAGTGTGATGATTGGCGTGGATTAGGTTCGTTTTTTGACCTGCATTGACAGACCTGTTAAAGTAAATTTAAGTGAATTTGATTACTCTTCGAGTTAATGTACCTGAAACCGCAAGGCATGGTACCTTAACCGCCGGATTTCATCGGAAGTCCGAAGGGTATTACCGGAAACAGTAATGCCTCCCGTGTTTGGAAAGGAGAGATGACTCAACAAGCTTAGCTTTTGGGCGCCTCCGGGCGCCTTTTTTTATGGCTAATACCAGGAAACAATAAGGAGGATAAATGAAAAACCGTCTACCCAACAAAATCAGGTGGCTCGCCGGGCTCTGCTCGATATTAGTAGCCCTGTCAATGATTATGGCTTCGTGCACTGCTGCCGTAACCTCGACGACCACCGGCACTACCAATGCGACAACTACAACGATAACAACCACAACCACTGCCACGACAACCACGACGACTTTACTTCCTGTCACCACCCTGCCACCGACATCCACTACTACCGCTGCGACTACCACCGCAGCCGCCGCTGTCCTGACCGTAGTAAACGGCGGTCTTACCCAGACTTATACCCTGGCGCAGCTTCAAGCTTTGGAAGCTGCCCCCGGTTACGGCACCACTAAGAACGGGACCACCATCTCCGGTCCTTTTGATTATGTCGGGGTGAAATTTACCACCCTGCTGAAGGCCGCCGGCGGAATGACCAGCGGGCAAGCCTTAACACTTACCGCGCAGAATGGCGCGACTGAAGATTTATCTTATGCCCAGGTTTACCAGGGGGCTGTCAATACTTATACCTTGACCGGCAGTTCAGCCGCGGCCGGCCAGCAACCTTTGTTCATGTTGATTTATTCGATGAACGGCAATCCCCTGGATGCGAAGACCGGCCCCTTTGAAGTCGGTGTTATGACCGAAGACGACCGTGCATCTGATGCATCTTTATGGCTGCCGATGACCACGCAAATAACTATCCATCCCGCCACCCGGACGGTGACTGATTCCACCGGCGCCGTGGTCACCATCCCCTGGACGGTCAACCGTATCGCCGATGCCTGGCATGCTAATAATGAAATCGTGATGCTGCTGGGCGGTGCCAGTAAACTGGTTGCCACAACTACCGTGGTGCAGGGCCTGCCCTGGTTCGTCAAGCTGGACCCGGCTATCGCCAACATCCCTGCCCCCTTCACTTCCACTGCCGGTCAGGTCAATATGGAAATGCTCATCGCTACCAGTCCCGATGTATTGTTGTGCAGCGCCGGCTCATTTACCGCCGCCACGATGGCCCAGTTCGCCGCGGCCAATATTCCCGTGGTGCAGATGCCGGCCGCCACTTTTGCCGACCTGCAGACCACGGTCAACATCACCGCCCAGGTCATTGGTCCGCAAGCCCAGACCATCGCGGCCAATTATATCAGTTACCTTAACAGCAATATCCAGGAAGTAACGGCTGTAACCTCTTCCATTCCCGCCTCGCAGCGTCCCACCGTGCTGCACACCAGCCAGTACCTCGTGCTCAGCACGGACGGCGCCGGCAGTCTGATTGATGCATGGATTAACTACGCCGGCGGCGTTGACGTCGCCTCCGCCACCGTTTCCGGAAATCAGAAAGCCATCACCGCCGAACAGATTGCAGCCTGGAATCCGTCTATCATCATCGTTGGCACCGCTCCCAATCAAGCCAATGTTCAGGCCATTTTGAACGACCCCCAGTGGAGCAGCACCGCCGCAGTGCAAAATAAGCAGGTCTACGCCAATCCCACCGGCGTCTATCTTTGGGACCGTTACAGCGCCGAAGAAGCCCTGCAGATTATCTGGGCTGCCAAACTCCTGTGGCCGTCCAAGTTTGCCAGTATTGATATCGTTCAGCAAACCAAATATTTCTATTCGACGTTTTTCCATTATCAATTAACGGATGCCGATGTCGCGGCGATTTTAGCCGGCAACGGCCCGCCTTCGTAAACTGCGCAATTGTGATAAACTGAGTGACAGACTGTTTCCACAACCATTTGTGGGACGGTCTGTCATTCAGCAACCTGGAGTTACAATTTGTCCAAAAAGAAAATCATTCTCCTCATCGCCATCCCTTTAGTTGTTTTTTATGTTTCGCTTTTTGTCGGGCGTTACATGATAGACCCGATGACCGTCCTGCGCATTTTGTTGGCAAAAATCTTTCCGATTACCCATAACTGGTCTTCTACCGCTGAAGTCATCGTCATTCAGATCAGATTGCCCCGGGCGATACTGGCCATATTTGTCGGCGCCGGCCTGTCTATCAGCGGTACCGCTTATCAGGGTATGTTCCGCAACCCCCTGGTCAGCCCGGATATTTTAGGGGTTTCTGCAGCCGCCGGCTTCGGCGCTGCTTTAGCTATTTTGCTTTCCGCCAATATCTGGGAACTCCAGCTGGCTGCCTTTGCCTTCGGGGTGTTGGGCGTCACTTTGACTTACCTCATCGCCCGGGTTTACAAGACCACCCCGACTTTAATGCTGGTGCTTTCCGGTGTAATCGTCGCCGCTTTCTTCAGCGCCCTGGTCTCCGGCGCCAAATTAATCGCCGACCCTGAATCTAAACTACCGGCTATCACCTACTGGTTGCTGGGCAGTTTTAACCGGGCCACCTACAAAAGCCTCTATATCGTCATTCCGATAATTGTATTGGGTTCTGTCGGTCTGATGCTGGTCAGTTGGCGGCTGAATGTTCTTTCGATGGGCGATGACGAAGCCCGTTCCATGGGGGTTAAAACCGAATCCCTGAAGTTTTTTATCATCGCCTGCACCACACTCATCACTGCCTCGGCCGTTTCTGTCAGCGGGATTGTGGGTTGGGTAGGACTGGTGATACCCCATGTCGGCCGCATGATTGTCGGCCCTAATCACCGTTGGCTGCTCCCGACCAGTATGGCTTTGGGGGCGGTCTTTTTACTGGTTGTCGACGATATTGCCCGCACCGCGACACCGTTGGATATCCCCATCGGCATCCTCACCGGTCTTATCGGCGCACCGTTTTTTGCCTATCTGCTGCGCCGGACTAAGGGGGGCTGGAAATAATGGAACCCAGAATCCGATTGCGGGATGGCGCTTTCAATTACGGCGACCACGAAATATTCCACGGTCTGAACCTCGATATTGCCCCCGGTGAAGTGCTGAGCATCCTCGGCCCGAACGGCTGCGGCAAAACAACTTTACTTCGCTGTCTCAGCGGCGCCCTCAAATTAAATGCCGGCACTATCTGGTTGAATGAAAAAGATATTGCCAAATTCGATACTATTGACCTGGCTAAAAATATTGGCTTTGTCTTTCAGGACCACACGATATCATTTCCCTATTCCGTGCTGGAAGTCGTCAGTATGGGCCGCGCTCCCTACCTCGGCCGGTTTGCCGCTCCATCCGCCACTGACATGGCGATTGCCGAAGCAGCGCTGGATAAAGTCGGCATGCTGCACATCAAGGATAAACCTTACACCGAGATCAGCGGCGGCGAAATGCAGCTCATTCTCATTGCCCGCACGCTGACGCAGGAACCCCAGGTCATCATGTTCGACGAACCGACTTCGCATCTGGATTTTAAAAACCAGGCGCTTTGTCTGAACATCATTAACAAACTGGCCGAACAGGGGATTTCGATGATTATGACTACGCACAACCCCAACCAGGTGCTGATGTACCCAAATACCGTGGCCATGATGAACAACGGCAAATTCATAGCCATCGGCAAAGCCGATGAAGTGATTACAGAGGATACGCTCAAAGCCATTTACGGCATTGATGTTAAGGTCTTTTCCGTGCCGGACCCCAACAGTAACGGCCAACTGAAAATGGTCAGCCCATGGTTCAAAAACCCTCTTGGGGATATGTGAAAAGTAAAGATGTCTCTGTGCTATAAAGCGGTTTAAAAGTCGCCCCTTTACTGTCGTTCCCGCGAAAGCTGAAAGTACTGAACGAAGTGAATGTACGGGAATCCATCTGATATCCCTGCCAAGATTATAACCATGAAATACGATTCATCGGCATAAATGTACTAAAAGCTATCACTATTCGGTGTTTAATACATAACATTATTTTATTTATTGGTCTATTCCCTCAATTCCTGCGGCACCTTGCTCAAATCGCCGCCGAATGCCGGTTTCAAAGGTCTCTTGCCTGCCTGTTCCATCAGCGCTTTCCCTTTGGCGCTCAGCAGCAGCCTTGCCCAGGCCAGCGCCGCCGGGCGGTTAATGCATGTTTGCGGAATCGTTAGCCCCAGCCGGATGGGTTCGCCGCGCATGGTCACTGTCGTCCCCGGTTTGAGGCCGGGAATGGTTACACTCGCCTGCTGATAATAATCGGCAAACTTTTCGTTCGAAAGGTTAATCTCATCGGGTAACGGGATAATTTTGCCGCCCATTGTCCATGAACTGTAAGAAAATGAATAGCCTTTATCCCTTTCCGCGATGGTGTTGGCTGAAAGGAACTGTTTGCCGCTCTTTTCCGCCAGTTTTTTCGCCAGCCCCGGTATTTTGTAATATTTTTCGGCCAGTTGAAAAACCATCAGCGACCGATAACCGGCAGGGTCGTTCTCCGGTTCGGACCGCCAGAACGCCACGTCTTCCCTTTGAATAATCTCCAGCCAATTTCCGGAGTTCACTTCCCCGGCGTATTTCGACTGGTCGGTGTAACGTAGCACAAATCCGGTCGCCGCGAAAATCACAAACCAGTCGGCAAAATCGGGTATCATCAAGTTGGGGATATCGGCATAATCCACCGAGAGGTAAACATCGGTCTTTTTACCGGCCGCCATGTCCCGGATCAGCCTGACTCCGCCAGCGGACACATCGGCAATTTCAATATCAGGATTCAATCTTTTGAATTCTTCGTGGACTAACCGGCACATCCCGGTCAGGCTGCCGGCATGCATCACGGTCAGTTTACCGGAAAACCCTTTTTTCTCATCTATATTCAATTTCAAACTCTCCTACCGCAAGACTTCGCCTAAAAGGAACCGTCAGATTCATATTTTTAACTTTGATAAAATCCGCCGGCACGCCAATGTGATGCTTATTTACTGCACCAGTTTTCTCATTTTTACAATCGCATTATGGTCGGCCAGCACATAAATCTGGTCGCCGGTTTCCAGCACAAAGTCCTTGCCTTTATTGGGGTAGGATTCTCCGCCGCGGATTATTAGCAGCAGCGGCGCGACCTGTTCGATATCACCGTTATGTAACCCTTCTTTGGTGATGGTAAACTCCGCGATGTTTTTCCCACCAAACCGTCCCGGTAAAAACGCCCCCACGATTTCGTTGGAAGCCGTCGCTGTCGCCAGGATGTTCCCGATGATATCCGAAGGCGCGATGACCACATCCGCCTTGGCCGCTTTGGCGCCTTCCCGCAGTTCCCGCTCGTTGATTATCGTTATCGCCCGTATTCTGGGATTCAGCTGCTTCGCCACCATGATGCTGAGCATGTTGTCGCCGTCGTCGTCATACGTCGCCACCAGCGAACCGGCGCGTTCGATTCCTGCTTTTTTCAGGGCGTCGTAAACCAGGTTTATCGGTGAAGACATCGCCGTAATCCCGTTGTTACGGGCGATTTCCACCTGTTCTTCATCCTTTGCCACCACCACATACTCCATGCCCATGTCTTTCAGTTTTTCCGCCACATATTTACCCAGGTAACTGTATCCCATCACGATAATATGGTTGCTCATCGTACTGACTCGCACTTCATCTACTCGCCTCATAAAAAACTCCTTTTTGGTCACAGTCGAAATCAGGGTTTGCAGCAATGATGCGGCCGAACCGACGCTGGCGACAATGATGATAATCAACAGGATTTTTTCCGGGTTGGCCATCGTGACGATATTCGGTGAATACAGGCCGATGGTGGTCACCGTCGATACCGAGCCCAACAAAGCAGTCAGCCAGTCCAGCCCCTGAAAATGATGAAATACCGCCGCGCCGACGAAAAACATCAGGGCGATGATTAATAACTGCACCCAGACCCGCTTTAAAACAACGTAAGGTCCGGATGCCACCAACAGGATGATTCTTTCCAGTGCCCGGAATATTTTTCTCATGTTTTCCCAATCGAAATTAATAATGTATTTGTTTATATCATATCATCGTTATGTAATCAGTGTGGAGTAATGCTAGAATAATAGCATAATGGCGAAACAAATCCGCGACCGGGAACGGAAATGGGTATCCGGCCTGAAGTCGTTCTGGCATAACCTCAGTCATCCTGCGCCCGAAGGGCGTATCGACGTCAGCTATCTTCTGAAATGGTTGCTGTTCGGCGCGATTATCGGCGTCGGGGCCGGGTTGGCCGCCATTGCCTTCCACCGCTGCATCGAGTTAGTTACCGGCTGGACATTGGGCGATATCGCCGGCTTCAAGCCCCCGCAGCCGCTGGGCGAGGGCCAGGATATCATCTCCGCCATTACGCACCGCTGGGCCATTCCCATCATCGCCGCACTGGGCGGTCTGCTTGCCGGATTTGTCGTTTATAAACTGGCGCCGGAAGCTGAAGGCCACGGCACCGATTCCGCTATAGACGCTTACCATAATAAAAACGGAAACATCCGCTGGCGCATCCCCTATGTGAAGTTTGTCGCCTCGACGATTACTATCGGCACCGGCGGCAGCGCCGGCCCGGAAGGCCCGGCTTCGCAAATGGGCGCCGGTTTTGGCTCTTTTGTTGCACAGATCGCCCATCTTTCCGTCGAAGACCGCCGTATTGCCGTGGCCGCCGGTATGGGCGCCGGTATTGCCGCCATCTTTAAAGCTCCGTTGGGGGGCGGTATCCTGGCCGCGGAAATATTATATCTGCAGGGCATGGAAAGCGAAGTCCTGATACCGGCATTTATTTCCTCGATGATTGCCTACGTCATCTACGCTTCCGTCCAGGGATTTACCCCGATTTTCGGCACCGGACTGAACATTTCCTTCAGCGACCCTGTCAGTCTGGTTTATTACGGCGTCCTGGGTATTGGCTGCGGCCTGCTCGGCATCCTCACCACACGGACTTTCACCTTCGTCAAGGATATCTTCCACAAATGGCGCTTCCCACGCATCCTGAAACCGGCCGTCGGCGGATTGTTGACCGGGCTGATTGCCCTCTGGCTGCCGCAGGTGCTCGGCGTTGGTTACGGTTGGACGCAGCTGGCGATGACCCCGGGTGCCATCGGTATCGGCCTGGCGCTGCTGGCTATACTGGTTTTCGCCAAAATTCTGGCCACTTCGTTGACCGTTGAATCCGGCGGCTCCGGTGGCGTTTTCGCCCCCGGCATCGTCATCGGCGGGCTGCTGGGCGCGGTGCTCTGGGGATTGATGCGCAATATACATGGCATGCCCTCGCTGGCTTCTTTTGTCATTGTCGGGATGATGGCGTTTTTAGGCGCCGTGGGCCATGTGCCGCTGGCAGTGATGGTGATGATTGCCGAAATCACCGGTAGTTACCAGCTGCTGGCCCCGGCCATGATTGCCGTCGGCCTGGCCTATGTCATCATCGGCAATAACACGATGTATCACAGTCAGGTACTTTCCCCGGCCGAATCGCCGGCGCACCGCAGCAAATATGCCTATCCCCTGCTCAACCGGATGCTGGTGAAAGAGGCGATGAGGGCCAAAGTCCTGACGCTCTCCCCCGAAGCCACGGTCGCCGACGCGGCGGGCATGATGCAGATTAACGGCATCAAAGGCATACCAATAATTGATACCACCGGAAATCTGACCGGCATCATCGCCAACATTGATATCATGAAAACTCCGCATGATAGTTGGCGGATGACCAGGGTAAAAGATGTAATGTCCACCGACCTGGCCGTTGTTCGTGCCGAAGACCGTCTGGACTACGCCATGAATTATATGCGCCAGCGCAATATCGGCCGTCTGCCGGTCGTGGAAGATAAAAACCCGAAAAAACTCGTCGGCATTATCACCACCAGCGACATTGTCGCTGCTTATATGGAATCCCAGAACCTGGTGGAAACAACAAAAAACAATACCTCTGAATAATCCGGGTAAACACGTAAAAATTGCTCTCGCTCTTATATATTTCCCCTATCTATAGTTAAATTCGCAATGGAAAAGTGAGCCAATATTTACTCGAACGTAACACAGTGACGAATCGTTACCGCATGGCTGTTTCAACCATTGCACTGATTAATGATTAGCAGTTTATCCAATTTCAGAAGAACATGTATTGAATAATCATATGACAAGACGTATAATTTGATGCATATTATGCTTGGAAATCCAATGACAGATAAGACAAAAATAATTCCACTAAGGCATCTTTTTATAGGGCGCACGATCGGCACGACCGGCTTGACCGCTTACAATATTAGCGATAACATCGGTTGTGAAGATATGGAAGCGATGACGTTAAGAAGCACCAGTCGATAAAGGCGGTTTTTAGAGGTAAAGGCCGTGGCATTTTTTGCCGGGTTTAAAAAGTTAAATTGGATCTCGGATATCTTCTCTCCGTTAGCCGTAATTCTAATGGAGGTTTGCTGTTTATGTGCATGGCTGATTTACATCGGCAGCCTGCCAATGGAGACCACTCCCCGGCCGGCGCTTGGTTTCCTGTCGCTGATGTTCCTGTTAGGCGGGTCTTTCGTCGTCACCCGGTTTTTCCTGAAACAGAAATGGCCGCTGGCCTGGATACAGGTATGTATTATCGTCTGCGGACTAATTGCGATTTTCCTGGCGGTGCGTTTTGAATATGCGGCCGGTTTCAGTCTCTCCAGCGGTCAGTGGTTTGTTTCATATGGAAAAGTGCTTCTCAACTTTTTCAGGCATTATGAACCATTTATACTTGCAATTATCGCCGGTTTGTACCTGTGGTGGCGCGGTATCGGCCTGGCCCGCTCCCGCCTCTACTTCGAAGATCTTTATCGGGCATTCCTGATACAGCTGGGTACCCTGGTTTTCCTGATTATTTCCTGGAACTTTACCTACACCACCGGCGCGATGAAAAATATCATCTCGAATATCGGCGTATATGTTGTCGGGTTTTTCTTTTTCGGGCTGCTGGCGCTGGCCTTATCTAACCTGCGTGTCCTCCAGGAAAAGTTTAGAAAAAAGGGAGAATTATCTAAAAATCTCGCACGGCGCTGGCTGACCACGATTATCGTGGTGACTTGCGGCGTGGTGCTGTTGAGCATCGGTTTTGCGAGTATTTTCTCCACCCAATTTCTCGCAATGCTGGAAAAATTCATGAATTCCGCGACAACTGCTTATTCCTACATCATGTATGGTTTGTTCTTTGTGGTTGGTCTTGTGGCGGTATTGTTCTATTATATCGGCGAGTTCCTGCGATACCTGCTTACATCTCAAAAAACACCGGAACCTCCGAACTTTAATCCGGCACAACTCTTCCCTCCTCCCAATAAGCCCAATACTCAAGGTTCTCTTTCTCCGATAATCCTTTTGATAATAAAATTGGTTGTATTAGCGCTGATTGCAGCCTGGGTAATTTGGCTGATAATGAAAGCCATTCAACGCCGGCATCAGGCAGAACTGACCGAAGATGTTCAAGAAGAACGGGAATCGCTCTGGAGCTGGACGGGATTCTTAGCGGATATCCTGGTATTTCTGAAATCGCTGTTCCGGCTATTCAAGCGAAAAAAGAAGGCGGTGACAGCCGATATGGCAGCAGACTGGCAGGCGGTAGACGGTAATCCCGGGCGCAGGTTAACCATCCGCGAGATATACCGGCACCTGCTTCGGCAGGGAGCACGCCTAAAAATGCCCCGGGAAAAATATGAAACTCCTTCCGAATATGCTCAGCGTTTGGGGAAATCTTTGCCGGATGAAAAAGAGCCGTTGAATGAAATCACCGACTTATATATAGATGTCCGTTACGGGGAACATGTCATTGAAGAAAAGAGCATTGATAAGGCCAATAATATTTGGAGAACGTTATCTTCTATTTTTGTAGGCAAAGATGAACCAGCCTGATGCGCCGCACACCGATTTTGATAAACCGCCATTCTTTTTTACACTGGAAGAAAAATTTAAAAATATCGGCGGCGGTTCTTTATATTACCGGGCGGATATTAAAAGCCTGGACTTGAAAGGCAGCGAAAACATCCTGGATTTCGGCTGCGGCGGCGGCGCGGCGGTGCGTGCTATTACGAAACATCTCAATGAAAAAGGACACATATTGGGTGTGGATACTTCCGGTTACTGGATAAATATCGCCCGGCAGCGGTTGGCGCAATATCCGAACGTGGAATTGAAAACCGGCGATATCAGGACAATGAACTTGCCGGACCATTCCTTTGATGTAATAATTACGCTCAACGTCCTGCACCACATCGCCGCGGAAGAAAGACTGTCGGTAATGACGGTCCTTACCTGCTTGCTCAAAAAAGACGGCCGTTTTTATCTAGGCGAAAGACTGCAGGCATCCCATGGCATTCCGGTCCAAGAACTGCGTTCCCTCCTCGCAGGCGCCGGTTTCACCGAAACGACTTTTAAAATGAATAAATCGAAATATCGCGGGATATTTGTTCCGCAATGAACTGTGCAAACACGCCGATAATGACTCTTGATTGACAAATTCGCTCAAAATAGCTTACAATAATCAAATTCCGGGATAAAAAGGAAACAAACAGCACCATGTCCTCAATCAGTCGCAATGCCCGTAACCTCAGAAGCTCCAGACAACCCATTTATACCGGGGTGGGCTTGGCGTTGCTGTTTTTCGAGGTAATTGATACCAAATAACCAATAATCAAAACTCAAGTTTCAGGCACAAGGCTAAGCCCGTGAGAAATATCTCCCGGGCTTTTTTATTTTTGTAAATAAGGAGAACGATGCGAACCAGATTCAGACGAAGAGCAAATTAAAAGAAATGAGCTGTAGGGTCGGGTTTCGAACCCGACCGCCCGGAATTTCCCAATTAAATCCAAATTATCAAATCAAAAAATATATAAATAAAAAAAAGGAACCTAAAAATGAATCATTTTATCAACTTTAAAAATTTTAGCCCTGATTATCTGGAAAATATCATCGACCAGGCCCTCGAAATGAAACATTATCCCAATCAATACGCCAAAGTTCTGGAGGGTAAAAACCTCTACATGCTTTTCCAGAAAACCTCCACCCGCACCGCGCTTTCGTTCGCTTTCGGCATGACCGCGCTGGGCGGCAACTATCTTATCCAGAATTGGCAGGACAGCAACTTTTCGATTGCGGAAATCCGGGATGAAGTCCGTTATGTTTCGCGCCAGGCGGATATCATCATGGCCAGGTTGAAAACCAACGGGGATATCAATCTAATGGCGCAATACTCTTACGTGCCGGTGATTAACGGCTGCTGCAACATGTACCATCCCTCTCAGGCCATCGCGGATTTGGTCACTATTAAAGAGATATTCGGTACCCTAAAAATTAAACTGCTCTACATCGGCGTAAAAAATAATGTTTTGAATTCTTTGGCCGATTCCTTACCGAAACTCGGCGCCGAGGTTTTTGCCGTCACGCCGTAGTGAATGAACCGTCCGTGGACAAAGAGCTCGACGCAACCGCCTTCCAAACCGGAAAATATCATGAAATCGGCAGCGGGCATCCGACATTAACCGGCGTCAGGAAATTAATCCGCGAAATCGATGTCGTCTACACCGATACCTGGGTGGACATGGAATTCGTTAACGACAAAGCTTGTGCCGGGCTGAAAGAAGAGCGGCTGAAAAAGATGCTGCCGTTCCAGATTAATGCTGAACTCCTTCAGGGCAGCAAAGCGGTGGTGATGCATGATATGCCCATCCACGCCGGTTTCGAAATTACCCGCGATGTTGTCGAAACTCACATCAAAACCATCCTGCAGCAGGCAGATAACCGTAAATACGCCGCCCGGAGCATTTTGTTTAATTTATTGAAATAATTATTGGTTCTTCCGTAGGGGGAGGGTTTAGTCGCAGACGTAACCCTCCCGCCTACGTTCCTAATTGTATAAA
>Ga0187855_10001449_pt1 | contig 18813 bp, 17 predicted proteins | sample June2016WEW_8_10_2_FD_132969 | JGI IMG/M metagenome (GOLD analysis project Ga0187855, IMG submission 132969) | Peatland microbial communities from SPRUCE experiment site at the Marcell Experimental Forest, Minnesota, USA - June2016WEW_8_10 | ecosystem: Environmental > Terrestrial > Soil >...
CACCGGCGCGCGAAAATCCAGCTCCAGTTGATGGGCGGAGTCTATAGTTTCGACGTGGGCGCTCACGGCGTGGGTATCGCCGCTTGCGTCGTGTTTGCTTCGAATGGCCAGAACGTTCCCCCGCGTCGAGATGGACAATCGCGACATCGGGAATCGCGGGACCAGGCGGACCCACCCGCGTCTCTCGAGTATTTTCGGCAGATTCTCACGGGCCGGCATAGCCCTGAAGGCTCACGGCTTATCACATGGCTACAATCTCGATGAATGATGGCTTTGGATGCCTTAAGCCATCACATATCTGGAAGCCATCCCAACCCGTCCGGATCCCGGTGGACGAAAGCGAAAAACAGAGTATGCAAAAGGATCTCGAGGACAAGCTCATACGTACTCTTCGCAGCAGGCTCACAAGATGTTACGCCCCCTTGTTCCCCGCCTTCACCCGCGCCCACCTCGCCCTTTGTGCCGCTGCGATTCTCTTTCTGCCTGCTGCTGATATGGTTCGCTTCGCTTTCGGCGTGTGACCTTTCGCCTTCGCCCATCGCGCTTTCTGCGCCAAGCTGATCTTCCTGCGGGCAGCAGCCGACATGGTGTTCCTCGGTTTGGTGTAATTACTCCCGCCGTGCAACTTGCCAAGAACGGAAAGCGCGGCATCAACATGACGAAGCTCATTCACCAGACCCGTTCTCATTGCCCTCAATTCCGACACAAAGCCCGCTAGTCCCGCCAGATTTGCCATGAAGTCCCCCTCGCGAGGAATTGTACTTGATCCCCTCTGCTTGTTGAGGGCTGGTGCCCTGCTGAGTGACCGGGATGGGCTGCTTGGAGGCGTTTGTCCCCTCGATAGCGGACTCCTGCGGCGAAACCTCTTCCAAACTTCAAACCAAGGATTTAACCGGGCGCACGGGGGTCGCGGGTACAACTATTGGCCCTCCGTTACGTCCAGCCGACCGCGAAAAACCGATAAGCTAGCGTCATGGAACGTCGCTGGCCACGCTCCAAAATAGATGTCCCTGTCCGGGCTGTCATCCACAAGCCCGACCAAACCCTGTTCCGGGATGGGCGCGGCATGGAAATGAGCGAAGGCGGCATGTGTCTGTTGATGGAAGGAGAACTCGGGCTCGGCGAGCAGATCGAAGTGGAGTTCACTCCTCCGTATTCAGGCAAACCCATTCGCGTGCGGAGCGAAGTGCGTAATCGCGAGGGATACCGCTACGGAGTCGAGTTTATTTCCGAGGGCAAGCAAGAGCGGAGCGAAGTTGCCCGCTTGCGCCAAATGCTAAACCCCTTCGAGGATGCAAAGTTGTCTTGAAAGCTCCCAGTCCTTTACTTCTTCGGATAGCCAACAGACTGCGCCAGGAGAATCTTCTGATTTGGCCCCAACTTCATGATCTTGGCTAGCGCGGCGCGATCCACTGAGCCCCGGACGACCGTTGCCAATCCCTCCGAGGTGCAAAACAGATAGACATTCTCGCCGATGAAACCTGCATCGGCGGCAGTGAAGAGTTCTGCTTCACTCTCCGCTTGTCCCGTCTTGCTGAGGTCGGCAACATAGACGAGGTTCACAGGGGCAGCGGCGACAAAGGATTGCAATCCAGTGGCGGCGCGCACATCTTGCGCCAGGATCGGGTCAAGCCGGTTGGCTTTGGCGTTGTACAGAAACAAGCCATCGCCCATAGCGACGTAGATCTCAATTTCTTGCCAGTTCATCGCTGAAGGCGCGGTACGTCCGCCATCCGGACGGTTAATGCCGAACGCAGCCCAAAGGAGGTTGGCTAACACCTGCATGGGCAGCTTCTCGGGGCTAAACTCCCGTCGAGTCTTTCGTTCCTTAAGCACCTGCATGAGCGGACGCCCACCCTCGGTCTGTGCCGTTGGCAGTTGGATCGGTTTCAGATCCTGAGCTTGGCTGGCGATGCTGACAACAAGAGTGAGTAGTAAAACCGATTTGCGCATAAAGATCCTCGGTAAGAGATGGTCTCAGACCCGCCTGGAGATCGTCGGCTGAGGGGAAGCCGCTCACGCCAAGCCAGCAGCCATGACAGGATTGTAAGACGTTTTAACGATTTTCCACTTTTGACGCGCTACTTCTGCTCGCCGGGTGCTTTCCCAAATCGAAACCTACTGCAGCGGGGTCTCGGTTCCAGCGCAACTGCTGATCGGAGCGGTATTGGTGCGCACCACAGCATCCGCGACCGAACAGAACGCGCGCACGCCCGTGGTGTTCACCGTCACCGGGGTTGCCCATACAGCATAACCGCCGGACGTGCCCGCCGCTGAGAAGGTATAGCCACTCTTGGTGCCCGCCGCCAGCGTCGAGTCGATCAAGCAGGCGCTAGTCGAGGTGGGAACGACGGAACCGGTGCAGGTACCCGTCAGATCCGTCAGGTTGGCGGCAAAGCCCACCGTCGGGTAGCTGGAGTTGTAAGAAATCATGGCCGTGTTGATGGTGCGAATCGACCCCACTGCGGACGCCTCGTTCGCCGCAATGCGCGCCCGTAGCAGGTTCGGGATAGCAATCGCCGCAATAATCAGAATGATCGCCACCACAATCAGCAACTCGATCAGCGAAAAGCCTCTTTGTCTCTGCATTTGTTTGGACCCTCCCTCATTCCGGGGTCCGACGCAGCCACGATACCCTTCGCCGGGTGGGGTAATTCGGTGTCCGCTACAGCCTCGATTGACAACACCTGTCAGATTTGCAAGCGAGCAGCCACCCTTGATCGGCATTCTGCCACTTCCAAGAGGATCACTGCCGCGGCACGGGGTCCACTAAGCAGACTAGCCGGACACCACACGCTTGTCTGTGGCGGAGATCACAGCGGCTGGTGAGGCCCTGCTTGTCTTCTGTTGCTTCCCTGGCCATCCGGGCAGCGGTTTGGCTTCGTCCAAGAGTATGTACTTGCGGCACGGTTATACAGCGAACGGAACTGAAGGCTGCGCCGGGATAGGAGGCGATCCTGGTGCAACGTATCCTGCCACCGGGGGCGGAGAGCGGCAAGCACACGCAATCGGGCAACGAGATCGTGTTTATCCAGGAGGGTGAGGAGAGAGCCCGTAGCGTGGCTGCCCGGAATTCACCGCAGGAAGCCCGCTGGCGACACTCAGAATCGGTCTCGTAACCCAAGCTATCGTAACCTTGACTGCGCGCTGCCCGCTTGCGATGCTCATTGTCGTGAAGAAGCGTCAGAAGTCCCGCAAAGCTGCTCGCGCCCCGCGCATCCGTGTTCCCAATAATGAACGCGCCCAATTTGCTATTAACGACACCCGCTTCGTGGGCGTGCTGCAGCGTCTATCGCTCACCGGAGGTTCCGCGGTCCTCTCGAAAGGCCCGGTTTCCCAAGGAACCCTGGGTGAAATCGGTATGGATACCGTCTTCGGCGAGGTCAGCGCCCGTATCGAGTTTCTTCAGACCGGCGCCGATGGTGTCCCGCTCGCCCAAGCCTTCCGCTTCCTCGCCATGGAAAGCAAAAGTGCGAAGCGCTTCGCTGATTTCGCAAAACTGATGGAGCAGGCGGGCTACAGCGATGCTCCGCAAACGAAACCGTCCGCTCTTTCCGCCCCAGCCTCGGAAACGTTGGGATTGCTCCTGCACAGCGTACGCCGTCTTGCGGCCACCATCTGCGCCAGTCGCTCCACCGTCCAAAGGTAGGGCCGTTCGGGTCGTACTCTCTTGCAGCGCCGTTGGGTAATTCCCCGCAGGCGCATGCGCGTGGCACCCCAATAGCTCGACAGGATCACAAAGAATACGAAATCACTTGAGGGCGGCCGGCTTCCTGTTCTGTGTGCGCGTCACGAGCCACGGTGATGATGCTCACTGCGCGCCGGTCGCGCAGCGAATACGCTTGCTTTGAGATCGCTACGCTCGTAGGTAGGACCTTCCGCCCGGCACGAATTCTTCGTCCAAGGAAAGAAGGCACGTCATGCTGCTGTTCCTGTTGTTACTCTTCCTGGTTGGGACTTGCCTGCTCCTGCTGCTACCGGCCCTTTGGGCGGAACAGATTTACCACACGTATCGCGAAGGGCGGACGGTGAACTGTCCGGAGACGCATGCGCCGGTCTCGGTGCGGTTCAACGCCTTGCGCGCAGCCTGGAGCGGCATGTCCGGCCCCCAGAAACTCCGACTGACCGATTGCACGCGCTGGCCGGAGCGCGCTGATTGCGGGCAGGAGTGCATTCCGGATGCGGTGTTGGCCAAGCCCGCGTCTTTCGTGGACCACGTTCCGTGGCGAACCAGAAGGGTCGTGCATTTGCCCGTGCTGCTGGCCGGCGCCGCGGCGTGGGTGCTGGGCATGGCTTGGCATTCCGAATACTTGTTCCGGCCACGATGGATGATCGCTCTCGGATTGAGCGATCCCCAGACGCGAGCGTTGGCACGGATGTTGGCGCCGCATCTGCTGAGCGTGGGTGCATGCATCCTGTTCGCGTACGGCGTTGCGGGACTGCTGCGCTGGCTGGGTTCGCGTACCTTGACCCACGGCATCGAGGTGGCAGCTGCGCTTTGGTTGGCGATCGGCGCAGCACTGATGGCGGCCACTCGGTCGTGGGTGGCGCCCGAGTTACTGTGGATTGAGGGCGGATACACGTTTCTTGGCGCGTTGCTAATCGGCGCCATAGTAGGCGGGGTGCCGCGGTGGGTGGTTTTGCGGGACCCGGGAGAGCGTGACGGTAAAAGTTGCGCATGATGAAACAGCGGCGGTGAATGTGAGGGTGGGGCCCATCGACTGCGGTCCGGGCACGCTCTTTCGACATTCCCCGAAAACCGCGCGAAGTGTAGTTCTCGGTCCGCTCAGAAACAGGGGGAAAACTATTCAGCGATTCTGTCCAACCACCTCTTCGCCGGGCGCCGCAGTACAGCGAGTACTCATGCTGCTGCTGGCATTACTCGTTGCCGCGGTAGTCTCCGCGTCCGCCAAAACGGGGGACCAAGAAGCACCGATCCGTCCGGTGGATGGGGTCAGCATCTTTCGAAGTAACTGCGCCGCTTGCCACGGACTCGATGGGCGAGGTAATGGCCCGGTGTCCAAGGTGCTAAAACGGGGGGTTCCCGACCTGACGAAACTTTCCGAGCGTAATGGCGATGCGTTTCCTGCCATTCATGTGCGAACCGCCATCATGTTTGGCGCAGACGATCTCCTGTCCGCACATGGCTCGAGGGAAATGCCGATTTGGGGGCCGATTTTCCACGAGATCGAGTTTGACCGGGACCTGGGCAATGTGCGGCTCGAAAATATAACCAGGTATTTAGAGTCCATTCAGCGGAAGTAGCTGGATGGATCTGACGTGTTAAACGCCAATTCCGCATCCCGAATCTGTTAGTTCGAGCGCGGGGACCAACTTGCCCGGCAAACTGTAGCCCGTTGCGCACGACTTTTTCGGTAACATGGTGTCTCCGAACGGACACCACGCCATGATCGAGCGCTTCGACTTTTCCGATCTCCGCGACCTTTTTGCCAAGGCTAACGAGGAAAAGTCTGGCGACCAGTTGGCCGGCATCGCCGCACGATCGGAACGAGAGCGCGTTGCGGCGAAACGCAAACTTGCAGACTTGACGCTCGGGGAAATTGTCCGTCGCCCGCTGATTGACCCTTCCGAGGACGATGTCACCCGCCTCATTCTGGACACATTCGACCAGGAATCGTTCCGCTCCATCCGAAGCATGACCGTCGGGCAGTTTCGCGAGTTTATCCTGGACGACGGAACTACCGGCGCCGAACTGCAGCCGCTGCAGAAGGCCATCATTCCTGAAGTCGCCGCCGCGGTCACCAAGCTGATGAGCAACAAGGATCTGGTGCTCGCTGCCGCCAAGATCCGCAACGTCACACGCTGCCGCAATACGATGGGAGAGCGTGGCGTGCTGGGAATCCGCGTGCAGCCCAATCACCCGGCTGACGACATCGGCGGAATCCTTCTGGCTGCATTTGAAGGACTTCTCTACGGTTGCGGAGACGCAGTCATTGGCGTGAATCCGGCCGCCGACTCGGTGGAGACAGTCCGTTCGATTCTTGTGGCTTTGGATCGCCTGGTTGAAGCGTACGAAATCCCGACGCAAGTCTGTTGCCTGGCGCATATCACCACTCAACTGGCCGCGTTAAGTCGCGGGGCGCCGGCAGATCTTCTTTTCCAGTCGGTCGCGGGCACGGAAGCGGCCAACCGCAGCTTCGGAATCACTCTGAACATGCTGCGCGAAGGCCGCGAACAGGTTCTCGAGCATCATCGCCAACGGAACCACAAAGTCCGCTGGGTAGGCGACAACGTGATGTACTTCGAAACTGGTCAGGGCAGCGCGCTGTCCGCCGAGGCGCATCACGGAGTCGATCAGCTGACGCTTGAAGGGCGAGCGTACGGAGTCGCACGGACTCTCCAGCCTTTTCTGGTCAACAGTGTCGTCGGCTTCATCGGCCCTGAGTATTTGTACGACGAGAGGCAGATCATCCGCGCCGGACTCGAAGACCATTTCATGGGTAAGTTGCTCGGCCTGCCGATGGGTTGCGACGTCTGCTACACCAATCACGCTGCCGCCGACCAAAACTCAGCCGACAACCTGCTGCTTCTTTTGTCGGCTGCGGGCTGCAACTACTTTATGGGCGTTCCCTGTTCCGACGACGTAATGCTGAATTACCAATCCACCAGCTATCACGACGCGTTAGCCGCGCGACGCCTATTCCAGTTGCGTCCGGCACCGGAGTTCCTCGCATGGCTGCAGAGTATGGGGATCTATCGTGGTACTGAACCGGCGTCCCTCGACGCGTCCGCAAGGCGGCAACTGATGCAGGGTTTGGAATCGTCGCTGGAGAGGACGGTCTGAATGGCGCCCAGCGAGGACCAACGAAAAGATAAACGAGACGACAACCGAGAAGACAAACTCGCCCAGCCCCACGATCCCCCCGAGTACGACTTGCCCGGGATGCTGAAGAAGGTACGCGCACAAACCCCGGCGCGCCTGCTCGCAGGCCGCAGCGGGGCCGCGTATCGAACCAATACTCAACTTGAATTGCGCGAAGCACACGCCGCCGCCCGCGATGCCGTGCGCGCGGAGTTGAATCTCTCCAGGTGTCCTGAGAACGATCCCGGCGACAACTTCGCGCGCAAATGGAATCTGTTTGAAGTCTGCTCCCGCGCGGCGAGCAAAGATGAGTATCTCTTGCGCCCTGACCTGGGCCGTCACCTGAATGACGCGTCCCGCGCGGAGGTGGACCGGCGTTGCCCCACGGGACACGATTTGCAAATCGTGATCGGCGACGGCCTCTCGGTAACCGCCGTCACCCTGCAAACTCCTCGACTATTGCCGCTTCTGTCGGAAGGAGCAAAAACTCGAGGCTGGAGTGTCGGCCAGACATTCGTGGTGCGTTACTGCCGGGTAGGCATTCTGAACGAGATTGGCGAGTTGCTGGGTCCCAAAGTTGCCGTCCTCCTGATCGGCGAACGGCCGGGGTTGGCGACGGCCGAAAGCCTGTCCGCTTACATGGCGTACCGGCCGAAAACGCCGCACACCGACGCCCATCGGAACCTCATCTCGAACATTCACGCTCGCGGTGTCAGCACAGAGCAAGCCGCCGAGCGGATTCTAAATCTGGCAGCCGCGATGATGAAAACTCACACCAGCGGCTGCCAACTTCGAGAAGAACTACCCGCCCTCAGCCGCCAGGACGAGATCGCCCTTTGATCCGCTAGCCCGTTTCTCTTCATTGCAGGCACAGCAGACCGACCTACGCTGCAGTTGACAAATTTACCGACTCAGTCAATCGAATCTCGCAATGTCCAGTTCTAGGGCGCCCAAAAGACATCTCCTCCTGTAACTTTCGTAACCACCCGAGAGGAGAATGGGCCCGTCTTCGCTGCATTCTGCGTAATGATTGTCTGTCCATAGCCAACGCTTGGGAAGCGGTCGGTCGGACTCCTTCGCATTCCATGAGATGGGGAACTATGTCACAGCAACATTCTCGCATGGGCGTCGTCACCGTCGGAATACCGACGCATAACCGCAGCGATCTCCTTGAACGTGCCCTCCGAAGTGTGCTGGCGCAGACCTATGAGAACCTTGAGATCATCGTTTCCGACGACGCTTCCAGTGACGATACTCCCCGCCGAATGAGCCAGTTCACCGACCCGCGTATCGTCTACTTGCGCTCCGAGAAAAACGCCGGGATCGCACCGAACACCAACAAATGCCTGGAGCACGCAACCGGTGAACTGCTCCTCATGCTGAACGATGACGACGAACTTGAGCCGTCCGCAATTGAAAAGCTCAGCCAGCCATTTCGCCAGCCAACCAACGGAATTGCTCCGGAGAAGATGGCGCTCACCTGGTGTCCCTGCTCGGTTCAGGCGGCGGACAGGCAGGTCAAATGGGTCACCGATGCCGGACCCGCCGTCGAGGAAAGCCTCGATCTTGTGGCCGGCTTGTTCGATGGAACGCGCGGTCCACGTTTCTGCGGAATCATGGTGCGCACCGCCGACGCCCGCCTGGTCGGGGGGTACATGGTCCGTCACGGCCCCATCCCTGACGTTGGTAACTGGACACAGGTGGCCATCCGACGCGACTATGTCGTCTGCATCCCGGATGCACTGGCACGTTACACATCGCATAACGCCAGTTGCACTGGGACTTCGAAAGCCAAAGCGTGGCAGGAGGCCGGCGAAGCGATCTTTGAGGAGCTCGCCCGGTACTACGAAAAGAACGGCGACATAACGCGACTGCGCAGGCTTAGGGCCAAGCGTCGCAATTTCGTGTGTGGACTGCTGATCACTGTGATCATGCAATCCAAGGGCAGCTTGGGGTGGGTAAAACTTGCCGCCAGCGAACTGGTGAGGGTGCCTCATTACTTCCTCACTCCGATGCTGGTTAGGCGTCTGCTGGTCGATGGACACAAGTTATTTCGAAGACCGGCGTATTCGCGGACTGGAAGTCACTCAGCTCAAGCTCTTCCGGACCGTACACCTGATCAGGCCACCAGCCTGTCACAACAGCCAGCGGCCATGGCCGCAACAGCGGGGAAACAACGATGAAATCTCCAGCCGACATGAAGATCATCCAGATCGACATCACCAACGCGTGCCCGAAACGCTGCTCCAATTGCACGCGCTTTTGCGGCCACCATGTGGAGCCGTTCTATATGGACTTCGAGACCTTCAAGCAGGCCGTTGACTCCATGAAGGGCTTCAAGGGCATCGTTGGCATCATGGGCGGAGAGCCTACCATTCATCCCGAGTTCGAGAAGTTCGTCCGCTACTTCCGCGACAACTTCGGCTATGACGATTTCTCCACCGCTTGCTATGAGCCGACCTCCAATTTCGTCAACCACATCCTGGCTAATAGCTATCACGTCGATTACAGCAATCAGCGCGGTCTTTGGACTTCCGTCAACAACAAGTACTACGAAAACTTCGAACTGATCCAGGACACATTCGGCTACCAACTCGTCAACGATCACAGCAACCCGAGCATGCATGAGACGCTTATGGTGACCCGCAAGGAACTCGGCATCCCGGACGACGAGTGGGTCAAGCTGCGGGACAACTGCTGGATACAGAATTTATGGAGCGCTTCCATCACTCCCAAGGGGGCTTTCTTCTGCGAAGTCGCCGCCGCCCTCGACACGTTATTCGACGGGCCGGGCGGCTGGAAGGTCGAACCCGGCTGGTGGAACCGCAAGCCGGCGGACTTCGCCGATCAACTGCACTGGTGCGAGATGTGCAGCGCCGCTCTCCCCATGCCCAAGCGCGATGCCAACGAAGAAATCGACGACGTATCGCCCGTCTGGCACGAGAAGCTGGTGCAGATCGAAAGCCCGAAATTCAACAAAGGCTTGGTCGAACAGTTTGACCCAAAATCCTATAAGCCGGAAGAACACCAGGTCATTCAAGAGGTGACTCCCTACATGGAGGACCAGGAGCAACGCATCGGAAAAGCCCGCGAACTCCTTCTCCCGCACCGGATCTGTTCGGTAGCATGGTTCACGGACAAGTCTTCCGACGAAAACACGCGCCGCACGGTCGAGACTTTGAAGGCCGCAGGCCGGCTCGATTTCGTGCTCTCGGCGAACCCCACGCATCGCCCGGTCGCGGAAGCCGCAGGGGTCCCCTTCATCGATGCTGCCGGACGCACGGGTACAGAATTATTCAATGAGATTCGGCAGCAGGGCAAAGTGCGTGACTGGTTCCTGCTCATGCGCGACCGTGCACCCGCCACCTCGCAACTCGAATTGTTCCGAAGCTGCGTATTCAATCCCGGTTGCGTCTATTCGGACCGTCGCGGAAACCGTGGTCCCGCGTTCCGGTTCTTTAATGTGCGCGCTTCATCGTTGGCCAATGGCGGCGATATCTTCGATATCGCGGCGACCTATCCAAAACGAAAAATCGTGGTGATCAACGGTAGCGATGCTTCGCGATATGCTCTCGGCGATGTCGGCGTGTTCTACCGCAGAGCGGTGAAGCGGCTCCACTGGGCCAAGAAAAGAATGGGATTGAAACTCGGCATGGTTCCGGTAACCACACCCTAGCGGAGCATGCTCGGTTACCGGCGATTCATTATGTTCCAGAGCCTGCAGAAGATTCCGATAGTGGCCAGACTCACCAGCCACATTCCCCCGGCGCAGTTTGGCCGCTACCTGGTAGTCGGTCTGTGGAATACGATCTTTGGCTATTCGAGCTACGCTTTCCTGACCGCCGCGCTCACGCCCCGCGTTCCCTACGCCTACATCTTAGCCGGTGTGCTCTCGAATGTACTGAGTATCACGTGTGCATTCCTGAACTACAAGTGGTTCATCTTCAAGACAACGGGCAACTACCTGCGAGAATGGTTGCGTTGTTTGCTGGTCTATAGCGGCGGCATCGCCCTGGGAACAGTCCTGCTGCCAGCGACGGTCTTTGCCATCCGGTATCTCACACCTGCCAATGCGTCTGCTCCCTACATCGCGGGCGCGCTGCTAATGGGTGTAAATGCCGTTGTGAGCTTCCTCGGACACAAAAAGTTCTCTTTCGGGGCAACCACCTCTTCCGCAGCGCACTGCGCAGTTCGTGTCGAAATCAAGGGCGCGTCGTAAATTTCGCGCGTTAAAGCGCAGCCTCCTATGCCAGAATCACTTCTTGCCCAGCAGGCGAATGCGTGAAGTGAAGGCGCGGCCCTCAAAAGCGCTGAAGGTGAGGAACTGCGGCGAGTCGATGTCGCTGTTGACGACAATGGGGTTGCTGTGGCCGGTGATGTTATCGAGGCCACCGCGCAGTTCCCAGAAATATCCGAAGAGATGGAAGCGCTTCTCAAGGTAAAGGTTCAGTGAAAAATAATCGGGGAAGCGACGCGATCCGGGCGGCCCAACCAGTTGCTGCTGATCGTTGGTTACGTTGAAAGGGAAGCCAGTGCGCGTCTCCATCGAATAGGCGAGCTCCATCTGGTGAATGATGGGCAGCTTAAAGAGCGGCACGTATCCCCATGAGAGGAAGCGATTGGGGGTATCCCAGGTGTAAGGGCCGGGCTGTTGAGGACCGAGTAGAGAGTTGTCGACGCTGAAGTCGAGAGCCTGATTCGAGTGCAGGCGGGACCGGGTGTAGGAACCCATCAACATGTAGCTTTCCCGGAAGTTGTGGCGGAGGCTCACTTCAAACGCGTCGTAGCGGTCGTCGCGCGTGTTTTCGAGAACGAAGTTGCCGCTGGAGCCGCTCGGCGTGTTGTAGGCGAAGCCGCGAGATCCGCGTTTTTCCAGGAATTCCGCCTTCAAATAGATGGCGGCGGGGAGCTTGAGCTCGAGGCCAAGGCTCCAATTGATGAAACGGGGCGCTTGGAGAGCGTTTCGGTCGACGGAAAATGTAACAGGCACGGTCCCGGTCGCCGCGCCGGACGTGTCGAAGAAAGAGTCGGTGCGTTGACCGGCGAACGGTCGGGCGATGAGGAACAGGAACGTCGGATCGTAGACCAAACCGATTCCTGCGGAAAGCTTGGCATTGCCCGAGTTGTCGAGGACGTAGGTCCCAGCAAGGCGTGGAGAGACAAGCGGAGTGCGGATGACTTCATCCCAATCGAGGCGGAGGCCGGATTCGACGAGCAGACGATTGTTGATCAACCAGCGGTCTTGGGCGTAGGCGCTGCCCTCGAAGTTATAAGTGGAGGAAGGCAACCCCCCCGAAAAAGTGGAATAGAGCGAACACGGGTTCATGGCAGGCGCGATGGTGAGGCAGGTATTCGGAGCTGTAGACGGACTTTGACCCTGACGCAGAAAAGATATGGGCTGCCGCGCGAACTGGGCGTCATAGATAAGACGGTCGAAGTCCACGCCGAATTTCAGATCGTGACGGCCATGCCAGTGACGCGGAGCGAGAAACAAATTCGAAAGAGCCTGCCAGCGACGGGCAAGCGTTGTGGCGGAAAGATAGTAACTTCCGCTGGCCGTATCGCCGTACGTCTCAGGGATGATGAAATAGGGCGACGTTCCGTAGGGTGTCCACTTCAGCTTGTACTGATCGAATGCCAATCCGGTTTCGAGCAACTCGCCACCCTTGAAATAGTACTGATCTTTCACGCTGCCCAGGTAGGCCGACTCGACGTCCCTGGGAGAAGACAACTGCGGGTTTTGCGGCGAGAGGCCCGAATATAGATCGCGGAGGTGGTTCACCAGAAAGCTGGCGGTGACGATGTGACGGCTGGTGACATTGGCTTGGAGTTTGGCCAGGTTGCCGATGCGGAAGACGTGATCGTGGTCGGCATCGGCTGGCAATTCGGTATAGACAACATTGTCAAATTCCCCGTCGAGCGCATTGTAGAACCACACCTTTCCTTTCCGCAGCGGGCCGGAAAAAGTCAGGCGTGGCACGATCTGGTCGAACTTCCATCCTCCTTTGTCTTGAAAAGACGGCACGAAATCCGTGGCATAGAAGCGGAAGTGATCATTGCCAATTCCGGTATTCAGCATCAGCAAACCGCCCGAACCTTTGCCGAATTCAGCCGACTCGCGCGCCGGTTCGACTTGGATCGAGCGAAAAGCATCGGTGCTGATACGGGCCAGCAACTGGCCGGTGGCGGGCTGCGTGATATTGAAGCCATCGAGCAGAGTCACTGTCTGATAGGTTTCTGCGCCGGCGACGTGAGGTTGTCCGTGCACATCCTGTACGACTCCGGGAATGAAGTTGAGCACGTTGCGATAGTCGTGCGTGGCGGCATAAGGGACGTTGAGAACATCGAGTCCGCTGAGGGTTTGTTGCGCGGCGATCTGGGCGGGATCGATCGCCGCCGGAGACTCGACCACATCGACTTCCTCGCGCAACTCTTGCTGGTGGGAGAGAGTGACGTCGATGTTCACTGGGACGTTCACTGCAACGTTCGCCGCAATGCCTGTCTCGATCGTAGGCAACATCGCTGAGTAGAAACCTTGCTTCTCGACGCGCAGCTGGTAAGCAGCGGCGGAGAGGTTGGAGAACTCGCAGTGGCCGGCAAAATCGGTGACGCAGCGCAGCGCAACCGCCTGGGGAGATGCTTGTAAATATACGAACGCGGACGGCACGGCAACATTGTTCTCATCGACGACCGTGACCACGATGCTCTGTGATGGCTTTGGCCCCGGTGGTTTTGTGGCCGTCTGGGCGAGCGCAAGATGGATAAGAAAAATACAGCCCGTCAAACAAATCGCCGACGTGCGCAACCGATGGAGCCTGAGCATAGCCTGTGTGTTTCTATTTTCGCTCAGCGAGAGCCCGTAAAGCGCGTGGAATTATTTCCGCGAGGCAACGCTCGAACCGTCCCTGCGAACTGGACGAACGAGCTTGCTGCGGTCGGCTCAACCTTGCAGGCTAGCTACCTGAATGATGCGGAGAGTGAGCAGCACGCCATTCGTCAATCTCATGTTCGGCGTGGGCAAGTTGCGCCGGGGTGAGCAATTTTCGAACTTCTTGCGCGGTTGTGGCGCTTTCCTTCACCGCTTCCTGTGCCAGAACTAACCACTTGTAGCCGGATACCAGACTCGTTCCATTGCTGCGGTCGGAGGCAAGCAAGCGTCCCAGGCGGTATTGCGCCTCGCCGATTCCATAATTCGCGGCGCCTTCATAATATTTCGCGGCGGAAGTGGTATCGACTGGCCCGCCTTCTCCCGTCTCGAACATCTTCCCCAAAAGGAATTGGGCATAAGGGTGGCCCCGGGTTGCCGCCGGCGTCAGCCAACGCCGCGCCTCTTCGAAATCCTGCGGAACCCCCTGCCCCAGCAGATATCGCGCTCCCAATCCAAATTGACCCTCGCGCTGCCTTTGGTCGGCCGCCTTTCTGTACCAGTCGACGGCTTGCGAATAGTCCAGCCGCCCGAGCTTTTTATCTACGAAGATGTCGCCTAATTCCACCTCCGCGGTGGCATCGCCCAAATCGGCGGCTTTTTTTAACCAGCCGATGGCCTCATCGACATTGCCGCCATGCTCCGGGCGTAGGTCCCACTTTCCCAGTTCGAGCATCGCCGGAAGTAAGCCCTGCTCCGCGGCTTTAGTCAGCCACAGGGTGGCTTGGGCGTCATCTTGCGGCACGACTTCACCGCGGTGGTAAAAAGCCGAGAGATTCAGCTGCGCAGTTGCGTCGCCCGCCTCGGCGGCGCTGCGGAACCAGGTCTCCGCCGCCGCTGCGTTTCTTGGGATGCCATCGCCCGTCGTGTACATCAGCGCGAGGTTGGTGGCCGCGTCCTTCGATCCGTGTTGCGCCGCTTTGGTGTACCACGAAACGGCCTGCTCTTTATCCGGCGGTATTCCGAAGCCCGCCTGACAGAAGATTCCCATGGCTTCTTCCGCCGCAACAAAGCCCCGGTTCGCGGCTCGCCGCAGCAGTCGCAGCGCTTCCGTATCATCCTGCTTGAGCAATGTGCCAGCATGGTAGGCGAGCGCCAGTGTGGTCTCAGCCTCGGGATCGCCCGCTTCCGCCTTGGCTTCCAACGGCTCCAGATCGAAGATGGTTAGAGTTCGAGCTTTGTCGAGAAGCGCATAAGCGTGGAACTGAAGCGTTGCCGTGCGCGGAATCAGCGGAGGCAGCGACAGGTTTGGTATTAGCGGCCCGGCGGCCACCTCCGCAAACCTGGGCGCCGCTCGGTCTGTCCCGGGAACTACTGCCGGTGCGCTCGATATCGTCGGCACCACTTCCCCCGACCTGGGTGCCGTTCGATCCGCTCCGAGAGGCGGCAAGTTTGGCGTCGGCGCCACCGCCTCCGCCGACATAGGCACCACTCGCGCCGTTCCGACCGCAACTGGCGGCAGGCTCAGCATCGGCGCCACCGCCTCCGCAGTCCTGGGCGCCGCTCGCGCCGTTCCGACCGCAACTGGCGGCACGCTCGGCATCGGCGCCACCGCCTCCGCAGTCCTGGGCGCCGCTCGCGCTGTTCCGACCGCAACTGGCGGCACGCTCGGCATCGGCGCCACCGCCTCCGCAGTCCTGGGCGCCGCTCGCGCTGTTCCGACCGCAACTGGCGACACGCTCGGCATCGGCGCCACCCCCGCAGTCTTGGGCGCCGCTCGATCGTCTCCCGGCACAACTGGCGCCGCGCTTGGCACTGGCTCCACGACCGCCGCGGATTTTGGCGGAAGTGGCAGGCTGTTCGCCGCAGGTTCGTTTCCACCGCCCGCCAGGGCAGGACGCCGGGATCCTCCGTTTGCGTCGAGCTCGATGACAAGGTTGTTTCCGCTGGAGCTGAGACTGACGACCAGCTTGTGTCCGGCAATCGCGCGTTCGCGGCTCTGCGCCGACCTGAGCTCAACGACCACTCGTGCGATCGGCGACGCAACCTCGAGTGCGGCACTGCTCACAGCAAGCACTGGCCCGCGGTTTACAACAAAGCGCTGACCCGGGCCCGCCAGCTCACATCCGGGAAAATCGAATACCAGCCGGTCCGGATGTTCGAGCCGGCTCACCTCAGGTTGCACCAACTCATTGAAGGCGACTTCCACATCAACACTGTCAGCGTGTTCAGCAACCGATATCGCACTAATTATGCAAGGGGAACTCCGCGATCCGGGACCAGCGGTATCTTGGGCAATGGCGGGCGGCGCAGCCAAGCCGACCAAAAGAAACATGAGCGATGCTGCTGCCTCGATACGCATGGCTGCGGTTGTTCCGCCCCTTTCGCGGCGCCGGGTCGGGCACTCCGCGTTCGTATTCCCAGCGGTGATGCACTCTAGCGTGGCATGCCGCGCACCGTGTAATCAAGTTCTCCTCGAAGTTTTCCCCCGAATGGAGGCGGAATTCCCTGTGGTGTACCTCAAGCGATCGGTCCCCCTATTCCTGTAACACTTTCAAGCTGCAACACTTTCAAGGTCAGTTTTCGGCAACGGGCGAGGCGGTCTCTGAGGGTGTACTTCGGATGGGGGCAGTCTCTTCGAAGCGTGGGTAAAGCATCATCACAGTCTGTTGATGACGCCTTCTAGTCTCTCCGTTAAGGTCTCCGCGATCTCGTGGAGTTGAACCAGGCTGCCTCTTTGAAATTTGACGTCGCTTCCTCCCAAATCATCGACGAGAGCTTGGCAAAGCTGGTGGGCGGCCCGAACACGTTCGCCCGCCAACAACGAGAGCACACTGTTTGAGTCCTGATCGGTCTCTTTCCGAACGACATACTGCTGGGCAGCCCATGCCGTATTCCTGACTCGATTCAAAGCGTCCCGGAAGTCCGCCAGAACATCAGCATCTACATCGCTGGAGAGCAACAACCTGTGTAGCCCCTGAAGCTCGGATATTCCCTTTTCTAAGCGCGAGCGAACGTTCCGACCATTTGTCGATTTGGACATCACGCTGACCTCACAATTGAAACTGACCTGAGGAACACTACTCGTCACAAGTCATTACGACGATTCCAATCTCACAATAGCAGACTGGACTCCACCAGAGCCGTTACGAAGGTGCAAGGCGGCAACAGAAAAATTCGTCTCCGACCAGGTCGGATTTTGTCGGTTCAAACCGCTGCGTAACCACCTACTCCATTTCAAACGCCAGCCACTGCAATCCCCCTCCTCGCTCCACCTGCAGTACGACCGGGTCGTGCGGCTTGATCTTCGTCAGAGCCGCACGCAGAGAGCTCAACGAGTCGATCGATGTCTGATTCACACTATGGATAACATCTCCTGTTTCCAGGCCGGTCGCAGAACTCATGAAATCCGCGACTCGTGCCACGACGACGACGCCGGAGGCAATTCTCAGCGTGCCCAACATGGAACGCAACTGATCGTCCAAGGTAAGGGCCAGTATCCCCAGCCGCGAAACCAGGTTTTCGCGTGATTTCGCTAGTTCAGGCAGAGCGTCCATGGGATCTTTCATCTCCAGCGCTGCAATGAAAAGTGTTTTCCGTTCTGTCCCGCGGAGAATCTGCAGCTTAAGCACTTCATCCAAAGGATGAAGATAGAGAGCGCCGGTGAAGGCCGGCAACGTACCGATGAGGCGGCCATCCGCTCGTAGTACAATATCCCCGATCTTCAGGCCCCCCGCCTCCGCCGGACCTCCCGGCGTCACGTCGTCGATCACGACCCCCCAGTTTTGCGACAGTCCCAATCCTTTGGCCAGGCTGTCAGTGATCGTCTGAGCACCCGCCTTGACCTCGATGCGATGCACGTGACCATACTTGCGCAAGCTCTCATAAACGAAATGCACGATTCTCGCCGGGATGGCAAACCCCAGCCCCTCGCTCCCACCCGCCGCGGAGAAAATGAAAGTGTTAATCCCCACCACATAGCCTTCCGTATCCACCAACGGGCCGCCGCTATTGCCTGGGTTGATGGGAGCATCGGTTTGAATGTAAACCATGGGACGGCTCGGATCTGCCTGCCGCGCAACTGCACTCACGACGCCCATGGTCACCGAGTTCTCCAGTCCCTCGGGACTGCCCATGGCAAACACCAATTGCCCTTGGTGGACCGGCCTGTGGCTGCCCAGCGAAAGTGTGGGCAAGCCCGTCTGAGCGACCTTTAGCAAGGCAAGATCAGTCTCCCGGTGGAGGCCGACGAGCCGTGCTTCAACAATCCGCTGTTTGCCCTCCGGCAAAATCCGGTCGGGATAATCCACCGAAGGCGAGGGCAGAGTCACGTGGATGCGCTGCGCCCCCTCGACCACGTGGGCATTGGTCATGATGTAGCCGTCCGGGTCCACGATCACTCCGGAGCCAATCGCCTTCTCGCGGGTTATGAGCGCCGTCTGGCCGCGATTATTCTCTTCCAGAGCCCCATAGCCGGTGACCACAATTTGAACCACCGCGGGAGAAATCCTGGCGGTAAGTTGCTCGATCGCGGAATTGAGCTGCTGCAGCACCGCTGGCGGTTCTGCCGGCCGGGTTCCGATCGCCTTCGCGTTGTCCATATCAGGTTTCGCCGTCTCACCCCCGGAGACGGCCGGGGCTTGCGCCGCCACTTCCTGACCGAAGCTCGGCGCCGCAAACCACAGCCAGCAAAGCGCCACAACAAGAGTAAAAAGCGAAATGCGAAATCCATCTTTCGAACCACAAGGTGGGAAGACCATGGCCACACACTCCTTGGAAAACACTTCTATCGTGTTAAAGCTCAGACAACGATTATGCCGGAAGAGTGGTTCCTCTGTGTGTCCGTCACGGCATTTCGTCGCGGGCGATTGCTCTTTACTTAGATGTGATAGCCAAGACTTGACCTTGCACACCACGCTGTCGGATGGGGTCGCTACCATCAGACCGTAGCAGGGGTTTTGAGCGTAATGCCTAAATGACGAACAAACTGGGCACACTTGTACTAACGCCTGTGTCTGTTGAAAAAGTCCCTCAGTTGATGCTTGCGGCGGTGCAGCGTTCACGTTATAAGCAGGCCAGAGTTCTCGATGCCGCTTTTCACCATTCCCTTTGGAGGCCTGCTGCC
>Ga0187855_10001451_pt1 | contig 18787 bp, 16 predicted proteins | sample June2016WEW_8_10_2_FD_132969 | JGI IMG/M metagenome (GOLD analysis project Ga0187855, IMG submission 132969) | Peatland microbial communities from SPRUCE experiment site at the Marcell Experimental Forest, Minnesota, USA - June2016WEW_8_10 | ecosystem: Environmental > Terrestrial > Soil >...
TGCCGATGCCGTCAATCGGCAAATCAAGATTTCGGATTTTCCGTCTGGACCAGGTCCTTGCCAACCGCGCGTTCCAGCCGAGCGCGGGCGGTGGCATAGTCGTGCAAGGCCTGAATCTCCGTCGTGCGCGCCTGCGTGAGTGAAGTCTGGGCGTCGAGCACGTCCAGTTGCGTGCCGGTGCCGGCGGCCGCGCGCGCCTCGGCTTCACGCAACGCCTCCTCGGCCTCCGCCTGGACGGTTTTTTGCGAATCCAACACTTCCTGCGCTTCGATGAACAGGGAATAGTCCGTGCGCACTTCCAGCTCGATCTGCCGCCCCCGGTCCTCAACGTCCGTCCGGGATTTCTCGTAAAGGGCGTTGGCCTGGATGACTTTCCCGCGCGTCAGCATCCCGTCAAAAATGTCCCAGCTCAATTGCGCGCCGGCGTTCCAGCCGCGGATGTCGTGATCGAGGTCTACCGGCGGGGTGAATTGCGCATTGTACCAGCTGTAGCCGGCAAAGACCTGGACCGTCGGTTTGTAACCCGATCTGGCATTGACGATGTTTTCCCGTTCCAACTGCACCTGCTTGCGCAAGGCGGCCAGTTCGGTGCGATTCGCCAGCGCCTGCGCGATGGCTTCCGGCAGTTCAATGTGATAGGGCGTGGCTTCCAGCGTGTCGGACAGGTTCAACGGAATGTCTTCCCAGATGTCGCGCGGCAGATTGTAGCCGAGCAGATTGGCCAGGTTGTTTTTGGCGATGCGATAATTATTCCGGGCCTGAATCAGGGCCGGGCGTTCGTTGGCCACGGCGACCTCGGCGCGGAGTACATTGAAATGCGGCACCGTGCCGGCGTTGAGGCGGTGTTGCTGGTCTTCCAATTCCTTGCTCAACAGATTCACGGATGCTTCATGGACTACAATCTGCTGCGCGGCCAGCAACACGTCGTAATAAGCCAGGCGCGTGCTCAACAAGGTGTCGTCCACCACCGTCTGATATTGCAACAGGGACTGCTCCTTGGTGAGCCGGGCGGCCCGGATGGCGGCGAGCATTTTCCCGCCTTCGTAAATGGATTGCACTATCTGAATGCCCGCGTTCCAGTTCTGGTCCGGCTGCGGTGCAATGTTCGGCACGGGAAAGGTTTCAATCGCGCTGCGCTCGGTTCGCTTGTATTGGCCAGTGGCCAGGACCTGGGGCAGCGCGACGGCGCGGGTTTGCACCACCACGCCGTAGGTCGCCTGCAAGTCGCTTTTGGCCTTGAGAATCGTCGCGTTTTGACTCAACGCCAGGTTCAGGCTGTCCACCAGCGAGAGCGGTTGGGTGATCCAGGCGGGCGCGTTGGTTCCAGCAGCCGTCGTGCTGGTAGCCTGGGCGCTGGCGCCGGCCATCCATCCGGCAAGCAACCAAGGAAAAATCAATCTGGTTGTTTTCATTTCGCTCTATTTTCTAATGCCGCTGGCGGCCGGACGAAACCGGCCTGGATATCGGCGTTTCAGGATCAGGCAAGTGTTTCATCGCGGCAAGCGAGAAGCGGGCGATGTGCCCGGCCAGCTGCTCCACCGCCGAGGCGTCCAGGCGTTGCTCCGGAAACAATCGCGAAATCATGGTCCGGCAATGATGATAAAAAACGCACTGGCTGACGACACTGAAACAACACAAGCGGACCTTTTCCGCATCCGGAGGACAACCCAGGATTTCTGCCAGGATGCCGCAGAGCAAATCCGCCATCGGCTGCAGGCGCTCCTTCACCAGCAAATCCATCGCCTCCGTCGGCTCCACCATCTCGCGGGACATCATTTTTCCAAACCACGCGGTGGAGCTGCCGTCGAAAATACGGAATAAAAAGGACTGGATGAAGGCCCGGAGTTTGTCCTCCGGCGGCGCGTCCGCAGCCACGCCCAGCAGCGGCGGATATTTCGCAAATGCCTTCTGTTGCGAATGGCGCAGGACCTCGGCGTAAAGCGTTTCCTTGTCGCCAAAGTGGTAATTGACGGCGGCGATGTTCGCGCCCGCCCGACGGCAAATCTCCCGGATGGTCGCATGGCGAAAGCCCACCTCCGCAAAGACCCCGCCCGCCACCTCCAAGATCTGGCGGCGCGTCTCGTCCGGCGCGTCTGAAACCGGCCCGGTCACTGATTTCAAATTCATGTTTCAAACACTAAATTAAAACATTCGTTTGACATGTCAACACCATTCTGGCATGGTCGTTTGAGAAGAAACGTCAATGAACCCGGGCCGAAAAATGCGTTTTTATCCTTTTGGTGCCGGCCGGCGGCGGCGGAAGTTTTGCGCCGCTCCATTAACAAATGAACATGAATGGAAATCAATCAACGAGGGATCAGCTGGTTTTTGATCAAACCATGGGAGGTTCGCGCCCATTCCAGCCGCCTTTATTGTTCTGGAAAAGCCCGTGGCCGCGAAATCGTTCGTGCCTGATGGCGTTCGCGCTTGTCGCCGGGTTCGTTGCCGGTTGCTCCCCCAATTCGTCGAACGAGTTTCAGGGTTACCTTGAAGGTGAATACGTTTATGTGGCGTCGCCGCTGGGCGGGACCCTCCAAAACCTTGCCGTGGCACGCGGTGACCAGGTCGTGTCCGGGCAACGGCTGTTTCAATTGGAACGCCGTTCCGAGGCCGATGCCGCCCGCCAGGCCAGCAACAATCTGGCGCAGGCGCAAGCCAGCCTCGCACTTTCCGAAGCCCAATTCGCCCGCCGCGAACAATTGCGCAACGATCAAGGGGTGATTTCCGCCGAGGAACTGGACCAGGCCCGGGCACAGCGGGATGCCGACCAGGCCCAGGTGGCAGCCCAAACCGACGCGCTCGCCAAAGCCAACTGGTCGTTCGAGCAGAAGGAACAGTGGGCGCCGACCAACGCGTTCGTCCAGGACACCCTGTACCGCGCCGGCGAATGGGTCGCTGCGGGCAAACCCGTGGTCCAACTGCTGCCGCCGGCCAACCTCAAGGTGCGCTTTTTCGTGCCGGAAACGGCCTTGCCAAAAATCTCGCCCGGCCAGACCGTCAGCGTGATGTTTGACGGTGGAAAACACAGCTATTCAGCAATGGTGAATTACATTTCGACGGAAGCCGAGTTCACGCCGCCGGTCATTTACAGTCAGGAGAATCGCGCGAAGCTGGTTTACATGATCGAGGCTAATTTTTCCGCGGCGGATGCCACGGACCTTCGCCCCGGCCAGCCGGTGGATGTGACGTTGAAATGAAACACCCAACATTCAACATTCAACTCCGAACATCCAATGCCCCCACGCGCCGGCATTCGTTCAGTGTTGAGGGTTGGAAGTTGAACGTTGAATGTTCTCCCACCCAATGAACCCGTCCGAACTCGTCATTGACGTACAGGGCATCACGAAGCGGTTCGGCGGCCGCACGGTCGTGAACAATATTCCCATGCAGGTGCGGCGCGGCGAGATTTACGGTTTCCTGGGCCCCAACGGCAGCGGTAAAACCACGTTTCTGCGGATGTTATGCGGCCTACTCACGCCGGATGCGGGCAGCGGGAGCTGTCTGGGCTACGACATTCGCCGCGATTCGCGCGAGATCAAGAAAAACACCGGTTACATGACCCAGCGGTTCAGTTTCTACGAAGACCTGACCATCGAGGAAAATCTGGATTTCATTGCGAAGCTTTATGAAATTCCACAGCGTAAAGCCGCCGTGGATAAAAGTCTGGAACGCCTCGGCATGATCGAGCGACGGCACCAGCTCGCCGGCACGCTTTCCGGCGGCTGGAAACAACGGCTCGCGTTGTCCGCGTGTTTGATTCACGAACCGCAATTGCTGCTGCTCGACGAACCGACGGCCGGCGTGGATCCGAAGGCGCGCCGTGATTTTTGGGATAAAATTCACCAACTGGCGGCCGAAAAATTGACCGTGTTGATTACCACGCACTACATGGATGAGGCCGAACGTTGTCATCGTCTCGCCTACATCGCCTACGGCAATCTGCTGGCCCGCGGCACGGTCGCAGAAATGGTACAGGCCGCCCGGCTGACGACCTGGGAGGTCACCGGACCGGATTTGCCGGCCCTGGCGGAGAAGCTCCGCGGCAAACCCGGCGTCGAGCAGGTCGTCGCGTTTGGCGTCACCCTGCACGTCAGCGGGCGGGACGCGGCCCGGCTGCGCGAAAGCGTGCAACCCTGGATGACGGACGCCCATCGCTGGAAACCGATCGAACCCGGGCTGGAGGACGTGTTCATCAGCCTGATGGAAACGGCCAAGGACAATTTCTCGTGAAACTGCACGAGTTCAACTGGCACCGGTTCTGGGCGATTGTGTGCAAGGAATTCATCCAGATGCGCCGCGACCGGCTGACGTTCGGCATGATGGTCGGCATCCCCCTGCTCCAGCTGGTGCTGTTCGGTTACGCCATCAATTCCGATCCCAAACACCTGCCCACGGCCGTTTATTCGGCCGACAACAGTGTGTTTTCCCGGACCCTCGTGTGGGGTTTGCGCAATAGCAGCTATTTTGACGTCGTTCGTGAACCCAAAAACGAGGCGGACATTCAAAAAATGCTCGCCCAGGGCACGGTCCAGTTCGCGGTGGACATTCCGGTGGATTTTTCCCGGAAATTGTTGCGCGGTGAGAAACCGGAATTGCTGCTGGAAGCCGATGCGACGGACCCGTCGGCCATCGGTTACGCCGTGGGCGCGGTCAATCAACTGGCAACCACCGTGCTGAACCGCGACCTCACCGGCTCGCTGGCAGACCTGCAGGGCGCGCCGCCGCCGTTCAATCTGGTCGTGCATCAACATTACAATCCGGAAAACATCACCCAATACAACATCGTACCGGGCCTCATGGGCGTCATGCTGACCATGACGATGATCATCATCACCGCCCTGGCCATCACCCGCGAACGCGAGCGCGGCACGATGGAAAACCTGCTGTCCACGCCAGCGCGGCCCGGCGAGGTGATGATCGGCAAAATCGTTCCTTACATCACCGTCGGTTACGTCCAGATTTTTCTGATTTTGCTGGCGGCGCGTTTTCTGTTTCAGGTGCCGATCATCGGCAGCGTGCCTTTGCTGCTGGTGCTGGCGTTTCTGTTTATCGTCGCAAACCTCGCCGTCGGCATCACGTTCTCCACCGTCGCCAAAAACCAGTTGCAGGCGGTGCAAATGGCGTTCTTTTTTTTCCTGCCCTCGCTGCTGTTGTCCGGCTACATGTTTCCGTTTCGCGGGATGCCCGGTTGGGCGCAGGATGTTGGAGAATTCCTGCCGCTCACGCATTTCCTGCGCGTCGTGCGCGGGATTTTGTTGAAAGGAAACGGCTTGATGGAGGTCATGCCGGACCTTTGGCCCATTGCCCTGTTTTTAGTGGTGATGCTGACCGTGGGCATCAAACGGTACCGCCAGACATTGGACTAAACTTGGCGCGGTTAGCGCAATTTCTTGTCTGCCAGTGAGTTTCGCGCTGAACTTGCAAATTCACCCCACTTCGGTTCTCCTTAGCCGGAATGTGGCGACGAAGTTGCCTGATTGTGACGGTAGCAATGGTCCTGACCAGCCGGGTGACGGCCAGTCCGGAGTCCGGTGACGTCAACCTGGATTATGTCATCAAGCGTGCCGAGGAGCGGGCGCGCCATCCCTTTCACTCGCCGCGCGCCGACCTGCCGCCCGTCCTGCGCCAGGACAACCTGGATTACGACAAATACCGGCAAATCCGGTTCCGCCGCAACCAGGCCCTGTGGCGGGTGGAAAATCTCCCCTTCCGCATCGAATTTTTCCACCCGGGCTATCTCTACCAGGAGCCGGTGCACGTGTATGAATTTACGGCGACCCATTTGCAACCGATCCGGTTTGTGCAGGATTTTTTTGATTACGGCGGTTTGAATATTCAGGATGAGATTCCTGCCAATACCGGTTACGCCGGTTTTCGGGTCCTGTATCAGCTCAACCAGACCAATCAGTGGGACGAGTTGGGCGCCTTCCTGGGCGCGAGTTATTTCCGGTTGCTGGGCCAGGACCAGAATTATGGCCAGTCCGCGCGCGGATTGGCCGTGGATTGCGGGGAAATGGACCGGCCGGAGGAATTTCCCATCTTCACCGACTGGTGGCTCGGCAAACCGGAGGCGGATGACAAGGAGCTGACGTTGTTCGCATTGCTCGACAGCGTCAGTTGCACCGGCGCCTATCAATTTGTCCTTCATCCCGGCGAAACCACCACAGCCGATGTCGAGGCGGTCCTCTTCTTCCGGGAACCGAAGGAAGTTCTGGCGGTAAACCCGCATCAGCGGCTGCCGGTCAAAACCATCGGGCTGGCGCCGTTGACCAGCATGTTCTGGTATGGCGAGAATTCGGAGCGCAAATTTGATGACTATCGCCCGGAGGTGCATGACGCCGACGGCCTGCTCATGCACATGGGCAACGACGAGATGCTCTGGCGTCCACTGGACAATCCTTCCGTCCTGCGGCACCAGGTTTTTCACGCGCCGGACATCCGCGGCTTCGGCCTGTTGCAGCGCGAACGCTCCTTCGCCGCCTATCAGGACATGTTCAACCTGTTTCAATCGGAACCCAGCGTCTGGGTGGAGCCGCACGGTGACTGGGGCAATGGCGATTTGCACCTGGTCGAATTGAGCGCGAACTACGAAGGCCTGGACAACATCGTCGCCTTCTGGGATCCCAAGGACAAACCGGCGCCGATGCAACCGTACCGCTTCGGTTACACGCTCCATTGGGAGATGGGCGATGCGGACGTAAAACTTTCCGAGAACCGGGTGGTGGCCACGCATCTCGGTCTGGTTCCCGGAGAGGCGAACACCCGGCTCGTGGCGATTGATTTTAAGGGGCCGAAACTGGATGCCCTTCCGACCGGCAATCCGCCCATGGCCATCGCCAGTTGCAGCACCAACGCCGCGATTGTGGAAAACCAGGTTTTGCGCAATACTTTCCTGAACACGTGGCGTGTGATTTTGAAAATGCAGCCAAAGCCCGGTAACCTGGATCCCGTGGATATCCGGTGCACGTTGCAAATGGGAACCAACATCCTGAGCGAAACATGGACCTACCAATGGAGCCCACCCTGACCGGCCCGGGCGCGCTGACGGGCGTGGCCGGCCGGCTGGCCGGCCGGCCGTTGGAAGAATGGAATGCCGCCTATGCCAAGGTGGAAAATTATTTCCACGCCCTGCGTATTCGCAACAAGGCGTTGCTGGGCCAGCTCGTACTCCGCGTGCTGGAACGCGCCATGAAACGCGCGCCCGCCGAGCCGGACCATTCCGCCACCTACATCGCCGGCGAGGAAATGGATCGCACCGTGACCGAATGGTTTGCCGCAGTGTTGCGGGCACCTCCCACCAATGCCGACCAGATGCTTTCGACGCGTGGACGGCTGGCCCTGCTGCTCGCGGACATGCCCGGTAAATGGCAGGACCAGTTCCTGCGCCCGCCACCCTGGCCGGAGGAATTCGTCAGCGCCATGCGCGAAACCTTTTTGCGCGCCGGCCCGGATTTTCAACTTTCCAAAATGTCGGCGCGCCCGTTTGACCTCGGCCCCATCACGACCCTCACGAATCTGGGCCGCGTTCCCTATTTGAAAATGTCGCTGGCCTGGACCGTGGTGGTGTTGTTCCTGATCGCGGTTTTCTATTTCACGCACTGAACCATGCCGGGCACTGCCTCCCAGTCCGTTCCCGCATCGGACCAGTCACCGCCGCTGGTGGTCAGTCCCCTGCCCCGGGCTTACCGCGGCTGGCGCGTGTTTATCTTTTATTCCTCCGCCCTCCTGTTGACCGGGCTGGTTTCCATGCTGTTCGCCGACCTGCTCTGGCGCACCGGCTGGTCCGCCTCGCGCACCATCCTGTTCGTCGTGTTTGTCATTTTGTTCCTGCTGATTGCCGTCGGCTGCATGCATGGTGTGTTTGGTTTTGTCTTGCGCGCCTTCGGCGACCCCCGGCGCATCACGCAGACGGATTACCGCAACCAAAGCATTGCCGGCACCAGCACGGCCATCGTCTTTCCCATTTATAATGAAAACATCGTCCGGGTTTATGAAGGCCTGCGCGCCACCTATGAGTCGCTCGAAAAAACCGGCCAACTCGGGCACTTCGATTTTTTCATCCTCAGTGATTCCACCGATCCGGACAAGTGGGTGGAGGAAGAGCGGTGCTGGTACGAGTTGATCCGCGAGCTCGACGCCCTGGGGCGGATTTATTATCGCCGCCGGACGGACAATGAAGGCCGCAAGAGCGGCAACGTGCGCGACTTCCTCAACACCTGGGGCCGGCGCTACCGTTATTTCCTGGTGTGTGACGCCGACAGTGTGATGCGCGGAGGGACGCTGGTGGACCTGGTCAAATTGATGGAAGCGCACCCGACCGTCGGCCTGATTCAAACCGTGCCGGCGCTCGTGAACGCGGAATCGCTGTTTGGCCGCATCCAGCAATTTTCCAACCGCCTGTACGCGCCACTGTTCATCGCCGGCCTGAATTACTGGGCATTGAATCTGGGCAATTACTGGGGGCACAACGCCATCATCCGCACCGAACCGTTCATGCAATTCTGCGACCTGCCGCAATTGCCGGGACACAAGCCGTTCGGCGGCCAGATCTTGAGCCACGATTTCGTCGAAGCCGCGCTGTTATCGCGGGCGAACTGGGAGGTGTGGCTCGCCTATGACCTGGAAGGCAGTTACGAGGAGGTCCCGCAGGGAATGATTGAAAATGCGCAACGCGAACGCCGGTGGTGCCAGGGCAACCTGCAACATGGCCTGGTATTGTTCGCCAAGGGCTTGCGCGGGGTGAACCGGCTGCACTTGCTCCTGGGCATTTGTGGTTATCTCGCGGGACCGCTGTGGCTGGTGTTCTTGCTGACGTTCAACTGGATCCACTGGTATCAAAAATACACCGGCCTGTCGAACATCACCGTCCATGCCTTTACGCCGTATCTGAACCTGAGCGGCATCGCGCATGCCTTTTTGGTCTTTATCATTTGCATGGCCGTCCTGTTTTTGCCCAAGGTGCTGGCCTTGATTGACCTGGCGTTTGACTGGGAACGCCGCCGCGCCTTCGGCGGCCTCACGCGCACCACGGTCGGCGTCGTGGGTGAAACCATTTTCTCCACCTTACATGCGCCATTGCTGATGCTCTGGCACACGCGTTTCGTGGTCACGAACCTGTTTGGCGTCAGCGTGATCTGGAGCCAGCAAAAACGCGGGTCGGACGGCACGACCTGGCGGTTCGCCATCCGGCGGCATTGGGGCCACACCCTCATTGGCCTGGTCTGGGGCGCGTTCATGTGGCAGTTGAATCAGTACCTGTTCTGGTGGTTCACCCCCGTGTTCACGGGCATGGTCCTTTCCATTCCGCTGAGCGTGTGGACGAGCCGGCGCAGCCTGGGCGCCCGCGCGCGAAAGCTCGGGCTGTTTTTGACGCCCGAGGAGACCAAACCGCCGGTCGAACTCATCTCCCTGCGCTCACAACTGAAAATTCACGAAATCACCGACGACACCACTCCCCGCCGTCCCCACGCCGGTCTGGCGGAAGCCGTGCTGGATCCCTATGTCAACGCCATCCACGTCTCGCTGTTGCGTGAAAAGCGGCTTAACCCCGTTTACGCCGAACAACTCGACAAACTCGGGGTCGGACGCAAAACCGTCCGGGTTCTTGGCGAAAGACTGCTGGCCGAAGGACCCGCCCAACTGACACCGGCCGACCGGCTCTTGATCATGACCGACGCCCACGCCATGGTCTGGTTGCATCAACAAACGTGGCTGCGTCCGGGCGAATCCCTCGCCCCATGGTGGCGGGCCGCGATCCAGGAATACAGCCGTCGCGATTGACCGGGACGGCCCGTCACAGCTTGGGTGACGATGGATATTATTTCTGGTGGCGATGAAAAAGAGTCGTGTACCATCTGATACATGCGATTCCGAAATTTCCATCTCCTTGCCTTTGGCTTTGTTGCGTTGGCCGCGGCGAGCCTCGGCCGCGCACAGATGGCCGTCTCCCCCGACAAGCCCGGCGGCGTGTATCAAATCGGCGATATCGCCCATTGGACGATCGAATGGAAAGGTCAATCAAACGCGCCGGCTGCTCATTACACCCTCAAAAGCGGCGGCCTGAAAGACGTGGGACAAGGTGATTTGAGTTTCAGCAATGATGCCGCCAGGATTGAAACCCGGTTTGATGCGCCCGGCACCGTGCTGGTGGAAGTGAAATGGCAGCCCGAAAGCAACACCCATCGTGCCGTGGGGGGCGCCGTTGCTGCACCGGACCGCATCCTGCCGGTCGCGCCGCCGCCGGCGGATTTCGACGCGTTCTGGAAGGCCAAGCTGAAAGAATTGAAAAAAGTCCCCGTGGATACGCAACTCGAAACGGAAGCCAGCGGAAAACCGGGCGTGGCCTACTGGAAAATCACGATGAACAACATCCGTGGTTCCCACATCGAAGGCCAGATTGCCCGGCCCGAAACGGGCAAAAGATTTCCCGCGCTGCTCATCCTGCAATGGGCCGGAGTTTACGGATTGCAGAAAAGTTGGGTGACGGACCGGGCCGCCGAAGGCTGGCTGGCCTTGAATATTGAACCCCACGATCTGCCAATCGACAAACCGGATGAATTCTACAAGGAACAATTTGCCGGACCACTCAAGCAGTACTGGTCGATTGGCAACGACGATCGCAATGCCAGTTATTATTTGCGGATGTATTTGTCCTGCTATCGCGCGGTGGAATACCTGAAGACACGTCCGGACTGGAATGGGAAAACCCTGGTCGTGATGGGGGACAGCCAGGGCGGACAACAGACCATCATGATTGCCGGGTTGCATCCCAAAGACATCACTGCCGCCCTGGCGCTGGTGCCGGCAAATGGGGACACGCTGGCGCCTGAAGCCGGGCGCGCGCCGGGTTTCCCACGCTGGTATTTCAACACCGAAGGCGGCAAGGATCCGGGAAAAGTTCACGACGCCAGCCGGTACTACGACATTGCCAACTTTGCGCGGCATCTCAAGTGCCCCGTCCTGATCGGCCTGGGGCTGCGGGATGAAGTCTGTCCGCCGTCAAGCGTATTGGCGGCCGTGAATGAAATTCCCTCGCCCAAGGAAGTGGTCATCCTGCCGAAATCTGGTCATCAGGATGAGCACGGAACCCAACACGATTACGATCAACTCCGGTACCGCAACTGGCTGCCGGCCCTGCGCCAGGGCAACCCGCCGCTCATCGAGCAGCACTGAATCCGGGCTATCGAAGAATTTCCCGGTGGGGGATTGTAGCTCGCCAGCATGTTTCCACGGCGCAAACTATTTAACGCCCGGGGCCGGCACCGCGGGATTCAGAATGTTGTTGTCCGCCAGCCAATCGGTCAGACGTTGCGGCCAGTTTTTGATGGTCGCCAGTTTCGAGCGATAGCCCATGTTGAAGGCGTGACTGCCTTTGGCGAACAGATGGACTTCGACCGGCACTCCCGCCTGACGATATTTCTCCAGCATCCCGGTGATGGTCTGCGCCGGTCCGGCGTCGTCCATGGCCCCAAGGAAAAACGCCGGCGGCGCATTGGTGGGCACCGCCTTCGGTTCTCCCAGCGGCCCGGGATAGATTTCAATCAGAAAATCCGGACGGCAACTGACACGGTCAATCGGGTCGGTCGCATCCGGATTTCCGGCCGTGGGGCCGAAGGTGACCATCGAGGTCAGTTCACCACCGGCGGAAAAACCCATGATGCCAATCCGGTTCGGATCAATGCCCCATTCCCGGGCGTGATGGCGCACCAGGCGCATGGCGCGCTGCGCGTCTTCGCGGGCGTTGTCGATCGTGTACGGTGAATTGGTTTCCCGCGCGAGGCGGTATTTAAGGGCGAAAGCAGCCACGCCCAGTTGGTTGAAGTAACGCGCCGGATCCACCCCCTCGGCATTGAACACGAGCTCCCGATGGCCGCCGCCGGGGCAAATGACCACCGCCGCCCCCGTCGCCTTGTCCGGGGGCGGATAAAACGCCGTGAGCGATGGGTTGTTGATATGGCGTACCCAGTAATCCCTGGCCAGCTCGGGCTCTTGGCGCCGGCTTTCAAAACCGGGCGCGCCGTTCGGCCAGAGCGGAATCACAGGCGCTTCCCCGGCACGGAGCAGACACGCCCCGGCGCAAAGGGATGCGGCGAGTAAAATGAACCGCCGGTGGCTCACGCGAAAACCTTCAGCCGTGATGGCTCACGAGGCCGGAATGATTTCGATGGCGTTGATTTCGGGGTTTTCGATGTTGGGCGTGAACTTGATGTCCAGTTTTCCGTCCGTCACGTCCACATCCACGGTTTCAATATACGCGTGTTGCGCGCCGCCGGCTTTCACCCATACGTCAAAATCCTTGAATTCCTGGCCGCCAAGGCTGAACGAAAAAACCCGTTGACCGGGGCCGGTAATGCCTTCGTACGTTTCGCAGAAATGGAGTTTCACAGTATATTTTCCATTGGGAACATTGTAGGAAAATTCCGTCATGCCGTAGTGTTCGGTGCGATAAAGTGTGGGATCCTGGGTGTTGGCGATTTGCATGTCGCTGTCCCGCTCAATCGTTTCGCCATCCACAAATCCCTGATCGGCAAGCCACACGTCGCCGGCGGAGTTGGTGTAGGCATCGGCGGAACCGGCGTCAATGCGGATGGTCCCCGCCGCCAAAGCCGGCGCATTGGTCATGGCTGGCGCGGGCGTCTCCGCCGGAGGGGCGGTGGCCGCCGGCGCAGTGGCCGCGGCCGGCGCCGTCGCCGTCGCCGGGGTTGCCTCGGGCGTTGTGGTTGTGCTTGCGGCCGGCGGTTTGCCTGACTGACAGCCCACCAGTAAAATTAACGCGAGCGCTGAAATTAACGATCCACCCGTCCTTAGGGCTAAATGTTTTGCATGGTTCATGGTATTCCTGTTTTTAATTTGGGTTATGAATGGCTGGACGCATGCTGCAACGTTGGCAGCGCACCGACAAGTGAAAAAAACAGTTCCGGGATAAATTTTCAATTTCCCGCCGGTTTGCGTTTATGGTTTCTCGAGCCGCAGCATCAGGACATCATGCCCCGGCAACTCGGCGTTCAAAGGTTCCCCCGTGGTCCCCAAATTCTGCTTCGTCCAAAGGTCGCGGACGCGGTACACCGTTGTGTCAAACGCGGTTTCCCGCTTGGTAAGCTCATCGCTGACCTTTTCCGTCTTCCAATCGAAAAAGATTTTCTGGGGCCGGGTGCTGCGATTGAGCACGCACATGGCCCAGTCTCCGTCCGCGAGCGGTTTGAACCAGACTTCCCGGAAGCCGTCCGTGGAATACCGGAACGCTTCGATGCCCAGTTTGTCCTGGTCCACGGCGATAACGTCTTTGTTCAACAGGATTTCCGATGTTTCCCGGGACATGTTGCCCAAATCGTTCCCGGCAATCAGCGGCGCCGCGAGCATGCACCACATCGAAAAATGCGCGCGGTCTTCATTGACCGCCATGCCGTTGCCAACTTCCAGCATGTCCGGATCGTTCCAGTGGCCGGGACCGGCGTACTTTCGCAACCCTTCCTGCTGGTCCAGAATTTGCAGGACTCCCCATTGATACCAGGTTCCGTGATCCTGCTTGCAATCGAAACAGCCGTAGATGTCACCCGTCGTGCGCCACAGGTTGCCAACTTCGCCACCCCATTCCCACGGCTTGCTGTTGCCCCATTCGCAGATGCTAAAAACCATCGGCCGGCCCGCAGCGTACAACGCGTCCCGCATGGTGGTGTAGGCGCCTTTGGCATTCAAATCTTCACAGCCGCACCAGTCGTATTTCAGATAATCGATGCCCCATTGGGCGTACATCTGGGCGTCCTGATATTCGTGTCCCCGGCTCCCGGCCCTCCCGGCGCACGTCTTGGGGCCGGCATCCGAATAAATCCCGAGCTTCAGTCCCTTGGAATGGACGTAATCGGCCAGTGCCTTCATGCCCGAAGGAAACCGCTTGGGATCGGGCTGGATGAACCCCTGGCGGTCGCGGTCGCCCTGCCAGGTGTCGTCAAGGTTGATGTACTGGTATCCCGCGTCCTTCATGCCCGTGGACACCATGGCGTCGGCGGTTTGGCGGATCAGTTCCTCACTGACGTTGGCGCCAAATTTGTTCCAGGTGTTCCAGCCCATCGGCGGGGTCAGGGCGAGATCGGGAAATTTCTGGCCGTAGGCGCTGGCACAAACCAGACAGAGCAATGGCAGGATCTTTTTCATAATGGTGGAATGGTTTGAGGGCAAGATACAGGGCCAATCCGGCGTGTAAAGCAGGACTGTGGCGCGAGAAATTAAAGGAAGCATAATTGCCGGAGGCGACGCCCGTACTACCCGGCTACCGTTGCAAACGGAAGAATCGCTGGCCGCTGGAAACCGGCACCAGCACGGAAATCGTGTTGCCGTTGGTGGAAGATGCGTTCGTCACATTCAGCCAAACAACGGGTGAAACCAGATTGGTGGCGGACCAAAGCTGATAACCAGTGGCGGCGGTTGACCAGGAAACCATGGCATTCGTGCCTGCCTCCTTAATGGCCAGTTGCGGTGATGGCAGGCTGGTCAGCAACTGGGTGATTTGCGTGGACCAGATGCCCTCGTCCAGGCCGGAACTGGAATCCACCCCGGACGGATACATCTGGATGCTCCAGAATTGCGTCGGGTCGGCGGCGTCCACGGACAGGGTGCTGTAATCACCCCACCGGCTGGTCGTCGGCGAGCCCAGCAACTGGCCCTCAATTTCATTCAAGTCGTGATAACTCGCCACGCCCGATTGCAGCAGGATACCGTTGCCGAAAGTCGTCTGGCCGTTGACGGTCTGGCCGGCGTAAACATAGCAACTGACGTAGGTGGTAAAACTGGAGGCGTTGCAGGCGATGAGCACCGTGCCGTATGGGTTGGCGGCAATGGACGGCATGAACAAATCGAGGTTCGGATCGGCGATGGTGCCCTGTTCCAACAGCACGTGGTCGGCGGCGCGGATGCGATACCACTGGATAGCCATGCGCCCGTTGAGTTCCGTGTTGTGGGCGGCGTAAAGCACCCCGCCGACCGCAAACACCTTGGCGCTCAACCGCGGATCGTTGGCTTGAAGCGTCGTGGTGCCGTCGGGTTGCGGCACCGTGAATTGCGGCGCGCCGAAAATGGCATTGTCCGGCACTTGATACGGAGCCACCGTCAGGCGCACAGGCGCGGAAAGCACCGGATTCGTTGCGCCGGCGTTCTGGACCACCGAGGAGACGATGTTGGAGTAAAAGTCGCTGGTGGTGCCGATGTCGCCCATCGCCAGGATGTTCCCGCTTTCGCTGCCGTCAAAACAAGTCGCTGGCTGCATCACCTGGCCGCGGTTCGAAACGGCCATCACCCCATACCAGGTCATGTTCGCAATGGTCGGCGTGGCGGAAACCAAATCCGCCTTGGAAATGGAAACCAGGCCCGGCCCCATCGAAACGCTGGAACTGTAAAAATCGCCGGAGATATAAACCGCGTTGCTGTCCACCCCCAAGGTGGGGAAATCGGCGAAATAACCGTTGTCCGGGTCGGCCTGAAACAGGAATCCCTTCCACGGCCCGGTCGGGCTGCTGGTGGTGGAAACCGCCAGCAAAAAATCATTGGCCTCCGACGTCGGATCCCCTCCGCTGGCGGCCAAACTGGCGTCGAAGTCCACCTGCGTCGCAAACCACCGCTGCGAATTGGGATCGTAAATCACCCGCGGATCGGTCACGCCGGAGTCGGGCGAAATAATCAGCCCCGCGTCGGACCAGAATTTCACATCGGTCTTCCTCTGGACGCTTACGCCGTTCGTCCGGTTGTACACGGCCACCGTGCCATTGACGAACTCCATGAAACGGGTAGGCCCGATCACCCCATTGGGGTCTGGCGGCAACGCCTGCGAATTCGTCAAAAAAGAACTGCCGGTGAAATTTTGCCCAATCTGGATCGTCACCTGGGCGTGCCCACCCACGGCGGCCAGCAACAGGCAGGGAATAAACAAATTCCAGAGACGAGGACTTCTTCCGCCAGGGTTCATCACAAGTTACAACATACCCGTCAACCCGGATTTGTCGAACCTCCCTTTGACGGCCAGACCCTCAAATATTCCGCACTTCAACTTCCCGCGCCAGCCGTCTGACGTCTTCCACTTCCACCTCGCCGGTCATCAGCGTGAGCGCGTTGGCCGCGCCGGCGGCGCAGCCCCAGCGACACGCCTCTCCCAAATCGTCGCCGCGCAACAGGCGCAGTACCAACCCGGCGGTGCAGGCGTCACCCGACCCGATCGGATTCATCACCTCGATTTGCGGCTGGATGATGCGCCAGAACGTTTTCCCGTCAAAGGCCAGGGCCGGCTCCTTTCCCGCCGTCACCACCATCCGCTGCGCGCCGCGTTCGCACACGTCGCGCATGGCGTTCATCACCTCGACGTCGTCCTTGAATTCACGGCCCACGGTCGCCGCCAGTTCGGCCCGGTTCGGCTTGACCAGTCCCGGCCGCGCTTTCAACGCCGCCATCAAGGCGGTCCCGTGCGCGTCCACCACGGAAAGCGCCCCGGCCTTTTCCGCCAGTTTCGCGCAATCGAAATACAAGTTTGCGGGACCGCCCGTCACGATGGTTCCCGACATCACCAGCGCCCGGCATTCCGATGCCCGCCGGCGGACCACCGCCATGAGTTTGTCGAAGTCTGCCGGTTTGACCGGGTGGCTCTCCTCCACCAGTTCCGTGTGCGTGCCGGCCGATTCGTCAATCATCGTGAGGCACTGCCGGGTCCCGGTTGAGACCGTCACGAAATCGGATTCGATGCCTTTGTCCATCAGGGCCACCCGCAAAAATTCGCCCCGATCACCGCCCAGGAAACCGGTCGCCACCGGTTGTTCGCCGAGGGTCTTCAACACCTTGGCCACGTTGATGGATTTGCCTGCCGCCCCGTCGAGCGTGGTGGCCGCCCGGTTGACGGCATCCAGGGCGAGTTTGCGGAACACCATCACCCGTTGCACGGCGGGCGTGGTACCGAGGCACAAAATCTTCATCGGATCCATTTTGAACCAAGGAACGCCTGGAGGAAATCAAATTGCCGTCGGCCAGGGCGGAAGCGATCACGCCGCCAGATGGGAGACGACCTTGCCGGTCCAGAGCGAAGCGAATTGGGTGAGCATGACGGAGACAAAAAACAGGAAGAAGCCTTCGCTCACCCGGATGTGGGCAACCCCGCTGGACTTGATCGTCAGCACCAGGATGGCCACCACAAAAACGTCGAGCATCGACCACTTGCCCAGATTAGACACAAAGTGGAACAGCGTTCGCGCGTGATCGACGCCCACCCGCGGATAAAGCCACAAAACGAGCATGGCCGTGAGTTTTACGAGCGGAAAGCAAACCGTGAACACGAACAGGATGAGGAACAGAAACAGCTCGCCGGCCTGCCACAAGATGATCAAACCATGATACACCGAGATTTGATCCTGAAACAACCAAAGCTTCGTCACCGAGGTAAACGGGAGAAAAATCCCGGCAACGAAAAAAGCCACGGCCGAGACCAGCATCAACACAATCAGGATGCCAGACCGAAAGTGGGTTCGGATCAATGCCCGTCTGCCAATGTCGCCATCCATATGCTTAGCCGCCGGTGAGAGCCTGCCGGGAAACCGCCAACCCGCAACGTCGCCCGCCGCCGTGACAGTTTGGATCACCCCTCCAGCCGGGCGTCCATCGTCACATTCGCCTTGAGCAGACGCGAAATGGGGCAACCGAGCTTGGCCACGTTCGCAATGCCGAGGACCTGGGCCCGGTCGGCGCCGGGAATTTTTGCGACCACGTCCAGATGCGAGGCCGTGACCGTCCAACCCGCGTCGTTCTTGTCCAGGGTGACCGTGGCGGTGGCGGAGATGGATTCGGGGGCAATGCCGGCCTTGCCCAGTTCCGCCGAAAATGCCATCGCAAAGCAACCCGCGTGCGCCGCGGCGATGAGTTCCTCGGGATTCGTACCGAGGCCGTTTTCGAAGCGCGTACTGAACGAGTATTGCGCCTCCCGGAGCACACCGCTTTCGGTGGAGAGGTTGCCCCGGCCATCCTTCAACCCCCCGCGCCAGACTGCCGATGCTTTGCGTTTCATAATTTCCTTTCTTTCATCCTCGGAACCCGAACTTACTCCGATGCCAAAGAGACTAACGGAGGTCCCATACAATCTCAAGCAAAGCAACCACTTTCCTTAAACCCCGGATCCAACGGGCTGAAACGTTCTCGCGGGCTTTCAAGGAAGCCGCGCGGTCGCTGATTCGGGCGACCAAATGGAGCGCGGAATCATATCCTCAACTCCAGGCGTCAAGGTTTTCTGGGATTCTTTATCCGTCCAAACACCGGCGGACGGTTTCCAGCAGCTGATCGGGGCTGCACGGCTTTTGAAGAAAGTTCTCACCGCTGCGCAATTCGAGTTCCCGGCCGGCAATCTCCGGGCTGTAGCCACTGGTGAAAATGACCTTGAGGTCGGGCTTTTCCGCCTGAATCTGCCGCGCCAGTTTTTGACCACTCACGCCGGCCGGCATCACCAGATCCGTCAGCAACAGCGATACCGCCCCCCGATGTTCCTGCCAGACGCTGAAGCCTTCGACGCCATTGGCCGCTTCCAGCACCTCGTAGCCGCGCCGTTCGAGAATCGTTCGCGTCAGCGAGCGGACCGCCGGTTCGTCCTCGACCAAAAGGATGGTTTCCGTGCCCCCGCGGGGTTTCGGTCGCGCCGCGGGCTGGGCCGGATCTGCGGACGTGGCCGCGCTGGCGGGGAGAAAAATCTGGAAATTCGTCCCCCGGCCCGGCTCGCTGTAAACCTTGAGCCAGCCCTTATGTTGTTTGACGATGCCATAAACCGTCGCCA
>Ga0187855_10001455_pt1 | contig 18759 bp, 17 predicted proteins | sample June2016WEW_8_10_2_FD_132969 | JGI IMG/M metagenome (GOLD analysis project Ga0187855, IMG submission 132969) | Peatland microbial communities from SPRUCE experiment site at the Marcell Experimental Forest, Minnesota, USA - June2016WEW_8_10 | ecosystem: Environmental > Terrestrial > Soil >...
GGCCTGCGACACTCACAACGCGAGTCTCCCGGTCCTGCGTAGCTTCATACTTCCAGGCGGCGCGTCAGGCGCCGCGTTGCTGCATATGGCCAGGACGATCGTGCGCCGGGCGGAACGGAGCACGTGGGCCGCGCTGGAGACCTACGGTGACTCGATGAACCCGCTGACCGCCCGGTACCTGAACCGCCTGTCGGACCTGCTGTTCATCCTCGCGCGGGAAGCCAACGGCCCGGATGGGGACGTGCTCTGGAAGCCCGGCGGCGAGCGCTGAGCGGGCCGCAGCCGGGCTTAGCTGGCCTGGCCGAGGTAAGAGCCGGGGGATCCCGGCGGAGCGGCCTCCAGCCAGGCGAGAAAGCCGGTGAGCGCCCCGTCGCTCATCGCGAGTTCCACTGTCCGGGCGCCCTCGGCGACCCGGCACTGCACGACCACGGCTCCCTCGCCCAGGCTGGCCGCCTCGTCGGGGGTCGGCGGCCGGCGGGTGAGCACGGTCAGCGTGCGGCGGCTGAAGACCAGGCTGGGCCGCAGCAGGAACCCGAAGATCTGGTACCAGCGCAGCTCATCCGGCTGGTAGGCAGCCACCCCCAGGCGCCAGCTGCCCCCGGGGACGCGCAGGCCGCACTCGACCGTTCCGCCGCCGCGTTCCAGCAGGTACCTGCGGACGGTGATACCCGCCGCGAGCAGCACCACGATGGTCAGGAAGCCAGCGAAGAGCCAGGCCGCGTCGAAGGCCAGCGCTCCGCTCATCCCGGGCCCCCGCGCTGGCCCTCGTCAGGACCCGTCGCCCGCGGCCCGCAGAAGGGCCCGGGAGTACTTCACCTCGGCCGGTTCCTCTTCGCCCCCGGCCGCGGCCTCGCTCAGTGCCGCGTCGAGCCGGGACTGGACCGTGGCCCGGTCCACCTGGCTGCCGAGCTCGGCCTGGCGCGCCAGGATCGATACCCGGTCATCGTGCACGGACAGGAAGCCGCTCTGCACGGCAGCCCGCACGACTGGCTCCTGCCCGCCCGATCCCTCCTCCGGATCGCGGATCTCGACCACGCTGCCCTCGGCCAGGATGCCGAGCACGGCCGGGTGGGAACCCATGATCCCGATGTCGCCGTCCAGCGTCTTGGCGATGACCATGCGGGCGTACCCGGACCACACCACGCCGTCCGGGACGACCAGTTCCACCTGCAGGCTCACCCTCGCGCTCCACTTCGGCCCGAGCGGCCCGCTCCCGCGCCCGCTCCGCGTGCACCGCTCACTGGCGTTCCATCTCCTTGGCCTTCTTCTCCACGTCCTCGATACCGCCGCACATGAAGAAGGCCTGCTCGGGGTAGTTGTCGTACTTGCCTTCGGTCAGGGCCTTGAACGAGGCGATGGTCTCCTTCAGCGGGACGAACACGCCCGGCTGGCCGGTGAACTGCTCGGCCACGAACATGGGGTGCGACAGGAACCGCTCGATGCGCCGCGCCCGCTTGACCGTCACCTGGTCTTCCTCGGACAGCTCGTCGATACCGAGGAGCGCGATGATGTCCTGGAGCTCCTGGTACCGCTGGAGGATGCGCTGCACCTCACGGGCCACGTCGTAGTGCTCCTGGCCGACGTACTTGGCGTCCAGGATCCGGGACGTCGAGGCGAGCGGGTCCACGGCCGGGAAGATGCCCTTCTCCGTGATGGCCCGGGACAGCGCGGTGGTCGCGTCCAGGTGGGCGAACGTGGTGGCCGGCGCGGGGTCGGTGTAGTCGTCCGCGGGCACGTAGATGGCCTGCATAGAGGTGATGGAGTGGCCCCGGGTGGAGGTGATCCGCTCCTGCAGCTGGCCCATCTCGTCGGCCAGGGTGGGCTGGTACCCCACCGCCGACGGCATCCGGCCGAGCAGCGTGGACACCTCCGAGCCGGCCTGGGTGAACCGGAAGATGTTGTCGATGAACAGCAGCACGTCCTGCCCCTGCACATCGCGGAAGTACTCGGCCATGGTCAGCGCGGACAGGCCGACCCGCAGCCGGACGCCCGGCGGCTCGTCCATCTGGCCGAAGACGAGCGCCGTGTCCTTGATCACGTTCGACTCGGTCATCTCGATGAACAGGTCGTTGCCCTCGCGGGTCCGTTCCCCCACCCCGGCGAAGACCGAGACGCCACCGAAGTTCTTGGCCACCCGGGTGATCATCTCCTGGATGAGCACGGTCTTGCCCACACCCGCGCCGCCGAACAGGCCGATCTTGCCGCCCTGGACGTACGGGGTGAGCAGGTCGAGGACCTTGATCCCGGTCTCCAGGATCTGGGTCCGCGGTTCCAGCTGGTCGAACGCGGGCGGGTCGCGGTGGATCGACCAGCGCTCCTTCACCTCCAGGGAGGAGGCGGGCACGTCCAGCGGGTCGCCGAGCACGTTGAACAGATGCCCCTTGGTCACGTCGCCGACCGGAACCGTGATCGGGCCCCCGGTGTTGACCACGGTGGCCCCGCGGATCAGGCCATCGGTAGGCGCCATGGAGATAGCCCGGACGGTGTTGTCGCCCAGGTGCTGTTCCACCTCGAGCGTCAGGGTCCGGGTCTGCCCCTGCAGGGCCACGTCGACCTGGAGCGCGTTGTAGATGTCGGGGATGTCTTCCTCGGTGGAGAACTCCACATCGACGACCGGGCCGATGACCCGCGCGACACGGCCGGTACCCTCGGGGGCTTCCTCCCCGCCGGCGGCGGGGGTGTTCTCGACGGTTGCGGTCACGGCACTCACTCTTTCCCTGCGACGGACTCGGCCAGCGCGTCGGCTCCGCCGACGATCTCGCTGATTTCCTGGGTGATCTCGGCCTGGCGGGCCTTGTTGGCCTCGCGGGTGAACTCTTCGAGCAGATCGTTGGCGTTGTCGGTGGCCGACTTCATGGCCCGGCGGCGCGCCGCGATCTCCGAGGCGGCCGCCTCGAGCAGCGCCTGGTAGACCCGGCTCTCCACATACCACGGCAGCAGCGCGTCCAGCACCGCCTGCGGCGAGGGCTCGAACTCATACAACGGGATCGGGCCGCTGGCGGGCTCTTCACTGGTCTCCTCGATGACCAGCGGGACGATGCGGTGCACCACCGCGTTCTGGGTCAGCATCGACACGAACTCGGTATAGACGAGGTAGATCTCGTCCACCCCGCCGTCCTCCACGGGGCGGCTGAACGCCTCGAACAGCGTCTCGGTGATCTCCCGGGCGTTCTCGTGCCGGGGGGTCTCCGAAAAACCGTGCCACGAGCCGGCGATCTCCTGGCCGCGGAACCGGTGCCAGGTGATGCCCTTGGATCCGGACACGTAGGTCACCGGCTCGACGCCGCGTTCCCGGATCCGGGCGCGCAGGCCCTGGGCCGCACGCATCACGTTGCTGTTGTAGCCGCCGCAGAACCCGCGGTCGCTGCTCAGGATGAGGACCGCGGCCCGCTGAGGATTCTCGTGCTCGCGCACCAGCGGATGATCGATCTGCGCGGAACGGCTGACCACCGCCTCGACGGCCTGGGTGATTTCCCGGGCGTAGGGCCCGGCGTCCCGGACCCGCTGCTGGGCCTTGATGATCCGCGAGGCCGCGATCAGCTCCTGGGCACGAGTGATCTTGGCAATGGATTGGACTCCCCGGATCCGCTGCCTGATCGCCCGAAGCTGTCCTGCCATGCTGGGCCTTCCCTTACTTCGAGTCGTCTGCGGGGGGCACGCGCTTCTTCACGGGCTCGCGCTCGATCCGGGCCTCGTCGGTGGGCTCGGCCGGCTCCTCCTGAACCAGCTGGTCGCCGCCGCCGACCGTGAAGCCCTTACGGAACTCTTCGACGGCTTCCTTGAGCCCGGACGCGGTGTCGTCGGACAGGTCCCTGGTCTCCCTGATCGAGTCGTAGATCCCGGGCCGCTCACGCTGAACGTAATCCAGGAACTCGCGCTCGAACCGGCCGACGTCGTCCAGGGGCACGTCGTCCAGGTAGCCATTAGTACCGGTCCAGAGCGAGACGACCTGGCGCTCCACCGGGTACGGGCTGTACTGGGGCTGCTTCAGCAGTTCGACCAGGCGCGCGCCGCGGTCCAGCTGCGCCCGCGACGCCGCGTCCAGGTCGGACGCGAACGACGCAAAGGCCTCCAGGTCGCGGTACTGGGACAGCGCGAGCTTCAGGCCGCCGGCGACCTTCTTCATCGCCTTGATCTGCGCGTCGCCACCCACCCGGGAGACCGAGCGCCCGACGTTGATGGCCGGGCGGACACCCGAGTTGAACAGGTCGGTCTCCAGGAAGATCTGCCCGTCGGTGATCGAGATGACGTTGGTGGGGATGTACGCCGAGATGTCGTTGGCCTGGGTCTCGACGATGGGCAGCCCGGTGAGGGAGCCGTTCCCCATCTCCTTGGACAGCTTCGCGCACCGTTCCAGCAGCCGCGAGTGCAGGTAGAAGACGTCGCCGGGGTAGGCCTCGCGGCCCGGCGGCCGGCGCAGCAGCAGGGAGATCGTGCGGTAGGCCGCCGCCTGCTTGGACAGGTCGTCGAAGACGATCAGCACGTGCTGGCCCTGGTACATCCAGTACTGGCCGAGGGCCGAGCCGGTGTAAGGAGCGACGTACTTGTACCCGGACGGGTCGGAAGCGGGCGACGCGACGATCGTGGTGTACTCCATCGCGCCGGCGTCTTCCAGGGACTGCTTGACCTGCGCGGTCGTCGAGCCCTTCTGGCCCACGGCCACGTAGATGCACTTGACCTGGCGCGACGGGTCCCCGGACTCCCAGTTCTCCCGCTGGTTGATGATGGCGTCGATGGCGATGGCGGTCTTGCCGGTCTGCCGGTCGCCGATGATCAGCTCACGCTGGCCGCGGCCGATCGGGGTGATCGCGTCGATCGCCTTGATCCCGGTCTGCAGCGGCTCGCTCACCTTCGCGCGCTGCACCACCGAGGGGGCCTGCGTCTCCAGCGGGCGCAGCTCGGCCTGCTCGACATCGCCCTTGCCGTCCATCGGGACGCCCAGCGGGTCCACGACCCGGCCGAGGAAGCCGTCACCCACCGGGACGGAGAGGATCTCCCCGGTCCGGCGCACCTGCTGGCCTTCCTCGATCTTGGTGAAGTCACCGAGGATGACCACGCCGATTTCGCGCTCGTCCAGGTTGAGCGCCAGGCCCCGGATACCGCCGGGGAACTCCAGCAGCTCGTTGTACATGGCCGAGGGAAGGCCCTCGACCCGGGCGATGCCGTCGCCGCACTCGGAGACGACGCCTACCTCTTCCCGGGAGGCCGCGTCCGGCTCATACGCCTGGACGAAGCTCGCCAGCGCGTCCCGGATCTCATCGGGCCGGATTGTCAGCTCCGCCATGGTCCTCGCGTCTTCCTCGTCAGTTGGTTACCTGGTCTGTCGCTGTGCCGGCCTACGCCGTGCCCGCGCATCAGTGCTGGCCCATCAGGCGGCCAGCCGCCTGCGCAGTACCGCGAGCCGGCTCGCCACGGTGCCGTCGATGAATTCATCCCCGATCTGCACGGATATGCCACCCTCCACGCGCGGATCGACGAGAACGTTCAGATGAACCTCGTGCCCGTACGCGCTCTCGAGAGCGGCGATGAGCCGCTCACGCTGGCGCTCGGTCAGCGGGACGGCCACGCGTGCCAGCGCGACGAGGCGCTGCCGCCACTGCGCGACCACCCTCGCGTAGTACTCCAGGCTGGCATCCAGACTACGTCCCCTGGGGTGTTCCGCCGCCTGGTCGATCAGCCGCCGGGTGTCCGCGATCACCTTGCCCTGGAGCAGGGTGTCCAGCAGCTGGCGCTTGTATTGCGCCGGGATGGTGGGGTTGGACAGGACGGCCCGCAGCTCGGGCGCGCCCATGATCACCCGGCCGAACCGGAACAGCTGGTCCTCGAGATCGTCGAGGTGCCGGCCGCGCTCGGCCGCCGCCGCGAACGCCGTGACCGCGAGCTCCTCCACCGCGTCCGTCAGGTCACCAGCGCTGGACCAGCGCGATTCGCACAGGCTCACGAACAGGCCGAGGGTCGCGTCGCTGACCCGGCCGCCGAACAGCCCCCGGGCCAGCTCCCTCCGGGCCCGGGGCAGGCGGCTGTTCTCGGCCAGGGCCCGGCGCAGCGCGGACTGCTCATCGAGCACCCCGAGAATCCCGAACAGGTCCTCGCCGAGGGTCCGCGCCTCGGCCGCCGACGTCACGGCGTCGGCGAGCCGCTGCCTAGCCTGCGCCAGGGCGGCCCGGCTGGGGCCTCTCATGTGGCGGACCTGGCCTGATCAGCACTCGGCTGCTCGAGGTCCTCGATGAACCGCTCGACGATGCGGCGCTGCCGCGCCTCGTCCTCCAGCGACTCGCCGACCACCCGGCCGGCCAGGTCCACGGCCAGGGCGCCGACGTCGGTCCGCAGGGCCTGCAGGGCCAGCATCCGGTCGGTCTCGATCTGCGAGTGGGCCGCGTCGATGATGCGCCGCGCCTCGGACTGGGCCACCTCGCGCATGTCCGCGATGATCTGCGCGCCCTGCTCCTGGGCCTGCTCGCGGAGCCGCGATGCCTCCTGCCGGGCCTCGTTGAGCTGCTGGCGGTACTGCTGGAGCAGGGCCTGGGCCTCGGCCTGCGCCTCCTCCGCGCGCTGCAGGCCACCCTCGATCTTGTCCGTCCGCTCGGCCATCGTCTTCTGGATGCGGGGGAGCAGCACCTTGCCCAGCACCGCGAACACGATGAGGAAGGCGATCGTGCCGATGATCAGTTCGGGCCATTCGGGGATCAGCGGGTTAGTGGGCGGGTTCACCACCCCCGCCCCGACGTCGTATGTCACGGTGTGGCCTCCTGTCGGCTAGGGATCACTGGGAGACTCCGCCGATCAGGTGGCGCCGAAGATGAACGGGACCACGAGGCCGATCAGCGCGAGCGCCTCGGCCAGCGCGAAGCCGATGTACATGTTGGACTGGATCAGCCCGCGGGCTTCCGGCTGCCGGGCCATGGCCTCGACGCCGTGACCGAAGATCAGGCCGATGCCGACACCGGGGCCGATGGCCGCCAGGCCATATCCGACCGCGCCGAAGTTGATTTGCAGCCTGGTGGTAGTGCCCGCGGCAATTAGATGATGCAGAACACCAAGAGCGACCAGGTGATGCGTGACATCAAGCATGTGAGCATTTCCTTGCCTTCAGGCCGACGGGTGTCTGCCGCCGGCGGGTTGGATGGGCCGTCCGCACACCCGGGTGCGCGGACGGACGAATGTGGGCGCGGGCCATGTCAATGACCCGCTTCCAGTGAGCCGCCGATGTACTGGGCAGTCAGAATGGTGAAGATGTAGGCCTGCAGCGCCTGGATCAGCATCTCGAACGCGGTCAGCACGATGGTGAGAATGAACGAGGTAGCGCTGAACAGCAGGCCGATGCTGAGGCTGAGGAGATACCAGGTCGAGAGGGTGAAGATCAGCAGCAGGATGTGCCCGGCGAACATGTTCGCGAACAGCCGGACGGCGAGCGTGAACGGCCGGATGAGGAGGTACTGCAGGACCTCCACGGGCGCCAGGATGACCAGGATGGGCCCGGGCACCCCACTCGGGATCATGTTCCTGAAGTAGCCGCCCAGCCCCTGGTGCTTGATGCCCAGGTAGGTATAGGTGCCGTAGACCATGAGCATCAGTGCGACCGGGAAGGCGATCTGCGACATCGGGGGGAACTGCGCGACCGGGATGATCTCCATCAGGTTCATCACCCAGATGAAGAAGAACAGCGAGACCAGGAACGGCAGGAAGTTATCGCCGCGCTTGCCGATCATCGGCCGCAGGATCTGGTCGCGCACGAACTCGACCCCCATCTCGCCGAGGGTCTGGGCGCCGCGCGGGACAATCTTCGGCTTGGCGAACGCGGCCCAGAAGAAGCCGACCACGACAAGGGAGCAGACCAGTGCGAGCAGCATGGGCTTGGTGAAGCTGAACGACCCGATCGTAAAGAACGGATCGAACACGAATGTGGGGGCGGGATAATTCGGCCCCGGGAAGCCGCAGTGCGAGGACGAGAAGACGTGGCTGTTGTCCTCGGTGCACTTGCCGGCGGCGAGGATCAGCATGTCACCGCGCAAGACAGTTTCCTCCTGCTTCGTGCTCGCGCACATCGCCCGCGGGCGCGGCGCGCATCCAGGCCGCCCTGGTCCGGGCGGAACGTCGTGGCATGCCTGTGCTGGACCGGCCAGCACGCTTTGCATGCAGATTACCTATTGGTGCCTGCCGTACTTCCAGACGACTCCGCCGATGGCAAAGACCAGCCCGACGAGCGCCCCCACGGGCAACAGCACCGGAATATGCGTCAGCCACGCCACCAGCCAGCCGATGAGGCCGTAGGCCACCATGCCGGCGATCAGGTAGCTGAAGATGCTCCAGCCCTGGTTGTCCTCGGCCGGGGCCGCCCGCGGCGGCTGGCCACCGGCCGACGGCTGACCGCCGGACAATCCGTTTTGGCCGGAGGGTGCAGATCCGGTGCTGCTCATGGCGCGCCAGGTCATCGTGCAGACTTCGGACGGCAGGCTGGCCCGCGGGCCGCGATCCGCCGTCCGGGTGCGAGACAGGCGCCACGCGTCACCGTTCCCCGTCCGGTTCCACGTAGAGCATCTTGAGCCGCATCGACCAGAAGACCTGTGCGCCACTCCAGACCAGAATGCAGACAATGGCGGTCAGGCCGAACAGCCGGGCGTTGAAGGCGGTCGTGGTGCTGAACCTGGACACCAGGATCATCAGAACAAGGATCTTGACGATGAACGTGGTCAGCGCGGTCACCATCTGGGCCCGCGGGCTGACCTTCTCGGCCCGTGACACCGCGGTGATGCTGATGGCAAAGAACACCACGACGAGGGCGGCGCCGAGTACGCTGCCGAGGAGTCCCTTGGAGCCGCCGAGAGCTGCGCTCAACGCGATCATGATCACGGCAGCACCGGCCGCGACCGCGGCGGAACGCCGGGCGATCGGGCCATAGCTTGCCAGCATCTTAGGTGGCTCCGGAAGGTTCAGGAGGACACTTGACTCGGGGACGCACCTGTCCGCCTCCCACACAGCACCGGCCAGGAGCCTGGGTGCCGCCGAGGCGGAGCTCGTGCGCCGCCGGGTGAGCGAAACCTATCACGGGCCCCTCACTCGTCCTCGAGTGACTGCTCGTGAAAGATATCACAAGCTCCTTAGCCCAGTCTTTACCGGGGCCTTCTGTGTGATGAATGTTACCTGATTGCCGATTGCGGGACATGAGTCCGTGAACCGTACCAAACCCTCCGGCCCTAACGGTCCTAACGCTCCGGTCAGCCTACGATCGTCCGCGGAGTCACGGCGCGGGCCCCGCCCGGGCCGGGCCTGCCCGGGAGGGATGCCCGGGCGAAGGCCGCCCGGGCAAAGGCCGCCCGGGAGCGATGCCCGGGAAGGCCGCCCGGGTGAGACCGCCCGGGAGGGCCGCTCCGGGGCGTGACCGCCGCCCGGAAGGGACAAGGCCGTCGTGATCAGACGATCGGTGTCGCTATAGCGACACCGATCGTCTGATCACGACATGGATGCCCGGACCGGGGTGGCTGATGAGGGTACCGGGGCGGGAGTGACTGGTGGGGGCTACGCCCTGGGTGGCTGGCGGGGGCGATGGGGCGGGGGTGGCTTGTGGGTGTGATGGGGCCAGGCTGGTTGCGTGCTGGGAGGCTTGGGCCGGTGGAGAAGATCAGCGGAAGCGCCACGGCAAGAGTGGCGACTCCCCCTCCGCCTCGTCGTTGTCATCGCCGTCGCGGTTCGCGGGCCGCACCGGGCCTGGACCGGGCGGCTGGACCTGGACCGGGTTGGGGGACGGCGGGTCGAAGTCCTGCGGGCCGGGCTGCGGGGATGCGGCGTGCTGCGGGCTGGCGCCGTGCGGGTCAGTATCGTGCGTGCGCGCATCCCGCCAGCCATTATCCCGCTGGCCCGGGTCCGGACGGCCTGCGTACCACCGGCCCGAATCAGGGTGAACCGGCTCCGTGCGGCCCGAAGCAGGGTGAACCGGCTCCGTGCGGCCCGAAGCAGGGTGAACCGGCTCCGTGCGGCCCGAAGCAGGCTGAACCCGCTCCGCGCGGCCCGGATACCACTGGCCCGGCTCCCCCCGGTCGGCCGGGTGGGATGGCCGCCCGCCGGTGGGCGGGGCGCCGTTAGAGGGACCCGCAGTGGGGCCGCCGCCCCGGGAAGCGCCGCGAGCGGAAGCGTTTCGTGAGGGGGTGGCCGAGTCCGCATCCCATCCCGAGCCGGCCTGCTTCGCATCCCATCCCGCGCCGGCCGGGCCCGCATCCCACGGCGCCCCAATCGGCCGCGCATCCCAGCCCGTGCCAGACGGCGTCGCATCCCACGCTGCCGCAGGGGGCCGCGCCTGCTCTGCGGTCCGCCCATCCTGCGGCGACCCGGCGGTCCGCCCATCCGGCGGCGACCCGGCGGTCCGTGCATCTCGCGGCGACCCAGCGAGCCCATCCCACGCCTCGCCGGCAGGCCGCGCGTCCCACCCCGTGCCAGCCTGTCCCCGCCTGGAGTCCCGGTACCCAGCGCCGCCGCGCCCGGCCTGCCCGAATCCGGCGTCCCCGCGCTCCCGGCCCGGGGCGCTGGCACCCGCGGCCACTGGGACGGGAGACGGCACCGGGCTGCCGGCGGGCCCAGGACCGGCCGCTCCAGGACCGGCCGATCCAGGACCGGCCGACCCAGGACCGGCCGGCCCAGGAGCGGCCGATCCAGGAGCGGCCGCCGACGGCACCGGCCCGGCGAGGTTGGCGGCCAGCCCCAACTGGGCCTGCCGGTTCCACCACCGCAGCCGCGGCATCGACGCCAGCAGCAGCACCAAGACTCCGCCCAGGGTCACGATGCCCAGGATCAGCAGCTTCGTCCGCATGATCGACAGCAGCACGACCGTGCCGGCGAACAAGGCCGCCCACAAGTACATGAGCAGGACGCTGGTTCGGTGCGAATGCCCGATGGCGAGGAGTCGGTGCTGGAGGTGCTTCTTGTCCGCCGAGAATGGGGAGAGCCCAGCCCGGGTCCGCCGCACGACCGCGAGCAGCAGGTCAGCGTACGGGATCAGCATGATGATGGCCGGGACCAGCAGCGGCAGGATTTCCGGGAAGCGGTTGACCGTGCCGCCGCTGTACGCCGACGGGGTGGTGAGCGTGTTCGGGTCCAGGGACGCGAGGCTGGAGATGGGCTCGTACGCGAGTAGCAGCCCCAGCAGCATCGACCCGGTGTCGCCCATGAAGATGCGGGCGGGGTGGAAGTTGTACGGCAGGAACCCCAGGCAGATCCCGGCCAGGATGGCCGACGCCATCGCCGGATCGGTCTGGTCGTCCAGCCCAAGCCGCTTCGTGAGCGTGTAGTAGTACAGGAAAAAGGCCGCTGCGCCGATCCCGACAATTCCAGCGGCGAGCCCGTCCAGGCCGTCGATGAAGTTGACCGCGTTGATGGTCACCACGACGACCAGGATGGTCAGCAAGGTCTGCTGGTCGGAGGTGAGCACGAGCGTCCCGCCGCCCGGGACCGGCAGCCAGGCCACCACGGCACCGCTCCAGACCAGGATCACCCCGGCGGCCACCTGGCCAGCCAGCTTGGTGATGGCACCCAGTCCCCAGCGGTCGTCCACGAAACCCATGAGGACCACCACGCCGCCGGCCAGCAGCAGGCCGCTGCCCACTCTGGTGCCCGTGAAAACGGTGCTCAGATGGGTCAGCCTCGAGGCCACCAGCAATCCTGCGGCGAGGCCGAGGTACATCGCGATCCCGCCAAGCAGCGGAACAGGATCGGTGTGGACGTCGCGCGCCCGGCCCCGGTGCTCTGCTCCCACCGCGATCGCGAAACGGCGCACCAGGGGCGTGAACAGGTAAGTGACGGCGGCGGCCACCAGAAGTGTGAGGCCGTACTCGCGCATCCCGGTTCACCCGGCCCGTTCGGTTGCCTCATCCATTAGGGATCAACTTTAGAGCACTAACCTGAGGGTAGGGCGCACAGCCACCCGTCGCGGCCGTACTTACTCGGCGGCGTCCCGGCGAGCATGATTTGCCTGGTCAGCCACGTCTTCCCCGCCGCGGACCGCCTCGCCCGGCGCGTCCTGCCCGGTCACAGCCGCCTCGCCCGGCGCGTCCTCCCCGGTCACAGCGGCCTCGCCAGCGTCGTCAGGGATCCCGGCGGGCAGGTCATGAAACACCTCAACGGGCGCATCCTCAGCCACCGCCCCGGCGGGATCCTCAGCCACCGCCCCGGCGGGATCCTCCGGGACCGCCCCGGCGGGATCCTCCGGCACCGCCCCGGCGGGATCCTCAGGCAGCGCCCCGGCGGGATCCTCAGGCGCCGCCTCATCCACGACCTCCAGCAGGATCACGTCCCGCAACCGTTCCGCCGGGATAACACCCCGGCGCAGCAGCCGCGGTACGGTCCCGGTCAGGTCGACGATCGTGGACGGCACGTCGCCCGGGCACGGACCGGCGTCCAGATACACCGAGACGGAGTCGCCCAGCTGGGCCATGGCCTCGTCGCACGAGGTCGCGGGCGGGCGGCCGGACACGTTGGCGCTGCTCACGGCCAGCGGGCCGGTCCTCTTGAGCAGCTCGAGCGCGACCGGGTGCAGCGGCATCCGCACGGCGACGGTGCCCTTGGTGTCGCCCAGGTCCCAGACCAGGGTGGGACTGGACCGGCAGATGATGGTCAGCGCGCCGGGCCAGAACTCGTCGATCAGGTCCTTCCCGGCGGCGCCGAGGTCCATGACCAGCGCCATGGCCGCGCGGACCGTCCCGACCAGCACCGGCGGAGGCATGTCCCGGCCCCGGCCCTTGGCCTTGAGCAGGCCCTCCACGGCGACCGGGTCGAAGGCTTCGGCCGCGATCCCGTAGACCGTGTCGGTCGGAATCACCACGAGTTCACCACGGCGCAGTGCCGTTTCCGCTTCCGCGAGCCCCTGAATGCGCTGGTCCGGGTCCGCGCAGTCAAACCGTGCGCTCATGAGTGTCCATCCTCCCACTGCTGAGCACCGGGCCAGACCGCGGTCACGAACCGGTCCCGGCGGGCCAGGTCCTTATGGTTCCGCGTATCGCGCCAGCCCCGTTCCTCGGCGAAAACCCAGTACACGGCGGCTCCCTGGGGTGCGCCGTGCTCCACCGCGACCAGGCCTCCGGGGCGGAGCAGCCGCCGGGCGGCCTGCTCGACGACCCGGACCGCGTCCATGCCGTCGGTGCCGCCCCACAGCGCGGTGGCCGGATCGTACTCGCCCACCTCTGGCGGCACCGAGGCACCCCACGGGATGTAGGGCGGGTTGGTGATCACCAGGTCCAGCGCCCCGTCCAGCACACCCAGCGCACGGCCGAAGTCCTCGCCGTGCAGCGTGACCCGGCCCGCGGTGTGCGGGGCAGACGAGGCGCAGCGGTCGATGTTGCGCTGGGCCCACTCCCGGGCCAGCGGGTCTGCCTCCACCGCGTGCACCAGGGACCGGGGCACTTCCTGGGCGATGGCCAGCGCGATGGCGCCGGACCCTGTGCCCAGGTCGGCCACGACCGGCTCGGTGACGTCCATCTCGCGCAGCCGGTCGATGGCCCATCCGGTCATCACCTCGGTCTCCGGGCGGGGCACGAACACCCCGGGGCCGACCTCAAGATCCAGGTACCTGAAGTAGGCGTGCCCTGTGATGTGCTGCAGCGGCTCCCGCGCCTCACGGCGGGCGACCTCGTCCCAGAACCGCGGGTTGAACGCCGAGTCCGGCACCCGGTGCAGCTCACCGCGGCGGACGCCATGCACGTGCGCGGCGATCTGCTCGGCGTCGGCCCGCGGCGAATCAACCCCGGCCTCGGCCAGCCGCGCCGCAGCCACCGCGATCTCGTCGAGCAGCAGGCTCTTGCGCGGCTCAGCCGCCATCCGCCGCTGCCGCTCTCCCCGACCGGTCCGCCTCCATCAGGGCGCTGATCACGGCGTCCAGGTCCCCGTCGATGACGTGATCGAGGTTGTAGGCCTTGTAGCCGACCCGGTGGTCGGAGATGCGGTTCTCGGGGAAGTTGTAGGTGCGCACCCGCTGCGAGCGGTCCACGGTGGCCACCTGGCTGCGCCGTTCTGCCGCCGCCTGGGCCTCGGCGTCCGCCTGGGCCTGGGCCAGCAGCCGGGCCCGCAGGATGCGCAGTGCCTGCTCCTTGTTCTGCAGCTGGCTCTTCTCGTTCTGGCAGGAGACGACGATGCCGGTGGGCTTGTGGGTGATCCGCACCGCGGAGTCGGTGGTGTTGACGCTCTGCCCGCCGGGCCCGGAGGAGCGGTAGACGTCCACCCGCAGGTCGTTCGGGTCGATGCTCACCTCGACCGGGTCGGCTTCCGGCATGACCAGCACGCCCGCGGCCGAGGTATGCACCCGGCCCTGGGATTCGGTGACCGGCACCCGCTGGACCCGGTGCACTCCGCCCTCGTACTTCAGCCGGGACCAGACGCCATCGCCGGGGGCGTGCCGGCCGGACTTCACCGCGACCGTGACGTCCTTGTAGCCGCCGAGGCCGGTGATGGTGGAGTCGAGGATCTCGGTCTTCCAGTGCCGCCGCTCCGCGTACCGCAGGTACATCCGCAGCAGGTCGCCCGCGAACAGCGCCGATTCCTCGCCGCCCTCGCCGGCCTTCACCTCAAGGATGATGTCCTTGTCGTCCATGGCGTCTCGCGGGACCAGGTATTCGTTCAGCTGCTGCTCGAGCTTCACCCGGCGGCGGCCCAGGGCCTCGGCCTCGGCCGCGAACGACGCGTCCTCCGGGGCGAGCTCGCGGGCGGTCGCCTCGTCGGCGGCCGCCTGCTGCCATTGGTGGTATGTCTCGACCACCGGGCTGATCTCGCCGTAGCGGCGCGACAGCGCCCGCGCGCGGTCGGGGTCAGCGTGCACGGCTGAGTCGGCGAGGGTGCGCTCCAGGTCGGCGTGCTCCTCTGCCAGCTCACCCAGCCGGTCGAACACCGTTGTCCTCCTGCGGATTGCCCGTGAACCCCGGTGATCCGACCAGAATCGCCGATCCCGGGACAATTTGAAGCTGAAAATTGAAGATCACCGTGCCGCCGCATGGTCCCGGTCCCGAGAGACCGGCCATGCCCTCCCGGCACGGTGATCCGTGAACGCTACTTGGAGCTCGAGCCCGTGGTGGGCTGCTTGCCGAACCGGCGCTCGAACCGGGCCACACGGCCACCGGTGTCGAGGATCTTCTGCTTGCCCGTGTAGAACGGGTGGCAGCTCGAGCAGATGTCGGCGTGGATGGCGCCGTTCTTGGCCGTGCTGCGCGTGGTGAAGGTCTCCCCGCAGGTGCAGGTCACCTCGGTCACCACGTAATCCGGGTGAATACCAGGCTTCACTTTGTGTACTCCTGCCTATGTCGGTCGCCGGGTCGCCGGGCGGCTGATGCCGCTGCGGCGTGAACCGGTACCGCGCTGTCGTTGGCTACTAGTGTGCCAGACCCTGCAACATGCCGAAGGGCCTGGTGATTCCCGTGCTCTGCTAGCCCGGGGGCGACTCCCGGAGCCCCCCGCGCGTCGCCGGCCCGGCGGGGATACGCCTACGGCGCACCCCGCCTCGCCAGCGAATTACTGGCCGACTGTGGTCTTCTGGACGTGCAGCAGGAACTCCGCGTTGCTCTTGGTTTCCCGCATCCGCTCCATCAGGACCTCGAGCGCCTGCTGCGGCTCCAGCGCGTGCAGCACGCGGCGGAGCTGCCAGACGATCTTCAGCTCCTCCGGCGTCATCAAGATCTCCTCCTTGCGGGTGCCGGAGGCGTCCACGTCAATGGCCGGGAAGATCCGCTTGTCGGCGAGCTCGCGGCGCAGCCGCAGCTCCATGTTGCCGGTGCCCTTGAACTCCTCGAAGATGACCTCGTCCGCGCGGGACCCGGTCTCGATGAGGGCCGTGGCCAGGATGGTCAGCGAGCCGCCGTGCTCGATGTTCCGGGCCGCACCGAAGAACCGCTTCGGCGGGTACAGCGCGGTGGAGTCCACACCACCGGACATGATCCGGCCGCTGGCCGGGGCGGCCAGGTTGTAGGCGCGGCCCAGCCGGGTGATGGAGTCCAGCAGCACGACCACGTCGTGGCCCATCTCGACGAGCCGCTTGGCCCGCTCGATGGCCAGCTCGGCGACCGTGGTGTGGTCCTCGGCGGGACGGTCGAAGGTGGAGTGGATCACCTCGCCCTTGACCGAGCGCTGCATGTCGGTGACTTCCTCAGGACGCTCGTCCACGAGGACGACCATGAGGTGGCACTCCGGGTTGTTCTTGGTGATCGCGTTGGCGATGGCCTGCAGGATCATCGTCTTGCCCGCCTTGGGCGGGGAGACGATGAGGCCGCGCTGGCCCTTGCCTATCGGGCTGACCAGGTCCATGATCCGGGTGGTCATCACCGTGGCGTCGGTCTCCAGCCGGAGCCGGTCCTGCGGGTAGAGCGGGACCAGCTTGGAGAAGTCCGGGCGGCCGCGGGACTGCTCCGGGTCCAGGCCGTTGATCTTGTCCAGCCGGACCAGCGCGTTGAACTTCTCCCGGCGCTCGCCGTCACGCGGCTGGCGGACCGCGCCCTCGATCACGTCTCCCTTGCGCAGGCCGTGCCGGCGGACCTGGGAGAGCGACACGTACACGTCGTTGGATCCGGGCAGGTACCCGGTGGTGCGGATGAACCCGTAGTTGTCGAGCACGTCGAGGATGCCGGCGATCGGGATGAGCACGTCATCCTCGCTCACCACGGGCTCCGGCTCCGGCCCGCTGCCCCGCTCGCGGCGGCGGTTCCGGTTACGGAACCGGTCGCGGCTGCGGCGGCGGCCCGAGCCGTCGTCGTCGTCCCCGCCGCGGTCCACCGCCTGGCCGCCGCGCTGGCCGTCCCGGCCGTTGTCGCGCTGGCCGTTGTCGCGCTGGCCGTCCCGGCCCCCGTCGCGCTGGTTACCGTCACGCTGATTACCATCACGCTGGCTGTCCCGCTGCTCTCCCCCGTCGCGGGGGGAGCCGTCACGGGAGTCGTCACGCCGGCCGCGCTGACGCCGCTCACTGCGGCGCTGCCCGTCCTGGCCGGGCTGGCCGTCGGCCCGCCCGGCGCTCTCGCCGGCCCCGTTGGCCGCCTGGCCCGCGTCCGCGGTGCCGGTGTCGGCCCCCGCGGCGGACGGGGCGAAAGCGAGCTGGCCGTCGCCGCCGTTGGCCTGGGCACCCTGTCCGGGGGCGCCGGCCTGCGCCGTGCTGGCCTGCACTGCGTCGCCGGACCCGCCTCGCCGTACTTCGCGCGTCGTCGTGCCTGCTTCCTCCGCCGGGCCTGATGACTGCGCGGCGTTGCCCAGAGCGGGCTGTGCAGTGGTGTCTGACTCCATGGCGTCCTGCTCACGGTGGCGAGGCGCGCCGGCTCCCGCAGACGCACCACGCTGGACTGAGTTGTCGAGTGCCCCGCTCCCGTTGCCCGCCGGGGAGCCAGCCGGACGGCCACTATCTCGAGCCGGGGCGGCCCCGCCGCCCTGCTTGCTCTGGATGGCCTCGATGAGCTGGCTCTTGCGCATCCGGCCCGTGCCGGTGATGCCCATCGACTGGGCGAGCCGCTGAAGGTCGGCCAGCAGCATGCCGGACAGCCCGGAACCGCCGCGGCGGGGGGGCTTGTCAGTCACCGTCTCACCGGCCGGGGCATCGGTGCCCGACGCGCTGCCGGCCGCACCCGCCGCAGGCGGGGACAGGCCAGGTCCCGCAGGCGTGTAGCCAGGGGACGCCTCAGGCACGCCTGAGGAGCCGGTGAAGAGTTCGGTGGTGTCGCTCACGAGGGGTCCTTCCCAGGGAGCGGGCGTCGGCCGCGCACGCGGCCGTTCGACCCGGTGTCACGGCCCGGCGAAATCAGCCGGACCAGGTACTGCCTTTTCTGTCTTGCCTTAACCGTCGAGGTCCGCGCGTCCCCCCGACCCTCGTTCCAGGACCCGGTCCCGGGGGGAGACCACAGGGTTAACCCGGATTCCATGCCCGGAACTGGGGTTTCGGAACGAGCCCAGACGGCTGGGGTAGCGCGCCTCGACCTCCCGCCCGCTCCCGGTTCACCCCGACCGCCCCGCGTTTCGTGTATGCGGAGGGGAGATGGTGACCCGGAGAGTTGACGGAGCGTCACTGACCCCGCCCGGCGGTCAAGCCGGTCACGAAGCAAGTGACGGGCGAGCACCTGGCCCCATGATGGGGTATCTGGTGCAGCACCCACCTTAACACTAGGAGAGCCCACAGCATTCCCTCGGCACCGGTCCGTGTGTCGTGGATGACCCTGTCCAGTCTTGCGGCGTCTCCGCGCGACCCTTCCAGGGCAGCCAGGCCAGGCGTCCAGGAGGTCCGTGTCTAGGAGATCCGTGTCCGGGAACTGTATCCAGGAACACTTCATCGCAGAACACTGCGTCCGGGTACGCGTCACCGCGCGCTGTCTCTGGGGCGTTCGCCTGGCACGGCGGTCTGGAGGGTTGCGCCTTGCCGGTCGATGGCCAGGGGGCTTATATGCCATGCGATACCCGTTTCCGCAACGATTGAATCCACCAGGTCAGGGCCGCCACGTGCGCCCGCCACGGTGAACGCGAGCACGGAAGGCCCGGCACCGGAGATCACCGCGGCCACCCCGGCCGCGCGCAGCCGGCCGAGCAGGTCGGCGGTCCGGGGCATGACCCGGGCCCGGTACGGCTGGTGCAGGAAATCCTGGGTCGCGTCGAACAGCACGTCCGGGACCCGGGTCAGCGCGGCTACCAGCAGCGCGGCACGGGCGGCGTTGGCCGCCGCGTCCCGATGCGGCACCGCGGCCGGCAGGACGCCGCGCGCCGTCTGCGTGGCCAGGCTTTCTTCCGCAACGAAAACCACCGGCCGGATCTCCTCCAGCACCGGCA
>Ga0187855_10001458_pt1 | contig 18751 bp, 15 predicted proteins | sample June2016WEW_8_10_2_FD_132969 | JGI IMG/M metagenome (GOLD analysis project Ga0187855, IMG submission 132969) | Peatland microbial communities from SPRUCE experiment site at the Marcell Experimental Forest, Minnesota, USA - June2016WEW_8_10 | ecosystem: Environmental > Terrestrial > Soil >...
AGAGGTGGAACTTCGTGTGCCAAAGCATTCCTCCTTGCGAACTGTGAGTGATGGAAATTCCGAGGGGTGGCGCGGTCCGATTTGCGAAAAGGGAAGGCCCGTGCCGTTTGCGCCTTCGATCATACTGGATGCGCGAGGGTGGGGGCGGGGTGCACGGGGCGTTCGTCGTCCAGCGATCAGAGAACGAATTGAGCCTGGGGTCCGATTGCGCATCATTTTCGGATGATTGCATCAAAATGGCGGCAAGCGTATCATTTTCACATATGAGAACCACAGTGACCCTATCTGATGAAGCGGCCGAACTGGTGAAGGCGTATGCGGAGAGCGCGAGGGTGTCCCTCAGCCGGGCCGTGTCGGATTTGATCGAGCGCAGCAGCCGCACGAAATCGCGCATCAAGCTCATCGACGGTATTCCAGTGCTGGACATTCCGGGCGGGCGCCGCGTCACGACGGAAGAGGTGAAGCGGTTCGAGGCGGACGAGTTTTGAGGCCTTACCTGCTGGACGTCAGTGTTCTGCTGGCAATCCACTGGGCAAATCATGAATCTCACGAGGAAGCGCTGGAGTGGTTTCGGCGCGAAGGTGAAAGGTCGTTTGCGTTCTGTGCCTTCACAGAAGCGGGATTTGTGCGAGTGTTGATGAATCCGACCATCATTGGCAAGCAAGTGGCCATGGCAGAAGCCAGGGAGGCACTGGTCGGCTTTTCAGAGCTCAAAGGCTATCGGTATTGGCCAATTCAGAGAACGTTTGAGGAAATGACCGAGGCGTTCCGGGAGCGGCTTCATGGCTATCGTCAGGTCACCGATGCGTTCCTTCTGGGGCTGGCGATTGAGCGCAAGGGATCCCTGGCAACGCTGGATAAGGCGATCCGCCACCTGGCGGGAAGCGACTTTATGCAGCACGTCACCCTGATTGGCTGATCCGTCCGGCAGTGGGATTGCTTTTTCCCGGTGTCCGTCCGTTACATTGGGAGAAGGATCGTCGCCGGATCCGATGGCATCTTCAGGATGGGCCTCGGCGTCTACGTCCTGACGGGCCGCGATTCTGCTGAAAAATCCAGAAGAGAAGAACCTACCTCACGTTGGCGCCATCCGCGATAACCCGAAGAGAGCTGTTGAAGCGAGCCGGAGCTACGGGTGTGCTGGCGCTGGGGTCTTCCGTGCTGGCGCAGAATCAGACACAGGCACCTAAGGTAAAGCCGGGGCAGGAGCCGACGCCGGAATCGCAGGCGGCGCAGCAGTATGCTCACCCGCCGGGCGTTTTCATCAATCGTCCGCTCACGCAGATCACCACGGCTGCGGAAACGCTGCTGGACGATCTGGAGGGGCGAGCCAGCGATTTTTTCTATAACGAGGCCAGCCCGCGCACAGGCATGGTGCGCGACCGGGCTCCGGTGGCAGGGCTTTCGGTGAGCCGGGTTTCGAGCATCGCAGCCACGGGATTTGGCCTGACGGCGCTGTGCATCGCCCACAAACGCAATTACCTGCGCGCCTACGACTGCGAGCAGCGGGTGGAGAAGACGCTGGCGTTTCTGCTGGAAGACTGCCCGCACGAGCACGGCTTTCTCTACCATTTCGTGGACATGGAGAGCGGGCAGCGGATGTTCGGCAGCGAGTTGTCGTCGATCGATACAGCGCTGCTGCTGTGCGGGGTGCTCACCTGCCGCCAGTATTTCGCGGGCAATCCGCGGATCGAGGGCCTGGCGACGACCTTTTATCGCCGCGTCGACTGGGACTGGATGCTGAATGGCGGACAGACGCTTGCGATGGGCTGGCTGCCGGACCAGGGCTTTCTGAAGCACCGCTGGGACATTTATTCCGAGCTGCTGACCATGTATCTGCTGGCTATCGGCTCGCCCACGCATCCGATCACCGCTGCCAACTGGAACGAACTGCTGAGGCCGGTGGTGCAGTTCGGCGGAGTGGACTATATCAGCGGCGTGGCGCCGCTCTTCATTCACCAGTACGCACACGCGTGGTGCGATTTTCGCAACATGGCGGACCTGCATGCCAACTACTTCACAAATTCCGTGGCCGCTACGCGCGCGCACCAACTTTGGTGCCTGACGGAGAGCCGAAGATTTCCCTGGTTCGATCAGAACAACTGGGGGATCACGGCATCGGACTCGCGGGAGGGTTACCGGGTGTGGGGAGGGCCGCCGGCCATGGGACCGCTGGACGGGACGCTGGTTCCCTGCGCTACGGGGGGATCGCTTATTTTCCTGCCTGCGGAGTGCTCGCACGTGCTGCAGAGCATGAAGGAGCAGTTCAACGACAGGGTCTATACGCGCTACGGATTCGTCGATGCGTTCCAGCCGAAGGCCAACTGGTTCGCGCCAGATATTCTTGGCATCGACCAGGGAATCACGATGCTGATGGCGGAGAATCTGCGTACGGGGTTTGTGTGGGAGCAATTCATGAAGAACCACGAGATCGGCCATGCCATGAGCGAAGTGCAGTTCCATCCCGACCCGGACTCGATGTCGCAGTTGATGTGACGGGGGAGAACTTTTGGGCGGGCAGCCGCCTATCATGTTGGTTCGGAGCCTAGCCGTGCACCTCTTCGCAGAGTCTCTTCTTCTTTGCAGTCTGACCGTCTCCGGATTCGGCGCGTGCGCGCAGAATCCGAAACCGCTTTCCCCAATTCCGCCACTGGATTTTCAATTCACCGGCTCGTGGGACTGCGAAGGGGCGTTTCGCAATGCTCGGGTGCATCAATCCACGTTTACGGGCGCGATCATTCTCGGCGGCAAATGGGTTGAGCTGAGCGAACAGGACGTTCAGCCGGCGACCGGGTACACAGCTAAGTATCTGATCGGATACGACGCGCAGCAGAAGCGGCTGGTGGAGTTCGATGCGAACAACTTTGGCGCGGCAACCTACTCCAGCGAAGAAGCGTGGCGGGACGGAACATTGACCATGGTCTCGCCGGTATCGCAGGATCCAACGGCCGCGTATGCCGCGAATCGCTTCGTCTACTCCATCACTGGCCCGGATACGTTCACGGTCGACTGGCAAATCAGCAGGACAGCCGCGCTCGACTGGATACAGTCCGATCATCTGGCATGCAAACGGAGAACTAACGGCTAGCCAGAGGGAAATTCATCGCCAGGCTAAGGCCCGAGGTTCCGGTCTCCGGGTCATTCACTCTCCCCTAACGCACAAACTCGCAAATTCGGAGAGAATGGCTGACGCATGACTGATTCGGTTTCGCGCTACAGATGGCTGGAGGGGCAGGGGTTGGCTTTCGGTGCGCCGGGGCTCGAGCCACGATGGACTTCGAGCGCGAAAGACACGGTCAGCACGGCCTATGCCGCGTCGAGCAGGGTGTGGTTCACGGTATCGCACGGGATCCTGAACGAGATTTACTACCCCACCATCGACCGGCCGCAGATTCGCGACATGCAGTTTCTTATCACGGATGGCGATACGTTCTTCCATGAGGAGCGGCGCGACCTGATCCACGAATTCGACTACGTGGACAGCGATGCGCTGGCGGTCTGCGTGCACAATCGCGATCGCGAGGGCCGGTACACGCTGGTGCGGGAGATGATCAGCGATCCTCATTACCCGGTGGTGCTGGTGCACGTGCGGCTGGAGGGGGATGAAGAGTTGCTCTCGCGGCTGCATGTTTATGCGCTGCTGTCGCCGCATCTGGAGGGCGGGGGGATGGGCAACTCCGCGCGGGTGGTGGATGTTGCGGGGAAGCGGGTGGTGATTGCGTGGAGAGACGCGATGTCGCTGACGATGTCGGCGGACTGCGGATTCTCGCGGGCGAGCTGCGGGTACGTGGGCGCCAGCGACGGCTGGCAGGACCTGAAGCAGAACTTCAAGATGGACTGGGAATTCGGCTCGGCGCTGGACGGCAACGTGGCGATCATGGGCGAGATTCCGATGATGAGCACGCGCGAATTCACCCTGGCTATCGGCTTTGGAGAAGGGCATCATGCGGCGCTGACGGCCGCGGGGGGATCGCTGGCGGTCCCGTTCGAGAACCACCTTACGCGCTACATCGAGCAGTGGCACCGTGCGGCCACGCCACGTTATCTGGCGCGGAACTCCTGTGACGACGGTCGGCTGCTGCAGATCAGCCACAACGTGGTGCTGGCGCACGAGGACAAGACTTTCGCGGGAGCGTTTATCGCTTCGGCGTCGATTCCGTGGGGCTACGCAAAGGGCGACGACGATCTGGGCGGATACCACCTGGTGTGGACACGCGACATGGTGCAGACGGCGACGGCGCTGATGGCGTGCGGCCGGCTGGAGACGGCGCTGCGGGCGCTTGTGTATCTGGCGAGCACGCAGATGCCCGACGGGGGCTTCTCGCAAAACTTCTGGGTCAATGGCGATCCGTACTGGACCGGGATCCAACTCGACGAAGTGGCGTTTCCCATCATTTTGGCGTGGCGCCTCTGGAAGCAGGATGCGCTGGGGAGCTTCAACGTCTTTCCGTTTGTGGAGCGCGCGGCTGGCTTTCTGGTGCGTTATGCCCCGGTTACGCAGCAGGAGCGCTGGGAAGAGATTGCGGGCTACTCGCCTTCGACTCTGGCGGCGGTAATTGCGGGACTGATCTGCGCGGCGGACCTGGCGCGGGAGCATGGTTCACCGGAGCTGGCGCATTTTCTTGAGGAACACGCGGACTGGGTCGAGAGCCACCTGGAAGACTGGACGGTGACGAACAACGGCGTGTTGCATCCGGAGGTGAAGCGGCATTACATGCGCATTCGTCCGCCGGAATGCGGGGATCCGTACGCGCACGAGGAGTGCGGGAGAGAGATCGTCCACATCAACAACGTTGCACCGGGCGAAATGGCGGACTTCGAGGCGCGCGAGATCATCGACGCCGGTTTTCTGGAACTGGTTCGTTATGGTGTGCGGGCTGCGGACGATCCACTGATTGTCGACTCACTCAAAGTCGTCGATCATGTGCTGAAAGTCGATACGCCGAAAGGGCCTTGCTGGCTGCGGTACAACCATGATGGCTATGGGCAGCGTGCTGACGGAGGGCCGTTTCTTGGATGGGGGAAAGGCCACGCCTGGCCGCTGCTGACCGGGGAACGGGCGCATTATGAGCTGGCTGCGGGGCGCGAGGTTGGCGGGCTGATTGAAGCCATCGAGAAGTTCGCGTCGAGCGGGGGCATGCTGCCCGAGCAGATTTGGGACGCGCCGGACCTGGATGGGCTGGTCCTCGGCGGCCCGGCGGGCTCGGCGATGCCGCTGGTATGGGCGCACTCGGAGTATCTGAAGCTACTGCGGTCCGCGGATGACGGCCGCGTTTTCGATCGCATTCCTATCGTCGAGGATCGCTACGCGCGGGGCAACCATCCACCCAGTCACATCGAGGTTTTCAAGGAGTCACGCCGGCAGATACGGCAGATTCCGGCCGGGAAATCGCTGCGCATCACTTCGGCGTCGCGCTTCCGGGTGACGTGGACGCCGGACAACTGGCAAACCACGAATTTGCTGGACAGCACGCAGCTGGGCTATGCCGGTTCCTACGCCGATCTGCCAACGACGCCGGATCAAACCGGCACGCTTTCCTTTACCCTGTTCTGGCCGGACGAGAACAGGTGGGAGGGCCGGAATTTCGAAGTCGCCCTCGAACCACCGTCCTGAGACGGCTCGCTTGTTTGCGTCATCCAACTAACGGAGCGAGAATCAGGATTGACCGTCCGATTGTCCGCACTGCCCCCAAAGGCAACAAACCCAGGAGGAGAGACGAGAATCATGAACGAGCTCGACCAGTTGTCGATCAATGCCCTGCGGTTTCTTGCCGTCGATGCGGTGGAAAAGGCCAACAGCGGCCATCCGGGAGCGCCGCTGGGTGACGCGCCGATTGCGTATCTTCTCTATCACAAATACATGCGGCACAATCCGAAGCACTCGAAGTGGACGAATCGCGATCGCTTCGTGCTTTCGAACGGACACGCGTCGGCGATGCTGTATGGCGTCCTGCACCTGACCGGGTACGACCTCTCGATCGAGGATTTGAAGCAATTCCGGCAATGGGGATCGAAGACGCCGGGACATCCGGAATATGGCGACACTGACGGCGTGGAGGTCACAACCGGGCCGCTGGGTCAGGGTTTGGCGATGGCGGTGGGGATGGCGATGGCGGAAAGGCATCTCGCGGCGGTCTACAATCGGCCGGGCTTCGACATCGTGGATCACTACACGTACGGCCTTTGCGGCGATGGCGACCTGATGGAAGGCGTCTCGCACGAGGCGGCGTCGCTGGCGGGCACATTGGGGCTGGGCAAGCTGATTTTCCTGTACGACGACAATCTGATTTCGCTGGATGGGCCGACGGAGCTTTCGTTTACCGAAGATGTGCTGAAGCGGTTCGAGGCGTATCACTGGCATGTGCAGATTGTGGAAGACGGCAACGACCTGGAAGGAATTTCGAAGGCGATTGAAGCGGCGCAGGGGGTGAAGGACAAGCCTTCGCTGATCGCGGTGCGGACGGTGATTGGCTATGGCAGCCCGAAGGCAGGAACCAACAAGGCGCACGGCGAGGCGCTGGGCGCGGAGGCAGTGAAGCAGACGAAGAAAAACCTTGGCTGGCCCGAGGATAAGACGTTCTACGTTCCGGAGGATGCGGCGAAGAACTGGCTGCAGGCCGTGGAGAAGGGAGCGAAGGAGGAGTCGGACTGGAATGCGCTTTTCGCGAGCTACAGGAAGGCGTTTCAGGAGCAAGCCTCTGAATATGAGCGCGTGCAGGCGGGCCGCCTGAAAGACGGGTGGGAGCAGAGCCTGCCGCGGTTTCCGGCGGACGGGAAGCCAGTCGCAACGCGGAACGCCGGTAATACAGTGATGAATGCTCTCGTGAAATACGTGCCAGAATTGCTGGGCGGCGCGGCGGATCTTTCGACATCGACGAAGACGGTAATCAAGGACAGCGCGAATTTTCACATCGATCCCAAAGGGGACAACATCTATTTCGGGGTTCGCGAATTCGGAATGTGCGCCATAGTGAACGGCATGGCCGCACACGGCGGCATTCTTCCCTATGGCTCGACCTTTTTTTGTTTTTCGGATTATGCCAAACCGGCGCTTCGCATGGCCGCGCTGATGCAGGTGCATTCCATCTTCGTTTTCACTCACGACTCCATCGGGCTGGGCGAAGACGGTCCCACGCACCAACCAGTCGAGCAGCTGACCATGCTGCGCGCGGTGCCGCATCTGACGGACTTCCGTCCGGCAGACGCGAACGAGACGTCAGCCGCGTGGGGTTTGGCGCTGGAGCGCAAGGGGGCGTCGTTCATGGCGCTGTCGCGCCAGGATCTGCCGCTGCTCGATCCCGTGAAGCAGCGCGTTTTTGAAGGAGTACGGCGGGGAGCTTATATCGTGGAGCAGGGCGGCGATTCGCCCGATCTGCTGATCGTCGGCACGGGGGCGGAATTGTGGCCCGCGGTGCAAGCCGCGGAGCAGCTGAAGAAGGACGGCATAATCGTCCGCGTGGTTTCTATGCCGAGCACGCATATCTTCGACGAGCAGCCGGAGAGCTATAAGGCCTCGATCTTCCCCGATCACGTGCCCAAGCTGGCCATTGAGGCGGGCGCGACGCTGGGATGGTGGAAGTACGTGGGCCGTGATGGTGATGTGATCGGGCTCGATCGCTTCGGCGCGTCGGCTCCGGGACAGATTGCACTGGAGAAACTGGGATTCGGCACGGACAACGTGGTGGCTCGGGCGAAGGCGCTGGTGGCTCGGGCGCGGAAGGCCGAGCCGGCGCTGGCGGAGAAATAACCATGAAACTGGCGATTGCGGCAGATCACGCTGGTTTTCTTCTCAAGGGAGAAGTTCGGGGTTATCTGGAGCAGCTCGGGCACGAGGTGATCGACCTGGGCGCATTCAACGCCGAGCCTTCGGACTATCCGGATTTTGCCGAGGCGGTGGGCCGGGCGCTGCAGGCGGGCCGCGCCGAACGCGGCATTTTGATCTGCGGCAGCGGAGTGGGCGTGTGCGTGGCCGCCAACAAGATGCCAGGGATTCGCGCCTGCATGTGCCACGATCATTATTCGGCGCACCAGGGCGTTGAACACGACAATATGAACGTGCTGGTGCTGGGTGCGCGCATCATCGGCGAGGAACTGGCCTACGATCTGGTGGCCGCATTTCTTGAAGCCCGCTTCCAGTCGCAGGTGGAACGGTACGTGCGCAGGCTCAATAAAGTGATGGCCATCGAAGCTCGTAATATGCCGAACATAAACAAGCCGTAGAATCAGCTGAGGCCCCAGGGTCTTTTCCGCAAGGCCAGATCATGCCAGGAGATGCCATGGACGGCATCAGCACCATTCTGTGGGATGTGGGCGGAGTGTTGCTCACCAACGGCTGGGATCGCCAGCAGCGCGATGCCGTGGTTGCGCGATTCGGGCTGGACCAGGCCGACTTCGAGCATCGCCATGCCGAAGTCGATCAGGCGTGGGAAAAGGATGAGATCGGGGCGGCCGAGTACCTGCGCCAGACAGTGTTTTTTGAGCCGCGCAACTTTACTCAGGCTGAATTTCTCGATGCGATGCGCGCAGAGTCCACGCTGCTCGCTGACAGCGCCATAGGAATCCTTCGCCAGTTTTCGGCATCGGAAGAATATGTATTGGCTACGATAAACAATGAATCCCGCGTGATGAACGAATTCCGGCTTGCGAAGTTCGATCTTTTGGACCAATTCGATGCGTTCTTCAGCTCGTGTTATCTGGGACTGCGCAAGCCGGATCGGAAGATTTATCAGGTGGCGCTCGACGTGCTGCAGCGCGATCCCGACAGAGTGGTTTTTATTGATGACCGTGCGGAGAACGTAGCGGCTGCCGCTTCTCTGGGAATCCACGGGGTGCGCTACGAGGGGTCGGAGCAGCTAACCAGCGAACTGGTGCGGCTTGGGGTTTTGCCGACGCAGGACCGATTTCGGGGGTTAAGGGTACGAGAGGCCTGATTGATTTCGAAAGCGAAATCGGGGTGAATCGCAGGGAGGAAGAAGCGCCCCGGCGACGGGAAACATCGCGGGAAAGAGGCTAATTCATGGCGACGACGGAAGTGAGAATTTCTCCGGAGGACGTAAAGCAGGCAGCGTCCCAGGTGCACGAGCGCGTTCCGGAGCCCAGCGTGGTGGTGATCTTCGGCGCGTCGGGCGATCTGACCAAGCGCAAGCTGCTGCCGGCGCTCTTTCATCTGGAGCAATCGGGCTTGCTGCCCGAGCACTTTCGCATCGTTGGCGTGGCGCGCCGCGATCTCGGCCAGGGGTTCGCCGACGATATGCGCGAGGGCATTATCGCGTTTGGCGGGGTCGAGAAGAGTGCGGCCAGGCTGGACGAGTTCGTCGGGAAAATCGGCTATCACGCCATGAATTTCGATGACGACCAGGGTTATGTCGCGCTAAAACAGCTGCTCGATCAATACGACCGCGACTACGGCATGCGCGGCAATCGCCTTTTCTACCTGGCGACTGCGCCGGATTACTTCGCGGATATTGTGCACCGCCTCGGCGCGCACGGGATGGCGAAGCCTGAAGTCGGAACCGTACGCGTGATCATTGAGAAGCCGTTCGGACACGATCTTGAAAGCGCGCGTGAACTGAACGACGACGTCGACACGGTCTTCAGCGAGAATCAGATTTTCCGCATCGATCACTATTTGGGCAAAGAGACTGTCCAGAACGTGCTGGTTTTCCGTTTCGCGAACGGAATCTTTGAGCCGATCTGGAATCGCAACTTCGTCGATCACGTACAGATTACCGCCGCGGAGAGCATTGGTATCGAGGGGCGCGGGCCCTTCTACGAAAAGGCCGGCGCACTGCGCGACGTGGTGCAGAACCACATGATGGAACTGCTGTCGTTCGTGACCATGGAACCGCCCGCCAGTTTTGCAGCCGAGGCGGTGCGGCGCGAGAAGATCAAGTTGTGGAGCTCGATCAAGCCCATCAATATTTTCGATTGCGTACGCGGCCAGTACGGGCCAGGCATTGTGGACGATCAGATGGTCAAAGGCTACCGCGAAGAAGATCGCGTCGATCCCAAATCTCAAACCGAGACCTACGCCGCGATTCGCCTGGAAATCGACAACTGGCGCTGGGCGGGGGTTCCGTTCTATCTCCGCGCGGGCAAGCGGCTCGCGAGCCGGGTGACGGAGATCACGATTCAGTTCAAGCAACCGCCGATGTTACTTTTTGGCGCGCCCGTGCAGGGCGGCTGCGATATTCAACCCAACATCATCACGATGCGGATCCAGCCGGACGAAGGCATCTCCCTGCGTTTCGGCGCGAAGGTGCCGGGGCCGCAGATGTCGGTTTGCCCGGTCATCATGGATTTCAGCTACGCACAGTCTTTTGGCGCCTCATCGGCGAATGGGTACGAGCGCTTGCTGCTCGACGCGATGCTGGGCGATGCAACGTTGTTTGCGCATCGCGACGGGGTGGAGACCACATGGGCGCTGTATACGCCGGTGCTCGATGCGTGGGCGAAGAAGTTTCCGCAGACCTTCCCCAACTACGCGGCTGGCACGTGGGGGCCGGAATGCGGCGACGAACTGATCGGGCGCGACGGGCACACCTGGCAGGGCGTGCCGGACGCGCCGAAGCCCTAATGGGCGCGGCTTTCGCGTTCGCCTGCGCGGCGATAGAATGCGGCTTTGCGCCCTGGGCTAAAGAATGGCAAAGAGAATTCACGTCGAATATCGCGTCTTTCAGGAGCAGGACGTTCTTTCACGCGCGACCGCCGAGCACTTTGTGCGGGGCATTCAGTCGGCGGTCGCTGCACGCGGCATAGCGCGCATCGCGATTTCCGGCGGAGGTAGTCCGCAACCGGTGTTCGCGCTGCTTGCCGATCCGAAGGCCCCGTACCGCGAGGCCATACCGTGGAATCGACTCTGGATCTTCTGGGTGGATGACCGCTGCGTGCCGCCGGAGCACCACGACAGCAACTTCGGCGCGGCGCGCGAACTTCTGCTCGACAAAGTTCCGCTGGCCCCGGATCACGCGATCCGCATCGAAGGAGAGCTTGATCCCGAGGAAGCGGCCGCGCGTTACGAGTCGGCGATTCGCGCACACTTTCGCCTGGAAGGCGCCGAGGTGCCCATCTTCGATGTGCTGCAGCTAGGCATGGGCGACGATGGGCATTGCGCATCGTTGTTCCCGCACACGGCAGCCCTGCATGAAACCGGCCGGGTCGCGGTCGCGAATCACGTGCCGCAGCAGAAGCAGAGCTGGCGCGTGACGCTCACGTGGCCGGTGATCAATGCGGCGCGCGATGTTTTCTTTCTGATCGATGGAGCGGCGAAAGCCGATCCGCTGGGGCGCGTGCTGCAGGGTCCTTACGATCCCGAGACGTTGCCGTCGCAGCTGATCCAGCCGCAAAACGGTGGACTGCTATTCTTGCTGGACACGGCTGCCGCGGCTCATCTGCCCCCGCCCAACGCCGAGGGCACAGGAACACTGGAGATCGCAAGATGATTCTCGCCGGGGACGTGGGCGGCACCAAGGTTGACCTGGCGCTGTACTCTTTCGAGCACGGTCAGCTGGTGCACATTCGCGACGAGCGGTTTCCGGCCCACGAATTCAACGGGCTCGAGGAAATTGTTCGGCGCTTTTTGAGCGAAAGCTCAAACCCCGAGATTACGGCTGCCTGCTTCGGCGTGCCGGGACCGGTGCGCGGTGGACGTCTCCGGCTCACCAATCTTCCGTGGGTGCTGGACAGCCGGGAGCTTTCAGCCGGTCTCAACATCACGCACCTCTTCCTGATCAACGATCTCGAGGCGAATGGTTACGGTATTCCGGAGCTGACGCCGGACCAGATCTTCACGCTGAATCAGGGCGATCCGTCCGCAGTGGGGAATCGCGCGTTGGTGTCGGCGGGCACAGGGCTTGGCGAAGGGGTTCTGGTTTGGAACGGCAAGACGCATGTGCCTATGGCGTCAGAGGGCGGGCACTGCGATTATGCTGCGCGCAATCCGCTGGAGATCGAGCTGCTGACATGGCTGATGCAGAAATACAGCGGTCGGGTCAGCTTCGAGCGCGTTGTTTCCGGGCCGGGTCTCACGAACGTCTACACGTTTCTGCGCGATGAAAAACACATGGACGAGCCGGAGTGGTTACGGCAGCGGATGGTAGCTGAGGATCCCAACGCCGTGATCGGAGAGGTGGGCGAGGAGGGAAAGAGCGAGCTGTGTGCGAAGGCTCTGGAAGTTTTCGCGGCCGCCTATGGCGCCGAAGCCGGCAACATGGTGCTGAAGGCGCTCGCGACGGGTGGGATGTATATCGGGGGCGGCATCGCGCCGAAAATGCTGAAGACCATGCGCGGCGGCGCGTTCATGCAGGCTTTTGTCGACAAGGGGCGGCTGAGCGAGTTGCTGATCCACACTCCGGTGCACATCATTCTGGAGAGCCGCGCCGCGCTGATGGGGGCCGCAGCGTATGCGGAGGCCCGCGCCGCAGAGATCAGCGGTAAGTCGGTGCGCGCGGCATCGCGATAGACTCTGCTTTGGTCCGCAGAATGAGGAAGGCTTCCGAACCGCCTTCGCAAACGCCAAAACATTTTCGCCCGGACTCGATTCTGACCCTCTCGATCGTGAGGCTTTCGCAAGTCATGCAGATGAAACGAATCTCTGTAGCAGTCGTCGTTGCCTGTGCCGCGTTGCTCCTGCCACGGATCGCCTTCGCCCACGCTCACCTTTTCTCCAGCACACCAGCGGCAGGTGCAACGGTTCATGGACCCGATGTTGCTATCGAGCTGCGATTCAACTCCCGTGTTGATGGGCATCACTCCGTTCTCACGCTGGTGATGGCCGATGGGCACACAGCAGCCGTTTCCCTGGACAACCAGAGCACGGCAAGTAATCTGAATGCGCACGCTGCGCTGAAGTCGGGTAACTACACGCTGCGCTGGCAGGCGCTCTCCACCGACGGTCACATCACGCGCGGCGAAATCCCGTTCACGGTACGCTAGAGCCAACTTGATCTGGTTCGTTCGCGACTTCGATCTGCTCTCTCTCCTGTTGCGGGCGCTGTCGTTTGCGCTGGAGGCGTTGGCGTTCGGAGGCGTATTCTTCCTGCTCTTCGCAGCACGTCCAGCAAATCTGGGTTCGGAATCGCAAGCGCGATTGCGCCGCGTCGCCGCGGGGTTTGCGCTGGCGCTGGCCGTGACGCAAATCGCACTGATCGCAGCCACATCAGCGGTCCTGATGGGCAGCTCCGGCATGGGGCTGCACGATGTCGTCTCCGCCGCTTACTTCGTTGCCGGGACCATTTTTACTGCCGCATCGCTGACATTGTCCCTGCTGCTCCGGCTGACATCGAAGCTCACGCTGGCCGCACTTCCGGGATTGGTTGTGCTCGCGGCTTCGGTTTCGCTTAGCCATGCAGCGTCACGCATGGATCATCGTCCGCTATTGATGGTTCTGACGGCAGCGCATCACCTGGGAATGGCCGCGTGGATCGGGGCGCTGCCGTTTCTGCTGATCGCGCTCCGGCTGAACCGTGATGAAGCGATTTCGCGGCAGATGGCGCGTCGCTTCTCCACGATGGCCGTCATCAGCGTTGCGACTTTGATCGCCGCCGGCGCGGGGCTCTCCTGGTTCTACGCAGGTTCCTGGCAGGGAATGTACGGAACATCGTATGGGCTCCTGCTTTCTGCAAAGGTCGTTTTGACCGCGCTGATTCTGACGCTCGGAGCCGGGAACTTCCTCCTGCTGCGCCGCGTTGACAGCGATCCAGCGCCTTTGCTGTTGCGCCTGCGCCGCTTCAGCGAGGCCGAGATCGGGCTGGGATTCACTGTGATTCTCGCCGCGGCCTCTCTCACCGCACAGTCGCCCTCCGTCGACGAGACACCGCAAGATACGCTCACAGGCCATCTGGTCGTCGAGCGCGTGGAATGGCGCTGGCCGAGCTTCCACGCGCCCGCGTTCTCGCAGCTGGCGCCGCCGACGCCGCTCAGCGTTGCTGTCCGCGAAGCGACATACACCGGCGGCAGCGTGAGTGACGCCAATGATCGCGCCTGGTCTGAATACAACCACCACTGGGCCGGGCTGATCGTCCTTGCCGCGGGCGCTCTGGCTCTGATTTCGCGCCTGCCAGGACATGGATGGGCGCGGCACTGGCCGCTGCTCTTCCTGGGGCTGTCGATCTTTATCCTGTTGCGCGCCGATCCCGAATGCTGGCCGCTGGGGCCGCGGCCCTTCTGGGCCAGTTTCACCGCACCCGACGTGCTGGAGCATCGCGCCTACGCGGTTCTCATCGCGATTTTCTCCATCTTCGAGTGGGGCGTGCAAACCGGACGGTTCCGCCGGCCGCGCGCTCGCTTTGTCTTCCCCGTATTGTGCGCGGCTGGAGGTGCGCTGCTGCTGACGCACACGCACGCGTTCGGCGAGGGAACCGATGAGGTCTACGCGGGACTCGGCCACACACCGATCGCGCTGCTGGGAGCCGTCGCCGGCTGGGGACGCTGGCTGGAACTGCGGCTCGACGACCGGAATGCCGAGGTTGAGGAGTCGCGCCCGAGGCGAATCGCGGCGTGGATCTGGCCGGCTTGTCTTGTGCTGATTGGGTTGCTGTTACTCAATTACCGCGAATCCTGAAAGGGTTTTGTGGTGGTTTGCTGGGTTATCGTAGAAAGGGTTCAGCTCAGTTTCTTTCGAGGCACAAAGTGGCTTTTTCCCAGCTCCGCCCAACTCTCGCTTGTCTTCTCCTCTTCTTCGCCGCATGTGCTCACAGCCAGCGCCTTTCCGATTCGGCAATTCCGGAACACTACGCGCTGACGCTGACGCCCGATCTGAAGAACGCCACCTTCGCCGGCAGCGAGAAGATCGACGTTTTGTTGAAGCAGCCGTCCGATTCCATCACCCTGAACGCTGCGGAAATTAGGTTCGCGAGCGTAACCGCGGAGGTCAACGGCAAGGAATTGAAAGCCACTGTCACCGAGGATCCGCAAAAGGAACAGGCAACGTTCAGCTTTGGCCACACGTTGCCCGCGGGGCGCACCATGCTCAGCATAAAATACAGCGGCATTCTGAACGACCAGTTGCGCGGTTTCTATCTTTCGAGGACAGCCAAGCGCAACTATGCCGTGACGCAATTCGAGTCCACTGACGCGCGACGGGCCTTTCCCAGCTTCGATGAGCCGGCTTTCAAGGCGACGTTCGATATCGCTCTGGTCGTCGACAAGGGTGACACAGTGATCTCGAATACGAACATCGTCTCGGACACGCCGGGCCCGGAAGTGGGAGTACACACTATCCGTTTTGCGACGACGCCGAAAATGTCCACGTACCTGGTCGCGTTTCTGGTTGGCGACTTCCAGTGCGTCTCCGGCGAGAGCGATGGGGTGCCGATTCGCGCCTGCGCCACGCCCGACAAGGTGCAATATGGGCGTTTCGCGGTTTCAGCGGCGGAATTTGTCCTGCACTACTACGACACATATTTCGGCATTCGCTATCCGATGCCCAAGCTCGACATGATCGGCCTGCCGGACTTTGAAGCAGGGGCGATGGAGAACTTCGGCGCGATTACGTATCGCGAGACCGACCTGCTGATCGACGAGAAGACGGCTTCCATCAACGCGAAGAAGGAAGTTGGCGAGGTCGTGGCGCACGAGATGGCGCATCAATGGTTTGGCGATATGGTGACGATGCAGTGGTGGGACAACATCTGGCTCAATGAGGGGTTCGCGACCTGGATGGAAACCAAGCCGGTCGCGGTGTGGCACCCCGAGTGGTACATTCCGCAGGATGACGCCGCCGGACTGAATGGCGTGCTCGATTACGACGCGCAACGCGTGACGCGGGCCATCCGCGCAAAGGCGGATACTCCGGATGAGATCAACCAGATGTTCGACGGCATCAGCTACGGCAAAGCGGGGGCCGTGCTGCAGATGACGGAGAACTACGAGGGCGCGGAGACATTCCGCAAGGGCGTGCACAACTACCTGGCGGCGCACATGTTCTCGAACGCCACCGCGGAAGATTTCTGGAACGCGCAGGCGGAGGTGAGCCACCAGCCCGTCGATAAGATCCTCTCGAGTTTTGTCTCGGAGCCGGGTGTCCCGCTGCTGACGTTCGGCAATCCGATGAATGGAACGGTGGAGGTCCGGCAGGATCGATTTTTCCTCGACCCCAGTGTCAAGCCACAGGATCAGCAAACGTGGTCGGTTCCCGTCTGCTTTGCGGCCGGGAATCGTCAACAAAAATGCGTGATCCTCGATTCCGCGCGGGGGTCATTGGCTGTGCCGCAGGGGGGCATCTTTTTCCCTGACGCCGGCGGCGCAGGCTACTATCGCTACGCTTTGCCCGACGACGTGTACGCGAAAGTCGCTGCCAGCGTCGAAACCGCGCTGACTCCTGAAGAACGCATCAGTCTTCTCGGTGATGAGTGGGCGGGGGTCCGCGCGAACAAGGATTCAGTCGGCGATTATCTCAACCTGGTCGCGGCAGTGAAGGACGATGAGAACCCTGATGTCATCGCTGCAATAGCGGGACCGCTTTCTACTATCAACGATCACATCGCGAGTACGCCGGAAGAGCATCAGGCGCTGGCCGCATGGGTCGACCGCACGTTCAAACCGGCTTATCGCCGCCTGGGCCCTCCATCGCAGAGCGAATCGCCGGACAGGATCGGGCTGCGCGCCACGCTCTTCGATTTGTTGGGCGGGGTTGGCCGAGATCCTGACATCATCGCCGAAGCCGGGGCGCTTGCCACGCGCTCTCTCAGCAATCCGGACTCCGTCGAGCCGAGTCTGGCGCGGGTGGCCACCGATATTGCCGCGAGCAATGGCGATGCGGCCTTGTTCAACGAGCTGCAGCGCACTTTTGAAACGGCAACCGATCCCCAGAGACAGGAAGATGCGCTGCACCTTCTCGCCCGGTTCCGTGATCCGGAACTGCAGCGGCGCTCGCTCGAGTATGCCGTTTCCGGGAAGGTACGCAATCAGGACGCTACCTTCCAGCTGTTGATTCCGATGCGCGATCCGGAAACGCGCGACGAAGCTTGGGATTTCATACGCCAGAACTGGGGCAAGGTGCAGGCACAGTTCACTACGGCGATGGGCGGTTACCTGATCAGCGGCACCGGCTCCTTCTGCAGCGCGGAAAAGCGCGGCGAAGTCGATCAATTCTTCGCTTCGCATCCTGTGGCGGCCTCGAGCCACTCGCTGCAGCGGGCGAAGGACGATATCGACGCGTGCATCGAGCTGCGCTCCGATCAGGAGCCGAAGCTGGCGGAGTGGGTCGCGACGCTGAAGCCGATTGAACATGCGTCGGCGGCCGCGGCCGACCGCGAGTGAACCTGATTGGGTACTGAGCGCGGCTCTCCGCCTCTTCGATAATGGATTGTGGCCGTCGCGCGCAAAGCAGATCTGAAGAAGCCCAGGCCGGGCAATTCGGGGTTGGGCAATCCGGGACTGATTCAGGAGTATGTTGTCTACCTGCGCGTGGAGAAGGGGCTGCGCCCGCTCTCCTGCGAGGCCTACGAGCGCGACCTGCTGCAGTTTGCCGAGTTTCTGGGGAGTGAATCCACGACTTTGCTGGATGGAAACCAGGCGCTGGTCGCGGGGTTCCTGAAGCATCTGGCGAAGCATGGCGTGGAGTCACGTTCGGCAGCGCGCAAGCTCTCGTGCCTGCGCGGTTTCTATCGGTGGCTGCTGCTCGACAGGCGGATTCACCGCGATCCCACGCTGAATCTCGAATCACCGTCAACGTGGAAGGTGCTTCCCAAATCGCTGGCAGTTGCGGAGGTCGCCTCGATGCTGGATCGTGCCGCGATGGCCGCGGACCTTCCGCAGGCGGGTGCCACCGCGCTTCGCGATCGCGCCATTCTGGAGCTGCTGTATGCTGCGGGGCTGCGCGTCTCGGAACTGACGGGGCTGAACGTCGCCGATCTTTCGCTTGATGCCGGGCGCGCGCTGGTGCGCGGCAAGGGAGACAAGCAGCGGATCGTTCCGCTGGGGCGCGCATCGATCCAGGCGCTCGAAGAGTATTTGAAGAATGGGCGTCCGGCGCTGGAGAAAGAATCCTCGAGCTGGCTTTTTTTGTCGGCGCGAGGGCAGCCACTTGGCCGCGGCTGGGTATGGCATCTGGTGAAGCAGAGCGGGAGCGCCGCCAGTCCGCACATGCTGCGCCACAGCTGCGCCACTCATATGGTGGAGAGGGGAGCGGACCTGCGCACGGTTCAGACGCTGTTGGGCCACGCTGACATCGCCACAACGCAGATCTACACGCACCTGGCGTTGGGACGGCTGAAGGCCGTGCATCGGGAGCATCATCCGCGCGCGAAGCGAGTGGCGCGATGAGCGGGTCGAAGACGAGGACGCAGATCGCGAAGAAGCCGGCGATCGAACGTTATGTCGACGATTTTCTATCGATGCTGGCGCATGAGCGGAATGCCAGTCCGCACACAGTCCGCGCTTATGAGCGCGAGCTGCACGATTTTGCGGGGTTTGTGGTCGCGAGGCTGAGCGCGAAGTTTGCGGTCGATCACATCGAGCATCAGCATATCCGCGCCTATCTCGGAGAACTGTATGGACGGGGCTTGTCGAAGGCTTCCGTTGCGCGGGCGCTGGCGGCGATTCGGTCGTGGTTCAAATGGCTCGCGCGCCAGGGGACGGTGGAACAGAGTCCGGCCGCGCTGGTCACTACCCCGAAATTGCCGAAGCATCTGCCGCGCGTGCCGACGATCGAAGAAATGAACCGGGTGGTGGAGAGCGCCGCGGACGAAGCCGCAGCCTGGCCTGAGCGCGATCGCGCAATCTTCGAACTGCTCTATGGCTGCGGTATTCG
>Ga0187855_10001459_pt1 | contig 18750 bp, 13 predicted proteins | sample June2016WEW_8_10_2_FD_132969 | JGI IMG/M metagenome (GOLD analysis project Ga0187855, IMG submission 132969) | Peatland microbial communities from SPRUCE experiment site at the Marcell Experimental Forest, Minnesota, USA - June2016WEW_8_10 | ecosystem: Environmental > Terrestrial > Soil >...
CCCATCATGAGCAGCAGGCCTCCGAATGTAGCGCTCAACAGCAGCATCGCGAACTCTGGCCTGCTTATAACCCGAACATTGCCCCGCCGCAAGCATCAACTGAGGGACTTTTTCAACAGACATGGGCGATAGCACTCATTGACCCTGTGAGGGTTTTGAGCGCTATCGGTGAGTGTGTTGCAAAAAAGACACACTTTGATTGCAATCGGTCGATTGACCGGAAGTGTCAACTTGTGTATAAGTTCATTCATCGGGGCTGGCTCAACGCGGTAGCTTGGGAATACGTACCAAAAATCCTGGGGCGTGAGACCGAGGTGACGTCATGAAGTCCAGCTCGTTTGCCATTCCAGCAGTGTCCCTTCTGAGTTTAAGCATTTTAAGCCTGACCGTTTTAAGCCTAACAACGAGTGCCAGTGCGCGGGAGACGGTCCTGCCCGCCGGTACCCTTCTGAAGTGCACCATGAATGAACCGAATTTTTCTTCCGCCACCGTGGCGGTCGGCGATCCCGTGCTCTGTCATCTGCACTCGGTGACGGAATTCGGCCAGCAGACGTTTCCGCGCGGCGCTTATCTTGTCGGGCATCTGGAAGCGTCCAAGGACCCAGGACATTTCTGGGGCAAAGGGTATATGAAGCTGGTGTTCGATCGCATCGGATTGCCCGCCGGCGACATGCCTTTGGACGCGAAGGTGATCGCGACCCGCGGCTACAAGGTCGATAAAGACGGCGACATCCGGGGCAAAGGGCACGCCAAGCGCGACATCGTCGAATGGATGATTCCGCCGCTCTGGCCGTGGAAGATTATCATGCTGCCGGCGCGCGGGCCGCGTCCCACGCTCAAGGGCGAAAGCATGCTGGAACTGCGCCTGATGGATGACGTGCAGATCCCGCAAGTCTCGGCCACCAACGGACCGGACTGGCATTTCTTTGGGCGTCCGCGGATGCAAAACGATTCGTACTACCACGGTTCGGCCTACGCGCCAGCGGATAGTAATGTCGAGCCTCAGCGCGCGGTGCGCCAGGTCAGAACTGCGGCCGGCCAACCGCCGACGGCTGAGGAAATGCCGCAGGTCGTCTATGCCAGCTACAATGCCAGCTACGTTGCCAAGGATGCACGCTTCGACGGGACAGCGCCGGGAGTGCCGGTGTTTGTGCTGAAGACGGGCATGGTTCTGGAGGTGGGGAATTACACCTATCAGGAAGGCCGCATCAGCTACGAACTTGCCAGTGGCGGCAGCGGCGTGATCAGCACCGATGAAGTGGACTGGACCACGACCACGCGCGTGAATGGCGAGCGCGGCGTGCGGATGATGCTGCGCGGCGGACATCCGAACGCCGGCGTGCAGGGATTCTAGACAGCCGTCAGCTTTAGCCATCAGCCGTCAGCGCAAGCTGGCGGCTTTTGTTTTTTGAGTTTCGTGTCAAACCCGCTCCAGCGCGTGCAAGGTTCTTTGGTTCTCGACATTGCCGGTGTTCAGCGTAGTGGCGGGTTCAAACAGCAAGATCCAGCATTCTTCCTCGGCCACCGGACGGTGATCGACTCCGCGCGGCACCACGATAAACTCGCCCTCTTCGATCCATTCATGACGTTCGCGAAACTCCATGCGGAATCGTCCCTTCACCACCAGGAACATCTCGTCCTCATTCTCGTGATGGTGAAATACGAACTCGCCTTTGAGCTTGTCCAGCTTTACATATTGGCCATTAAGTTCGGCGGCGATGTAGGGCTTCCAGTATTCGGTGATCTTGGCAAACTTCTCGACGATGTTGACTTTTGACATGGACTCCTCGAAAGCTGGGCGGTTCCTATCGTTCCAATGGATGACGCTTCACGGCCGCGGGTCGCATGAAAACTGGTTGGCGGGTGAAAAGGGCTGCCGGGCTGCTCCACCCCGTCAACCCAACACCGGGCTTGAGGGAGCCCCGGTGCGCTCGGCGTGGACGGGCGGGGACGCCCGTCCCCACCCGCCCGTCCGCACACAGCCGGGTGGTCTTCAGTTACCTTTGGGCCGCTGCCATTCGACTTCTGTACCCTACAACCCTGGGCCCAAATACGTCAGGATATTGGTTGTTACCCGGGGTCTCCCTCCTTGCCGGGCCTGACGGCTCATGTTCAATTCCGATAGTGGGGAAAGCGAAGTGGTCGAAACCTGGCAGCGGTTTGTGCAGGGGTTGCTGGGCGTGGTGGCGCTGGTTGGCGCACTGGCGATGGCCCACTACTACGTTCCCCGAGAGACTAACGGGCTGGAGCAGCAGGTGCACCAGCTCTCGCGCGAAGTCGCAGATATGGAAAAACAGCAATCGTTTTCGGCGGCCGCGGTGGACGATGCGCGGGAGTCGGTGGCTTATATCTACGGGATCTATCATGTGTCCGGCCAGCCGCAAAGTTTTCGTGCTCGCGTGGCGGGAACGGGGTTTGTAGTGGCGCCGGGCCTGGTGGCCACCAATCGCCATGTGGCCGAGCCCTGGTACGGCGACCGGGAAGTCGCTGTGGCATTGCGGCGGGGCGGATCGCCAGTGCTGGAAAAGCTGGAGGCCTATTTTCCGGGCTCGCCGCTTCCGGTAACACTGGAGACGGCAGTAGTGGCCGCGCATGGAGATCTCGCCGTGCTGCGCCTCGAAGACACGGCCTTCACGAAGAAGCTGCGCCCGTTGACTCTCGCCCCGGCGCTGCCGCGGGTGGGCGAGCCGGTGAGCGTGCTGGCGTATCCGATGGGAGTGACGGGCATGGTGGCAAAGTCTCCCGCAGTTGTGTACGAACGGCTTTCGTCGCATCCCGATGACGCCGACACGGCGGGCGAACTGGCGGCGTTATCGCTGATCCGGCCTTCGGCGACGTTCGGGCACATCGGCGATGTAACCGGCGACAAGCTGATCTATGACGCGCCCACGGCGCGCGGAGGCAGCGGCGGACCGGTGCTGAACCTGCGCGGTGAAGTGGTGGGCATCAACTCGGCGTACATTGACGGATTTTCCGGGGGTACGCTGGGGATCACTGCCAGTGAGCTGCGTCCGCTGCTGGAGAGTGCAAAGCACGCGTCTTTGGGGACGGTTGGGGAGACGGCTGGGGAGACGGCCGGGAAAGAAACAGGTGTCAGGTCTCAAGTCTCAGGCGTCACGCAGAATGTATCGGCTCTCCACTGAGAACGCCGCAGAAGAAGTCTCATCCTGAAAGTTGCAATTGCTCGCACAGGCGACCGCAGTAGCCGCCGTCTGAAGCCTTCCCAGCACAGACGAAGTGCCTTGAATTCAAGTACATTGTAACTTGATTTGAATAATAAATTGGCCTTAGGGCTGCTCTTAGACGTGGGATAATCCCGGGTAGAAGGCGTGTTATCGGACTAGGTTTCCGGGCAACGGATTCCCGGCCGGCAGGTTCATCGGGAGTCGATTCGAAGAGATCCCATCATGTTAAGAAATTGTTTGTTGGCGGTGGCATTGCTGAGTCTGGCGCTGGCTAGCGGTTGCGCGACGGGTGGCAACGGGGTGTCTCCCCTTCCAGTCATTATTACCGTTACCTCCAACGGCGCTAACGCTAGCGCGATCTACCCGACGGAATCTGTGACGCTTACGGCCACGGTCGCGAACTCGACCGCTACCGCCGTTACCTGGAGCCTTGGCTCGGGCTGCACCCCAAGCACGTGCGGGACGATCACGCCAGTTACGCCGCCGACAACCCCGGCAACCGCGACCTTCGTGGCCCCGGCAACGCCGACTTCAGTGACGGTCACAGCGACATTGGTGGCCGACACCTCGGCAACGGGCGTTCTGCCGATAGCCGTGGTTAACGTCACAACCGACGTCGCGCCAGCGCCAGCGACGCTGAGCGTGGGCAGCGGTCTGAAGCAGCAATTTACCGCCGTCGCCGTCCCTGACAATGCGCCCCAAAGTTTTACGTGGACCTGCAACACCACGGTGAATGGCACGGTGACAGGCGCCTGCGCGAACTTTGTTCAGGATCCGAATGTGTCTGGCTTGGCCTACTACACGGCGCAGGACACTTGCAGCGGCGTGGGCTGTATTCAGATATCGGCGGCTTCGACACTCGATCCGACAGGGTGCACGCCCAACCCCAAGTACTGCACAATCGCCAAAGCCTCGCCGGTGAGCTCCCGAGTAAGCGGCACGTACGCATTCCGGTTTTCCGGATATGACACCAGCAACAACGCCACAGCCGTGGTTGGAACGTTCACGGTGGCGAACGGAACGATCACAGGCGTGGAAGACGAGCTCACTGCGAGCGGCTGGGCACAAAACTCGATAACGGGAGGCTCATACACTCCCACCTCGTCCGATCCGAACAACTCAAACGACGCGGGCAAGCTAACGCTCACTTTGCCCACGGGAGTCTATCCGAATCAATACCAGGCCGTTCTTGACGGGGCCGGCGAGCTCAAGATGATCGAATCCGACGGCCATGGCACCGGGTCCGGCATCGCGCAAATATCATCCAACCCCAACCTTCTCAAAGGCGCCCAGACTTACGCGTTCGGTTTCACCGGCGTGGACTCCGGCGGCTTCCGCGTGGGCTATGTCGGGCTTTTGCCGACGGACGGCGCCGGAAACATTAGCGGCGGTTCGATGGATGTGAACGACAACGGGCACAGCAGCAACAGCGTTTGCGGCGCTCCACCCTGCGCGGTTGCGGGCACCTATCAAACGAACGGCAACGGCTCATGGAGCTTGGCGCTCACCTCGCCGGTGACCATGAATTTCGATTTCTATATAGCTTCCGGAACGAACAGTAAGACGACTCCGCTGACCTTCTATGCCATTTCCACCGACCCCGCTGCTAATCCGGCAGTTTCCGGAACGATGGTGCTCCAGGATTCTTCGCAGACCTACAACAACAAAGCCTTCAATGGCGTTTCTGTTTCCGCTCTGACGGGGACGATAGCGAATGGGGTGAATGGGTGTGTCGTCCCTCTAGGCTGTACCAACGTCTCGCTGACGCTGGGCTCGACTGATGGCAACGGGAACTTCTCTGGGCTGTTTGATCAGAATAATGCCGGGGTGATCCTCTCCGGCGCGCAATTCCCGCCCGCCACAGGCGCCAACAATTACACCTACGCGGCCAGTGGCACCAGTGGACGCTACACCTTTAATATGCTGGGCAATCCGACCACGACCCCGGTCGGGGCGCCGATTCCGTTCGTTCTTTATGCCAGCGGTGCAAACCGCGGATTCCTGCTCGATCAGAAAAGCTCATCCGTGATAACCGGAACGATGAATCCGCAGGGGAAAGGAAGTGGACTTTTCGCTGGTTCGACGTTGCCGGGCACTTACGCCGCGGCGACCACCCACGGCGGCAGCTCCGGGGTCGACCCGATTGCGGCCAACCTGCTGCTCACATGGGCGAACACTGGCACGTGCACCTCCGAGTGCCTCAACGGAACCCAGTACAATACCGCCAACTACAACCTAACCAGCGTGCCGCTGGCCGGGGCGTACACGATTCAGGATACCGGCAACGGTACGATCGTGCTGACTGCTCCGTCGGCCCAGAATTATGCGATCTACGTTCTTGACACCTCGGGTTGCGCTTCCACCGAAAATCCTGTCTGCGGGATACTAGATTTTCTGATGATCGATGAGGACACGGCGAATCCGAACGCGTCTGTTATTTTCGCGCAGCAATAAAAGACAGCGGCGCGGCCCCTAAAGGGGCTTGCGATTTCGGGAGGCTTCCCGGTGAACCGGGATTGCGAAAACATAATCGCGTACAACCTTGCTCTGTTGCCGGGGCTTGTACACACTGAACGTCGCATTGAGACTGAGGGGAAGAGATGCGCCGATGGGTAATATGGACGGTTGTCATCCTAGCCCTTTCCGCGACGGCTGTAGGTGTTGGGGCAGTGTTGCTTTCGAGAGCTGCGTGCCGTGCTGCAACTGGGAATGGAGCAATCAGAGATTTTCGCCAATTTACGGCCGAACAACTTGAGCGAGATGTGCGCAGTCGGGTTCCGCTGGAGAGTTCACGCGTGTTCGTTGAAGGTTTCCTTACTGGAGAGGGAATGAAATTTAGCTACGATCCTTCGCTGAACGCGATTCTGGCGAACGCACCGTGCCTTAAGGGAAGTGGCATTGTGATCAAATCGCTAGGATTGACTTTCCGATTCAACAGCGATTCGAAGTTGAAGTCGATTGAATCACACGTGCACCTAACCGGACCGTAGCCGGGTGCCCTAGGTCTCGATTCTGAGAATACGAAGCCCGAGGTTTTCAGAAAATCGAGGACTTAGTCAGAGAGAAACAATCGGACAAATCCGAGTCTCCGCCTTGGCCTGAACGCTATTTCCCCCGAATGACAGCCTTTGCCGTTGCGAGATTGTCGAAACGGTCGTAGGCGCGGACCACAACCACGTGGTCAGTCGCGGTGTCGTTGTCCATCAAAGGCGGCGCAGCTTCGGGCGGGGGCGCGGTCACGAGAAAGTCGTAGTCCTCCGTTTTCGAATCCGACAACTGGCCGACCGGTTCGACGAACTGCCAGTCGCCGCCATCGAGCGAATACTCGGCGCGCTTGATGGGCGAAAAGGAATCGCTGGCGCGGAAGCGGACATTTATCTGCTTGCCGATCTGCTTGTCAACTTGCCTGTCAACGACCGTGGCAGTCAGGTTCTCGATCACCGGAGCGGTGGTATCGACCTCGAAGCGGGTGCTGACACGCTCGGCGTAGAGCGCTTCTCCGGGGGAATGCGAGGGCGCATCGGAGGCGATAACCTTCACGGTGTAGCCGCCGTCGGGCAGGAGACTGGCGTCGAAAGAGTAGTAGCGATCGGAGAGGTTGCTCTTCAGCAGCAGCCAGCGCGATTCGCCGTCGCCGCGGTAGTAGACGGTGTAGACGAGCTGGTCGTCATTGTCGTCATGGGCCGCCCAGCGGACGCCGACCGAGTCGCGGTCGCGCAAGGCCGGAGGTGGAGGATCGAAGCGCGGCTGCCCGGGAGCTGGCGGCTCGCTGCCGGTCACGTGCGGAATCGCCTGATAGCGGTATCCGGGCTGCACCGTGATTTCGTCAATTTCAGGGGCAACGTTCTTGGGCAGGTAGTTCAACAAGACGTCGTCGAGGCGAGGCGCGGGATTGCCCGCATGGAGCACGGCCTTCCACTGCACGAAGCGCGCCGGCGGAATCTTGAGTTCGGCGCCGCCAGCGAGGGCGAGGGCGAAATTAATGCGCGTCCACGGACTCCAGTTGCGATCGGGATTGTCGACATTACCGCTGCGCGCATAGAACTCGATATTGGAATTGCCGGTGGCGCGAATGCTGGCGCGTCCCCAGAGGGAAAAGATGCGTGCGTCGAAGACATCGCTTTCGTACGTGCCTTCAGCCTCGGGGCCGGGACCGAGGACAAAGATCTTTCCCAGGTTGCTGCTGGAGACGTAGAGTCCTCCGCCTGGGGCGGCGGCGAAGGCGGTGATTTGGGTGGCGCTCGCCTTGACTAGATCGGTGTAATCGTCAGCCTCATTGCCGTTGATGGCGAAAATGTGGCCGCGATTGCCGGTGCCGGCAATGAGGCGTCCGTGCCGATCGAAGGCGAGGGCGTAGACGAGATCTTCGTGGGAGGTCCACAAGCGCGACGGTGCGCCATCGGGCGCGATGCGATAAATCTCGGAGCCGCCGCTAGCGCCGAGTCCGGGGGCGGGAAAGGGGGTTATGGGCGTGGCGGGAGCGGCCGTGATCGTGATATTGCCGCCGGATGCGGGCGGGGTTTGCGCTGGACTTGCGAGCGTGATGCCCATTTGGGGCATGGTCGCGCCGGGGCGCTTCTCTCCCGCGGCGGCGGCGTAGATATTGCCCGCGCCGTCGATAGCGAGCGCGGTAATTTCTTTCTTGGGTGCGCTGTAGAGGACGAACGCTTCGCCATTGGGCGCGATGCGATAGACCAGTCCGCTGCCATCGGAACCAGCAATGAGGTTGCCTTTGGGATCGAGCGCGAGCACGCGAATGTGGACTTCATCGCTCTGGAAGAAGAGCGAGTGCTGGCCGTTGGGACTGACTTTGTAGATTTCACCGTGATCACCGGTGGCCACATAGAGCGCGCCGGCATGGTCGAGAACGATATCCCAGATGTACTTGGAGCCAGGATCGAAATAGGGAGTCGCGCTCCAGGAGTCTTTCGCGCCAGCCTTGGCGGCGGCCCCGCCTTTCGCGGGTTCCAACCGATACACTTTGCCGTCGGGGGCAGTGGCGGCGTAGACGACGCCGGTCTTGCCGTTATTCCTATCGACGATCAGGGCCTGCACCTGCAATTCCTGCGGCTCGAAGATGGTCGTGCTCTGACCATCGGGCGTGATGCGATAGACGCGGGCCGGAGATCCAGCGGCGGCGTAGATGTTGCCCGCAGAATCGGATGCGATCGACCAGATGTAGGTCGAGGGCGTGGTCGCGAGCGCTTTGAACGCCGGGGCAAGTTCGAGGCCGCCCTCACTGCGCAGGGCAACGCCCTTGGCAGTGCCCTTGGTCAGTTCGTCGAACCGGGATTGTTCCCAGGTGCGGGTGCCCTCGGCGAGGCCGAAGGTGGAAAGAATAAGTACTGACAGCAGAGCGAGCGTCTTACGAGCCAAAGTCATACCTCATTTTACGCAGCTATTTCTCCTCATTTCGCGAGTTTCGCACCTTTTTCATTGCTGTCCGCCGCAAAAAGCAGGTCCTTCGCTCCGCTCAGGATGACAATCCTGCTCAGGATGACAACACTATGCTGATGGCACAGGCTTTGCGGACGAGACGCCCGTCGCTCCACTTGAAGCTACTTGATATTAATGGTCAGCATCTGCGCGCCCGAGACTACGTAGTCGAGGGGCTCGGTGGACGCTTCGCTGACCGACGATTCGCCGAGTACGACCATATCCTGCGTGCCGCGCATGTTTTCCATGACGTTCATGACGGAAAGCGGCAGCGTCGGCATCACTTTGTCGGCGACCATGGCTTCGGGATCGGATTGGATCAGTGAAACGTAGACGCGATCGTTGGCGCGTTCTTTGTTGAGCAGTGCAATCGTCGGCGCCAGTCCCAGGCCGCGGTTCATCATCGGCGTCCCGCGGTGCATGCGGTCGAGCGTGTCTCCGTCGCTGACCAGGATGCGCAGCGTTCCCTTCGAAGTGGAGGTGGGAATTCGTATGGGAATCTGGCGTACGAGTCGCTCGCCACGATACGGACGAATCACGGTCTCAACCATTATCTGATCGCCGGGACGAGCTTCCGTCATGTCCGTGCGCGCAGCTTCCAGGCGAGCCGAGCGGCGCTCGCGAACAAGATCGAAATCCAGTCTCACGCCCTGGACATCGGGAGCGTCAAAAGGATTGCTATAAATGCGTCCAAAGCGCTCGCCGATGGAAGCGGCGGCCAAGGCCGCGGCGGGCTGCCCGTTGTCTTGCGGGGCAAACATGTTGCGCAGCGTGACCTCGGGATAGCCTTTCACGCTGAGCACGCCGTTCATGCGGTAAGTAATGTCCTCGCCGTATTGGTTGGTGCCGTGGAGCGCGTTGAAGACGGTGGCCATCATGGCCAGCGGGCTGAGCCGCGCGTTGTTGAGAATTTCGTAATGAAATTCCTTGGTCGCGGTTCCACTATGCATGGCCACGGTCACGGGAATCATCTTCGATTCCCGTCCCGGCACACCCATAATGCCGGACTGGCGATCCTGCACGAACGCACCGACGGTCTCGGTCGTGTTGATGATCTTGAACGCGTTCAGTGGTGAAGGCAGCGTGGCCAGCACGGTAGCCTTCGTCATCGGGAGATCCACTTCGCCAAACTGCAAGAGCGGGTGTCCGCAGGCGAGCAAGCGCTGCGGATCGACGTAAGTCACGGTGCAGGTGGCGGCAATATCCATATCGCCACGAACCAGCACGGCGCTGACGGCGGATCCGGCCTCGATTGGTTCCGGCTGTTTGCGATCGCTCGAAGAGCCAATGCCCATCACGGGAACGATGCCCGCCGCCGCGAATTGCGACCCGTAGCGCTGCAAGGTCTCGTCAGAAAAACCGTTAAACACGAGAGGAGTTTCAATGGGCTTCAGATAGTTGCTGTAGCTCTGGGGCGGGAGCGCAGCGCTTTCGCCGGGGCTGGCGGTGGGTGTGGTTCCGGCCTGGTTGGGAGAAGTGGTGCCGGGAAGACCGGCACGCATCGGCACTGGACTATTTGCCGGACTGTTTGCCGGACTATGATCGAGCGCATTGATCTCCAGCATCTCCTCGATCGGCGTCACACCCGCGATCGGTTCCTTGGAGAACTCGCCGATGCGGAAGGCGATCGCGCCCGCCAGCTTGCCGTCGAAATAAACCGGGCTCCCGCTCATACCCGCAACCACGCCGGTATATTCGGGCTTGGCGCCGTGCAGACGGATCAGGATAATGTCGCCCTTGGGACCGTTCACGTTGCGCATCACGCCCAGAACTTCCACGTCCATGGATTCGGGTTTTACGCCCTGGAACACGGTGAGCGCTGTGCCTCGCATGCCTTCGTGGATCTGATTGAGCGGCATGATGGCGGGAGGTATTCCGGCAGGTACCGGTCGGTCGAGCGCAATTACCTCTTGTGCAACAACCCAGACGGAGGACGAGAAACACAAAAGGACGGCGAGTGCGCGCGCAACTTTACCCATGGACGACCCCGGAGATCACGAAATGACCTTGCTACTTGCTTAGACTCCGCGTGCTATCAGAAGGTCTTGCCAGGGGAGGCGGTGTTTCTTAAGGCCCGCAAAATATCCCAACCGCGAAGTTCTTGCATCTATACTAGCACAGTAGTTTTCGAGGACCTCCCATGTTTTCCAGCGAATTTAGCGGGCAGAACGGGCTGCCAACGGCTTCCCGTAAGCATGTGATCCTACTGGTGTTTGTTCTTTTTGGGATGGCTGCCGCGACGTTTGTGGCCGAGGCTCAGGATACGCCGCAGCAACCTCCGGCGAATCCGAATCAGCAGGAGGCTCCGCCGGAAGCGGGTGGACCGCAAAACGACGTGGGACCGTATGTGATCCCCAAGAAGAAGGAAGAACCGCCGCCGCCGGCCCCCGAAAAGCCGAAGAAGATCGAGAACATGCCCGACTACTCGATCACGGTAAGCGTGCCGCTGGTGAGCCTGGATGTGCTGGTGACCACCAAGGACGGCCAGACGATCCCGGGGCTGAAGAAAGAGAATTTCAAGGTATTGGAAGATGGCACGCCACAGCAGATTGCGACCTTCAATCAGACCGAGGCGCCGCTCACGGCAGCGCTGCTGATCGAGTATGCCGCGACCAACATAAGCTATATGTATGACGCACTCAATGCGTCCTACACCTTCGCCAGCGGATTAAAGAAGGATGATTGGGTTGCCGTGGTGTCCTATGACATGAACCCGAAGATCCTGGTGGACTTCACGCAGGACAAGCGCGCCATCATGGGCGCGCTGAACATGCTGCGCATCCCGGGATTTTCGGAGCGCAACCTCTTCGACGCCCTTTTCGACACCATCGACCGGTGCGATCGCATACCGGGAAAGAAATACATCATTCTGGTTTCTTCGGGGCGCGACACCTTCAGCAGAGCGACCCTGGATCAGGTCATCAAGAAGTTAAAGTCCACTAAAGACGTGACGATCTACGCGATCAGCATCGGATGGCAGTGGCGGGAACAAATGGAGGCGCGCGGACGAGCGGGAGCGATTACGCAAGTCGATTGGCTGCAGGCCGATAATCAGCTCAACACCTTCGCGCACTTGACCGGCGGACGCGCGTACTTCCCGCGCTTCCAAGGCGAACTGCCGGAGATTTTTCACGACGTCGCAGCCGACATCCGCAACCAATACAGCATCAGTTACCACCCCACCAACGCCAAGCTCGACGGCACCTACCGCAAGCTGAAAGTCGAACTCCAGGCGCCAGACGGTGGTCCGCTGAAGGTTCACGACCAGAAGGGCAAGGACGTGAAGTACGTCGTTTACGCGCGAGAAGGGTACACGGCGAAGCACACGGTGGAGTAGGCGACCGGGCGGGGCGCCCGGCTCCCCATCATGCATATTTTGCGCGAGCGCTCAAGCAGGGGCTCTGGCATCGAGGGTTTTCATAAAATTCAGAATCATGTGAATGACGGCCTCATCGCCGATCGCAGTATTGATCATGGTGTGGTAAATGACGCGGTCGGGCCATTCGACGTGGAAATACTTCTGGATGAAATCGGCGCGTTCGCGATCCACGGTATCCACGAGCTGTTCGGCATCCTGCTCAGTCTTGCCGCGAGCCAACAAGCGCCGCACTTTATCTTCTCGCGGAGCGTAAAGAAACACACGCAACGTATCCTGGCGGCTCTTGAGAAACTGTTGCGCCCCCCTTCCGACGATGACAGAGTTTCCCGTTTGCGCCGCGTGCTGAACGACACGTTCTGTAATCTTCAAAATGCTTTCGCTGTCGACCAGCTTGAGTTTGGGCGCATTAAGGCTGCCTTCATAGCTTCCGCGCATGAACGATTTGAAGAGCCGGTAATACAGGGGGTCCGTTCGTTCCTCGCGAACCTCGACGACCGCCTTGGGACATTCAGCAAGCCTGGCGATCTCCTCCGTCAGCAACTGATCCCAAAGCTTCCAGCCCAGCTGCCCGGCAAGCAGCTGAGCGATTTCGCCGCCGCCGCTTCCGTACTCGCGTTCAATGGTGACGATTTTTATAGTCTGCGTCATAAACAGGTCTACGGTTCAAACCCGGACGGCGAGAACGGGGCATGGTCCCAACTGCAGCACCCGATGGGTTGTCGAACCAAACACCGCGAGGTCCAAGGCGCCACGGCCGCGCACTCCCATAGCCACCAAGTCGATGTGCGCTTCCAGGGCGAGTTGGACGATTTGCTGGTATGGCTTCCCGATGCGTACCGCCGTCTTAATCTTGAGCTTCCTCGGTCCTCCGGGTGGAATCAGTTTATCAAGTTGCTTCGTGGCTCTCGCTATGGCCTCTTCCGTCCTGGCCGGACTTGGAACCTTCTCCAACACGTGCAGCAGGGTGAGTTCGGCGTCGTACTCCTCTGTCGCAGAAATAGCATAGTTCAAAGCCCGCTCTGAATCCTCGGAGAAATCCGTACAGAAAAGAATTCGGGTCAAGTGGTGGGCGTGGCCCGACCCATCAACATCTGCGGCCCCAGATTCGTGCGGCGGCCTGCATATTGCCAGCACCGGGCAGGTAGCCGTGCGCATTACACGGTTAGTCACCGACCCCAGCACCAGGCGGTCGTACCCTCGCCGGCCGTGCGTTCCCATGACGATCAGGTCCGTTTTCCGCGCTTGCGCAAACGACAGAATACAGTCCGGGGCCACTCCCTGGTGGACCACGAGCTCCGGCTGAATCTTGCCGTAAGTGTGGTTCTTTACGAATTCCTGTAGTTGCTCCTTGCCGCCCTCGCCCAGCGCCCGGCAAAACTCCGCATAGTCTCCGGTAGAGGCGACAAAGTCGGCATAAGGATATCGCGATAGTTCTACGATGTGCTGCGCCACCAACCTGGCTCGATAATGCTCGGCCAGCGACAGCGCGTGGTGATACGCCCTTATCGAGAACTCCGAGAAATCAATGGGACAAAGGATGAGTTTAATTTCCAGCATGACTAGGTCTCTGATTTTCGAGGCCATCTCGTGAATCGGCCGAAGGAGTAAGCCGCTGGCTCCCTCAGGGGCTAAAGCCCTCGTCTTTATTGACTCTTTGCGGCACGGCTGAAGCCGTGCCCTACCCAAAACCGACTTATGCGATAGCTTCTATGATCTCCTGTATAACATCAGATTGATTATTACTCCGCTGCGCTGCTAGCCCACCTCCACCGCACCTCCGCCGCCAGGATCATTCTTCTTCAAAACAAAAGCGAGACAGAACATGATCGCCGCTCCCACAGAAAGAACCATGAAGGTATCGATGTACGCCAGGCTTGCCGCCTGCGCTTGCAGGGATTGGTAAATCCTGGCGTAAGCCGTGATTTGCGCCTCGTGTTTGCCCACACCAGAGTTAGCCAGGTGCTGAGCCAGGCCATTAGCCGAATTCACAAAATTAGGGTTGTCGACCCTGACGTTCTGCACCAGCCTGGCCTGATGGAATTGCGAACGCCGTGCAATCAACGTGGTGACCAGGGACGTTCCCACGCTGCTTCCCATATTGCGCATGAAATTGACGATTCCGGCGACCGCGTTGTTCTTCTCCGGCGAAATTCCGATGTAAGCGACCAGCGTAATCGGCACGAACAGGAATCCCAAACCAATCACCTGGGCAATGCGCAGCCAGGTGGCGGCACTGAAGCTGATCTGCAAGTCAATTCGCTTTGTGGAATAGTACATGGCGACGGACAGGGCCAGCCAGCCGAAGGCAATAAGGTAGCGCGCCTGAACTTTCGTTGTCAGTTGGCCCATGATGGGCATTTCAATCAGCAAAACAACGCCTCCGGCCGAAAGAGCAAGCCCAGCCAGTTCGGAGGTATACCCCACGAGAGTCTGGAGGAACTGCGGCATCAGGACGAGGCTGCTGAACAGCATGATGCCCAGCATGAACATCATCAGGCTCGAACTCGCGAAATTAAAGTTTTTGAACATGTGGACGTCGATGATCGGCGCCTTTTGAAACCACTCCCAGATAACCAGCGAGATCAGGCAGACGGTCGCGACGACGACTAAAGTCGTGATGAAACGCGACCCGAACCAATCATCTTCCTGGCCCTTGTCGAGCACCACCTGTAACGCCCCGATGCCGAGGGTCAGGAGAGCGATGCCAATGTAGTCCAACTTGACCCCAGCCGCCTTGAGCCGGCTTAAATAAGGAGGATCTTCGACAAAGCGCCGCACCAGAAACCATGTGGCCAGGCCGACTGGAAGGTTGATAAAAAAAATCCACCGCCAGGAATAGTTGAAGGTGACCCACCCGCCCAAGGTTGGCCCGATGGTGGGCGCCATGATGGCCGTAATGCCATACAGCGCAAACGCCAAGCCTCGCTGTTGCGGCGGAAAGGTGTCGGCCAGAATGGCCTGCGCCATCGGCTGCAGCCCGCCGCCGCCCGCGCCTTGCAACACCCGGAAGAGAAGAAGAAACCCGAGACTCGGCGCCACACCGCAGAGCAAAGAACTCACAGTAAAGACACCCAAACAGGACATGAAGAACCGCTTCCGTCCCAAGGCGCCTGCGAGCCAGCCGCTGATCGGCAGGATGATGGCATTCGAGACCAAATAAGAAGTCAACACCCACGTACTTTGGTCGTTGCTCGCACCCAGATTCCCGGCGATATACGGCAGGGCCACATTAGCGATGCTGGTGTCGAGGACCTCCATGAAGGCTGCCAGCGCCACGACAACAGCAATCAGCCAAGGATTGTACTTGGGCCGCCAAACAGCCTGATCGAGGGTGAGCGCAGCAGAACTCATTGGCGAAACTCATTAGGCGAAATTCATCGAACCGAACTCATTGCAGGTACACGTCCGGCACCACGTTCATGCCTGGTCGGAGCCGGCGATCTTTGTTCTCTCCCGGATCGAGAACGATCTTTACCGGAATCCTCTGGACAATTTTCACGTAGTTTCCGGTGGCATTCTCCGGCGGAAGTAAACTGAACAGCGGGCCCGTCGCTCCCGCAATGCTGTCCACATGGCCTTTTAACGTCCGGCCGCTCGAATCAATATGGATCTCCGCTTTCTGTCCAACCCGCATGTGCCTTAGCTGGGTCTCTTTGAAATTGGCGGTCACCCACACTTCATCGAGAGGCACCACGGTGAGGAGTTGCTGCCCGTCTTGAACGTTCATCCCAACCACCACCGTCTTATTCACTTCACCGGTGACCGGAGCAACGATTTTCGTGTATCCGAGATTCAGTTGGGCCTGTTCGAGCAGCGCGCGTTTTTGCTCCACGTCGGCGATCGCGGCCCGCACGCGAGCCCGGGTCGACGACACCTGCTGCGGCCCGGTCTCCGCATACTTGTGGTTCGCATCGGCTTGCGCCAGGCGGCTCCGGGCCTGTTGCACGAATTGCTGCGCGGCGGATGCACTGGCACGGGCCGCGGTTACCGTCGCAGTGCTGGATTTAGCCGCGGCCAACGCTTGATCGTAGATTTGCTGCGATATCTCCCGCTTGTCGACCAGTAACTTGTAGCGGTGGAGATCGTCTTGCGCTTTCACATCGTTCGCCTCGGCCGCCTCCAGTTGGGCTTGAGCGGCGGTCAGCTGCCTCTCGGCAGCGATGACTCCGGCGTTGGCGTCTTCGATGCCGGACGCAGTGAACCTCAATTGGCTTGAACTGTTTACGGAAGTAATCGGAACCGTGATATTCAGCGATTGGGCCGTCGCTTCGGCGTTGGCAAGATTAGCTTGCGCTTGCGCGACCGCAACCTCATAGTCTTTCGGGTCGACCTCCACCAGCACCGTGCCTTTCTCCACCCACTGGTTGTCGTCTACGTTGACCCGCACCACGTAGCCGGAGACACGAGCGCTGACGGGATAGAGATGAACATTCGCCTGGGCGTCGTCGGTCGATTCGTAGCTGCTCAAGTAGCGCCACAAGAACACCCCGGCGACAAGCACCACCACGATGACGGCCAGAATCAGGATGTTTCTGCGGCGCTTGGGATTTCGACGCAGCGGCGGCATATGGGCCCGGTCCGTCAAGGGCGACGGATCGACCGGGGATGGATCGACCGGGGATTCTTTGCCGGTCTCAGGCACTGAACGGGGTGGGTTCTCTTCCGCCATGTTCATTTCCCTCTGAAATATTCCTTGACGCCTTCCTCAGCGATGCCGAGAGCGCGAACCAGGGAAATTTTCGCATAATTATAGTTGTAGAGACTCGAGATGTACTGTTCGTGCGCGCTCGCAACCAGCTCTTGCGATTGCACCACTTCCACGGTATCGGTGACACCCGCGCTGAAACGATCGCGCGACTGCACCAGCGTCTGTTCCGCCAAATCAATGTTGCTGCGCGCCACATTCACTTGCTCCGCCGAGGACTGCAGGTTCAGCAACGCGGCGCGCACGTCGGAGTCGATCTGCCCGCGCAGATTGTCCAGGCGCTCGCGGCTCTGCTCGAGCCTGGCATCGGCCTGCAAAACATCACCGTGAACGCTACCACCTTGAAAGATGGGAATCGTCAGCGTTCCGCGCACGTCGGCGACTGGCGTTGCCGTGGAGGGATGCGACCCTCCGAGGCCATAATCCGCGTCCAGGGACAGCGACGGGAGATAGCCGCCCATCGCGGCCTTCCGGGTGAATTCCGCTGCGCGTACCTCGTTCACGGCTGCCTGGTAATCGGAACGCGAAGCGTATGCGCGTTTCACAGCCTCATCCACCGTGATGTCTTCGATCGGCTGGTATGGCGACTTGTCGGTGAATTCGAATTCCTGCCCGGGAGCCAAGCCGATCACGCGCGCCACGGTCAGCTTCTGGATGGCGAAGTTGTTCTTCGCCTGGATCAATTGTTGTTGTCGGGTCTGGAACTCGACCTTGGCGCGCAGACCGTCAATGTCGGGCGAAGTGCCGGCATTCACCTGGTCCGTTGCCTGATCGTAGACCGCCTGTGCGGTCTTGACCTGCGCTTCTGCCGTTTCAATGCGGGCTTCGTCGGCGATGGCCTGTAAATAAACATAGCCCACGGCCAGCACAACCAGATCGCGGGCATCCTTGAAGGTATAGCCGGCGGATTTCAAACTCTGGTTAGCCGCGCGCGCAGCGTTGATCGACTTCCAATCGAACAGGGATTGGGTCGCATTGGCACGCGCGTCAAAGTAAGAAAAAGGCCCAACGGATGGCGGGAGTCCACCCTTCGGCGGAATACCGAAGATTTTACCGAGACCGCTGGCCAGACCCGCAAAGCCGAGCTCATCGATATTAACCTTCGATTCCGCCACATAAGGCGCCGCCGTCACATGCGGCAGAAGAGCGCTTAACTGCTCCCAGCGTTGCCCTCGGGCGGAGCGAATGTCCGCATTCGAAAGCAACAGTCCGAGATTTTGCTTCAATCCGCGGTCGATGGCGTCCCGCAACGAAAGCGGCATGATTCCCGGAACGAGCTTTGCCGGCACGCTGCCGGCGAAAGGGCTCACTCCACTTGTTCCGGGGATGGCTTGGCCCGGAGTGCTCGAACCGGGCGTCGTCTCGGTTTGCGCAAGGGATGCTGCTGCGCCACAAATCAAGACTCCGGCCAACAGGAAAACGCGGCGGCGTTCGTAACTGAGTCCCAAGGGAGTCTCCTAGCCTCGAATTCTCGCGGCGGCGGTGCCGAGGGGGAATATCCTAGTCTGGCCGGTTATTTCTGGCAAATGGGAAAAGCTCTGCCGGCCGGCAGCCAGGTTCGTAGCGCGATTGTGGTGCGGGTCCCGCTCGCGACATCCGTAGTCTTCGGTGCTGGTTGTTGCACCAAGACCGGGAAATCCTCACCCAGCCTTTGCGGTCGCACCCCTGCCTAACCAGATGATCTTGAATGAGTTGAAGCGGGGCCCGAGACGGAATCGAACCGTCGCGTGCTTTTACGGCGCATGGGATTTACAATCCCGACCCAACCCATTCACTTTTTCTCGCCAAACCCCAGTAAACACGCGGCTTTCAGAGAGTTACCGACAAAAACTGTCTGCTCGCGTGCGAGTCATTTTATCCCGTCTTGCGTTATCTTTTTCCGACCGATCGGGCAGAGTTTGGGCTCAAAACCCCCCGTTCTCTGAGTGAAATTGATTCCATAACAATGTCGGCTCCCACGCCCGGGTAGACTTTGGTAGTACCAACCAACCAAGGCCCGGGAGAAAGGAGCCGAACGATGATCATTATAGGATGCGATTATCACC
>Ga0187855_10001460_pt1 | contig 18742 bp, 15 predicted proteins | sample June2016WEW_8_10_2_FD_132969 | JGI IMG/M metagenome (GOLD analysis project Ga0187855, IMG submission 132969) | Peatland microbial communities from SPRUCE experiment site at the Marcell Experimental Forest, Minnesota, USA - June2016WEW_8_10 | ecosystem: Environmental > Terrestrial > Soil >...
CGGTCTTTTTTCTCGCACTTCTCTGCTCGCTCTGCGCCGATGCGCAGATGGCGGCGCAGCAGCCTGGAACTCCCGAGGGAACTTTCTTCACGGAATCGTTCGGAGATACGGGGACGCAACCGTGCGGTTACGGTGCTCCGTGGGACCTGGGTCTGTATCAGTACAAAGGATGCAACGTGATCTGGGGCTCCACCACGATTGGGGCAGGAGGATCGATCAGCATCGCCAACAGTCCGGGCGCAACGAGCTATCCTCGTGGCCCGCACTCACTGAAAATCGTAACGGGAACAGGCAGCACGTATCTGCAAACCGCAGGATTCACCCCACCCATCTCCGCATCGACTCCGTTCGACACACAGTTAACGCTATACGTCGCGTCGACTGCGCTGGCAGCTTACGACGACGAATCGTTGTATTCGTTTGTTGCAGCGGACGGGTCTGGTGCCCCTTGCTACGCGGGGTTCAGCACGTCGAAGGCCGGCTCTATTTCTCTTTATGGTGGCGGGTCAACCAGCAGCGCGGCAATTCCGCTGTCACTGAGCGCGGACCACACGGTTTTCATGCACTGCGTTCCCGGGGGTGGATCGGGGACCTCCTGGATTAGCCTGGATGGCGGCACACATGAGACGTTCGAGGCCAACGCAAAACAATGGACGTATCAGGCGGTTGGAAACTATTCCGGGGATACGGACAACGTCACATATTACATCGGCAATGTCATGGTGAACGCGGCGATGCAGGGGCCAGGCAGCGGACCCATCATGTACAACAATTTCGAGAGCGGCACGAACGGAGCGCAACTGACGACGGCGATTCTGGCTGCCGCCACCATCGGCGGCAACGGGACCTACGTGCAGTGCAGCAACGGCCCGTATCAGACGATCAGCACGGCGGCGCAACTGAGCCTGCACCAGCCGGTGACGGTGCTGGGAACGCAGTACACCGACTCCAGCGCGACCCGCGGCGTGGCGTTTGCTTATGCGGGATCGGAGGGCGCGACCTGCTACTACCGAGGCTATTCCTTTTCGCCGGTGCTTTCGACGTTTGAGTGGGTGGAAACGACCCTGCCGACCACGGATACGACCAGCTTCGTGTCCATGGACCCGCTCGGCAACAATGCCGGCAGCGATTTTGTGAGCCACATGCAGCACAGCGGGGATCTCTACATCGAGACGGAGGCCAATCCCAACGGCAACCCGGACATCGGGGCTTTCTTTCCGTACACACCCGGAGTGAAGTACGGCATCGCAACGCAGATGCAGGAGTACAGCGCAGGCAGCGGGGCGGGCGGGGTGTATCTGGTGCAGGGGAAAGTGACGAGCGGGACGTTCGACGTGGGCGAGACGCTGACGCAGGCAACGAGCGGCGCAACCGCGCAGTTGCTGATCTCGCCGAACGGCAATAACGCGGTGCAGATCAGCATGGTTTCCGGGACAGCGACAGCTACGAATCTATGGACCGGACAAACGAGCGGCGCGATATTCACGCCGACGAGCCTGCCGACGACCTTCCATACGATGAAAATCTACGATCAGAACTGCAATCTGTTGTCGACGCAGATGAAGGCTGCGGAGTCGAACACGCCGTCGATCCCGGACGATGTTGAGATTGGACGTGGCGGGGATAGCAACAAGTCCGGGATCAACAGCTACTGGTACGAAGACAACCTTTTTGTCGATTTCGCGAGCGGCAACATGATTTCCTGTCACTAAGTTGCGATCAGGCGGTGGTTTCCCGGCTGAGGCTGAGAGCTGAGGCGCCAGTGGGTTGCATTTGGGTTTATTTCTGCCCGGGAGCGCGCCAGATCAACAGGACGATCGCACCGACCGCCAGAACGATGATGGGAGCGCAAAACCCCACCCTTCGCGACCAAAGAAGTCACACGGCGTTTTATGGGATGCCGCCCCGGCGCATCGCGGGGGCTTTTCAGTTGAGCCCGTTTGAAAGGGCTGCGCATCTCCTTAATAAGGTGAGCAATCTGTCTGAGCACAGTTGAAAAAGACCAGTTGCCAGGGGTACACTCTGATATAGGACTGCTTTGGTCGCATATTGAGGCGCGATCGGCCCTTAGGGCTGTGGACCGCGCGGCGGCGGAACGATCGAAATTGACGATCGGATAGAGAATCCAGGAGACCTGCATGAGCACTGATATGAATGTCGTCCATGATCTGGCCAGCAAGGAATACGAGTGGGGATTCGTCACCGATATCGAGGAAGACCGGATTCCGAAGGGCCTGAGCGAGGACGTGATCAGGGTGATCTCGGCGAAGAAGAAGGAGCCGGAGTTCATGCTGGAATGGCGGCTGAACGCGTATCGCTACTGGGCGAGCCAGGAGAAGGCGGACGCGGAGCCGAAGTGGGCGAATGTGACGTTCCCGCCGATTAACTACCAGGGCATCACGTACTACTCGGCGCCGAAGCAGAAAAAGACGCTGACGAGCCTGGACGAACTGGACCCGGAGATTCTGCGGACGTACGAGAAGCTGGGGATTCCGCTGGCCGAGCAGAAACTGCTGGCCAATGTGGCCGTGGACGCGGTGTTCGACAGCGTGAGCGTGGCAACGACGTTCAAGGCGAAGCTGGCGGAAGCGGGGGTGATCTTCTGCTCGTTTTCAGAGGCAGTGCTGAAGCATCCGGAGCTGGTGAAGAAGTACCTGGGGTCGGTGGTGCCGCACACGGATAACTTTTATGCGGCGCTGAACGCGGCGGTTTTCAGCGATGGATCGTTTGTTTATGTGCCCAAGGGCGTGCGGTGCCCGATGGAGCTGTCGACGTATTTCCGCATCAACGCGGCGGAGACGGGGCAGTTTGAGCGGACGCTGATTGTGGCCGATGAGGGCGCGTACGTGAGCTACCTGGAAGGCTGCACGGCTCCCATGCGCGACGAGAACCAGCTGCATGCCGCGGTGGTGGAGCTGGTGGCGCTGGACAACGCGCAGATTCGCTACTCGACGGTGCAGAACTGGTATCCCGGCGACAAGAACGGCAAGGGCGGAATCTACAACTTCGTGACCAAGCGGGGCAAATGCCTGGGGCGGAATTCGAAAATCTCGTGGACGCAGGTGGAGACGGGGTCGGCGATTACGTGGAAGTATCCTTCGTGCATTTTGCAGGGGGACAACTCGGTGGGTGAGTTCTACTCGGTGGCGCTGACGAACAACTATCAGCAGGCCGATACGGGGACGAAGATGATCCACCTGGGGAAGAACACGAAGAGCACGATCGTGTCGAAGGGGATTTCTGCGGGGCATGGGCAGAACACTTACCGCGGGATGGTGAAGATCATGAAGGGCGCGACGGGTGCGAGGAACTACACGCAGTGCGATTCGCTGCTGATTGGCGATAAGTGCGGCGCGCATACGTTTCCGTACATCGAGGTGAAGAATGCCTCGGCGCGAATGGAGCACGAGGCGGCGACGTCGAAGATCGGCGAGGATCAGCTGTTTTATCTGCAGCAGCGCGGGCTGAAAACCGAAGACGCGGTTTCGATGATCGTGAACGGATTCTGTAAGCAGGTGTTCAAGGAACTGCCGATGGAGTTCGCGGTCGAGGCGCAGAAGCTGCTGGCGGTGAGTCTGGAAGGCAGTGTGGGGTAAAGGCAGGGATTAGGAAATAGGGAATAGAAAAACGGAGACGAGGGGAACGAATGAGTTTGCTGGAAATCAGGAATCTGCATGTGACGGTGGGCGAGAACGAAATCCTGAAAGGGATCGATTTGACGGTGAATGCCGGCGAGGTCCACTCGATTATGGGGCCGAACGGTTCGGGCAAGAGCACGCTGGCGCAGGTGCTGGCGCGGCGCGATGCGTACCACGTGACCGAGGGCTCGATTCTCTTTGAGGGCAAAGACCTGCTGGAGATGAAGCCGGAGGAAGCGGCGTGCGAGGGGCTGTTCCTGGCGTTTCAGTATCCGGTGGAGATTCCGGGAATCGGGAACACGTATTTTCTGCGCTCGGCGCTGAATGCGCAGCGCAAGCACCGCGGGCAGGACGAGATGGACGCGATGGATTTTCTGCCGCTGTTCCGGGAGAAGCTGAAGCTGCTGGAGATGGACGACAAGCTGATGAACCGTTCGCTGAACGAGGGATTCTCGGGCGGCGAAAAGAAGCGCAACGAGATTCTGCAGATGGCGGTGCTGGAGCCGAAGCTGGCAATTCTGGATGAGACGGACTCAGGTCTGGACATCGACGCGCTGCGCATTGTGGCAGGCGGCGTGAATTCGCTGCGCAGCCCGGAGCGGGCGATGCTGGTGGTGACGCACTATCAGCGCCTGCTGAACTACATCGTGCCGGACTTTGTGCATGTGCTGGTCGACGGACGGATCGTGCGCTCGGGCGGGAAAGAACTGGCGCTGGAGCTGGAAGAGAAGGGCTACGGCTGGACGGAGCACGACACGCGGCAGCCGGTTGGGGCGCGGGCGTGAGGGAGACAGCGGTGGCGACGGTCGAACAGCTGGAGACCTGGCTCGAAAACTTCACGGAGTTTACGAAGACGGCCGCGGGGCAGAAGCTGCCCTGGCTGCGGCAGCTGCGCGAAGACGCGTTTGCGCGATTCTGCGAGACGGGATTTCCGACCACGCGGGATGAGGACTGGCGGTTCACGAGTGTGGCGGCGATTGCGCGGACGGCGTTCCGGCCGGCGAGCCCAGCGAAGCTGACGGATCTGGCGTCGTGGCGGATCGAGGGCGTGGCGGCGCAGCTGGTGTTCGTGAACGGGCGGTTTGCTCGGGAGCTTTCGCAGCTGGACGGACTGCCGAAGGGTGTGACGGTTGCGAGTCTGCGCGAGCGGATTGAGTCGCATCCAGAGGAAGTGGCAGCGCACCTGGGCCGTTATGCCGATACGCAGCGGGATCCTTTCTGCGCACTGAATACCGCGTTCATCGGCGATGGGGCGTACGTGCATGTGGCCCGCGGGGTGGTAGTCGATGCGCCGATTTGTCTGCTGTACCTCTCGACGAAGGAAGACGCGCCGACGATGACGCACCCGCGGAACCTGATTGTCGCAGAGGATCAGAGCCAGGTTGCGGTGATCGAGGACTATGCGTCGGTGGGCGGCGAGTCGGTGGTGTTTTCGAATGCGGTGACGGAGCTGATCGCGGGCGAGAGCACGGTGGCGCAGCATTACCTGATCGAGCGCGAGCATCTGAAGGCGTTCAACGTGCAGACGCTGCGGATCGAGCAGGGGCGGAGCGCGAATGTGGCGTCGCACTCGGTGCTGCTGGGCGGCGGGCTGGTGCGGAACAATGTGCATCCGGTGCTTGCGGGCGAGGGCGGCGAGTGCCTGATCAACGGGCTGTTTATGGGCACGGGACGGCAGCATCTGGACAATTACATGCACGTCGAGCACGCGGCCCCGCATTGTGGGAGCCGGCAATTCTACAACGGCATTCTGGACGGGCAGGCGCACGGCGTGTTTCACGGGCGCATCGTGGTGCATAAAGTCGCGCAGAAGACAGACGCGAAGCAAACGAACAGGAATTTGCTGCTGAGCGACGATGCGCAGATCGATACCAAGCCGCAGCTCGAAATCTACGCCGATGACGTAAAGTGCACGCACGGCGCGACGATTGGGCAGATCGAGGAGAACGCGCTCTTTTACCTGCAGTCACGCGGAATCAGCGAACTCGAAGCGCGGAAGCTGCTGCTGATGGCGTTCGCCGAGGAGTGTGTGGATCGCATGCATTCGACGGTGGCGCGGGAGCACATCGCGCGGCTGGTGGGCCAGCATTTGCTGTTCACCGGAGGCATTACGCCGCAGGGCGGGACGGGCCTGGTCGAGGAAAGAACGCTGGAGGAAGTTGGATGAGTGCCGCAGCCGCAGTACCGATTCGCGAGGAAGCCTTTCAGCCCTCGTTCGATGTGGAGAGAATTCGGAAGGATTTTCCGATTCTGCACACGATGGTGCACGGGCATCCGTTGGTTTACCTCGATAACGCTGCAACATCGCAGAAGCCGCAGGCGGTGATTGACGCGCTGGTGCGGTATTACGAGGGCGAAAACGCGAATATTCATCGCGGCGTGCATTATTTGTCGCAAATCGCGACGGAGGAGTTCGAGAAAGCGCGGGAAACGGTTCGGGCCTTTGTGAACGCGGCGCAGACCAGCGAGATTATATTCACGCGCGGGACGACAGAGGCCATCAACCTGGTGGCGCAGACGTATGGGCGGGTGCACGTAGGCGCCGGCGATGAGGTGCTGATCACGGCGATGGAGCACCACTCGAACATCGTGCCGTGGCAGATGCTGTGCGAGGAGAAGGGCGCAAAGCTGCGGGTGGCGCCGATCAACGATGCGGGCGAACTTCTGCTGGAGGAGTTTGAGAAGCTGCTGGGGCCACGGACGAAGGTGGTAGCGGTCAGTCATGTTTCGAATGCGCTGGGGACGATCAATCCGCTGAAGCGGATGGTGGCCATGGCGCATGCGCGGGGGATTCCGGTGGTCGTGGATGGGGCGCAGGCGGTGCCGCACCTGGCGGTGGATGTGCAGGACCTCGACGCCGACTTCTACGCGTTCTCCGGACACAAGATGTATGGGCCGACGGGGATTGGCGTGCTGTACGGGAAGCATGCGCTGCTGGACGCGATGCCGCCGTATCAAGGCGGTGGAGACATGATCAGCTCGGTGACGTTCGAGAAGACGACATACAACAAGCTGCCGCACAAATTCGAGGCGGGCACGCCGGACATGGCGGGTGTGGCGGGGCTGAAGGCGGCCATCGAGTACATGAACGGGATCGGGATCGCGAAGATTGCCGCGCACGAGCACGAGCTGCTGGAGTACGCGACCGAAGTGGTGGGCGCGCTACCGGGTGTGCGGCTGATCGGGACGGCGAGGGAGAAGGCGAGCGTGCTGTCGTTTGTGCTGGACGAGGTGCATCCGCACGACATCGGGACAATCCTGGATCAGCAGGGCATTGCGGTGCGCACGGGGCACCACTGCGCGCAACCGGTGATGGAGCGCTTCCACATTCCGGCGACGGTGCGGGCTTCGTTCGCGGTGTACAACACGAAGGCCGAGATCGATGCGCTGGTGCGAGGAATCCGCAAAGTGCGGGAGGTTTTTGCCTGATGCCGGAGCTGCGCGATCTTTATCAGGAAGTAATTCTGGAGCACAGCAAGGCGCCCAGGAACTACAAGGAGCCTGCGGGAACGAACCACAGAGCCGAAGGATATAACCCGCTGTGCGGCGATCGGTTCACGGTTTATCTGGAGATGGACGGCGACGCGATCCGGGATATCGGGTTCCAGGGCGCGGGGTGCGCGATTTCGAAGGCATCGGCGTCGATGATGACGCAGAGCGTGAAGGGCAAGACCAAGGCAGAAGCGCACAGGATCTTCGAGCAGTTTCATGAGCTGGTGACCGGGCATTCGCACGAACATGAGGCCGAACTGGGCAAGCTGGCGGTTTTTTCCGGAGTTTCGGAGTTTCCGGTGCGGGTGAAGTGCGCGACGCTGGCGTGGCACACGCTGGAGGCGGCGCTGGAAGGCCAGCAGGAGAAGGTTTCTACAGAATAGCCGGTAGCCTGGGGCGAAACGATGATCATTACCAACCAAACCGTGGCTTTGAAGCGCGATTGCGCGGCGATTGCGATTCCCGCGGGAACGCACCAGGTGCTGAGTGCCGGAACGACGGTACGGATTACGCAGGCAGCGGGGACGAGCTATACGGTTTCGGCGGAAGGAATGCTGTATCGCATCGAAGGGACCGATGCGGACGCGCTGGGACTGAGCGGGCCGGCTGCGGAGACGCATGCCCCTCCCACCTTCAGCGAGCGGATGGTGTGGGATCAGCTGAAGACGGTCTACGATCCGGAGATTCCGGTGAATATCGTCGATCTGGGGCTGATCTATTCGTGCGATATAGCCGAACATGAGCAGGGTGGCAAGAAGATCGATGTGGCGATGTCGCTGACGGCGCCGGGATGCGGTATGTCGGATGTGCTGAAGGCCGATGTGGAGAAGAAGCTGGCGCGGCTGCCTGATGTGAAGGAAGTGCGGGTGCAGGTGGTGTTCGATCCGCCGTGGAGTCCGGGAAGGATGTCGGAGGCGGCGAAGCTGCAGCTGGGTTTCGATCTGGACTACGGCGGGCCGCAGAGCGCGTTTCCGATCCTGCGCTAGGCGAGCCGCAGCCCTCGCCGGGCTTTAGCAACCATCACAATTACAAATCTGCGCCGGGCGGCAGGCCGCCCCATTGCCAGAAGCGAGTGGTTCCGGCCTGAGCGATCCAGGCGGAGAGCTGTGGGTTGGGAAAGCGCTTCACATACGGCACGGCCCAGCCGATGTCCGCACCGGAATACTGGCCGGTGACGATGTCCTGTTGGACGCCGGTGGCTTTGGCGAAGATTTCAGGGTCGCGGAGGCCGGCGATGCAGAGATTGACGAGGCGATGGATGGCGCCGTTGTTGTAGCTGTAGAGGTCCATGCCGTTGGCCTCGGCGAGCTCAGCGATCATGATGAGCGGCGCGAGGGCGTAGAGGTGGTAATGGAGGGCGCGGCCGGCGCGGGCCATCTCGTGCGGCAAGACACCGTCGGGCTGGATCTGGTCCACACCGGCCTTGTACGACTGGACGCCCCAGACGAAATTGCTCTTGTCGTTCGTGGCGATGCCGGCAGCTGCCACGGCTAATCCAGACCAGTAGCGGTGGTTGTTCCAGGCATCACTGTCGGGATTGACCTTCTTAGTGTCGACATACTCGGTGACGCGATCGGCGACGGAGCTGAACCACTTCTGAATGTCTTTCTGCTGATCGGGAGTACCGACTCCACTGTTGCGGGCCTTGAGGTACGCCACGGAGACGCCCGCGAGCAGCCATTTCTGTTCGTAATGGCCCTGGCCGGTGGGCATTTCGCCGGACCAGGCGTGTGCGCGAGCGGCGGCATCGAGCAGGGAGTAGACGCAGGTCGCAGCGGCGCGGCTGCCCTTGGTGAGCCATGCATCGGCGGCCTCGCCGGACCACTGGCCGAGGTGGGTCGGCGCTTCGGTAGCCTTCTCTTCGGCCTCGCGCTTCTTCTCGTCAATGACGGAGTGATGGGCATCGGTATAGTAGCCCTCGACGTTCAGTGTTTTTGTGAAGGGCGGGGGCTCGGGGCAGTTATAGGGTGCGTCGGTAGTGGCGATGGAAAGACCGTCCCATGGCGAGCGGAGCTGGGCTTGTGCGACGCGCGGCGCGAGCAGCGACACGCAGGCGCAAAGCGACAGAGCGATGCGGTGCAGTGGAATCCTGGTATTCATCGAAGTTATTGGTCTCGGGGGCTGGGTGGTTGTTTCGCGTCCCATCAGGACTCAGTGGGCTCGACGTAAAACATTTCGTTGGTGGGGCGGAAGCCGGCGGACTCGTAAAGGCGGCGGGCCAGGTCGGTGGAGTGGAGGGCAACGACGCGGATGCTGCGGCGGCGGGCTTCCGCGAGAGCGAGTTCGATGAGATTGCTGGCGAGATGGCGGCGGCGATAATCCGGCTCTACATAGACGTTAAGGAGATAGCCGCGAGTAGTGGACCGCGGGTCGAGGGGGTGCGGGGGCCAGTCGAGCAGAAGCAAGCCCGCGCCAGCGACGACCTTACCGTCGTCTTCGGTGAGCCAGCCAAGATAGCGGTTGTCCGTGATGGCCTGGGCGACCCACGGCTCGTGGGCCTGAGCCATGAGCTGGAGCACCTGATCGTCGCGGCGTCCGGCATCAACAAACATGCGGCGACGATGACGGGTGATGAGAGGAGCGTCGGCGGCCGTCGCCAGCCTGGTTTTCAGCATGATGAGCAGTATAAGACTTAGGATGAAAACGTGACACGAGCACCGGAGATCGATCGGAGCCAGCTGCGCGCCGGGATGCGAGTGGCTGTGGCCGTGTCGGGCGGAAGCGATTCGGTGGGATTGCTGCGTGCGCTGGCCAAGGCCGCGCCCGGGATTGGGCTGGTGCTGGCGGTCGCGCATCTGCACCATGGGATTCGCGGCGCCGACGCGGATGAGGACGCCCGGTTTGTCGCGGAGCTGGCGGAGCAACTTGGGCTGGAATTGCATTTGCATCGGGTCGACACACCGGCGGCGGCGCGGGAGAAGCGCGCGACGCTGGAGGAGGCGGCGCGCGAGCTGCGCTATGCGTGGTTTCGGGAGTTGCTCAGCGAAGTCAAGGCAGATGCGGTGGCCACCGCGCATACGCTGAACGACCAGGCCGAGACGGTGCTGCATCGGCTGCTGCGCGGCGCGTGGACGGAGGGCCTGGGCGGAATTCATCCCGTGATTGCATGCCAGGGCGGCGTGATTTTACGGCCCTTTTTGCGGGCGCGGCACGCGGAGATTCAGGCGTGGTTGCGGGCGATTGGGCAGCCGTGGCGGGAGGACGCGACAAACACGGATACGGCGCACACGCGGAATCGGATCCGACACGAATTGCTGCCGCGGCTGGCGGAGTTCAATCCGCAAATCGCGGAGCAGCTTGCGCGCATGGCGGCGATTGCGCGCGATGAGGAGAGCTGGTGGGAGCAGGAGCTGGGAAGATTGCTGCCATCACTGGTCCTGCCTGGGCGGCCGGTGCGCGGCGGCGGGCGGGCGGTGTCGACGCGTCCGGATGAGGGCAGCGTAGGGATTGAGCTGGAGCGGCTGCGCGGGCTGGCGCCCGCGTTGCGGCGGCGCGTGTTGCGGGCGGCGGCCAAACAGCTGGGATGCGGGCTGAATTTCGAGCAGACGGAACGGCTGATGGCGATGTGCGAGCCGGAGGGGGCACGGAAAGAGCAGCTGGCGGCGGAGCTGGGGGCGGAGAGGACGGCGCGCGAGTTGAGGCTGGTGCGCGAGGCCGGAAGCGCGCCGAGGGATTTGGCGCCAGAGCCGATGGAGGCACAGATTCCCGGCGAGGTTGAGGGGTTGGGTGTGAGGCTGCGGTTGAGAATGACCGCTGGCGCGCATCGTGACACGGGGATGACCCCGGCGATTCTGCGGGTGCCGCGGCCAGGCGATCGCACGCGACTGCGCCATTCGCGGGGAGCGAAGCCGCTCAAAGAGATTTTTGAGCGGATGAACGTCGCTGCGGCTGCGCGCAGGGCGTGGCCGGTATTGGAGTGGACGGGGCGGATTGTGTGGATGAAGGATGTCGAGGTGGAAACTGAACCGGAGATTCCGTTTGCCATTGAAGTGGTGGACAGGGACGGCGGCGAGTCGTGAGAGGCGCGATTCAGTGCGCGCCGGACGAGGGCCATTCGTCGATGACGACGCCGAGGTCGTTCAGCACCTGCATCGTGGCCTCGACGTTGCGACGAACCGGTGCGCGGTCCTGCCGCTGCTCCAGCGGATCCTCTTCGACAGCGACGACGCGGCCGTAGGGCCAGGTGTTTTCAGGCAGCGCTGCGAGGGCTTCGGGCAGATCCTCTAAGCGAAGGTCGAGCACGCGGCGACGGGCCGCTGCCGGATGCAGAAAATCGCTGCCGGGTGTGTTGGCCGGGGCGAGATCCGGATACATGATGGTGAGGTTCACGGTGGACTTGCCGACGATGAGGAACGGATTCGCCCAGCTTTGGCGCGTGTGGATGGCCATATATGTAGTTTTGGAGGGCGGAGGGATGTTTTCGAGCTGCTGGCGGTCCTGATCGCGGACTGCGGCGGCGGCGCGAGTTTTTTCCAGCGCCTGCTTGCGAGCTGTCGCGGCGGCTTCGATAGCGGAGGCGGGATGACGGTCCGAGCGCGAACAGGCGGTCAGGAAAACCGCCACAAGGAGTGTGCCGGCGAGTTCGGCGAACGACTTCATAGAGCGAATGTGGTGTGGACCCCTCCTTTGAGCATATCAAGCAGCGTGGCGGGTTCGTGTGCCCCTGCGAATGCCTGCTAACGTGCCGGTTCCCTGCCCACGCGACAGGGTTTTGCGAAAAAAGTTCTCGGTGATCCGGCAGGGCTGTGGTTTCATAGCATTTCACACCAACCTGCAGTCACCCCGGAGAACATGCGCGACCGACTGGAACGGTATTTTGATTTTGCCGGGCTGAAGACTACCTGGAGAACGGAAATCTTCGCCGGCCTGACGACGTTCGTCACGATGGCTTACATCATCGTGGTGAACCCTTCGATTTTGGGCAAGGCGGGGCTGCCGATTCCCGCGGTGACGGCGGCGACGTGTATTTCCGCGGCGTTCGGCAGCATCCTCATGGGCGTCATCGCGCGCTATCCGCTGGCGCTGGCGCCGGGAATGGGCCTCAACGCGTACTTCAGCTACATGGTCGTGATGAAGATGCACGTGCCGTGGCCGACGGCGCTGGGCGCGGTGTTTCTATCCGGCGTGATCTTTCTGCTGCTGACGGCGACAGGGTTGCGGCAGGCGATTCTGCAGAGCATTCCGCACGAGCTGTATTCGTCAGTCGCCGGCGGGATCGGGTTGTTCATCGCGTTTATCGGATTCAAGAATGCGGGGATTGTGGCGTCGGATCCCGTGACGATGGTGACGCTGGGGAATCTGCGACAGCCGCAGACGTTTCTGGCGCTGCTGGGCGTGTTGTTGATGGCAGCGCTGCTGGCGTGGCGGGTGCGCGGAGCGATCCTGATCGGCGTGTTGACGATCACATTGGCGGCGGTTCCGTTCGGGCTCGTGCACTGGAATCCTGCGCCGTATAGTATTTCGGCCGTTACGCAGACGGCGTTTCGGCTGAATATCCCAGCGGCGCTGCACATTGGGCTGGTGGAGATTGTCTTCGTGTTCCTGTTTGTCGATTTGTTCGACAACCTGGGGACGCTGGTGGCGGTGACGAAACACGCTGGACTGCTCGGACCGAACAATGAGATTCCGCGGCTGAGTCAGATTCTGTTCGCCGATGCCACCGCCACGGTGGCGGGTTCGCTGGTGGGGACGTCGACGGTGACGAGCTACATCGAATCGGCGGCGGGCGTGGCGGCGGGTGGGCGGAGCGGCGTGACGGCAATTGTCACAGGGCTGTTGTTTCTGTGCTCGCTGGTGGCGGCTCCGTTTGTGAGCATGGTGCCGACGGCGGCGACGGCTCCGGCGCTGATTGTGGTGGGCAGTTTGATGCTGCATACGCTGGGCGAGATCGAGTGGAAGGAGCCGCTGATTGCGTTCCCGGCGTTCCTGACCCTGGTGCTGATTCCACTGACGACTTCGATTGCGAATGGCCTGGGGTTCGGGATTATTGCATACGCAGCTCTGCATCTGGCGATGGGGAAATTCAATCGCCGGGACTGGCTGCTGTACACGCTGTCAGTGCTGTTTCTGGCAAGGTTCATCTACGTTGCCGGCACGTAAAGACAGCGAATAGAGAATGGAAAGACGGCGCCGCTGTCTGGACGGTGTCGCGCCGTGGATGCGGTGGAATAGAATCGGACCCGTGAAAACGAGTCTCTTCGATCTGTATAAGGTCGGCATTGGGCCCTCGAGTTCGCACACGATGGGGCCGATGCGGGCCGCACGCCGCTTTGCCGTGGAGCTGGAGATCTCGGGCCTCCTGGACCGGGTGGCTGAGGTTCGGGTCGACCTTTACGGATCGCTCGCGCTGACCGGACTTGGGCACGGAACAGATCGCGCTGTGCTGCTGGGCTTGAGTGGCGAAGAGGCTGCGACGATCGATCCGGCGAGTATCGGGCCAAAGCTGGTGGAGATTCGCAGTTCGGGACGGCTGGCGATTCTGGGGTCGCATGCGATTCCGTTTCGTGAAGCCGAGCACCTGATTTTCCACCGCGATCAGATGATTCCTCCGGGAGCGGTGACCCAGCACCCGAACGGGGTGCGCTTCAGCGCGTTCGATGCGGCGGGAAATGTGCTGATGTCCGGCACTTATTTCTCGATTGGAGGCGGATTTATCGTCGCCGACGGAGAGGACGCCGCGCCCAAAGCCGTTCCGGCCGGCGTGGCGATGCCCTATCCGTTTTCGAGCGCGGCGGAGCTGCTGCGCATGGCCGAGGAGCAGGGCGCGCCGATCTGGAAGGTGATGTTGGCCAATGAATCCGTGCTGCGTGAGCCCGAGGATGTGCGCGCCGGCATTCTGCATATCTGGAGCGTGATGCAGGCGTGCATCGAGCGCGGGATGACGACAGAGGGGATCCTGCCGGGCGGACTGGCGGTGCGGCGTCGTGCGATGCGGCTGGCGGAGCGATTGCGCGGGAAGGGGTCGGTGGATCCGCTGGCTCCGCTGGACTGGGTGACGGTCTACGCGATGGCGGTGAATGAGGAGAACGCAGCGGGCGGCCGGGTGGTGACCGCGCCGACGAACGGAGCAGCGGGGGTGATTCCGGCGGTCGCGCGCTACTACCGCGACTTCATACCCGGCGCCGACGAGGAGGGCCTCCTGCGCTACTTCCTAACCTCGGCGGCGGTGGGCGTTCTGTACAAGGAGAATGCGTCGATCAGCGGCGCGGAGGTTGGGTGCCAGGGAGAGGTGGGCGTTGCGTGCTCGATGGCGGCGGGCGGGCTGGCGGCGGCGCTGGGCGGGACCAACGACGAGGTGGAGCACGCTGCGGAGATCGGCATGGAGCACAACCTGGGCATGACGTGCGATCCGATTGGGGGCCTCGTGCAGATTCCGTGTATCGAGCGCAACGCGATGGGCGCGGTGAAGGCAGTGCAGGCGTGCCGGCTTGCGATGAACGAGACGGAGGGGCACAAGGTTTCGCTCGATCAGGTGATCCGGACGATGTACCTCACCGGGCTCGATATGCAGTCGCGCTATAAGGAGACTTCGCTGGCGGGGCTGGCCCTGAACATAATCGAGTGTTAAGACGCAGAGCTTAGGGATTAGAGTTTGGCGGCCAGGCGGCTGTAGCAGACGACGCGGTCGCACTGGAGCGTGACGAAACCGGCCGGTGAAGCGCTCGGTGGGGCGCGGGGAGCACCGATTTCCAGCCTATCGTTCGATGCACATGGCGACGGAGTTGCCGCCGCCGAGACACAGAGCTGCCAGACCACGATGCACGTTGCGGCGGATCATCTCGTGCATCAGGGTGACGAGCACGCGCGCGCCGCTGGCGCCGATGGCGTGGCCGATGGCGACCGATCCACCGTTGACGTTGACCTTTCCCGGGGGCACGCCAAGCTCGCGGGTGACGGCGAGGGCCTGCGCGGCGAAGGCTTCGTTGAATTCGAAGAGATCGACGCTGTCGATGGTCCATCCGGCTCTCGCGATGGCTTTGCGTGCGCCATTGACCGGGGCCATCATGACCCACTTAGGATCTATGCCGCTGGTGGCGTGGGCCACGATCCGGGCCATGGGAGCGAGACCGAGCTCGCGAGCTTTCGCGGCTGACATGATCACAACCGCGGCGGCCGCGTCGTTGACGCCAGGAGCGTTTCCGGCGGTGACGGTGCCATCTTTTTTAAACGCGGGCTTGAGCGCACGCAGGGCTTCGATGGTGGTGTCTTCGCGGATCGACTCGTCGCGCTCGAAGAACGTGGGCGGCTGGCCTTTCTTCTTTGCGGGAATCTCGACGGGCACGACCTCGGCGGTGAATCGGCCTTCGCGCCAGGCCGCAGCCGCCTTCTGGTGCGAGAGGAGCGCGAAGCAATCCTGGTCCTCGCGGGTGATGCCGTATTTCTCGGCGACGAGTTCGGCGGTGTGGCCCATATGGAAGTCGTTGTAGACGTCCCAGAGACCGTCGTTGACCATGCTGTCGACGGCGACGGCGTTGCCCATGCGGAAGCCGCTGCGCGCCTGCGGGAGCAGGTAAGGGGCGTTGGTCATCGATTCCATACCGCCGGCGACGACGATATCGGAGTTACCGGTTTGGATGGATTGCGCGCCGAGAGCAACGGCGCGAAGGCCCGATCCGCAGACCATGTTGACGGTGACCGCGCTGACCTCGGGAGGCAGACCGCCGAAGATCGCGGCCTGGCGTGCGGGATTTTGCCCGAGCCCGGCGGACACAACGTTTCCCATGATGCATTCGTCGATTTGCTCCGGCTGGAGATGCGCTCGCTGCACGGCTTCGCGCACCACCACGGCGCCGAGACGGGTCGCGGAGACGTCGGAGAGCGAACCCTGAAACTTGCCCACCGGCGTGCGCACGCCGGAGACGATCACAATTTCGTCCATTTCCACTCCCTTAACTGATTAGATGCCCGAGACGACCTTTAGAATCCAGAGGAAGATAACAGAGAGCGTGGACCTGATGCACGATGTGCCGACAGAATCAATGTCTTCGCCGCAGAGCCGCGTCGCCGGGCCGGTGGCTCCATGGTGGCACACGGCGCTGATCGCTTTGCTGCTGGTGGGTGGATCGCTGTTGAGCACGCGGGCGGCGCACCACGACGCCCTGGCCGCGCACCACGTCGAGCGCTATCTTTTTGGGATTTGCGCCGAGTGGACGCTCTTGCTGCTTGTGTGGTGGGGGCTGCACTTGAAGCGGACATCGTTCACGGGGATGCTGGCATTTCGCCGCGGCTGGCAGGCGCTTGCAGAAGATTCCGCAGCGGCAGCCGCGTTTTGGATTGCCGCGTTTGCCATCCTGATGACGATCGGCCTGCTGTTGCGCGCGCTGCATCTCTCGGCACCACAAAAGACACTGATGGCGATTGCGCCCCGCACACCAGCTGAATTGCTGCTGTGGATCGGGCTCAGCCTGTCAGCGGGATTCTGCGAGGAGTTCGTGTTCCGCGGCTATTTTCTGCGGCAATTCTCGTCTATGGGCGCCGGATTGTGGCTGGGTGTCGCGTGCTCATCGCTGTTGTTCGGCGTGAGTCACGGATACGAAGGCGCGGCGGGCATGATCGCGATCACCGCGTACGGCGCGCTCTTCTGTGTGCTGGTGTTTGCGCGCAACAGTCTCCGGCCTGGAATGATCGCTCATGCGTGGCACGACATTTTCAGCGGAATCATGCTCGCGTTACTGCGACATTTCCATCCGTTCTGAAAAAGTCCTGCGCGGTCCTGTGCCGCGCACGACTCCGCGAGAAAAAAGTTGTAGAGAAAAACTGAATTTTTTCCTTGACACTGTATGCGTGGAACTCTATACATTCGTTAACTGCAGCATTTTATGTTGCAGACTTCGATGTTGACATCGAAAAGGGAGAATAGAAAACATGGCAACGAAAAAGGCAGCTAAGAAGGGCGCAAAAAAGGCAGCCAAGAAGTCCTCAAAGAAAAAGTAAGAGGACATCGGCAACACCTCGGGGGGACGCGATAAGCGTCCCCCCGAGGCTTTTTGGGGCCTTTCTTCCCGCAGTCGACACAGGCGCACCAGGAGCGATGATTTCGCGGCGCCTCTCGCTGCTCGCTGTAGGCTTGACTTGTGACGCGCCGCCGCTGGATCGCCGACACGTGGGATGAAGCGACCGCATCGCTCGAAGGCAATCAGGCTGCGCATCTGATCCGCGTACTGCGCGCGCAGCCGGGGATGGAGTTCGATGTTGTGGCCGGCGGGCGGGTATGGCATAGCGTGGTTGCGGGAATCACCGGTGATTCAGTCCGGTTCAATTTGGTCGCCGAGGTCGAGGCGGATCCCGCTTTGCCCGTTACGCTGCTGCTCTCCGTTTTCAAGTTCGATCGCATGGAGTGGGCGATTGAGAAGGCGACCGAGCTGGGAGCCGCGTGCATCCTGCCGGTAATCGCCCGCCGCAGCGAGAAGCATCTCGCGCAGGCTGCAGCGGGCCGCGTGGAGCGCTGGCGCCGGCTGGCGCTGGAAGCGTCGAAGCAGGCTCGGCGGTCCGATGTCCTGCGCATTGAAGACCCCTTGCCGCTGAAGACGGCGGTGCAGGGCGATGCTCAGGCGGTGCGCCTGGTGCTCGCGGAGCAGGAGCGCTCCACGACGCTGCGCCACGCGCTCAGTGAGGCGCTGGACGCTGCCGGGGACAATGTGCCAGCGATCCGGATGGCAGTTGGGCCCGAAGGTGGATGGGCGGCGGAAGAAGAGGCGCTCTTCGATACGGAGAACTGGAAGCCGGTGAGTCTTGGGCCGCGCATCCTGCGTGCAGAGACGGCGGCGATCACCGCGATGGCCGTCACGGCGGCCTTACTGGAGTAAGAAGCAGAGTTTGGAGTTTAAGCGGTGCGGCCACCGAGACTCGCACAAACCTGAACATTCGCAGTTCTCAGGAGAACATCTCCTTCACCTTCTCAAGAATGCCTCGCGCGGCCGGCGTGTTCTCCACCGTTATGGTCTGGCCCAGATCTCGCAGCAGCTCCCTTTGAGCCTTGTTCAACTTGGTGGGCGTGCGGACGATAATCTGAGCGACGAGATCGCCGCGCCCGTATTCGTTGAGATGAGGAACACCTTTGCCGCGAATGCGAAACTCCTGCCCGCTCTGCGTTCCTTCGGGAATCCTGAGCTTCGCCTCGCCATCCAGCGTGGTGAGATTGATCTCCGCGCCCAGTGCCGCCTGAGGGAAGGAAATGGGGATGAGGCAATGCAGATCGTTCCCTTCACGCTCGAAGAATTTGTGCGGGCGAACTCTGAGCACGATGTACAGATCGCCGCCGGGTCCGCCGAAGCGGCCTGCGTCGCCCTCGCCCTGGTAGCGAATGCGCGTGCCGTCTTCCACGCCCGCCGGGATGCTCACGGAGATTTCGTGCTGGCGCTCGACGCGTCCTTCGCCGCGGCAGGTATGGCAGGGATCGCTGATGACGGTTCCGGTGCCGCCGCATGCGCTGCAGGCACGGGCGATGGAGAAGAATCCCTGCTGGTAGCGGACTTGCCCGCGCCCCTGGCAGTGAGGGCAGGTTGACGGTCCGCGTCCGGTGGCCGTTCCTGCGCCGCGGCAGTCCTTGCAGGCTTCCATACGGCGGACCGTGACCTTTGTCTCCTTGCCGAAGACGGCTTCTTCGAATTCGA
>Ga0187855_10001461_pt1 | contig 18731 bp, 13 predicted proteins | sample June2016WEW_8_10_2_FD_132969 | JGI IMG/M metagenome (GOLD analysis project Ga0187855, IMG submission 132969) | Peatland microbial communities from SPRUCE experiment site at the Marcell Experimental Forest, Minnesota, USA - June2016WEW_8_10 | ecosystem: Environmental > Terrestrial > Soil >...
GCGTTGGGCGGAGGAGGATCCGGCGTGACTACCGGCGGCCCAGCCTTCTCCGGCACCGGTGGTATTGGCATTACTCCCGGCGACGGCATCGACGTAACAGGCGCAGCCGTGGGCACCAGCTCGTACTCATATGAATATGAGGGCGGCTCGGGCGTCAGCGCAACCGGGGGGCCGCCGGACCCTTACAAACCGGCGGTCCGGGCGTTAATGCCCTTGGAGGGACTGGCGACATAGCCGGAGCTGGAGTGGCCGGGCACGGCGGCGATGCTGTTAGTGGTTGCGCCACCTGCTACGGGGGCGCGGGCGGGTATTTCGCTGGCGGTGGGAGTTCATTTCAAGGTGGGGAGGGTGTTTATGCTGTAGGAGGAAGCCCCAACGGCTGGGCTGGCGAATTCGACGGCACCGTCAACGTCAGCGGATATCTCTCCAAGAGCAGCGGCTCTTTCAAGATCGATCATCCTCTGGACCCAGCCAATAAGTACCTCTACCACTCCTTCGTGGAATCGCCGGACATGATGAACGTATACAACGGCAATGTGACCACGGACGGCTCCGGTCATGCCATTGTGACACTGCCCGACTGGTTCCAGGCGCTCAACAGCGATTTCCGCTATCAGCTCACCGCCATCGGCCAGCCGGCGCGGGCCTGGGTGGCCTCCGAAGTCAACCAAAACAACTTTGCCATCGGAACCGACAAGCCCAACGTGAAGGTCTCCTGGCAAGTGACCGGCATCCGTCAGGATGCCTGGGCCAATGCGCATCGCATTGCCGTGGAAGCGGAGAAAGCCAAGCCGACCAGGGTCATTATCTGCACCCCGAGTTGTTCGACCATGCGGGTGAGCCGAGCATTACCGAAATGCACCATCCCCGTCCGAAGCGCCGCGAACAGCAGTAGACCGGACTTAGAAATGAATTCACAGAGGAACATAAAACGATGACACACCAAATAGGCAAAGGACGTCTTGTCCCGCTGGGCAGAGGCATCGCGCTGTGCGCGCTGCTGACCCTGGGCGGCGCAGCCTACGCGCAGACCGTGGTATTGAGCGCGGCGGCCAATTCCAATCTCACCGGCATCACGATCAACGGCAGGGCGCTGCAGCCAGTCTCCGGTTCGCCGCAGGTCTCGTTGGGGAGTCACGTACTATCGGTTGTGAGCTTCAACAACACACAAATCAGCGCGTCGCTTCCCCCAGGCCTGAAGCCTGGCAGCTACGACCTCGCGGTAACCGCGATAGGCGCGGCGAACTTCGACCTAACGATTGGGGGGCGGGTCCCGCGGGTCCAGCAGGTCCGGCGGGCCCGGCAGGCCCCCAGGGCGCTCAGGGGCCTCCTCTCAGTTTGCCATTCAGCGGCAGCGCTGCTACCAATGTTCCGGCCATCGCCGTCAGCAACACGGGCGGGACGGCAATTAGTGCGTTGGGCTACGGCGGGTACGGCGCTACGATCGCAGGGGGCGTATCAGGGGGCACTGCCCAGGGCACTGCCCTAGCTGGTGTTCTCGCGGTGGGCGGAGGAGGGTCGGGCGTGACGACCGGTGGCCCAGCTCTTTCCGGCACCGGTGGCATCGGCGCCATTTATGGCGGCGACGGCATCGATGTAACCGGCGGTTCTAGTGTGTATGGCGGCGTGGGCGTCACCGCAACCGGGGGAACTGCCGGGATTCAAGGGAGCGGTGGTAACGGCATCAATGCCATTGGGGGGAATGGCGATAACGATCAGGAGAGCAACGAAGGCGGCGTTGGTATTTCGGCGCAGGGAGGAAATACCATCGCGGGCTGCGTCCAATGCACCGCTGGCGTTGGCGGCTTTTTCTTCGGCGGGGGGAGCCTCGGCCAAGAGCCGGTGGGGGGTGGGGACGGAGTCGTGACTTTCCCGGGATCCAATACAGGGGTCGGGATCTACGCTACAAGCATGTGTGGAGAGACTTGCAACGGATTGAACACCGTGGCGGCAGTATTCGAAGGCGACATCCAAGTTTCGGGAAACATCTCCAAGAGCGGCGGTTCTTTCCGGATCGATCACCCATTGGACCCAGCGAACAAGTACCTCTACCACTCCTTTGTGGAATCGCCGGATATGAAGAACATCTACGACGGCAACATCGTCACCGACGGCGGGGGCCACGCCACGGTCGCACTGCCCGACTGGTTCGAAGCGCTGAACAGCGACTTCCGCTACCAGTTGACGGTCATCGGCCAGTTTGCTCACGCCATCGTGGCATCGGAGGTCAATCACAACACGTTCGCCATCCGCACGGACAAACCGAACGTGAAAGTTTCCTGGCAGGTGACCGGCATCCGGCAGGACGCTTGGGCCAACGCGCATCGCATTCCCGTGGAAGTGGAGAAGGACAAGGCCGACCAGGGACATTATTTGCACCCCGAGTTGTTCGATCATGCGGGCGAACCGGGCACTACCGAACTGCACCATCCCCGTCCGAAACAGCGCCAGCAGCAGTAGTCTTTGGCCGGGCCTTCTGCAAAACACAACCGCACGTGAGGAGCGCGACGGATTCCAGTCCGTCGCGCTTTCCGCATTTGCAGCACCGTTGGATGCGACGACTATCCGTCCGGAGCCAGACAAAAACTTCTGTTTAGATTACACAGAATCTTCCCTCATTTTTCCGCATTACCTGGCGGATGGTTTTCAATTCATCCGGGTTGTCGCATGGCGGCCCAACACACAACAAAAGGAAGAATCTCTTTATGACGACGAAAAAATCGCAATGGCAAAGGATCGTGCTGCTGGCGGCCGGCATCTCGACGAGTATGGTTTCGACGGCTTGGGGCCAGAACCTCTATCAGACACATTCCGACGGATCGATCTGGGAGTACACGGGGAAACCCTGCAGCGGGGGTTCCTGTCCGGGATGGATCGAACTCGACAACAACCCTAAGATGAACATGATTGCCGCCGGCGGAGGTACGCTCTTCGAGATGCACACCGACGGGTCGATCTGGTGGTACATTGGGCCACCCTGCAACGGGGGGTCCTGTCCCGGATGGGCGGAAATCGATAACAATCCAAACGCTTCGGCGATTGGTGTTGGGGGGCAAGCAATCCTTTATGAGTTGCACACCGACCTTTCGCTCTGGCAGTTTAACGGCCTGCTCTGCAGCGGGAGCTACTGCCCCGGTTGGACGGAATTGAGTGGCGCTCAAACCGGGCAGGATCCTTATGGGTTCTTTTTCGGCGCCAATGCCTCTATGTTGATTATGGAAAACGCCGAACCGGAATATCTCTATCGGTTCGGCGGGGCGTACAACAGTTGGGGGCAAATCGATAGCGGCGTCAAGTACGTCGCAGTTGGGGCAACCACCCTGTACGACTGGCTGTGGTCGGGCGAGATCAGGCAGTATAACGCGTCGCCGACCAAACCCGGCTGGGTGACAATCGACGACAACCCAACCACCAATAGAATTGTCGCAGGGGGCGGTTTGTACCAGCAGCGCAGGGACTCTTCTACCAACCCTCAGACGTTTTCGCTCTGGCAGTACACCGGTACACCCTGCAACGGGAGCGTTTGTCCCGGATGGGTGAAAATAGACAACCACCCAACCTCAGCGGTGCCCGTTGCCGGATCCAACACGGTCTACCAGATGAGAACCCCTTCACCGGGACAGGTCTCGATCATGCAATATACCGGGACGCCCTGTCTTGGCACTGTTTGTCCCGGCTGGATAGAGCTGGATGACAACCCGAATACTACGTCCATTGTGGCCGGCCCAATGACTTTCCAATTGGGTTTCATATTCTAGGAGGACGTCTCCGGTCTTGAGCGGCTCGATGAGCAAGCCACTGGCTCGACCAGTGAGACTTGAACAGGCTGGACCCTTCCGGAAGTATGGTTCGCCTCCAACGGGACTGCAAGTATCACCTGATGTTGGTGCCCCAACGCCGGCGAAAAATCGCCTCCGGCCATACCCCGCCGGCAGTTGGGGCCGATCTTCCAATCGTTGCGCGGCAGACATGCCGCACGGCGGCGGTCTTGGCCAGAAGCCATGACTATCCTCCCGGACGGCCAAGCAAAACCGTCTGTGTAGATTACACGAAAATCTTCCCGCGATTTTCCGCATTACCCGGTGGATGGACTTCAATTCATCCGATCTGCCGCAGGGCGGCACAACACAAAACAAAAAGGAGAATCTCTTTATGACAATGAAGATATCGCAATGGCAGAGGATCGCGCTGCTGGCGGCCGGCATCTCGACGAGTATGGCTTCGATGGCTTGGGGCCAGGAACTCTATCAGACACATTCCGATGGATCGATCTGGGAGTACACAGGGACACCCTGCGGCATGGGTTCCTGTCCCGGATGGATCGAACTCGACAACAACCCAAATATGTTCATGATCGCCGCTGGCGGGGGTGCGCTCTACGAGATGCACGGCGATGGGTCGATCTGGTGGTATGTCGGGCCAGCCTGCAGCGAGGGTTTCTGCCCCGGATGGGTGGAACTCGATAACAACCAACTCGATGCGGCGATCGGTGCTGGGAGCAATGGCTATCCTTATGAGCTGCACCAAGACGGTTCGCTCTGGGTGTGGAACGGCGTAATCTGCACCTGGGGCTCCTGTCCCGGTTGGACGGAATTGAGCGGCCCTCAGCCCGTCCAAGATCCTGAGGGGTTTTTTTTCGGCGCCAACGCCTCTCTCTTGATTTTTGGGAACATCGCCGCGTCCGGGGAGAATCTATATCGGTTCGGCGGGGCGTACAACAACTGGGGACAAATCGATACAAACGTCTACTCCTTCGCAGTTGGGGCAAGCACTCTATACGACTTCCGGCAGACAGGCGCGATCAGGCAGTATACCCCGTCGCCGATCGCCTACGCCTGGCAGACAATCGACGACAACCAAGACACCTATAGCATCGCCGCAGGGGGCGGTTTGTACCAGCAGCGCAGGGATTCTTCTACCGACCCTACGGCGGTTTCGATCTGGCAGTACACCGGTACACCCTGCAACGGGCGCACTTGCCCCGGCTGGGTGAAAATCGACGACCACCCGTTCACCGGGGCACCCGTTGCCGGATCCAGCACGGTCTATCAAATGAGAGGCCACGCGATCTTTCAGTATAACGGGACGCCCTGTAGCGGGAGTGTTTGTTCCGGCTGGGAGCCGCTGGATAACAACCCGAATACTACGTCCATTGTGGCCGGCCCAGTGACTTTCGGATTCAGCCAGGACGCGCCAGTCACTCGCTGAGCGAGCCGCTGGTTCGACCAGTGAGACTTGAACAGGCTTGACCATTCCAGGAGTCCTCCTCAAGTGGCTTGATGACCAGCGGCGAGGAGGACCATGTCGGAGCTTCATCGAAGCCCATCGCATTTCAACTGACGCATCACGTGGTGTGCGTGCCCCAACGCCGGCGGAGAATCATCTTCCCCAGCGGTTTTTGTTGGCGCCACGGCGCAAGGTGGCGGGATGGACTCGAGGCTTACCCCGGCTACAACATTGGCGCGGGAATCTATGCTGTGACCACCAGTTCGATAAGTGGTTTGGCAACATGCTACAGCGTGGCGGCGATATTCTCCGGAGACGTCGCTGTTCGGCGCTTCGAACCATTCCGGCCGCTCAAGGGCGGCGGTTCTTTCAAGATCGATCACCCGCTGGACACCGATATGTTCGCCATCCGGACGGACAAACCGAACGCGGAAGTTTCCTGGCATGTGACCGGCATCCGGCAGGACGGTTGGGCCGAGGTGCATCGCATTCCCGTGGAAGTGGAACAGGATAGGGCCGACCGGGGCCATTATCTGCACCCCGAGTTGTTGGACCATGCGGGCGAGCCGGGCATTACCGAACTGCACGGCTGAAGCGGCCGGCTTACGAAAAGAACTTCACACGTGCCTGCAAAAAGCACGGCGCTTTTGCGCATTACCTACCAAGGAGAACCTCAGTGAAGAACTGGAAGACAACAATTATGACGGCCGTCCTGGCGGCCATTACGGTGTCCGGCCTGGCAGCCGCGGAACCGCACGCGAGTCTCTATCTGCGGCTCGGCGGCATGCCCGCTATCCGCGCCGTCGTGGACGACTTGGTAAGCCGGATTCTGGCGGACGAGCGCGTCAACAAGTGGTTTGCGCACGCCGCTTCCGATCCCGCAAACGCGGAGGCGTACAAACGGAAACTCGCCGATTTCCTGTGTCAGGGCGCCGGCGGACCCTGCCAGTACAACGGTCCCGATATAGTAACGGCACACAAAGGGAGCGGCGTCACCGGCGAAGCATTCGATGCCGTGGTGGAGGACCTGGTAGCCACCCTCGATAAGCTCAAGGTGCCCGACAAGGAGAAAGCCGATTTGCTGGGGATTTTGGGACCGATGAAAATGGGGGTCGTGCAGCACTAAAGGGCCTGCGATCCATCGCGCCGCGCGGCGCCGGCTTTGTTATGCTGGAAGCAATCCGGTATTGCCAATGTCCGACGCGCGGACGGTCACTCTCTTACTTCGGGAAATTGCCGACGGCGATCAGGGGGCGCTCGACCGCCTCGTGCCGCTGGTCTACGAGGAGTTGCGCCGAATCGCCGACGGCCAACTCAGGCGCGAGCGTCGGGGCCACACTTTGCAGCCCACCGCGCTGGTCCACGAGGTCTACGTGCGCATGGTGGGCAAGGAGCAGCCGGGCTATCGCGACCGGGCCCATTTTCTGGCCATCGCGGCCCACGCCATGCGCAGGATCCTGATCGATCACGCGCGCGAACACAACGCCGCCAAGCGCGGTGGCGGACACGAGAAGTTCGCCATCGATGAAGAGCGCGACGGCTCCGTGGAGCGCCCCTCCATCCTGATCGCGCTGGACGATGCGCTCGCGGCGCTCTCAGAGAAGGACCCGCTGCTTGCCCGATTGGTGGAGATGCGATATTTCGGCGGCCTGACGGCTGAGGAATCCAGCGCCGCCCTGAACTTGGAAATCGGCGGGGTCCGCCGCCAACTCCGGTTGGCGGAAGCCTGGTTGCAACGGGAAATGGACCAACCCGCGCCCGGTTCGCAAGGGGCGCCGGCGAGTTGAAGTTCGCCGCACCTCCCGAAGCGTGTGCGGGCAGAATGCTGCGGCGCGATCCGCCGAACCCTCCGCAATTCTTCCGTAAAGCCCTCCGCTCCTTTACGCATTACAGGTGTGGGATGCCAAGCTTGGCATACCCAAACTGAAAAGCAAAAGGAGATCCAATATGAAAACAAGATTGAAATCGGCCGGACGAATCGCCGGCATGTTCCTCAGCGTGGTGTTGCTCGGCGGAGTGTGCTTCGCGCAGCCCGCCGTGACTCTCTCGGTGCCGGCTGGGCCGCCGGGCAGCGACCTTTCCGTTTCCGGCAGCGGTTTCCCGGCGTCTACCGCGGTTAACATCTATTTTGACACCACCGACCTGGCGCTGACTGTTACGAACAGCTCCGGCTCGTTCTCCGGAGTCAAAATCCAGGTGCCGGCTTCAGCGCTGCCGGGGCGCAATTGGGTTACCGGGGCGGTGGCGCTTGTGACTGGCGATGCCGCGCAGGCACCTTTCGACGTGCGAACCAACTGGGCGCAGTTCCATTTCGCATCTAGCCACAGCGGATTGAACCCGCGCGAAAATGTTCTTAACCGATCTACGGCGCCCGCTCTCGGACTGCGTTGGAGCTACCTCGCCGGGAACGCTGTGTACTCTTCCCCGGCGGTAGCCGATGGAGCGATCTACGTCGGTTCGGACGACGGCAATGTCGATGCCCTGAACGCCGGCACCGGCGCCCTGGTGTGGCAATTCGCCACCGCGGGAGCCGTAACGTCATCCCCGGCGGTGGCCAACGGCATGGTCTTCGCCGCTTCGGAAGACGGCAATGTCTATGCCCTGGACAGCAGCAGAGGCTCCAAGCTGTGGCAATTCACCACCGGCGCGGCCGTGGACTCTTCCCCGGCGGTGGCCAACGGGGTGGTCTACATCGGTTCGGAAGACAACAATGTCTATGCCCTGAACGCCGGCACAGGCGCGCTGCTCTGGCAATTCGCCACCGGGGCGGCCGTGTACTCTGCCCCGGCAGTGGCCAATGGGGTGGTCTACGTCGGTTCGGACGATAACAATGTCTATGCTCTGAACGCCGGCACAGGCGCCATGCTTTGGAGTTTCACCGCTGGGGGGGCGGTGGACTCTTCCCCGACGATTGCCAATGGAGTGGTCTACGTTGGCTCGGATAACAACGATATCTATGCCCTGAGCGCCAGTTCAGGCGCCAACCTGTGGGATTACTTCACGGGGGCGGCCGTGGTGTCTTCCCCGGCGGTGGCCAACGGAGTAGTCTACGTCGGTTCACTCGACGGCGATGTCTACGCCCTTAGCGTCAGCACAGGCGCCTTGCTCTGGACCGCTCCGGGGACGGGTTCCCCGGCGGTGGCTAATGGGGTGGTCTATGTCGCTTCCGAATACACCAACACTGTCTACGCCTTGAACGCCACCACCGGCGCCAACCTGTGGCAATTCCTCACCGGCGGCGCCATAGTCTCTTCCCCGTCGGTGGTGAATGGGGCGGTTTACGTCGGTTCGGGAGACCATAATTTCTACGCGTTCAGCAACACGGCCAATCCCGCGCTAGCGCCCGAGCGGCCCGACCCGGCGACGCTGCGGCCCACTCTTGGCCTGGGCAAGTAGAGCCTGAACCCAGACCGTCACGGGGCGCGGCGGCTGGTGAGCAGCGAGATTGGCCACGGCGGGAGCGCCCCAATGCCAACCTGTGACAACACCGCTAGCACGCCCGAAGGTACGCGTATCGTTATATGATCGTTCATGCGCAACGAACGGTCGGAGAGCACGCCGCACCGGACTGCGCCGATCCACGAGGCCTGCCGGCCGCCTGTGGAGCACGCACTGGCCGGTAAACCTGCCGGGAGTGCGGCATGGCCGAACTGAACCCGGAGCAGTGGGACGAAGTCAAACGCCTCTTCATGGGTGCCGTGGACTTGCGGCCGGAAGAGCTCCCGGGTTACCTGCAGCGCGAATGCCCGGACCGGGATCTGCGGCGGGAAGTGGCGTCCCTGCTGGATTATTCCGGCAAGCAGCTTGCCTCGGCCGACGCGGCAATTGCATCGGCGGCAGCCGCCGCGGCGCAGGAGCCCGATCCCGACGAGCGGCTGATCGGTACGCGCCTCGGACCTTACAGAGTGGAGGCCATCGCCGGCCACGGTGGCATGGGCGCGGTCTACCGCGCCTCCCGCGACGATGCCGAGTTTCACCAGCAGGTAGCCATCAAACTGGTGCGCGCGGCGGCCGCGTCGCCCGATACCCTGCGGCGCTTCCGGCAGGAACGCCAGATCCTGGCCCGCCTGTCGCACCCCAACATCGCCCGTCTGCTGGATGGCGGATCCACGCCCGAGGGCGTGCCCTACCTGGTGATGGAATTCATCGAGGGCGAGTCCATCACGGCATGGTGCGAGCGGCATACGCTCGGCGTGGAGGATCGGTTGCGGCTCTTTCTGCGGGTCTGCGATGCGGTTGAATTCGCGCATGGCGATCTGGTGGTGCATCGCGACTTGAAACCCGCCAACATCCTGGTGACCAAGGACGGCACGCCCAAACTGCTGGATTTCGGGATTGCCAAGCTGCTGGATCCGGGCGCGGAGAAAGAAGCGGCAACGCTGACTGGCCTGGTGATGACGCCGGAATACGCCTCACCGGAACGGGTGCGCGGCGAGCCGGCTTCGACCGCGGCGGATGTCTACTCGCTGGGCCTCATTCTATATGAGCTGCTGACCGGAAAGAAGGCCCAGCCGGTGTCCGGCTACACGCCGGACGCCATCGCCAGAGTGGTCTGCCAAACGGAGCCGGCCGCGCCTGCGCGGCTGAAGCCGCAACTTGCGGGCGACCTGGACCACATCGTCCGCATGGCCATCCGGAAGGAGCCGGAACGCCGCTATGCCTCGGCCGGCCTCGTGGCGCGCGATATTCAGCGCCACCTGGAGAGGCGTCCGGTGATGGCGCGCCCGGATACGCTCGCCTATCGCTCCGCCAAATTCATCCGACGCAACCGCTTTGCCGTGGTGGCAAGCGCGCTCATTGCCGCCACCCTCGCCGGCGGACTCGCCCTGGAGTATTGGCTCGGCGCTTTCGCGCGTACCCCCCGCGTTTCGCAGGTGTTGCAGCTCACTCAAACCGGCCGGGCCGCCATCGGCAACGGCGTTGCGACCGACGGCTCCCAGATCTATTTCACCGAGCGGACGGGCGGCCAGTGGTCGCTAGCCCGGGTTTCGGTCAAAGGGGGCGTACCGGCGCCGCTCCCGGTGACGCCATCGCTTTTCCAGCCAGACATCTTCGATATCTCGCCGGACCGCTCCAGCCTGTTGGTGTCGGGCCAACGAGGAGATGGAGACAACCGGCCTCTTTGGATCATTCCCGTGGCGGGTGGAGTTGCGCGCCGGATTGGCGATGTGCTGGGCGGCGCCGGTGCGTGGTCCCGGGATGGGAGGCGGATCGTCTTTGCCCGTGGCTCGGCCTTATTTCGGGTCAACACCGACGGTACGGATTGCCGCAAGCTCATGGACGCCCGGAACGGAGGCGTGGACGCCGTCCGCTGGGCGCCCGCACCTGGGCCGGAAGCTCTGCGCTTTTGTTTGCATGACCATGACACATGGAAGGGCGCACTGTGGGAGGTGGCCGCGGACGGCACTGCCCTGCATCCTTTGCTGCGAGGTCCGGTGCCGGACGCGGACAGTGATTACGGCGGAAGCTGGATCCCGTCGGGAAAGTATTACTTGTTTATTCGATCCAAGTTCGGTACGGCAAGCCTTTGGGCCATCCGTGAGAACCGGGCTTGGTTGCAGGCATTCGGCCGGCGTCCCGTTCAGATCTACTCCACTCCGCTGGCGTTCCCATCGCTAGCTCCGAGTCCGGACAGCAAGCGGGTCTTCTTCGCCAGTGGGCAGGAACGCAGGGAATTGGTGCGCTACGACGCCGGACGCAGCCAGTTCATGACGTATCTCTCCGGCGTCGCGGGCCGGTGGGTCGATTTTTCGCCCGATGACCGATGGGTGGCCTACACGACGGCTACCGACGACAGCCTCTGGCGGAGCCGGCCCGACGGTACCGAGCGGGCGCCGCTGACACCCGCGCCGTTGCACGCGAGCAAGCCGCGCTGGTCACCCGACGGAACACGGATCGCCTTCTCCGGAGCTTGGGCCGGCGAACCCGTGAAAGTATATGTGATTGACGTGAGCCGGTCCGGTGGCGGGGTTCCAGAGGCCATCATCGCCGCTCCTGGCAAAGACGGCGAGCCGGGTTGGTCTCCCGACGGAAACTCGCTGGTGTTCTCCCGCGGCATGTTCCAGGCTTCCGCGGTGTATGTAATGGACTGGAAGACCCGGAAGATCGAATTGCTGCCGGGGTCGGAGGGGCTTTCGCGGGCGGCTTGGTCTCCCGATCCGCGCTATATTGCAGCCACCAGGGCGGAAGGAACGCGAATCATGTTATTCGACTTCCGCACTCGGCGGTGGACCCCGCTGGCCACTGGCGTTGGGCTGGGTCCCCCCTTCTGGTCCCGCGACGGCAGATACGTCTACTATCAGGATGCGTATGCAGGTGCCGACCAGCCAGTATTCCGCGTGCGAATCGGCAATCGGAGAATCGAGCGCATCGCGAGCTCGCGGCAACTGCTCCAATCGAATGTGACCGGCTATGTGCTCGCCGGCCTGGCGCCCGGCGATGCGCCGGTCGCTTCGGTGATTCGCAGCAATTCAGACCTTTACGCGCTCGACTTGGATCTGCCGTAGACCCTGCCCAAGCCGCAGATTCCGAGTTGGACGCGGACCGGATGGCTGGGAAGCGGTCGTGGAAATGTTTTTCACGGGCCAGCGACCTGCCGTCCGCCGAACAGCATCGGCTTCTCGAAGGCGCGTGCGGGGACAACCCCGATCTCCGCCGGGATGTCGATTCGCCCCGCAGCAGATTCCCGGCGCAACTCCAAAGAGCATGCCGACTCGAGCTCATCGGGGCCGGTATGGACACGGCGCAGCCTGCACGTTCTGGCGAAAGCCGATCGACGGGGGGATGCAAAACGGACGCCGGGAAGGGGAAAAGCGATCCTTATGCGAATTGCTAGAAAATCCTCCCGCGATTTTCCGCATTACCCGGTGGAATGGATTCAGTTCATCCGAGCAAATGAGAAAGCGGGAACAAAACGATGACTCTCAAGACGATTTTCGCGCTGTGCGCAGCGACGGCGATGGCCCTGCCTGCACAGGAGACTTTCACCACGCTGCACAGCTTTGATAGCACGGACGGCGCAAACCCCGGCGTGGTGCTGATCCAGGCCACCAATGGGGCTCTCTACGGGACAGCGTCCAGTTTCGGGGCCAATGGCGCGGGGACGGTCTTTAAGATGACCCCGGGCGGCACGCTGACTACGGTCTATAACTTCTGCTCCGAAAGCGGGTGCATGGACGGCGTGCTCCCGGAAGCGGGGCTCCTCCAGGCCACCAGCGGCGACTTCTACGGGACAACCAACGGTGGCGGGTTGGGCTATGGAACGGTCTTCAAAATCACACCCGGAGGCACGCTGACGACGCTATACAGCTTCTGTTCCCAAAGCGGGTGCGCGGACGGCGCAAACCCTTTCGCGGGGCTGGTCCAGGGCGCCAATGGGGACTTCTACGGGACAGCCAGGAATGGCGGGGCCAACTCCGGTGGGACGGTCTTCGAAATCACCCCGAGTGGCACGCTGACGACGCTATACAGCTTCTGCTCCGAAAGCGGGTGCGCGGACGGCGCATTCCCCGTGGCGGGGCTGCTCCAGACCGCCGATGGGAACCTCTACGGCATTACGTTGTCCGGCGGCAGGCCCGCCGATGGGGGGACGGTCTTCGAAATCACCCCGACCGGCAGGCTGACGACGATGCACAAATTCTGTTCCCAAAACGACTGCACGGACGGCTCAAACCCCCTCGCGGCGCTGGTCGAGGCCACCGATGGGGACCTCTACGGGACAACCAGCGGCGGCGGGACCAGCGACCTTGGGACGGTCTTCAAAATCACCCGGAGCGGCACACTCACGACGCTGCACAGCTTCGACAGGACCGACGGCAGCGCCCCCGGAGCTGTACTGGCCCAGGGCACCGACGGGAACTTCTACGGGACAACGAATAGTGGAGGGGCCCGTGGCTACGGGACGATTTTCGAGATGGCGCCGAGCGGCACGCTGGCGACGCTGCACAGCTTCTGCGAGCATCTCGGCTGCACGGACGGCAGAAACCCGGGAGCGGGCCTGATGCAGGCCACGAATGGGACGTTCTACGGGACCGCAAGTTTTGGCGGGGCCAACCAAGATGGGACGGTCTTCAACTTTTCTGTAGGCCTTGGCGCGTTCGTGAAAACACAGCCAGCGAGGGGCGAGGTGGGAGCGGCCATCGGTATTCTAGGGACCGATCTGACCGGCGCGACCAGCGTCAGCTTCAATGGCACTGAGGCTGCGTTCACCGTGGTCTCGGGTTCCGAAATCATCACCGCCGTACCCGTCGGCGCGACCACCGGCACGGTCCAGGTGGTGACACCCAGCGGCACGCTGTCGAGCAACGTGCCCTTCCGGGTGCCATAAAGATGCCGCACTGTCGTCTGCCAAGCGCTCCCCGAAGTCGGCAGACCACAAAGTGCGATGGTCTGCCCCACCGAGTGGTCCGCGACGACGCCCCAATCCAGGAGCGCGCCGCCCTCACGACGGAGTTGCTCCTCGGGTTCCGCGAGGGCGCCCGATCCCGGCGATGGACCAACGCGCGCCGGAATGTGCGGCAAGAAAATGATGCGGCCCGAGAAGATCCGCTCCTGTTTTACGCATTACCTCTTGGGAAGAAGTGTACGCTCGATTGCCAGCCATGTCCGATAACTGGGAAAAGGTCCAGCAAATATTCTCCGCGGCGGCCGATCTGCCGTCCGCCGAGCAGCATCGCTTTCTCGAGGGCTCTTGCAGGGGCAACCCGGATCTTCGCCGGGAAGTGGATTCGCTGCTCGCGGCCGATCGCAGCCATTCGCACGATATCGACCTGGCGGTGGAAGCCGCCGCGCAGCAGGTGCTCGGCGCCGACCCGGTCATAGGCGCGCTGTTTGGTCCCTGGCGCGTCGGCCCCGAGATCGGCCGCGGCGGCATGGGCATCGTCTACCTGGTAGCTCGCGACGATTCCCAATTCCAAAAACAGGCCGCCCTCAAGCTCATCAGAGCCGGTATGGACACGGCGGAACTGCTGATGCGGTTCCGGCATGAGCGCCAGATTCTGGCGAGTCTGGACCATCCCTACATCGCGCGTCTGATCGATGGCGGGACCACCCCGGAAGGGCGCCCCTTCCTGGTGATGGATTATGTGGAGGGCCTTCGCATCGACGCCTGGTGCCGCGACCGGGGCTTGGCCGTCGAGGATCGCTGCCGCCTGTTCCTGAAGGTGTGCGAGGCGGTGTCGTACGCCCATCGCAGCCTGGTGGTGCACCGCGATCTCAAGCCTGGCAACATTCTCATCGCGGCGGACGGGTCGCCGAAGCTGCTGGACTTCGGCGTGGCGAAACTCCTGGCGGCGGATCGCGACCCGGCCTTGACCTCCGGGGGGCTCGCTCTGACTCCGGACTACGCCAGCCCGGAGCAGATTCTAGGCCAGCCCATCACTACGGCCGCCGATATCTACTCCCTGGGCGCGATTCTCTACCAGTTATTGAGCGGCGCCAAGCCGCATCGCCTGGATTCCGCAACGCCGGCCGACGTCCAGCGCGCCGTCTGCCAGACGGAAATCCCGCGGCCCAGCGCGGTCGTGGACCGCAGGCTTCCCCATGCCGCGCGTCTGGGACGGCGGTTGGCCGGAGACCTCGACAACATCGTGATGATGGCCCTGCGCAAGGAACCCGAGCGGCGCTACCCCTCCGTGGACCAGTTTGCCGACGATATCCGCCGCCACCTGGACGGCCGTGCCGTTCGGGCGCGGCAAAACTCGGTGGCGTACCGCACGCGCAAGTTCCTGCGGAGGAGGCGCTTCGAACTGGCAGCCACAGTCATCGTGGTGGCCAGCCTGGTGGCGGGTATGGTGATAGCCGTCTCGCAAGGGCGGCAGGCCGAAACCGCCCGCCAGGCGGCGGAATCGCAACGAAAAGTGGCCGAGGTGCAGCGGGCCGTGGCGGAGCGGGAGCGGGTCCGGGCGGAGGCTGCGCGCCTTTCCGAAGCCGTGCAGCACCGCATCGCGGATGAACAACGCGATCGGGCAGTGCACGAGGGAGCTCGTGCTGAACAACGCCTCACGGACCTGCTCGATCTGGCCGACCGCACTCTGTTCGATATTCACGATGCGATTGCCGCACTGCCCGGAGCGGTCGAGGCGCGGCAGCGTGTGGTGCGCACGACGCTCGGTTACCTGCAGTCCCTGGAGAAGACTCACGGTCTGGCTGATCGCATGCGGCTGTTACTGAGTTCGGCGTATCTCAAGATCGGCGCGGCTCAAGGCGATCCCACCGGCCCCAGCCTGCATGATTACGAGGGGGCCCTGCGCAGCTATCACAAGGCCGAGGCCGTACTTGCGCCGCTGTATCGCCGCCGCCAAGGCGATCCTGCCGTCATCTTGCGCTGGGTGCAGATCGAGCGCAGCGTGGGCGACCTGACCGATCGAAACGGCCGGCCGCGCGAAGCTGCGCAGGCCTATGGGGCTCTCCTGCCGGCCGCGCACCGGCTGGGTCAACTGGGACGATCCAATGTGGAGTGGGCCAAACAGGAGCCCGAAACGCTCCACAGCCTTTCCTACGCCCTGCGCCACTTCGACGACATGCGAGGCTCGCTCGCATGCGCGGACCAGGCCATCGCGCTCTGGTTGGATCTGGTGGCCAGGTTTCCCGCGGATCTGGATGTAAAGCGGGAACTCGGATCGGAATACGCGTCGGCCGCATCCTCGATCGCCGAAGACCCGCCCGCGGCCGCCCGGTATTATGAGCGATCAATCCAGATGCGCGAGCAGATCCTGCGGGAGCGGCCCGACGATATGGTGTTGCGCCGGGATTTAATCGTGGTGTATGGCAATTACTCCCGCCTTCTGGATACAGGCTGGCGGGACAATCCAGGGCGGCACGCGGAGGCTCGCACGTACGGTGAAAAGTCCGTGGCGCTGGCGCGCGGACTGGCACAAGCCGATCCGCGCGATATGACTGCGCAATACGATCTGGGAGTGGCGCTGTCGCGTCTGGGAATGGTGCAGCCGGCCGCGGAGGGTTTGTCCGAGTCGCTGGCTACTCTGCGGGAGGCCATTGCCATCATAGAACCCGTCGCTAACGGGAATCCGAAATCTGCCAGCATCGCCGTGCAGTTGGCCGTCGCGCAGGAGTTTGCCGGGCGGCGGCTGCAAAGTATGGGGCAGGCTTCCGCGGCCGCCGAGCAGTACCGGAAGTCGCTGGCCACGGTCGGCCCGTGCGCCGCCGTACAGGCCGGTTTTTCTTATTGTGCTCTGCAGACCTTCACCGATGAAGAGGCGCTGGCCTCCCTCGACGCCGATGCCGGCAACCACAGCTCTGCGCGGGCGTTGGCCAATCGCGCGGTAGGTCATGCCCAGGCCTTTGCGGATGGCGATCCGAAATCGGAACGGCGCATCGGTCATCTCGCCAAAGCTTACTTCGTGCTGGCATCGGTTTCGCGGGCGGCGGGCGATTGGAAGCAGGCCCGCGAGGCGGTCGCGCGGGCAGTGACCCTTTGGCGTACGGTGAACGATGCGAGCGTGCTGGCCCTCCATCGGCCGGCGAAGGAGGAGGCTGAGGCCATGCTGCGCGAAATGGCGGGGAGTAGTCCGTAGGAGCGCTTCCGGCTGTCTCGCTCGTCCGCCAAGACCGGGCGCTCCTGGTAGCAGCACCCAAGCAGGAGGACCTTCGTCCGTTTTTCGCCGCACGAAAGCGAGGGCGGGCTCTTGGCTTTTCGGCTATTCCACCCCTTCGCAATCCGGCCGACGGCTTGGAGGATGTCGCCTGACGCCAGTGGTTCACGGGATCTGCAAAACTCGGGTGTCCTTAAAACCCGCTCTTCCGTTCCATTGATCCCCAATACGATTCTTAAGCGAGTTTTTTGTTCCGTTGCCCCCCAATACCCGTGTTCGAGCACATCAACCTGCTGGGTCGGTATGCCTTTTCGGTATCGGAAGCTGCTCAACGTGGGGAATTACGGCCGCTGCGGAGCCCAACAGAGTCGATAGACGAGGTCGCGTGAATCCTTAAGCGAGTTTTCTGTTCCGTTGCTCCCCAACACCCGATTCTCGCCTTCGCGAGCGTCGCGTTGAACCAGACGCGCACACCCTCGTAATCCGCGTCTTCCTTGATGCGCTGAACCTCGAATCGAGGCGGCGGTAAGCTCAATGTCGTCAGGTTCAGTAGCGAATGCGCAAATCTCGCCGACCAGCGACCGAATGTGCTCCAACTCGTGGCTCGTCTTTCCGGCCAAGTCGATGTCCATCGTTGGCCGGGCAACAGGCGCCCTCCAAGCCGCCAGCAGGAGGGCTCCCTTCAGAATGAACCGGTCCGCGAATGGTGACTTCGCTAGCCGATACAGGCAGCGCTCCATGGCGAAATACTGCGTGGCGTGCCTTGACGAGACTGGCGTCTACCGACTGTAATGACAGGTTCTGCTCAAGGTGAGGCTGAGAGCAACCGAAACCGATCAAGGGCGAGCCTCCTGACGTCTTCCGGGAGGCCGGCAAGTTCGTCCATACCGCAATAGGACGCCAAAGAATGTTGACGGCATCACGCCATTTAATTCTGAAAGCGGACTGCAACATCTCCAGAGCGCGGCGCGGCGGACTAAGCTCGAAGCCGCTGGCGGCGCGGCCAACGCCGCCAGCGCCGCATAGAGGTCCGCGGCCTGCCGTTGAAAGCGGCGAATCCAGAACTGGCCGGGCCGCGCTGTATTACACGCATAGTCAACCCCCGGTTAGGGTACCACCTTACTGCGTGTAATGCAGCTTTTGGCCCGGGCACATTGCGCGCAGGGAGCCGTGCACGCCCTGATTTCACGAAAAAACAGGAGCTTCCCGCGGTGTTTTAGCGCCGGCCGCAACCCGATTTATTTATCTGGTTGCCACCTAAATTCCGCCGCAGTGTTGCAATGTGCTGAAGGATCTGCTACGTACGATTCGACCTTACCAACACTGCGTGTAATACGTTGGAGTAAGAATTCGCACGATTGTGGCCGCTACCCCAACTGGCCGCCGGCGTCGGGCTGCGGCTGCGCGTTAATGGCACCCGATCAGGGCAACTTGAAGGTATCGCCCGGCGCACCTGCGCCACGGGGCGTGCAGGCACATGGCTGCGCGTAGGCGCACTTGCTCTTGAACAGGCCAGCTTTATTACCGAATTCCTACCCACCGCTCGAGCAGCCGCTCGTCGAAACGGAAGGGTTCCGGCTGGGCGATGCGCAAACGCGGGAAGTCGGGGTGCGCGGGATTGATGACGTAAATGGCTTCGGCCGGGACGACTTTCGAGGGAACCCGCAGCACCACGGTGCGGCCCTGTTCCAACCAGCGGTCGCCCCTCGCACGCGTGCCGGCCAAGTCCCAACGTGCCAGATCGCCGCGGCGCACTTCTTCGATCGTGAGATCGGCGGGAATGTCGATCCCGAGCACCACGTAGTCGTCGCCCAGTGCCGCGGTATGCGCCAGGATTTCCAGAGCCGCCAGCGATTGCGTGGCGGCCGCGTAGACCACCGCCCGCCTCCTGCTGTTCCAGCGCCCGCCGTAAAGCCTAGCGCCTTCTCCATCGCAGCGCGGAAAGCGCGCCGA
>Ga0187855_10001465_pt1 | contig 18708 bp, 22 predicted proteins | sample June2016WEW_8_10_2_FD_132969 | JGI IMG/M metagenome (GOLD analysis project Ga0187855, IMG submission 132969) | Peatland microbial communities from SPRUCE experiment site at the Marcell Experimental Forest, Minnesota, USA - June2016WEW_8_10 | ecosystem: Environmental > Terrestrial > Soil >...
GGCCACCGTGCGGGAGCCGATCGCCCACGGGGACGTGTAGAGCAGCGAGAGACGGGCAACCTCCCGGCTGACGGCAGCGCTCATCAGGCCGTCACGTTCAGCGTGCCCCGGCGTCCGTCCTGAGCCGGGGCCGGCTCGGCCGGGTGGTGCCGGTCCACCCAGGCCTCCGCGTGCAGGGCGAACAGCAGGCTGGGCAGCCAGATGAGAGCGCTGAGGTAGCCCATCTCGGCCGGGCTCGCGCGCAGCGCGAGGACCGCGGCGAGCGGCAGCGCGATCAAGGAGATCTGGTCGCCGACAGCGAGATACTCCGGGCACCCCAGTACCGCCGGAACGCGGTCTCGCGCAGCAGCGGGGGGATCCGGGACGTGAGCCGTCCGGGGCGACGGCAACGCTCATCCCTGCGCTCCAGGCTGGCGGCCGCCTCCCCGGGCCGGCGGCCGAACGGACGCAGCAGCGGGAAGGCCAGGTGCAGGTAGGCGACCAGGCGGGCGCCGGGCGGCCGGAGTTCCGGAAGAGAACTTCTATCCAAAGCCTTCTTTGCATGAGCCGCGGGGCCCGGCGGCGGATCGCCTCCTGGCAGAATCACCCCATCGCCAGACCAGGCCGGAAGGCCGATGAACTCGAAAGGCGGGCCCATGCCACCAGTTGCGGTCGTCACCGGGGCGAGCAGCGGGATCGGGGCGGCTACCGCGGTCAGGCTGGCCGGCGCCGGCTACCGGGTGATCCTGGCCGCGCGGCGGGCCGACCGGATCGGCGATCTGGCCAGCCAGATCCGCGGGAACGGCGGCCAGGCGGACGCCGTCGTCCTGGACGTGACCGACCGGCCGGCGGTGGACGCGTTCGCGGCCGACCTGGAGCGCTGCGACGTGCTGGTCAACAACGCGGGCGGCGCGTTCGGCGGGGAGACCGTGGCCGAGAGCGACCCCGCGGACTGGCAGGCCATGTTCGACGTCAACGTGCTCGGCACCCTGCACGTCACCCAGGCCCTGCTGCCCAAGCTCATCGCCAGCGGTGAGGGCACCATCGTGATCATGTCCTCCACCGCGGGCTTCGTGGCCTACGAGGGCGGCGGCGGATACGTCGCAGCCAAGCACGCCGAGCACGCGATCGCGGGCACACTGCGGCTGGAACTGTACGACCAGCCGGTCCGGGTCATCGAGATCGCGCCGGGCATGGTGCGCACCGACGAGTTCGCGGTCAACCGCTACCGCGGGGATGCCGACCGGGCCGCGGCGGTCTACGCGGGCGTGGCCGAGCCGCTGACCGCTGACGACGTCGCCGACACGGTCGCCTGGGCGGTCACCCGACCGCCGCACGTGAACGTGGACCTCCTGGTCCTCCGCCCCCGGGCCCAAGCCGCCCAGCACAAGGTCTACCGCCAGCAGTAAACGGCGATCCGGAGCGGACGGGTTTCGGGCTCTTTGCGTCTTTACCGTGCAAGTGGACGCACGGTAAAGCCCTCGCTTGCGACTTCATTGCCGTCTATGGTGAGGCGCCACGTGTATCTCTCGCCCGGGACAAGCTGCAATGGTTGGATTCCGGCAACGAAGTTGGCATCTAGTTCGGTTCCTTCGGGAATACCGGGAGGTCGTCCCACCTCCAGCTTGCCGGAGATCTCCAGCGGGAGTTGCGCTGCAGGGCCTGGGGCCATGACCACGGTCCCGTCACCGTCGGTGAGCCTGAGGACAAAGTCGTGGGGACGGTTCGTTTCGGTCGACTCGATCTTGATGATCGCCACGACGGCGTGTGGGGAGGGCTGTGGCCCGATCATTGACCAGCCTGCCCCGAGCATGTGGACCTTGTCTCCAGGGCCGTTCTGCTCGGCGAAGTCACAAAGTACGATCCCTGCACGCATCAGTCAGTGTCCTACCGGAACCAGGATGGGTGTGGCCGCCGCACCCTGCATCGTGACGTGCGCCGGGCAGGTCCGCGAGTTCGGCAAGGCTTGCGCCGGGCCTGAGAGCTCGACCACCGTAGGTCGGCGTGTCACGCCTTTGAGACCCGAAGCGAATGCCGCTGTGATCTTCTCCAGCGGCTCGTCTTCTTCGTAGAAGTCCTCGTCCTCATCGAAGTCCTTGCTGTCCTGCATGTAAGCGATCATGCCTCCTAGCACCGGGTGTGCCCACTATCAATCCAACAAGTAGGCACTTCCCAGCCGCCATACGTTGATGCCCAGGTCATCGGCCGGGTAAAGCACCACCAGGACGCTCTTGTCGTCCATCTGGACCTGCACCAGGGCACGCAGCCCGCAGAAGATCACCGCGATCAATTGCCCAGGATCACGGCCGGGCCAGGGCTGACGGCATACGAAGGCCGCGACGCGCCCGAACCGGCGGCGGAACCCGTCACGACGGCCAGCGGGGTCAGTCCGCGGCCAGGGGCCAGGTGACCTTGGTCAGGTCGGGCACCACCTGGTCGGCGGCCGCGAGGTCCTCCGGCGGGTGGGTGGTCGCCACCGCCAGGCAGTGCATCCCGGCCGCCTTCGCGGCCGCCACGCCGGCCGGGGCGTCCTCGAACACCACGCAGGCCGCGGGCGGCACGCCCAGCCGCCCGGCCGCGGCCAGGTACCCCTGCGGGTCCGGCTTGCCCACCGTCACGTCCTCAGCCGTCACCACCACCGAGAACAGCTGGCGCACGCCCAGCTCGTCCAGGGTCTCCTCGGCGTAGCGGCGGCCGGCCGACGTGACCAGGGCCAGCGGGACACCGGCCGCGCCGATCTGCCGGACCAGTTCCACCGCGCCGGCCAGCGGCCCGAGCGGCGGCTGGTGCGGGGCGTGGAAGTGCGCGCTGGACGCGGCCATCAGCTCGGCCGGGTCATGCCCGGGCACCCGCTCCCTGAGCAGCTCATGGACATCGATGCCGCGCCGCCCGACGAACGCGCGGATCAGGGAGTCGTCCGGGACGATGCCGCGCGACCGGAACACGTGCCGCCAGCTCTCGTGGCTGCGCGTCTCGCTGTCCACCAGCGTGCCGTCGAGATCGAACACGGCGGCGCGGAAGGTCCGCGGCTCCACGGTCAGCTGGCCAGGCGATTCAGCCATCACGCGGTCTGGGTCACCTTGCTCAGCCCGCGCGGGCTGTCCGGGTCGATGCCGAGCCGCCGGGACAGGGCCTCGGTCAGCAACTGCCCGGGCACGATCAGGCCGAGCGGCGCGAGCCATTCGGGCATCCGGGGACCGGGCACCGCGAAGCTGCTCACCGCGGCCAGGCCGGGACCGCCGCCGATCGCGTAGGCCCGCGCCCCGGCCGCGACCACGCGCCGGGCCAGCTCGATGCTGCCCGGCAGGGCCGGCCCGGAGTCGGCCGCCACGATGATGGCCGGCGTGGCCGCGTCCACCACCGCGACCGGCCCGTGCAGCAGGTCCGCCCAGGACAGCCCCATCGCGTGCAGGTAGCAGGCCTCCTTCAGCTTGAGCGCCAGCTCCAGCGCGGCGGCGTAGGCGTGCCCGCGGCCGGACACGACCACGCCCATGGCCGGCGAGGCGGGGCGCGCCGCAGGCGTGTTCTCGCCGAGTCGGCCATCCCGGGGGGTTCCGGGGGGTCGCCCCCCCGGGCTAGCAGGGCGCGCCGCAGGCGTGTCCTCGCCGAGTCGGCCATCCCGGGGGGTTCCGGGGGGTCGCCCCCCCGGGCTAGCAGGGCGCGCCGCAGGCGTGCTCCCGCCGAGTCGGCCATCCCGGGGGCCGGGGGGTCCGGGGGTAGTCTCCCGGGGAAGCGGAGCGGGGGGTCGCCCCCCCGGGCTAATACCGGCCAGCGCGTCCACCATCGCCGTGACCTCGTCCGGGCCGGCCAGCATCCGCTCGATCTCATCGGGGACGCCGCGCAGCAGGCCGGGGTCCAGGCCGGCGCCCAGCGCGATGGCCAGCACGGCCAGCGCGGCCAGCTGGGTGGTGAACGTCTTGGTGGCCGGGACGGCCAGCTCGGCGCCCGCGGCGGTCACGAAGGCCACGTCCGCCACCTGGGTCAGCCGCGAGCCGCCTTCGTTGGTGATGGCCAGGGTCCGGGCGCCGCAGTCCCGCGCCCAGGCCAGCGTCTCGACGATCTCCTCGGTCGCCCCGGACTGTGACAGCGCCACCGCCAGCACGCCGGACAGTTCCACCCGGCTGTGGTACTCGGTGGCGATCGACGGGGAGGCCAGCGTGGCCAGCATCCCGGCGTGCGCCTGGAGCAGGTACGACCCGTAGACCGCGGCGTTGTCGGAGGTCCCCCGGGCGATGAACAGCACCTGGCGGCAGTCCCGGGCCAGCGCGGCCGCCTCACCGCCGCGGGGCATCAGCGTGTCCAGCGTGGCCCGCAACGCGGCGGGCTGCTGCCCGATCTCGGTCCGCATCGCGGTCGGGTCAGTCATCGGCACGCACCAGACATGCTCACGGGTACACCCTTTCACCATTGATCCAGGTCCCAGCGGCCCGCAGATCCTCGTCGAGCCACACCAGGTCGGCCGCAGCGCCCGGGGCGAGGCGGCCCAGGTCCGGCCGCCCGATCAGGTCGGCGGGGACCCGGGACGCGGCGGCCACCGCTGCGGCGAGCTCAGCGCCGGCCCCGGCCGCCAGGCCAACCGCTGGCGAGGCGGCGCGCGCCGGAGGCGTGTCCCCTCCAAGCCGGCGGCTTGCGGGGCCCGGGGGGTCCGGGGGGCCGTCCCCCCGGGCTAGCAGAGCCACCATGTTCGCGACCGCCCGGTCGATCCGCAACGCCGACCCGGCCAGCCCGCCGTCCGGCCGGTGCGGCGGCACGCCGTCACCAGGTGGCAGCGTGATCGGCTCGCCGCCCAGCAGGTACTCCCCCGGCGGCATGCCCGCGCACGGCGCCGCGTCGGTGACCAGGCAGATCCGGCCGGGCGCGGCGGCGAACGCCAGCGCGCAGTTAGCCGGCGCCACGTGATAGGTGTCCATGATCAGGCCGCTGGTCAGCCGGGGGTCGGCCAGCGCCTGGCCGGCCACGCCAGGCTCGCGGGACTTGATCGACGGCTGGCCGTTGAACAGGTGCGTGACCATCCGCGCCCCGGCCCCGGCGGCCGCCGCGACCTGCGCCGCGGTCGCGTTACTGTGACCCACGCTGACCAGGACGCCCGCCTCGGCCAGCTGGCGGACCGCGGCCAGCCCGCCATCCACCTCGGGAGCCAGCGTGACCAGCCGGACCAGGCCCGCCCCGGCCTCCAGCAGCTCCGCGACCGCACCGGGCGCGGGCGGCACGATCCAGTCCGGGTTGTGCGCGCCGCGCCGGGCCGGCGAGATGAACGGCCCTTCCACATGCACGCCGAGCACCCGCGCGCCCCGCCACCTCCGCCCCGCCGCATTCTCCGCAACGAGGCCCAGCGCCGTGGCCAGTCGCCTGACCGGCGCCGTGATGAACGTGGGGAGGAAGGCCGTGCACCCCATCCTGGGCAGCCGCTCCGCCACGATGGCCCATGCCGCCGGCTCGGCGGCCCCCATCTCGACGCCGAAGTAGCCGTTGAGCTGAAGGTCGACCAGCCCCGGGACGAGCACGCCCTCGCCCAGCTCGACGTCGGGGGTCCCGGGTGGCGGGCCCTGCCCGGCATCGGTGATCCGGTTCCCGGACGTGACGACGTATCCCGGTTCCAGCACCGGGGCGCCGGGCAGCGCGGTCACCACCCGCGGGGCAGTAATGATCACAGAGGCTCCCTGGTCGCCGTCACAGTGCTGGCCGTCACCGTGCTGGCCGTCACCGTGCTGGCCGTCACAGTGCTGGCCGTTACAGGCCGACGTGGGCCATGAACGAGGCCGGGTAGCGTTCCCCGGCGACCGCGTCCCGCGGCACCGCCTTGCCCAGCTCGATCAGGTCCGCAGGGGTGAGCACGATGTCGACGGCAGCCACGTTCTGCTCCAGGTAGGTGCGCCGCTTGGTGCCCGGGATCGTCACGATTTCGTTGGCCTGGGCCAGCACCCAGGCGATGGCCAGCTGCGCCGGGGTGACGCCCCTACCCTGCGCGATCTCGGCCACCCGGGCCGCGACGGCCAGGTTGTGGTCGTAGTTCTCGCCCGCGAAGCGCGGGTGACCGTTCCGGAAGTCGGTCTTGCCGAACCCGCCCGAGGCGTCCAGCGACCCGGTCAGCAGCCCGCGGCCGAGCGGGCTGTAGGACACCAGGCCGATGACCAGTTCGTGGAGCACGGGCAGCAGCTCATCCTCCGGTTCGCGGCTGAACAGCGAGTACTCGTACTGGGCCGCCGCGATCGGGTGCACCGCGTGGGCCCGCCGCACGGTGGCCGGCGCAGCCTCGGAGATGCCCAGGTAACGGACCTTGCCCGCCTGGACCAGCTCGCTCATCGCACCCCAGGTGTCCTCCACGGGAACGGTAGCGTCCACCCGGTGCTGGTAGTACAGGTCGATGTGATCGGTGCCGAGCCGCTTCAGCGACGCGTCGCACGCCGCGCGCACGTACTCGGGCCGGCCGTTGACGGTCCGGCTGCCGTCCGGCAGCCGCTGGTTGCCGAACTTGGTGGCCAGCACGGCCTCGTCCCGGCGCCCCTTGAGGGCCCTGCCGACCAGGCGCTCGTTGGTGAACGGGCCGTAGGCGTCCGCGGTGTCCAGGAAGGTCACGCCGAGGTCGAGCGCCCGGTGGATGGTCGCCACCGACTCCTTGTCATCCGGAGCGCCGTAGGACTGGCTCATGCCCATGCAGCCGAGACCCAGTTCGGCGACGGAAAGGCCCTGGCCCAGCATGCGTTGTCTCATCAGCTCCCAATCGTGGATTCCTGGCGCAGTCAGGGTACTGGGACGGTTTTCGTTGCGGAGAATTTGGGGTTTCAGGCACTTGCCTTTCAAGCACTGGCCTTGCGGCCGGCGCGGCGCTTGGCCGGAGCCGGCGGGCGGTCCAGGGTCGCCGCGGCCAGGCTGGCCTGAAGCGCGTCCAGCAGGCTGGCCGGCTCCTCCGATGCGGCCGGCTCGGAGGCCGGGATCACCTCGCGGCCCTCAACCTTCGCCTCGACCAGTTCCTGCAGCGCCTCCCGGTACTCGTCGTGGTACTGGTCCGGGTGGAAATCCTCGGTCATCGAGTCGATGAGCGACGTCGCCATCCGCAGTTCCTGGGTGCGGACCTCGATGTCCTGGTCGAGGAAGGGGAAGTCCGCGGCGCGCACCTCGTCGGGCCACAGCATCGTCTCCAGCACCAGGACGCCGTCGTGGCCGCGCAGGACAGCGAGGGACTCGCGCTGGCGCAGCGCGATCTTGGTCACGGCCACCTTGCCGGTGCGTTCCAGGGCGTCCCGGAGCAGCACGTAGGCCCGGATCCCCGCCGCCTCGGGCTCCACGTAATAGCTGCGGTTCCACAGGATCGGGTCCACCTGGTCGGCCGGGCTGAAGTTCAGCACCTCGATGCTGCGGGCCGTGGGCAGCGGCAGCTGGGCGAGATCCTCGTCGGTGAGCACGATCATCTCGTCGTCCGGCAGCTCGTATCCCTTGGCCACGTCGGCGAACGGGACCTCCTCGCCATCCACCGAGCAGACCCGGCGGAAGTGGATCCGCCCGCCGTCCTCCGCGTGGACCTGGCGGAACGTCACATCCTTTTGCTCGGTGGCGGTGTAAAGCTTCACGGGGATCGTGACGAGCCCGAACGAGATGGACCCCTTCCACATGCTGCGCATGCTGTCTCCCTACCCAGATGCGAGGAATGTGCCCCTCGGGGGACCGGCTTTGGGTACGGCTGTCATGATGAACGGACCGCGTACGCCCAGCGAGTCGGGGGAGGATCAGCACATGCCTGACTTCGACGTCGTCGTGCTTGGCGGGGGGACTTCCGGCAGCCTGATCGCTGCCGAGGTATCGCGCGCCGGGCGGTCCACAGCCCTGGTGGAGGCGGGCCTCGTCGGTGGCGAGGCGCCGTACCTGGCCGATATGGCCTCCAAGTCACTGCTCCAGTCCGCCCGCCGCGGCGAGACCTGGGAGCACGCGGTCGCCCGCCGGGACGAGGTCGCCGGCCACCTCGACGACACGGCGGCTGCCGCTCAGCTCGCCGAGGCCGGGGTGACCCTGATCCGCGGCACCGGACGGATCACCGGGCCCGGCACGGTCGTGGTCCAGCCCAACCCGGGCAAGGACAGCCGCAGCGGGCCGGCCGCGGCGGCCCCGCTGACCCTGCGCTACCAGGACCTGGTCGTGTGCACCGGCAGCGAGCCGGTCGCGCCGCCGGTCGAGGGGCTGGCCGACGTGCCCGCCTGGACCAGCGCGGAGGCGCTCACCTGCCCGGACCTCCCCCGGCGGCTGGTGGTGCTGGGCGCGGGCCCGGTGGGCTGCGAACTGGCCCAGATCTACGCCGCGTTCGGCTCGCAGGTCACGCTGATCGAGGCGGAACCGCACGTGCTGCCCGGTGAGGCGCAGTTCACCGGCGAGATCCTCGGCGACGCCCTGCGGCGGACCGGGGTGGACCTGCGGCTCGGGTCGGCGGTGGTCAAGGCGGAGACCACCGATGAGGGGCTGGCGCTCACGCTGGCCGACGGGACCAGGATCGAGGCCGACCGGGTGCTGCTGGCCAGCGGCCGGCGGCCCCGGCTGTCCGGGCTCGGGCTGGAGGAGCTCGGCATCACGGCCGGCCCCGGCGAGATGCTGCCGCTGGACGAGCACTGCCGGGTCGTTCCCAATGCTCCCGGGAAGGCCGTTCCCAACGCTCCCGTGAAAACTGTGCCCAACGCTCCCGGGAAGGCGGCGCCCAGCGCTCAGGCGAAAGGCGCCGCGGCGGGGACGAAGGCCACCGGGCGGGTCTGGGCCGCGGGCGACGTGACCGCGGTCGCCCCGTACACGCACACCGCCCGCTACCAGGCGCGGATCATCGCGGCCAACCTGCTGGGCAGCACCCGGGCCGCCGACTACCGTGCCATCCCGCGCACCGTGTACACCTCGCCGTCGGTCTACACGGTGGGCATGTCCCCTTCACTGGCCGCGGCCACCGGGGTCGACCTGATCACGGTCAGCTACGACCTGGCCGAGACGGCCCGGGCCCAGGTGGAAGACGACGACCGCGGCCGGGTCGAGCTGTACGCGGACGCCGGCTCGGGCGACATCCTGGTCGGCGCGGCGGCCATCGGGCCGGACGCTGAGGAATGGATGGGCGAGGTGACGCTGGCCATCCGGGCCCGGATCCCGCTGGCCGTCCTGACCGACGTGGTGCACGCGTTCCCGACCTACGGCGAAGCGGTGGGAACCCCGTTGCGGGGCCTGGCGCAGCGTTCCGCGGGCGGGGGGGTCGCGGCCGGCGGCGGGGTCGCGGCCGGCGGCGGCGGGCCGGAGGACGCGAGCCCGGAGGCGGCCGGAGTCGCGGGGCCGGGCACGGCCGCAGGCGCGGACGGGAGCCCGGGGCCAGGAGCAAACGGGAGCGTCGGTGCGGACGCCGAGGCGGGCACGGGCGGTGACGCCGGGTCCGCAGCGGGCCAGGCGTCGGGGGCACTACCCTCGAGGAAACCCGGCCGCACCGCCCACCGCGGGCCCCGGCCGGGTGACCACCCAACCGTCACACAACCCCTGAGGGGCGCTGATGAGTGACATCAGCCCGGAATCCATAGAAGACCCCGAAGTACCGATCGAAGACGCCATCGAGCAGCACGAGCCGCTGCCGGGCGAGAATGACGAGGACGGCAGCGAGGAGCTCCAGGACTTCGAGCTGCCCGACGAGGCGAACCCGGCCGACGCGGTCGAGCAGCACCAGGAGGTCGGGGGCGGGGACGAGGACACGTACCGCTGACCGGCCCGGCCGATCTGACTGACATGACACCCGGGGTCACCCTCCGTTACCCCCTTTCCGGGGACGAGCGGTCGTAGGATGGCGTGCATCGGGTGGAATTGCCGCCCGACTGACGCAACGGAGAGTCTCGTGACAGCAACACCGCAGGCCCGTACGGCCAGTACGCGGCTGCCGAGGCAAGCCCGGCGTCGGCAGCTACTGGGTGCCGCCCAGGAAGTCTTCGTCGCGCAGGGCTACCACGCGGCCGCGATGGACGAGATCGCCGAGCGGGCCGGGGTCAGTAAGCCCGTGCTCTACCAGCACTTCCCGGGCAAGCTGGACCTCTATATGGCGTTGCTGGACGAGAGCGTCGACGCGCTGACCGGCACCATCCGCAGCGCGCTCGCCTCGACCACCGACAACAAGCAGCGGGTCAGCGCCACCTTCCAGGCTTTCTTCGACTTCGTCGCCAGCACCGGCGAGGCGTTCCGTCTTGTCTTCGAGTCCGACCTGCGCAACGAGCCCGCCGTGCGGGACCGGCTCGACGCCACCATGCGCGTGCACGCGGACATGATCAGCGAGTTCATCCGCGTGGACGCGGGGCTGGGGGACGACGAGGCCCACCTGCTCGGCATCGGCCTGGTCGGGATGGCCCAGATCAGCGCGACCTACTGGCTGGGCACCGACCGCGCCATCCCCAAGGACGCTGCGGAGCAGATGATGGCCCGGCTAGCCTGGCGCGGCATCAGCGGCTGGCCGCGCACCGGCTGAACCCCTCTCCCGCGACGGCCTGCCGCCGCTGTCCCCCTAACAGTCCGAGTACAGGAGCGCCGTGGAAGTCAAGATCGGGATTCAGTCCATCCCGCGTGAGCTCGTCGTGGAGACCAACGTCTCGGCCGAGGATCTGGAGCGCGCCCTCACCCAGGCCATGACCTCCGAGGACGGCGGGCTGTTCGTGCTGCCCGATGACAAGGGCGGCAAGCTCCTCCTCCCGGCCAGCAAGATCGCCTATGTCGAGCTGGCCGACGTCGAGCAGCGCCGGGTCGGTTTCCACTAGTTAGCGCCGGGTCGGCTTCGGCTAGTTGCGCCGGGTCGGCTTCCGCTAGTTCAGGCGGACAGCCCCAGTGAGGACATCCTCTGGGCGTGCGCGTCGGTGATGTGGGCCAGCATGCGCCCGATGTCGCCGAGCTGGGCTGGGGGTGCGGAGCTCGGCTCCGCGGTGACGGCCCCGGGGGTGGCTGTCCCCGGGCTGCCGGCCTGGGCGGTGCTGGCTCCGGCCAGCAGGCCGGCCAGCGAACGACGGTCCGCGACGACCCGGTAGGCCTGGGCCAGCGCCTCCCCGACCAGCCGCCGGGCCCACAGCGCGAGCCGCCCGCCCAGGTGCGGGTCCGTTGCGATGGCCCCGCGGACCCGGGCGATCACGAACTCCGCGTGGCCGGTGTCGGCCAGCACCCGCAGCACGAGCTCGCGGGTCTGCGGGTCGACCAGTTCCGCCACCGCCCGGTAGAAATCCGCCGCGATCCCGTCCCCCACATAGGCCTTCACCAGGCCCTCCAGCCAGTCGGCCGGGGCGGTGCGGGCGTGGAAGGCATCGAGCGCCGGGGCGAACGGCAGCATCGCCTGGTCCGGCTGGGCGCCCAGCGCCGCCAGCTGCTCGCACAGCAGCCGGAAGTGGCCGAACTCGGCGACCGCCATCCCGCCCAGGGCGGCCTTGTCGGCGAGCGAGGGAGCGAGCGCCGCGTCCTCGGTCAGCCGGAAGTACGCGTCCAGTTCCGCGTAGGCCAGCAGGCCGAGCAGGTCGATGATCCCGTCACGGGAAAGATCACCCTGTTCGCCTGGCCCGCTGCGCTGGCCCGGCTCGCTGCGCTCACGGGGCTCGCCCGGCGCATCGTCGCGCCGCTGTGCTTCGGTCACCCGCGAAGCGTAACAACCGCGGTACTGCGAGTCGGTCCGCCTGCAGGCCAGGACACATTGGTACACTGCAGGTCAGAACTTGGGATTGGAATGCGGCAACCCTCTGCTGTGTTTCCCTATCAGTAAGGCTCGTGGCCAGCCGAGCGCGCGAGTGCCGGCGATGGCAGGACACCGCGTTGGCAGGACCCAGCGGCGAGACCGCCAGCGCCTAGCTGGCCGGATGCCTTACTGCGCCGGCGGGCGACGTCCGCCGGTGGAGCCGATAGCCAGGTCCGCAGTGGCAAGGACACGCGTATAGGGCGTGCCCAGACAGCGGGCCACTGATGGAAGCTGATTCAACTGACAACCACACTGACATCGTCCGTAGCAGAACCGCCGGCCGAGGATAACCCGGCCGCTGGTTCTCCGGACGTAACACAAACGTTCCGTGACCTTGGCGTGGATGAGCAGATCTGTGCGGCCCTGGAGGTCGCCGGCATCACCTCACCCTTCCCCATTCAGAGCCTGGCCCTGCCCATCGGGCTGAGCGGGCACGACATCATCGGCCAGGCCCGCACCGGCACCGGCAAGACGCTCGCGTTCGGCATCCCGCTGCTGCAGCATGTGGCGGAGGCGCCGGCCAGCCGGCCTTCCGCGCCGGTGGCCCTGGTCGTGGTACCGACCCGCGAGCTCGCCGGCCAGGTCGCCGAGGACCTGCGCGTGGCAGGCAGGCTCGGGGGCGCACGGGTGGCGACCGTCTACGGCGGGCGCGCTTACGAGCCCCAGATCGACGCCCTGCGCGCCACGGTGGACATCGTGGTCGGCACCCCCGGCCGGCTGCTCGACCTGGCCGGGCAGCGGCACCTGGACCTGTCCTCGCTGCGCGCCCTCGTCCTGGACGAGGCGGACAAGATGCTGGACCTCGGGTTCCTGCCCGACGTCGAGCGGATCCTGGAACTCACCCCGACGTCCAGGCAGACCATGCTGTTCTCGGCCACCATGCCGGGTGACGTGGTCCAGCTGGCCCGCCGGCACCTGCGCCAGCCGCTGAACGTCCGGGCCGAGCAGAACGACGAGCCTGACCTGGTCCCGCTGACCGTGCAGCACGTGTTCCGCGCGCACCAGATGGACAAGATCGAGATGCTGGCCCGCATCCTGCAGGCCAACGGCCGCGGCCTGAGCATGGTCTTCTGCCGGACCAAGCGGTCCGCGGACCAGGTGGCCGAGGCGCTGACCACCCGCGGCTTCGCGGCCGCGGCGGTGCACGGTGACCTGGGCCAGGGCCAGCGCGAACGGGCCATGCGCGCGTTCCGCAACGGCAAGATCGACGTGCTGGTCGCTACCGACGTCGCGTCCCGCGGCCTGGACGTGGACGACGTCACGCACGTGATCAACTACGAGTGCCCGGAAGACGACAAGGCCTACCTGCACCGCACCGGGCGCACCGGCCGGGCCGGCCGGGACGGCATCGCGGTCACGTTCGTGGACTGGCGGGACATGCCCCGCTGGAAGCTCATCAACGAAGCCCTCAGCATGGGCCAGCCGGAGCCACCCGAGACCTACTCCACCTCTGAGCACTTGTTCGCCGCGCTGGACATCCCGGCGGGCGTGAAGGGCAGCCTGCCCCGTGCCGAACGGGGACGGGCCGGCCTCGAGGCGGAAGAGCTCGAGGACGTGGGCGAGACTGGGAAGGCCCGCACTCCGCGGCGGCCCGCACGCCGCAGCGACCAGGGCCCGCGCACGGATCAGGGCACGCGCACGGAACAGCCGCGCAAGACCCGCGTCCGCAAGCGCACCCGGTCCGGGGTGACGGTGCTGGGCACCGACGCGATCCAGCGGGACCTGGCGGCCCCGGCTAAGGCCGAGGGGTCCGTGGAGCAGAGCCAGCCACGCCGCCGTCGGCGCCGGCCGGGCCGCGGCCGGAAGGGCACCACGGCTGGCTAGCGGATCCGATGGGAACTTCCAGGACTCGTCAAGGCTCGCAAAGGCGTAGCCGGAGCATCCCTGGGTAGGCTGGCCGCCTGTGAGTACACCAAAAGCCCTGCAATTGCCCTCCGGGGTGCGGCGGCTGACCATCGAGACTAGCCGTGGCAAGTTCGCGGCGCTTGAAGCGCTGCCGCCCAGCGGGATACACGAGAGGCAGCCTGCGCTCCTGGTTCCGGGATACACCGGGAGCAAAGAGGACTTCCTGCTGATCCTCCAGGCCCTGGCGGCCGCCGGCCGCCAGGTGGTCGCGATCGACATGCGGGGCCAGTTCGAGACCCCGGGCGCGGCCGACGAGGCCGTCTACCGGCTGGCCGCGCTGGCCGCCGATGTGGCAATGGTCGCCGACTGGCTCAGTGAGGGACACGACAGCCCGCCCGGCGCGGGCGACGGCCCGGGTGTTCACCTGCTCGGCCACTCCCTCGGCGGGCTGGTGACCCGGGAGGTGCTGCTGGCCCGGGCCGCGCGGGTCAGCTCACTCACCCTGATGAGTTCCGGCCCGGGGGCGCTGACCGGCCCGCGGGCCCAGATCCTCCAGGAGCTGCTGGCCGAGCTGGACGGGGCCGCCCCGGACGGGCTGGGCGCGGAGATCAAGCGCATCTGGCAGACCCGGCTGGAGCCGGAGGCCGTGGCGGGTGGCGTCCCGGTGGCGATCATCGAATTCCTTCGCATGCGGCTGCTGAGCAGTTCCCCCACCGGCCTGCGGGCGATGGCCGAGGCCCTGCTCACCTGCCCGGACCGGACCCGGGCCCTGGCCCGGCTGAACGCGGTCCCGGTCATGGTCCTCTACGGCGAGAACGACGACGCGTGGGAACCAGCCGCCCAGGAAGACATGGCGGCCCGGCTGCGCGCCCAGCGGGTCTGCATCCCGGCCGCCGCGCACTCCCCTGCCGTGGAGGCGCCGGAGACCACGGCGAGCACGCTGACCAGCTTCTGGAACGCGACCGAGTGCCGCAGGGCCCGCCCGTCCCGCCCGGCGTAGATCCGGCCTGGATCCGGCGTAGATCCGGCCTGGATCCGGCGTAGATCCGGCCTGGATCCGGCAGCCGTCAGTCCCCGGTCAGTTCGCCCAGGCCGTCCCAGGGCCGGCGGGCGGGGGTGGCGGCGGCACCTTCCGGGCACACCGCGCGGAAGTCGCACCAGCCGCAGCCCGGGCCGGGGCTGGGCGGGAACGCCTCGTCCTGGCCCCCGGGCGGCTGCCCTTCCGGATAACGCAGGCCGTCCTGGTAGCGCTGGTCAGCCGCCGCGCACTCAGCCGCGATGTCCTCGGCCCGGCCCAGGTGCCGGTCCAGCGTGGCCTGCGTGTGCTCCCAGGCGTGCACCGTGCCCGTGGGCAGGTGATGCAGCTCGACCCGGTGGCAGGGCCGGCGCAGCACCCGCCCGGCGGCGACTGCGTACAGCGCCAGCGGCAGCGACGCCCTGGTGTCGTCGGTGCTCAGCGGGCGGCGGCCGGTCTTGTAGTCCACGACGGCCAGTTCGCGGTCGCCGGCCGCGGACCGCCGGTCGTCCAGCCGGTCGATCCGGCCGGAGAACGTGATCCGGTCGGTCCGGGCGCCTACCGTCCGCTCCACCCCGGCCGGCTCGTCGGCCGGGTCCAGGCCGGCCACGTACTTCTCGACCATGTCCCTGGCCCGGTCCCGCGCGGCCGCGGACTGCGCGTCGCTGGCGAACCCCTCGTTGATCCAGCCGCGTTCCAGTAAACCCGCGGCGGCAGGCACGGTCCGCTGCGCCTGTGGCAGCCGCCACCATCCGGCCAGCGCGTTGTGCACGCTGGCGCCGAGGCTGTTATGCGCCCAGGGCGGCCCCTTACGGGGGACAGGCCGGTCCAGGTAGCTCATCCGGTACAGCCGCCGGCAGTTCAGCCAGGTACTCAGCCGGGTCGGGGTGCACGCGTACAGGCGGCGGGGCATCCCGTCCAGCCCGAGCTGCTCTTCGCGGCGCATCCGGTCAGTCCGGGTCCGCGGGCAAGTGGACCGGGCCGGCCGTCACCCACGAGTCGAACTGCTTCTGGGCCGCCGACACGGTGGTCTCCTCGCCGTGCCCCGGTAGCACCCGGGTCGGCCCGGGCAGGGTCAGCAGGTGCTCCCCGATGGCGCTGAGCTGCGCGGGGAAGTCGGGGTATTCGTGATGATGCGGAACCGGGCCGCTGGCCATCACGACATCGCCAGCGAACACCGCCTCCAGTTCCTCGCTGTAGAGGCACACCGAGCCCGGGCTGTGCCCCGGGGCGAGGATCACTTCCAGCGTCGCGTCGGCGACTTCGAAGATCCCCCCGTCCTCCATCTCGATCTCCGGGTCACCGTCCCGGTGTGCCTCCCGCCAGGCCAGCCGGTCCCGGGGGTGCAGCGCCACCGGGGCCTCGTCACGCGCCGCCACCTCAGGCGCCACCGCCACGTGGGTGGCGTGCCCGTGGGTGCAGATGACGGCGAGGATCTCCCGGTCGCCGACGGCGGCCAGCACCGGCCCGGCGTCACGGCCCGGGTCGACCACGATGACCTCGTTATCGTCGCCCACGATCCAGGCGTTGCCTTCCGGTGCGTCCGCGTCCCCCGGTGACCCCACCCGCTCTATCCGCGCCTCCATGGCCCGCCTTCCTTCCTCATCCTTGTTTCACGAACGCCCGCACCTCGTCCGCCACCAGCTGAACCGCTGCTGTCCGCGATCGCGGACAGCAGCATGCCCGGGATCCGGGTGGGCAGGTCCACGCCGCTGTCCCGCAGGACACGCTGGACCAGCCCGCAGAACCGCATGGCGAGCCACAGCACCACGATGACGGCGCACAGGGCGAGCCCGAACGCGGCCACCCGTGCCCCATTATGGATCCGCTGGACGAACAGCATGCTCGCAACGATCGCGCCCGGGCCCGCCAGCAGCGGCGACTCATCCGGCGCCGGGCCCGGCGGCCCCGCCAGCCAGCGCCATCAGCTGCTCGAACGCGGCGGGGCTGGTCGTCTCGACGCCCAGCCGGTGCCCGGTGAGGTCGCCGTGGTCGTCGCTGCCCCCGGTCGTCACCAGGCCCAGGCCGCCGGCGAGAGCCCGGAGCCTGGCCCGGTCCGCCGCGTCGTGATCGGGGTGGTCCACCTCCAGGCCCGCCAGCCCGGCCCCGGCCAGGGCGGCGATGGCGTCATCGGGGATCTGCCAGCCCCGGGAGATCGCCCCCGGGTGGGCCAGCACCACCGCCCCGCCGCTGGCCTGGACCAGCCCGACCGCCCGGGCCGGGTCCAGCGCGTACCGGCTCACGTAAGCCCGGCCGCCCGCGCCGATCCAGTCCGGGCCGAACGCCTCGCGCGGTGTGGCGATCGCGCCAGCCGCGACCATGGCCCGGGCGATGTGCGGGCGGCCCACGCTCCCCCCGGCCGCGAGCGCCGCCACCTGGTCCCAGGTGACGTCCACGCCGAGGTCCCGGAGCCGCCGCACCATGGCCTGGCCGCGGCGGATCCGGTCGTCGCGGATCGCCTGGCACTCGGCCGCGAGTTCCGGACTGGCCCCGTCCGGGAGGTAGCTCAGCAGGTGCACGCTGTGCCCATCCAGCCGGGCCGACAATTCCATGCCGCTGACCAGGGACAGGCCTTCCGGGAGGGCCTGACGGGCCTCATCCTGCCCGGCCAGGGTGTCGTGGTCGGTCAGGGCGATCACGTCGAGACCGGCGGCCCGGGCGCGGCGCATCACCTCCGCGGGCGGGTCGGTGCCGTCCGACGCGGTGGAGTGGGAGTGAAGGTCGATGCGCACGACCGCTCATCGTACGGCGCGGCGGCCGGGCTGGCTCTGGTCTTTCAGTGTCGGGCTGGGCGTTCTCCCCATCGCCCGGCTGGCGCCCTTCAGCCGGGCAGCCGCGGGGACAGCGCGCCGAACGGGACGTCCAGCTCCTGCCCGGGGTCGCGTAGATCCCGCAAGGACAGCGTCTCCAGCAGGAGAGTGCCGGCCGTGTCCGGCCACAGGACGATCCACAGCCAGTTGGCCAGCACCTCCCCGGCGAACACGGCCGCCCCCGGCGATTCCACGCTCCACAGCGGGAACTCGTGGTTGCCGAACTGGATCAGCGCGTGCGGCGGGCCCGCCGCGAATCCCTCACCGGGATCCGGGCCGTCCAGCCCGGCCAGGCCCGCCCCCAGGCCAAGCCCCGGCTCCTCGGAGATGACCAGCATCTCACCCAGGCCGCCTACCGGGTTGGGCCCGGACAGGGCGACCACGCAGCCTCGGGTCCCGCTGCGGTCATCGCCCGCGCCGGTGTACCCGGTGACCAGCCAGCCCAGCGGTATCGGCCACGGCAGCCAGACCGGCACGGCGGCCGGCTTGAGCAGGGCGTGCAGTCCCTCCGTGGAGGGGACGTGAGCGGGCCGGAGCGGCAGCACCGCACCGTGCCGGGCGCACTGCCAGGCGCTGTGCCAGGCGCTCGGCTCGCTGAGTTCGCCCTGGCAGCGCGGGCAGATCGGGGCCTTCATCATGAGTAATGACGTTGATCTCCAGCCGGGCTCACGTCAAGCACCAGGAGGCCCCGATCATGCTGGCCTCCGCCCGGGGCCGGTTGAGCCGCCCGGCTCTCGCCGGGAATACTGGCCGCGTGCCAGCACTGCGGGTTCCCTGCGTAGGAGTGATCATCAAGGACGAGGCCGGGCGGCTTCTGCTGATCCAGCGGGGACACGAGCCGGAGGCGGGCCGGTGGTCGCTGCCGGGCGGCCGGATCGAGCCGGGGGAAAGCGACGAGCAGGCGGTCGTCCGGGAGACCCAGGAGGAAACCGGCTTCCAGGTGACGTGCGGCGCGCTCGTCGGGTCGGTCGAGCGGCCGGGACTGGGCGGTGCGGTGGTTGACATCCGGGACTACGCGGCCACGGTGACCGGGGGGACGCTGGCCGCGGGCGACGACGCGGCCGACGCACGCTGGGTGAAGCAGACGGACCTGGCGGGCCTACCCCTGACCAGCGGGCTGGTCGAGACGCTCGGCGGCTGGGGAGTGCTCGGCTGAGGTCCCCGGGGGCCAGGGATCGAACACCTGGGTGCGGTCCAGCCCGGCCGAGCGTCCCTTGGTCGCGGTGACCAGGGCGAGCTTGCGGGCCGCCGGGAGCGGTATGACACCATTCGGTCACAGCCTCCTGTATCCACATGGCACGCTGGCTGCGTGAGCGATACCCAGCCGGAGGCCGGCCGGACCCCGCCGGAGGCCGGCC
>Ga0187855_10001466_pt1 | contig 18702 bp, 17 predicted proteins | sample June2016WEW_8_10_2_FD_132969 | JGI IMG/M metagenome (GOLD analysis project Ga0187855, IMG submission 132969) | Peatland microbial communities from SPRUCE experiment site at the Marcell Experimental Forest, Minnesota, USA - June2016WEW_8_10 | ecosystem: Environmental > Terrestrial > Soil >...
AAAACGATGATTCTAACCGCCCTCCGCCTGGGCAAGCCGGTCATCACGGCCAACAAGGCGCTGATTTCCGCCCACGGCGAGGAGCTGTTCGCCGCCTCGCGCCAATACGGAGCCAATCTCTATTACGAAGCCAGCGTTTGTGGAGGCATTCCCATCATCAAATCGTTGCGCGAGGGCTTTGTGGGCAACCGCATCACCGCGCTTTACGGCATTGTCAACGGCACCTGCAATTACATCCTCACCCGGATGAAGGTCGAAGGCGCGGACTTCGACACGGTGCTCGCCGAGGCGCAGAAGCAGGGCTATGCCGAAACTCCGCCGGACCTCGACATTGACGGTTGGGACGCCCAGCACAAAATCGGCATTCTGGCCTCGCTCGCGCACGGCTTCTGGGTGAAGCCGAAGGAGATTCACGTGGAAGGCATCCGTCATGTTTCCGCATTGGATATTAAATTCGCCAACGAGCTTGGTTACACGATCAAGCTCCTGGGGATTATCAAACAGGTCGAGGGCCGAGGGTTGAGGGTCGAGGGTAAAGGCAATTGCCGGGTGCAAGTATCGGTTTACCCGACACTGATTCCCGATTCGCACGTGTTGGCCGGCGTAAATGACGTTTTCAACGCCGTGTTCGTCCGCGGCGATATCGTTGGCGACACGCTCTTTTACGGGCGCGGCGCGGGCAAGGACGCCACCGCCAGCGCGGTATTGAGCGATCTGGCGGACGCGGCGCTGGATTTGAAATTCGGCACCCAGCATCGCGTGCCCCCGTTTGTGCCGCACGAGTGCGCCGGCGCGGTCGTGCCGATGGACGACGTCATTTCACAGTATTTTGTCCGGCTCGACGTGGTGGACCGGCCCGGCACGCTCGCAAAAATCGCGGCCATCTTCGGCCGGTCCAAAATCGGCATTTCCTCGGTCATTCAACCCGAAGGCCATGAGGGTAAAAGTGTGCCGTTGATTTTCATGATTCACGATGCCCGGAATGGAGCGGTGGTGAAGGCGCTCGCCCGCATTGGCCGGCTGCCCGTGGTCAAAAGCAAGCCCGTGATGATTCGGGTGGAAAATTTCGAGTAAGATGCCTCCGCTTCTCTTCCGCAGCACCAACGGACAATCGCCCGCCGTCAATTTGCGCGAGGCGTTTCATGCCGGACTGGCGCCCGATCGCGGACTTTATTTGCCTGAAGCATTTCCGCAAATCGCACCGGACGAAATCGCGGCGTTTGCCCAACTGCCGTATTCCGAGATCGCCTATCGCGTTGTGTCAAAGTTTACCGGGGGCATCATTCCCGACGAACGGCTGGCCGCGATTTGCCGCGAGGCTTACAATTTCCCGATCCCGCTGGAAAAAATCCACGACCGCGTTTTCCTGATGCGGCTGGACCAGGGCCCGACGGCGTCGTTCAAGGATTTCGCCGCGCAGATGATGGCGCGAATGTTCGGACATTTTTTACGCGATGATGGCCGGCAGGTCACCATCCTCACCGCCACCAGCGGCGACACCGGCTCGGCCGTCGCGCACGCCTTTCATGGAGTGCCGGGGGTCAGTGTCATCGTGCTGTTTCCCATCGCCGAAGTCAGTGTGAGCCAGCGCAAGCTGATGACCACGCTGCGTGACAACATCCGCACCATCGCCGTGGAAGGAAAATTCGACGATTGCCAGGCGATGGCCAAACGGGCCTTCGCCGATCCCGATCTGAAGCATATCCCGCTGTCGTCCGCCAATTCCATCAACATTGGCCGCCTCCTGCCGCAGAGCGTTTATTATTTTTACGCCGCCTCGCGTCTGGCCCGGCATGGTGAGCCCATGGTCTTTTCCATTCCCAGCGGCAATTTTGGCGACGCCATGGGCGCGGTGGTGGCGCGGGAGATGGGTTTGCCGGTGAAAAAAATCATCGCGCCGGTCAACGCCAACGACGAGTTCCCGCGCTTTCTCGCCAGCGGCCATTACGAAAAGATTTCGCCGTCGCGCAACTCGGTTTCCAACGCGATGAACGTCGGCCATCCGAGCAACCTCGCCCGGCTGGTGGCGATTTATGGCGGGCAGATGGACGAAACCGGCAAGATCCACCGGCAGCCCGACCTGGCGGCCATGCGGTGCGACCTCTTTTCCACCTCGGTTTCCGACGACCGCACGCGCGCCGCCCTGAAAAGTTTCTGGGACCAATATCAATTGCTGCTCGAACCGCACGGCGCGGTGGCCTGGCAGGGATTTCTCGACTGGCAGGCGGTTGAGCCGCTCGGCGACGCGCCCGCCGCGATCATCGAGACGGCCAATCCGGCCAAATTCCCCGAGGAAATCCACAAAATGATGACCTGGTCGCCGGACATTCCCCCCAAAATGGAGGAGGCGTTGAAATTACCGGAGGACTTCGACCAACTGGATGCGGATTACGGGAAGTTCAAGGCATATCTGATTGAACGTCACGCGGCTTGATTGCCGTCGTATTTCTGGCATCCTTTTCGTTCCAAAACTGCCATGGCTTTGATCGTACAAAAATACGGCGGCACCTCGGTGGGCAACACTGAGCGCATCAAAAACGTCGCCCGCCGCGTGGCGGATTACCACTCGCGTGGTGACCAGGTCGTGGTCGTGGTCTCCGCCATGAGCGGCGTGACGGACAATTTGATCAAACTGGCCAAGGATATCATGCCGTTGCCGAGCGAACGTGAGATGGATGTGTTGCTGGCCACCGGCGAGCAGCAGACCATCGCGCTTACGGCCATTGCGCTGCACAACCTCGGTCTCAAGGCCGCCTCCCTGACGGGCGCGCAGGCGGGCATTACGACCGACGTGGTTCACACGAAGGCAAAAATCCACAACATCGCCCCCAAAAAAGTCCACGAGCTTTTGAAACAGGGCAACGTGGTCATCGTCGCCGGTTTCCAGGGCGAAACGCCGGAAGGCCAGATCACCACGCTGGGCCGCGGCGGTTCGGATCTGACGGCCATTGCGCTGGCCGCCGCACTCAAGGCCGATCTTTGCCAGATTTACACGGACGTGGATGGGGTTTATACCACCGACCCGCGCATCGTGCCGGCGGCAAAAATGCTTGAGGAAATTTCCTACGATGAAATGCTCGAACTCGCCAGCCTGGGCGCGAAGGTGATGCAGAGCCGCTCGGTGGAATTTGCCAAAAAATTTGGAGTGGTGTTTGAAGTCCGCAGCAGTTTAAACGAAAACCCCGGAACCGTTGTGAAAGAAGAAACGAAAAGCATGGAAGGCGTCGTCGTTCGCGGCATCGCGCTCGACAAAAACCAGGCGAAGGTCACGCTGGTCGGCGTGCCAGACAGACCGGGCGTGGCCGCGAAAATTTTCAAGGCGCTCGGCGACGCGACCGTCAATGTGGACATGATCATCCAGAACATCAGCCACGGCACCGGCACGCCCGCCACCGACATTTCCTTCACCGCCGACAAGCCGGATTTGCTCAAGGCGCAGAAAGTGATTGCCGGTTTGAAAAAGGAAATCGGCTATCGCGAGGTCATCACCGCCGAGAAGATTGGCAAGCTGTCCATCGTTGGCGTCGGCATGAAATCGCACACCGGCGTCGCCGGCAAATTGTTTGAGACGCTCGCGAATGAAGGCGTGAACATTGACATGATTTCCACCAGCGAAATCAAGATTTCGGTGGTGATTGACCTGGCCAAGGGCGAACAGGCGGTGAAAGCCGTCCACGCGGCGTTCATCGGCTGATCCGGTTACCACACCTTCACCCGATAAAACCGCTGCGGGGCCGGGTTGGTATCATTGACCGAGAGGACGGAATTGGAACCGGTCAGATAAGGGGCCAGAAAATTCCACTGAAGTGGTGGCATCAGGCTGTTTGCATAATCCACCTCGTACACATGATTGGAGACGGTGGAAAATGAAATGGTTGGCGGGTTCGTGACGGGCAAGGACAATTGAGCGTTGAAGGCCGGCACGGCATTGGTGCCCACCACCAGCACGGTCACGGTCCCCGTCGAACAATTCCCGCCACTGTCGCAGACCTGATAAGTGAACGTGTCGATGCCGGTGAAGCCGGGGCTGGGAGTGTAGGTGAGGTTGGTGCGGCCGTAAGCCTGGGCATAACGTCTCAAGGCTTCGATAAAGTAGTAATCGCCGTAGGTGAGTGAGACATTCACTTCGGGGGAAGGGAATTGTGGCGGCTCGCCGGTGCCATGCAGGAGGATCCCCTTGCTGGCGGTTCCCTGGGCGAGGTAATTGGTGGAACCCAGTGATTCGAGGATGTTGTGCGCTCCAGCCCAGAACGTGGCGCTGTCCTGCAGGTTCGTGGTCAATTGGCTGAGCTGGACCAGGGCCGACAAGGTAATGGCCGCCGACGAAGAATCCCGCGGCGCATTGGGAATGCCGGGGGCATCAAAATCCCAATAAGGCACGTAATCCGGCGGAGCATTGGTGAGATACCAGGTGGCCACCCGCCCGGCAGCATTCAGGAATGGCGGGTAACCGGTTTCCCGGTAAGCCATCGTAAAACCATAAATGGCCCAAGCCTGGCCCCGGGCCCAGGTGGAGGTGTTGGAGTAGCCCGCGCGGGTGCCCTGAAACGTCAGCGCGCCGTTGACGTCACTGTAAAGAACGCGCTGGAACGTGCTGTTGTCAGCGCGGATTTGATTGGTCATCGCGCGCGTCGCGTGGTTGTAGGCTTTCACGGACAAGTTGGTATCGCCATTGATGTCGGTGGCGTGATAGAGCAGCTCCGAATTCATCATCGTATCAATAATGACCTCGAAATTCGTCGGCGGGAGCAATTGGTCATCGGCGAGGCAATGCACAATGAAATTATATCGGTTGGTGAGGGAATGCGCCGCCTGCAACAAGACCGACTGGTAGGCGTTGCTGCCGGTGATCCGGTAACCGTTTCCAAAACTGGTGTTGATCATGAAACCGATGTCGTCGGTGTTGGTGTTAAATTGCTGGGAAGCAATGCCGCCCGTCCATTGTTGCGCCCATTTTTTAAAATTGGGGTCGCTGGTTTGTTCGTAAACATACCAGAGACAGCCGGGGAAGAACCCGCAGGTCCAGTCCGAGTTATTGACGGTGTTCCAGCTGCCGTTGGTCTGGGTGCTGCGTGGGTAGGTATTCGTGTTCCCCATCAGCGTGACGGTGTTGCTCAGCTGGATGGCGGCGAATCGGAACAGGTTCGACAGTTCGGGCGTGGTCACGGGCGCATTTGAATTGATGACCACCGTTCCATGGGCCGGCGTGCTGACCTGCAGGATCGCCAGTTGATTGCTCTCCGTGTCGAAATCGTTGGTCAGGACCGAAATGGTTGTCGCCTGATCCTGAACGGCAACGGCCAGGTCGGGAACCGCATTGGGTGGATCCGCCCAGGCCGTGCCGCCAGGCAGCCATGGGCCGGCCAGGACAGCCAGCCACAGGCCGGCGGCAAAACTTAGATTTGGTCGTCGCGACATGTTCACGTTTCGGTCCGCCGCTTTCCCGGTCCGGGCAGCAAACCATGGATTTCCAACTCCAACTTATGAGAAAGTAACATTCTGTGATGGGACCGCCACAGGAAAAAACTGGAATGCGTTCGGCCGCGAGTTTCTGGCGCGCGAAAAGAAACCATTCACACGGCGTTCCTGGGAGCCGGGGGTTATTGGTTGGCGAGGTATCCGGCCAACGGTTTGAGCAGGCCCGACTTGATGAGGATGACGATGACTCCGGTGTAAATCAGTGAAACGATCGCGTCCTGTAACAATTCCCGGCGCCAGTCCACCGCTGGTTTCTCTGAAATTATTTTTCGCGTGCCTTTGTGCAGGAGCACCAGGCCAAGCACGTTCGTCAGCCAGTAACCAAGAATCACACTGGCGGTGAACGCCGGCTTGTAGAAAAAACTGACGAGCCAGGCGAAGGCCAGCGCCAGCGGAATATTCACGAACGCGTCGTTCCACCACGATAGCGGCGAGAGCCAAAAACCGATCGTTGCCATGATGCCGCCCGAGATTTTGCGTTTCCAAGCCATCCCTCAACCAGTGTCCCGGCGACGGTTGGACGGAAGCAAGCGTGAAAATCAGTTTGACCCGACGTGGCGGGGTGGGTATCTTGTGGTCGTGAATCGCCATTTGAATCTGCTGCTGAACGCGCTGCGGTTGAGCCGCGCGGCGGTCGGGTTCTGATTTGTTCAACAGCTTTAGCAAACCCCACTGCCAGACCGGCGGTGGGGTTTTTTGTTTTGCCAAACCGAAGCGCTGCCGCCACAACTGAGTAAGAACATGCACAAACCACCATCAAAAAAATACCGTCCGTTCCCGCCGGTCGCCTTGCCCGACCGGCAATGGCCCAACCGTGTCCTTACCCGGGCGCCCCGCTGGTGCAGCGTGGATTTGCGCGACGGCAACCAGGCGCTCGCCGTGCCCATGAACGTCAGCCAGAAGCTCGAACTCTTCCAGACGCTCGTGAAAGTCGGGTTCAAGGAAATCGAAATCGGCTTCCCGTCCGCCTCCAACACCGAATTCGCGTTCAACCGCCGGCTCATCGAGGAGAACCGCACGCCGGACGATGTGTGGCTCCAGGTGCTCGTGCAGGCGCGCGAGGATTTGATCGAGCGCACCGTGGAATCGCTCGCCGGCGCGAAGAAGGCGATCATTCATCTTTACAATTCCACCTCCCCCGCCCAACGCCGGGTCGTCTTCGGCATGTCGAAGGAGCAAATCATCCAGGTGGCCGTGCGCGGCGCGACCTGGATCAAGGACCGTTTGCCGCGGCTCCCGGGCACTGAGGTTACGCTCCAATATTCACCGGAAAGTTTCAGCGCCACGGAAGTGGAATTTGCCAGGGAAATCTCCGAGGCGGTCATGGCGGTCTGGCAGCCGACGCCCGACCGGAAGATGATTCTGAATTTGCCGGATACGGTGGAGGTCGCGATGCCAAACGTTTATGCCGACCAGATCGAGTGGATTTGCCGGAACATCAAGCACCGCGACTCGCTCGTCATCAGTTTGCACACGCACAACGACCGGTGCACGGGCGTGGCGGCAACCGAATTGGGCTTGCTGGCCGGGGCGGATCGCGTCGAAGGCACGCTGTTTGGCAATGGCGAACGTACGGGCAATCTCGACCTCGTCACCGTGGCGTTGAACCTCTACCAGCATGGCATTGATCCCCAGCTCGATTTTGCGGACCTCAATTCCATCATCGAGGTTTATGAACGTTGCACGGGCATGACCGTGCCGCCGCGGCAGCCTTACGCGGGCGAGCTGGTTTTCACCGCGTTCAGCGGTTCGCATCAGGATGCCATTCGCAAAGGGTTGAATGAATGGAAGGAAAAAGGGCGCGCGTATTGGGACGTCCCATATCTCACGATTGACCCGGCGGACATCGGGCGCGAATACCGCGAGGTCATCCGCGTTAACTCGCAGTCCGGCAAGGGCGGCGTGGCGTATCTGCTCGAGAGCCAGTTTGGCATCGAATTGCCCAAGGACATGCAGCGCGAGTTTGGCCCGATTGCCAACGACGCCGTGGACAAGCTCGGCCGCGAAGTCAGCGGCGCGGAGCTCAAGGCCATGTTCTGGAAGGAATACGTCGAACGTGCGTCTCCCTGGCAGCTCAAGCAATTTGAAACCGAGAGTAAAAATGGCATCGTCAAATGCCATGCAACCTTACTCCACGACGGCAAGCCGGTGGAACTTGTCGGGCAGGGCAACGGTCCATTGGCCGCGCTGGTTCATGGCATGGCCCAGGCGGACGGGCCCCGTTTTGAAATCACCGCCTACAGCGAGCACGCCCTGGGTTCCGGCGAGGCGGCGGCGGCGATTGCCTACATTCAAATCAAAACGGCCGACGGCAACTCGCGTTGGGGCGCGGGGGTGGACACGAATATCGAGCTGGCTTCCGTGCGCGCGGTGTTGAGCGCGTTGAACCGGCTGGAACCGTGAGGGGTAGCTTGATGGATTTTCCCACTCGTCAAACGGGATCAAACCACCTAGCCTCTGGCTTCATGATGAAATTGAGCCGCCTTTTTGTCTATGGAATGTTGGGGGTCGTTTTCCCTGGGCTTGGCCTGCGGGCCGCCACCAATACCGTGGTCATGTCGCCACCGATTTATGCGCCCAATCTGGCGCAAGCGTCAGTGCTGTTGCCGGATGGCGTGCTCGCCTGGGACGGCGAATCCAAGGAAACCAACGTCAACGCCAATGCCGCCGTGGCGGGTTTTGTTTTCAATTTTACCAACGTCTCCAGCAGCCCCATCGTCATTTTGAATGTGCATCCGTCCTGCGGCTGCACCACGGCAAAATTGCCGCCATTGCCATGGACCCTTGCGTCGGGCACCAATGGACAGATGATGGCGACGGTCAACCTCGCCGGCAAAAGCGGTACGTTGTACAAGAGCCTTAATGTTTACACCGACAAGGGTTTTAAAACGCTGCAACTGAAAATCACCATTCTTCCCTTCGTAATGCCAAAGATGTCCGAAGCCGACCGCGCGCAGAATGTGAAAATTGCCACCGCCGACCGGCAGGCGGTTTTCAAGGGGGATTGTGCGACTTGCCACGTGCAACCGGGTGAGGGCAAATATGGGCTGGCGCTCTACGAAGCCGATTGCGCCATTTGTCACGAGAGCGAACATCGTGCCACCATGGTCCCGGATTTGCACACACTCAAGACTCCAACCAATGTTGAATTCTGGCGCATCTGGATTGCCCATGGCAAGCCGGGTTCGTTGATGCCGGCATTTTCGACGGCTGACGGTGGACCGTTGTCCGACATGCAGATCACTTCGCTGGCAGTGGTGTTAGCAGATGGCCGACTGCCCAATAATTCGCCATAACTCCAAAGCCGCCTCGCTGCAAACCGGTCGTTTACAGCGCTTCCCCGAGAATCTTTATCGTTAAATAAAAACGATAAATGCGGATGGACGTTCCACTGATTTTTCGCTTGCAAGAGTGTATTAAATTGGTACACTCCCATTGTGAGTCTGACGTACCTTGCCTTAAAGAAATTCTTCGGGTATTTGGCGTTGTATTTGAAAATCTGGCGCTTGCGAATTTCATGGCCGTGGTTCCTCCGTCATTGCGGGAGTTTGGTAATGATTCTGTCCCTGTCGGTATTAAGTTATTTGCTGATCAGCTGGTTCGTTATTCAATCGGTCGAGGTGGTCGGTGACAGCATGTACCCCACACTGATCAATACGGGGCATTATTGGTTGGAGCGGTACAGCTATCTGGTGAGTGAACCGCGCCAGGACGACATCGTTGCCGTCAGAGATCCCCAGGACAAAATGCTATTGGTCAAGCGGATCATCGCAGTTCCGGGTCAATCGGTTTGTCTCAAAAATGGCAGGGTTTATATTGATGGGCGTTTGCTGCATGAACCATATCTTTTGCCCGGTACCCCCACTTATGCCTACGATAAAAATGGGAATGAATTTGTCAGCTATGGCGACCGATATTTCGTGATGGGCGACAACCGCAACAACAGCATGGACAGCCGTGTTTTCGGAGCGGTTTCGCGTCAGGACATTCTCGGTAAAGTGGTCGAGTAATCCATCGGTTTCAGGATTCCGGCCCGGTTCCAGGCAATCCCCGCTTGCATCTGTCGTCCCTCCTGCTACGTTGTCAACCATGATGACGAAGCCAGTTGACGCCACCAACCCGGCGTGGATTGCCGGATTGGGACAACGCGTCCTGGGTGGCGGTGACCTTACCCGGCCCGAGGCGTTGGGGCTTTTTCAGATCGAAAACCGCGCCGACATTTTTGATTTGCTGTCATGGGCCAATCGGATCCGTGAACACTTCAAGGGCAACAAGATCCACCTCTGCTCCATCGTCAATGCCAAAGCCGGCGCGTGCTCGGAGAATTGCAGTTTCTGCGCGCAATCTTCCTTCTATCAAACCGGCTCGCCCCGATACGGCTTTGTGGATCCCGAGCCGGTCCAGGAAGCCGCGGAGGAGGCAAACAAAAACAGCGTCACCGCCGTCGGCCTGGTCGCCGCGTGGAAGGGTTTGAACGAAGGCCCCCTGCTGGACGAGGTTTGCGACCGTGTCCGCGAATTGAAGGCCGGCGGCAAAACCCGCCCCGATGTTTCACTCGGCATCATCAAAAGCCAGCGGGTCGCCGACCGTTTGAAGGAAGCGGGGGTCGAGTGTTATGGCCATAACCTGGAGAGTTCCCGCCGATTTTTCCCCAAAACCTGCACCACGCACACCTACGACGACCGCCTCGAAACCATCGGCTATCTGAAAAAGGCCGGCCTCAAGATTTGTTCCGGCGGCATCATCGGCATGGGCGAAACGCGCGAAGACCGCTGCGACCTCGCGTTTGCCCTCAAGGAGATCGGTGCCAACGTCGTGCCCGTCAATATTCTCAATCCGATTCCCGGCACGCCTTTTGAAAAGAACGAGCCATTGCCGGTCCTGGAAATATTGAAGACCATCGCCTGTTTCCGTTTCATTCTGCCACGGCAGGAAATCATGATTGCCGGCGGGCGCACGGTGAACCTGCGTGACGCGCAAAGCATGATTTTCATGGCCGGCGCCAGCGCGCTCATGGTCGGCAACTATCTCACCACGCTCAATCAGCCGGTCGAGAAGGATCTGCAAATGCTGAAAGACCTCGGCCTGGATCCGAGCTGGGACAAACATGGGTTCTCCGACCAGGAGGAAATCCCGGTCCATCGGGCTGGCGGCCAGATTGGCAAAGGGACGGAAGCTGTGGCAGTTTGATTGCCACAGATGGAGCGGCTCGGCAAAAATCACGGCGGTTACCGCGGCGAAACGATTGACATTGGCGCCGTCCTGCTCGAGATCGAAGCCACGGCGCCGCCACACGGCTGGATTTCCGAAAAGTTTGGCCGGCAGGGGGAGTTCGACCTGCCCGCGTTCCGCCGGCCTCCGGCTCGCACCGCACACCCCGCGCCCCGGATTTATTTAAGCGCCGGTATTCACGGAGACGAACCCGCCGGGCCACTGGCCGCGTTGAAATTGATTCAGGAAGATCCCTGGCCGGAGAACGCGGAAATTCGTTTGCTGCCGTGCTTGAATCCTACCGGCTTTACTTTGAACCAGCGCGGGAACCCTGACGGCCTGGACTTGAACCGCGACTATCTGAGTGCCAAATCCGCCGAGGTTCGGGCGCACATTGCCTGGCTGGAGCGCCAGCCACGGTTCGACCTGTACCTGTGTCTGCACGAAGACTGGGAGTCGCACGGTTTTTATCTCTACGAACAGAATCCTGACGGCAAGCCGTCGCTGGCGGAAAAAGTCATTGCCGCCGTCCAACAGGTTTGCCCGATTGACCGGTCGGAAATCATTGAAGACCGTCCGGCCCAAGACGGCATCATCCGGCCGAATCTTGACCCCCGCAAGCGCCCGCAATGGCCCGAGGCGTTTTATCTGATCATGCACAAGGCCCGACAAGGCTACACCCTCGAAGCGCCGTCTGATTTCCCGCTGGCCATCCGCGTCGATGCGCTGGTTGCCGGCGTACGCGCCGCGTTGAAATTCTTTGGTCCTGCTTGAACGTTGGTTCGCGGAAGATGGCGACGTGGAAACAAAGTTGATTTTACGGTCAAAGAACCTATCATCGTGCCTGGACCGAATGTAAGCTCCGCAGTCCGGTGAAAACGGCCCGTGGCCGGTTCGTTTTGGAAAAACTGAAAGCCAATGTAGCTCAGCGGTAGAGCAACGGTTTCGTAATTCAGAACGGGTTTTTTCCTTCAATTTCACTTCATTGGACTCAATGGAATTTGAGACCGTCAAAAGGGGCAAAACCGCAATCGCAATTTTCGGCGAGTGCCGTTGAGTGCCTCCAAGATACCTTAAAAATTCCCATACTGGATACAAAGGCGGGATACAATGGCCTAGCAAGCCGTCCCGGTATCGTCGGCGCCGTTCGATTCGCTCGTAAACCGCAAGATGTAGCGTGGGCGGAGCCACGTAAATAACCCTATAATTGATTGATCGAGCAGTCAGTCAGTTGGTCGGTTTAAGCTCCGTTTGGGGATGAAGACATGTACAGAAATGGTACAAATGCCCAACGCCGATAAGTCGCATCGAAAAATACGTTTGTGGTTATAGATGAGCAAGATATGAGATATTTGAAGATACCTGGCAAGATGGTGCAATTGTCCCAGCGGCGCTTTTTTGACTTAATCCCCGCCAGACTTTGAAAAACGACACGACCCTTTAGGTTATTTTTTGGCATCGTGAGTGCTAATAATTATTGTTAGGTGCGGTAGCGGCGGGCAATCAAGTGAACAAAACCGAACTCATAGTAACGCGCCTGCTGCGCCGTTCACACCGTGCCAACAAGAAAGAAAGTAGTATGAGAAGCAAGTCTACCCAAAAAGCGGGTTTTACGCTGGTGGAAATCATGATCGTTGTGGCCATCATTGGTTTGTTGGCCGCCATCGCGATTCCCAACTTCCTGAAGGCGCGTGCGACATCGCAACAGAACGCCTGCATCAACAACCTGCGACAGATTGATGCTGCCAAACAGCAATGGGCGTTGGAAACCGGACAGGGGCCATCGGCCAGTCCGGCGGGAACCGACATTCAGCCCTATCTTGGTCGCGGTGCCGCCGGCAATTTGCAGAGCGTGGTTTGTCCGCTGGATTCGACCAAGACCTTTGCCGGCAGTTATACCATGGGGAATATGTCGACCACCCCGGCTTGTTCCGTCAATGGTGGCGGCTCAGTTGATTCTGCCCACCCGCACGTCCTTAACAATTAACCTTGTCTGGCGGATTTTACCCGCCGAGGCAAGATTCAACTATAAGGCCTGAGGCATTCGCTTCAGGCCTTTTTTCGCTTCCTGCAGGAGGAATTCGTTTGTCAGAAAACAATAGGGCTACCGGACCGCCCGTTCGTTACAGTCCTTCCGACTGATTTTGGCGATGTCGGTCGAATACAAGTCCGGCCACGTCTTTCTGAGGGCAATCAGCTCTTCCTCTTTGTAGAGCTTGGTGCGCGGCTTGTTATTGCGGTCGTCTGCAATCTCCGTTTTGAGCATTTCAGTGATGACTTCGCCTTTAACGGACTGGCCTTTGTTGATTGCCAGTCGCCGGTGGTCCTGGAGAAAATCAGAGTGCTTGAGTTTGACAACGGTCAGGACGTGTGTTTCCAGTGAGCGGCGAATTAACTTGCCATTGACCCGTACACGCCCAAAATATGTCCCGCTGGGTTTGTAACGAATGAGGTTTGGATAAGCGTTTTGACTCAATCCGAGTCCGCGTTACGCTTGATGGAAGATGGTATGCTGGTCTTCATAATGGAAAAGGCGTGCCATCTACAAATTGAGTAGGCAACGGCCTAAGAATCCAGTGGGAATAACAGCATAAAAGGCTTTATTTACAATAGTTTTAAGCCAATGTAGCTCAGTGGTAGAGCAACGGTTTCGTAAACCGTCGGTCGCCGGTTCAATCCCGGCCATTGGCTCCATTCTCAACCGTGAGTGCGGCAAGGAGTTAGAGCAAATGGCGTCCGCAACGGACACCAAAACGGACACCAAATTGGGTGCTCCTAACGAATTCGGGATAACGGGCGGTAAATCGCCCGCTGCTCAATAACGCGGCAGAGTCGGCTTCATCTATTCTAGCGGTTGCGTGAAAGACCGCATGAAATCACGGTACCGCTTGTTCCGGCGTGGTGTCCGCAATGGAGCCTTTTATTGCGTGGACACCAAAACCGGCAAACGAACCAGCTTGCGCACCGGCGATGAAGATGAGGCCAGCCAAATCATCCACGCCAAAAATCAGGCGCTGCGCCAGCCGGTGCTTAATATGCAAATCGCCAAGGCGTACCCGCTCTTCCTCCGGACAATTCGTCGTGCGGCAGATGGGTCGCAATGTGTCGTTGGAACAGGTCATGGCGCTGGCTTATCAATGCAATCCGTCGCAAATTATTCCGCCGGCGACCCAACCACCGGGCCATTTTGATTTTTTGGTTACCGTGCCGGATGCATCCCAGGAACGCTTCAAGACGGCCATCCGCAGAAAACTGGGCTATACCGCTCATTGGGAAACGCGCAATACCAAGGTGCTCCTACTTGAAACGCAGACGCCGCCGCCATCCGGCCTCCAGGTGAGTACGGCGAAAGGTGAGAATGTTTCCTTCAACAATGGAACATTAGAATTCACCCACGCCCGGCTGGGATCGCTCCTGGGATTTCTTGAACAATTCCTGAATCAGCCGGTGCTGGATCGGACGGGACTGACAAACTTTTACGATTTTTCAATTGAAAGGAACTGGCCCATCCCGGGCAGTCCGGATCCAAAGACCACGGAGAAAATTATCAGAGGCCTCGGACTCAAACTGGTACCCGGCAACGATTCAGTGCCGATGCTGGTCGTGGACAAAGCCCGTTGACATCAACCCATGACCAGAAACGAAACTGAACGTGCGAATGCGCTGTTGTTCCTTGACCGGGCAGCGGGCCGGCGCGCCTTCACCCTCATTGAACTGTTGGTGGTCATTGCCATCATTGCCATCCTGGCCGCCATGTTGTTGCCGGCCTTGTCCCAGGCCAAGGGAAGGGCGCAAGGCATCGCCTGCCTTAACAATGGCAAACAACTGATGACCGCCGTGATTCTTTACACCAGCGAACACGACCAATTTTACCCGCCCAATCCCGACGGCGGTACGACGGATCCCGGTTACAATTGGTGCGCCGGAATGGCTGGAATGGGTGAAGCGGACGAATTCAACCCTGACCTGATCAAGGACCCGACCCGTTCGCTGTTGATCAATTATCTCGGCGGGAATAACGCCGTTTTCATATGTACGGCGGATACTCGCCAGGGGCCATATCAGGGTACCAATCCGTCGCTCATGGGCAAAACTGTCCCCGCCGCCAGAACTTTTTCGATGAATAACGCGGTGGGCACCATTGATCCTGGATTTGATGCCGCCACCGGTCCCGGATTGGGACGCCCCCACAGTGGAATTCCAAATCTCTCGGTCAATGGCCCGTGGTTGAACAATCAGTACACGCATCATCGGAACTCGCCGTGGCGCACCTTTGGCAAAGCCACCGACACCGGCGCTCCGGGCCCCTCCAAGCTTTGGGTGCTGGTGGACGAAGACGTCATCAGCCTCAACGACGCGGCGTTATGTTTCGGCATGGAGCAACCGATATGGTATGACTCGCCCGGTTCAGTTCACAACGGAGGTTGTGGTTTTGCCTTTGCCGACGGACATTCCGAAGCCCACCACTGGTTGAGCCACGATCCCAAGGAGAGCAACGGAGCGGTCATTGATACGATGGCGGATTACCAGGACTGGCTGCGGATGCGGGAGCGGACGTCAGCGGACACCACCGGTACCATGCCGCCACCACCACCACCGTAAACGAAAATCAAGCCGCGCTGTGTCCCACAACTTCATCTTATGCAACCGCAGTGCTTTACTCACCACCGAGAGCGAACTGAAACTCATCGCCGCGCCGGCAATTTGAGCTTAAATCTTCGAGGCATCTTTGCTCTCCGGTGGTGAAGGCGCGCGGTCAGTGTCCGGGAGTGTTTCGAAGGGAATCGAACCCGGTCAGGAAGCGATTAAATTTGGCAGTGCGCGGTGTCAATGAAACTGCCTTCAATGGATTTTTTTTCAGGGGCTTGCATGACCGCAAATGCGGAAAAGCACTTGTGTATCATGCGTTGTCTTCAGCGGATGCGTGCCGCGATCCTCGCGTATGCCGCGGGATTTGGAAAAAATGTTGTCCCGCGTCTTGGATTTTGGGCCCGGGGTGGCCGCTTTGAGATTCGACCGCAGCTGGCGAAGTTTTTTTGGGGAAACGCGGATTTGAGGTGTTTTCGCTTGCTGGGTGAGGCTGATTTTACTTTTCATGGCCAGGAGTATTGCCGGATGAGCCGGCGGATGCCATGGGGTATAACCCTACCGGGAATCTTGTGCCGCCAACGTTGACCCGCCGGTTGGAGGCATGCTGAATAAAAGAACCCGCGAAGGCCTGACCCATCGATGGCCGGTCAAACACCGGATTGCGGAGCGGAATCCTTAGAGCCTTAAACAATCGGCTGATGGCTGGTTCATCGAGTTTGACGTCAGCTCAAGCTGTCCAGGGGCACCACTGACCGTGCACAGGACGGCTCTCACTGTTTCCAACAGCTGGCTGAGGTAGAACGGCTTTGGCAGCACGGCCACCGGTTGTAGTGACGGGTTTCGGGCCAGTTCCTGAATGGGCAATCTGGCTGCCGCCATGATGACCGGCAGGGGCATGCGCGCGGCCCGCAACGACTTGACCAGTTCAACGCCCGTCAAGGTGGGCAGGCTGTGCTCGGTGATCAGAAGTTGGTATTGGTTGGTTCGAAGCGCCTTCAAGGCGGCGGCGCCATCTTCGGCGGCGTCTACGTGGTAACCAGGACGTACCAATGCTTCGGTGTACAGCTGGCGGAGGTCATGGTCTTCATCAACCACCAGAATACGTGGGGGAGAGAGTAGCTTCGGGCGCTGCAGTGACGCGCTGGCCGACACTACCGCTTGCAACAGTTCATTATCTTTCATGGCACGTTATATGTAAGGCAGGAATGCTTGCGGGCGCTATGGGGTATTTTCCCCATGGGTGATGTCTGCGAATCCGACGTTAATTGCAGGAGGCGGAGGCCCAGGCCACGAACCGAGGTTGGAGCCGGGAGAAAACAGCGAACCGCCCGGGTAAAGGATGGTCAACTGAACCTTGAGTCCGGAAGCGGAATCAAAACAGCGTTATGTCATCCATTGGTGGCTCGCTTCGCCAGTCAGGCAGCGATTCGAGCTGGCCGGGGGCGCTGTTGGTGGTGTGGAGAGCTGCCCTCACCGTTTCCAATAATTCGTCGATCGAGAATGGTTTTGGCAGGAGGGCCGCCAGTTGGAGCGATGGATTTTGGGCCAGTGCCTCCGTGGGGAGTTTTCCGGTGGCCAGGATGACCGGCAACGCCATGCGCGCGGAACGCAACTTCTTAACCAGCTCCACGCCGGTCAGCTTGGGCATGTTGTGGTCGGTGATCAGGAGGTTGAAAGCCTTGATCTGCAGAACCTCCCAGGCGGCGGCGCCGTCTTCGGTGGCATCAACGTGGTAGCCGGAACCCATCAGCGCATGGGCGATAACCCGGCGGATGTCCCGGTCGTCATCCACCACCAGAATCCGACAGGGCCGCTCTGTTGGGCATAGAAGCCGTGCCCCGGCTGATGCTTCGGCTTGCAAGTTTGCGTTATTTTTCATGACCAGACAAATCATGGACTGGCGAACCATGCGGGCGCCATGGGGTGTTTACCCCATGGCCCTTTTCGGGGCACGGCTCCATCGTATTCCTGCCTTTATGTTCACGCAGAAACTCATGAAAACCGTCTTCGGCAAGGCCAACCGGAGTGGTTTCTACTATTTCAAGACGCCGGGATGCCCCAGGAATCCCCCAAAGGAGGCCGGATGTGATGTTCTGGGCACAATGATGGTTGTCAGTTTGTCCGTCGGAGCTTTGCTTTTGATGCGTCAGATTCTAACAAATTGATGTCGCGGGCGTTCGGCCAGCCAGCAACCGGGCCGTGATTCCCGGTTTGAACCGGGTTTAAGTTTGATTTTGGCCATTCCTCCCAACCGGACCAAGATTTCTTCCCGAATGGGATGCTAAAGGATGGTCAACTGGACGCTGCTCTCGATGATGCCCGCACTGATGGCATAGCGGGTGAGTCCGGCGGTGTCGTGGATGCCAAGCTTCTGCATGAGATGCTCGCGATGCTTCTCGACCGTCTTCATGCCGATGCCGAGCTCCGCCGCGGTTTCCTTGTTAGCCTTGCCTTCGGCGATCAGTTGGAGCACTTCCATCTCGCGGGAAGTCAACTGGACGGCTTTCCGGGCGAGTTTTCCCAGGCGGCCGGCCGATGGCGGATTGAGATGATCAAGACGCCTGGAAACTGAGGGGCTGAAAAATGTTTTTCCCTTTTGAACTTCCCGGATCGCCCGGCACACCTCGTGGGAAGAGGTCTGTTTGAGCAGAAATCCCACGGCGCCGGAGTCGGTGGCGTTTTTGACATACGCGTCATCGCTGTGCGCGGAGAGAACGAGCACTTTGGTGTCGGGCAGCTCTTTGAGCACCTGGCGGGTGGCTTCCAGGCCGTTGAGCAGGGGCATCGCAATGTCCATCAGCACCACGGCCGGACGAAGTTTTTTGACCATGGCGAGCGCCTCGCGGCCGTTTTGCGCTTCGCCGACCACTTCCATGTCCCCTTCGAGCTCAAGCATCCTGCGAAACCCCTCGCGCACAATCGTATGATCTTCCGCCAGCAGTACAGTGATTCGTTTCATATCCATTCAAGGTTTGATTTTGGTTGCCTGCGCCAGCACCACGGTCGTCCTGTTCCCGGCAAAGTGATAGGCCGGCTCAAAGAGCATTTTCCGGTTTCCGGCCGTGGTGAACCACAGCTTGAGTGTGCCGCGATTGATGTCCGCCGGCGTGGCGGTGGCATCGATGTGCCGGCTCCGGCCACCTTTGCCGCTCGTGGTGGCAGTCCCGATGATCGCCTCGACTTTTCCCTGGTCGATCCCGGCCAATGACTTGTCCGAAACGACGATGGCCAGCCGGCCTTTTTCGTTTTTTAAGAAGTAGGGAAACACCCTGATTTTGTAGTCACCCGAGTAAACGCCGTTCGTGCGCTGAAGTGCCCCGATGATCAGGGTGGCCCGGCCAGCGGCCACCGGCATGGAGCTGGGATCGATCATTAGAATACGATCGCCCGGCGCGGAGTTTGTCGAAATGGGTGTCGCCTGGC
>Ga0187855_10001469_pt1 | contig 18687 bp, 17 predicted proteins | sample June2016WEW_8_10_2_FD_132969 | JGI IMG/M metagenome (GOLD analysis project Ga0187855, IMG submission 132969) | Peatland microbial communities from SPRUCE experiment site at the Marcell Experimental Forest, Minnesota, USA - June2016WEW_8_10 | ecosystem: Environmental > Terrestrial > Soil >...
GCGGGCGCCGGCGAATGCGCGTCGCGCGCCGGCGCCAGAGCGTGGAGGCGCTGCACGCGTGGCGCAAACGCGTCAAGGACCTCCGCTACACCTCCGAGACGCTCGACCGCGGCGGCAAGCGCTACAGGCCGGTGCGCCGTGTCGCCCGCCGCGCCGACCGGCTCGGGGAAATACTCGGCGAGGAGCACGACCTCGCGCTGCTCGAAGCGCGGGTACGCGAGCGCTCGCGCCTGTTCGCGGGCGAGCGCAAGACGCGCAAGCGGCTGCTTGCGCTGATCGCCTCCCGGCGCCGCAAGCTGCGCAAGCGCGCGCTGCGCGAGGGCGAGCGCCTCTACGCTCGCCCTCCGCGGCGCTTCGTGCGCCGAGTCAAGCGCGCGCAGTAGGGACTCACGAAGCGCCTCGACCACTCGCCCACGTCCGGCAATTCGACTTCAGGGCCGCGCCCCCACCGCCGATGCTTAACGCGAGTGGGGATGTACACGACGATGCGAACACGACCGCTCCTTGCCACTGTCATCCTGGCGCTGCTGGTGGGCGGGCTGGGAGTGCTGATGCTGCACACGCTCGCCGGCATGGGCGGCGTCCCGCGCGGGGGGATCTTCGACCAAGCGATCTACGGCCTCCTGATGGTCGCCTCCACATGCACCGTGCTCGCCCGCGGCGTGGTTGTGCGGGCGCAGCGCACCGCCTGGCTGACGATGGGCGCCGGTCTTGCGTGCTGGTGCCTGGGCGACGTCTACTACGCGCTGCTGGTCGAAGGCGCGGGCGCCGCCGGCGGCAGCGTCTCGCCCGCCGACGCGCTCTACCTCGCCTTCTACCCCTGCTGCTACGTCGCGCTCGTGCTGCTGCTGGGCGCCCACCTGCGCGAGCTGCGCATCGGAATGTGGCTGGACGGCCTGATCGGCGGGCTCGCCGCCGCCGCCGTTGGCGCCGCGGTGGTGCTGCCGCCGATCCTGCACGGCGCCCACGGCAACGCCGCCTCGCTGGGGGTGGCGCTGGCCTACCCGATCGGCGACCTTTTGCTGCTGGTGTTCACGCTCAGCGCGCTCGGCATGACCGGTTGGCGGCCCGGGCGCGTGTGGCTGCTGATCGCCGCCGCGATGCTGTGCAGCGCCGTGGCGGATTCCGGCTACCTCTACCTCACCGCGACCGACCGCTACCACGTGGGGGATTGGGTGCAGGTCCTGTGGCCGGCCTCCGCCGTGCTGCTGGCGATCGCCGCCTGGACGCCCTGGCCGCGCCCGGCGCGCCGGCGGGTGGAGGACTGGCGCCTGGTGTCAGTGCCCTCGTTCTCGCTGCTCGCCGCGCTGGGCGTGCTGATCTACGGCAATCTCCCCACCGCCCAGCTCACGGCGACAGCGCTGATTCTCGCCGCCGCGACCGTGCTGGCGGTGTGCGTGCACCTGATGATGACCGTGCGCGAGAACATCGCGATGCTCGCCGGCTCGCGCCGCCTGGCGCTCACCGACCCGCTCACCGGCCTGGGCAACCGCAGGCAGCTGATGGAAGACCTCAACGTCGCCTGCCGCCGCGTCTCGGGCGGCGAGACGTGGGAGCTGATGCTGTACGACCTCAACGGCTTCAAGCGCTACAACGACACCTTCGGTCACCCCGCCGGCGACGCGCTGCTGGCGCGCCTCTCCGACAAGCTGCGCACCGTGGTCGCCCCCTACGGCACCGCCTACCGCATGGGCGGCGATGAGTTCTGCGTACTGCTGCGCGACTGCGCCGAGCGGATCGACGCATTGACGGACGCCTCCGTCGCCGCCCTATCCGAGCGTGGCCCGGGCTTCTCGATCGGCGCCGCACACGGCGTCGTGAGCATCCCGCCCGAGCTGGACGACCCCGCCACGGTGATGCAGCTCGCCGACCAGCGCCTCTACCGGCGCAAGGAGGAGACGCGCGAGGCCTCTGCGGTGCACCAGCTGCGCGACGTGCTGCTGCAGGCCTTCCAGGAGCGCCACCCCGACCTGCAGGAGCACCAGCGCGGCGTCGGCGCACTCGTGCTGGAGGTCGGCCGTCGGCTGGGGATGGACGGCGAAGAGCTCGACGTGCTGGCGCGCGCCGCTGAGCTGCACGACGTGGGAAAGATCGCGATCCCCGACGCGATCCTCACCAAGCCCGGGCCGCTCAACGCCGAGGAGTGGGGCTTCATGAGCCGCCACACGATCCTCGGCGAGCGGATCCTCGCCGCCGCCGCCGCTTTGCGCCCGGTCGCCGGGCTGGTGCGCTCCTCGCACGAGCGCTTCGACGGCAGGGGCTACCCCGACGGCCTCAGCGGCGAGCGGATCCCGCTCGGCGCGCGGATCATCTTCGTGTGCGACGCGTTCGACGCGATGATCTCCGAGCGCTCCTACTCCTCGCCTGTTCCCAGCGCGGAGGCGATTGCCGAGCTGCGAGCGTGCGCCGGCACGCAGTTCGACCCAGATGTGGTGGAGGCGTTCATCGCCTCGTTCGGGGCGCCCCCGTCAGTCGACGCTGACGATGCTCAGCACGCTCTCGCCGCGGGGCAGCGCAACGGTCACCTCGTCGCCGGGCCGGCGGCCGACCAGCGCGCGGGCGACGGGTGACTCGGCTGAGAGGCGGCCCTCAGCGGGGGAGGCGTCGTGCGAGCTGACGATCGTCCAGGTGCGCTTCGCCCCATTCTGGTCGCTGACGACGACGGTCGAGCCGAAGCCGACCGCGCCGTCGGCCGCCTCGCCCTCCTCGACGACGACCGCCGTTGAGATCTTTTCGCGCAGTCTGGCGATCTTCGTCTCCAGGTGGGCCTGGTCGTTCTTGGCGTCGTGGTACTCGCTGTTCTCCTTCAGGTCTCCCCACTCGCGGGCGGTTTTGATCCGCTCGGCGATCTCCCGCCGGCCCTCGCCCTCGAGCGCCTCCAGCTCTGCGCGCAGGGACTCAAGGCCTTCCTGGGTGATCAGGTTGGGGGCGTCGCTCATCTCTTTCCTAGCGTACTGGCGATCGGAGGCGGGCGCGGAGCGGGGGCGAGCGGAGCCGGCACATAGACTGTCCCGGTGGAGTTCCGCACGATCGACGGCGATGGTCAGCGCTATGTCATCTCCCAGCGGGGTGAGGGCCCGGACATCGTGCTGCTGCACGGCTTCCCCGATACGCCCTACTCGTGGTCGGAGATCGAGGCCGTGCTCGTGGACGCCGGCTGGCGCGTCACGGTGCCGTGGCTGCGGGGCTACCACCGCGAGACAATCGTCCCCGGCCGGCCCTATGACGCCGAGACGATCGGGCGCGACGGGCTGGGGCTGCTCGATGCGATCGACGCTCCGCGCGCCGTGCTCTTCGGCCACGACTGGGGCGCGCTGGTCACCTACGTCGCGGCGACGCTGGCGCCCGATCGCGTCCGTGCGATCGTCACCTCCGGGATTCCCCATCCGAGCGTGCTGCGGCGCACGCCGGCGGCGCTGTGGTCGGTGAGGCACTTCTTCGCGCTGAAGCTGCCGTGGGCGGCGCGCACCTGCAGGCGCGGCGACTTCGCCTACTTCGATCGCCTCTACCGGCGCTGGTCGCCGGGCTGGTTGGGGCCCGAGCGCGATGAGACCCTCAACCGGGCCAAGCAGGCGCTGTCCTCGCCGGCGACCCTCGACGGCGCGATCGCCTACTACCGCGCCCTCTCGCTCGGCGGCCTCGCTCCGGCGATCGCGCGCGTCCCGCCGGTGCCTGGGCTGATTATCGGCAGCGACCACTCGCTCGCCGAACGGGATCTCTTCACCCGCACCGCCGAGCGGCTCGCGCCTCCCGGCCGCGCGCTGATTCCCCCCGGCACCGGTCACTGGCCTCACCGTGAGAACGCGGCGGTGGTGATACCGGAGCTGCTTGAGTTTCTCGGGCAGCTGGGGGCGTAGCGGGCACTCCCCTCTTCGGGCACTCCCCTCTTCGGGCACTCCATCCTTCGCCACTCCACTCTTCGCCCCAACGCATCGCGGCCCCGGCCTGGGCACGGTCATCTGAACCTTCTTTTGGTGCCCTAACCAAATGAGATCGGGACTCATTCTCGTTTGGTTGGGGGCCCAAAAGAAGAACACGTCGCGCCCGGGAGGGAGTGGAGTGAACGGACAAATCCCTTGACAACATACCGACCGGTCGGTATAAGTCTGGGGACGATGGCAGCCTCCCCGAAGCTCGACCGTCGCCGCGCCGCCTCCAGGCCCCAACCTGGCGAGGCGACTTCGCGCGAGCAGCTGCTCGCGGCGGCCGCCCGCGTCTTCGCCCGTGCGGGCTACCACGGCGCGTCGATGAGCGAGATCGCCGCCGAGGCGGGGTTCTCGAAGGGAGCGCTCTACTGGAGCTTCGCGAGCAAGGAGGAGCTGTTCTTCGCGCTGCTCGACGAGCTCGACGAGCAGCTGCGCGCCCTGATGACCGCGTCGGCGACCGCGCCCTCCGACCGCAACATCAATGAGGAGATCAGCCGCGACGTCTCCGCGGTGCTGGAGGACGGGCGCAATGTCGTGCTGCTGTTCCACGAGTACTCCGCGCTCGCCGTGCGCGACCCCAAGGTCGCCGCGCGCTATGCCGAGCGCAACGCGCGACTGCGCATGGAGCTCGCCGCGTCGATGCGTTCGCGCCACGAGACCTCCGGCATTCCGATGGCGATCCCCGCGGAGCAGCTCGCGACAGCCGTGATCGCACTCGTCGACGGGCTCTCGATTCAGCAGCTCACCGAGCCCGACGCGGTTCCCCAGGACCTCTTCGGGCAGATCCTCTCCCTCATCGACGATGGCATGACCCTCCGAGCCAAGGAGTCCCAATGAGCACCGAAGCGCCCACCGCGCCGAAACCCACACCCGCCACCACGCCCGTGACCCCACCGACGTCGTCCCGCGCGACCGCGTCGACCCAGACGACAACAGCCCCACCCCCCCTCCCCACCCACCGTGCGTCCCGCTGGCGCGACGTCCCGCCGCGCGAACCGCAGGATCCTCCCGTCGACGTCTCCCAGGCGCCGCCCGGGCCCAGCGTGCCCCGGCATCTCCTCGGCGCTTACTGGCTGCTCGCCGAACACGACCTGCTCGCGCGCTGCCGGCGCAAGTACGGCGACATCTTCTCGCTGCGGATCTGGCCGGTGGGCTTTCTCGTCGTGATCGCCGACCCCGCGGAGATCAAGCGCGTGTTCACGAGCGATCCCGACCAGCTGCGCGCGGGCGAGGGCAACGTCGTGATGCAGGCCGTCGCGGGGCCCGAGTCGGTGCTGCTGCTCGACGGCAAGCGCCACCTCAACCGCCGCAAGCTGATGCTGCCCCCGTTCCACGGCGAGCGCATGGGCGTCTACGCCGACCTGATCGGCGAAATCGCCGACGAGGAGATCGCGCGCTGGCCGCTCGGCGAGCCGTTCTCCGCGCACACCTCGATGCAGAGGATCACGCTGCGCGTGATCCTGCGCGCGGTGCTCGGCATCGAAGACGCCACTCGCGGGGCAGAGCTCGAGCGGCTGCTGCCGAAGCTTCTGAACTCGCCCGCACTGCTGTGGCCGTTCCTACAGCGCGACATGGGCGCCCGCAGCCCCTGGCGGCGTTTCACAGCGCTGCGCGAGCGCGTCGACGCGATCCTCTTCGACGAGATCGCCCGCAAGCGCGCCGACCCCGACCTCGCCGAGCACGAGGACATCCTCTCGATGCTGGTGCAGGCGCGCGACGAGCACGACGAAGCGATGAGCGACGAGGAGCTGCGCGACCAGCTCGTCACGCTGCTGCTCGCCGGCCACGAGACGACGGCCACCGGACTGGCGTGGATCTTCGAGCGCGTGCTGCGCACGCCGGAGGTCCATGCGCGCCTGCGCGCCGCGGTCGCCGAGGACGACGACCGGTATCTGGAGTGCCTCATCAAGGAGGGCCTGCGGCTGCGCCCCGTGGTGCCGCTGGTCGCGCGGCAGGTCAACGCGCCGTTCCCGATCGGCGACTACACGGTGCCGACGGGCACACTCCTGACCTGCTCGATGATCCTCACGCACAGCCGGCCCGACCTCTACCCCGACCCCGGCGCCTTCCGCCCCGAGCGCTTCATGGAAGACACGCCCGACACCTACACCTGGCTCCCCTTCGGCGGCGGCACCCGCCGCTGCATCGGCGCGGCCTTCGCGACGCTCGAGATGAAGGTGATCCTGCGCCACGTCTTCGCCCAGTGCGCGCTTGAGGCTCCTGACGCACGGCCGGAGCGCCCGCGCCGGCGCTTTGTCACCTATCCACCCAACCGCGGGGCGAAAGTGGTGCTCCGCCGGAGGGCTGCGTGATATTCGCCTCCCGTCAACCTTCTCCCTGTCCTCCACCAGTTCGCGCGCGCCGACGGGCAGCGGACTCGGCGGCCGCTACTCGACGAGCTGGAAGCCCTCTATCTATCTAGCGGTGGCGCTTGGGCGCGGTGAAGCTCAGCGTCTGGCCCTGCACGGAAACGGTCTTGCCCGTGCTCGTCTGCGTGAGTATGAGCTTGACGTGAAGCTTGTGCTCGCGTTTGAGCAGTGCCTGTCCGGTGCCGTTGAGCGTCACGCTCACGGTCTTTGACTGCCCTCCGCTGAGCGTGACCGAGGCGTGACCGATTGTGACGGTCTTCTTCTTTGTCTTGGATACGGCCGCGACGGCGATCAGCCTACCCGAGCGCAGCGTCTCCACGACCGACAACGTCAGTGTCTCCATGCATGCGCTCGTCGATGCGCCCGCGCACGCGACCGTGAGCGACGCCGCATTGCCCTTTGTCGTGAATGCCGCGCAGGCGCGGGCCGGCGGGACCTTGGTTGGTACGTTCGGGAACACCATGGGCGCGCTTGTGAAGATACCCGAGCGCGAGCTCTCGCGTCCGCTTCGATGACCACGACGTCGCCGCATTCGCCGCAATCTTCTGCGACGCGCTGCTCAATGAGCGGGATGCCAGTATGGCGCTCACCTAACTCAGACAACTGAGGCGAGCGCGCGGCTACGCTTGGAGCAACGGCCATTTAGCTATCAATGACACCGAGGGCTCAAGGCAGGCAATCCCCGCCCGATATTCTATTGAATGGTTATTTCCTGGAGAACCGACCCTTGCTCAAAGGCCCGCCGATACTTTTGTGGCGTGTTCGCGCTGGTTGCCTGTATGTTGGGGCTTGCCGGAGCGCTGTCTGCGACTCCCGGCGTCGCGACGGGCCAGTCGGCGTCTGCTCGATCCTGCCACCAGGTCGCATTTACAGGGCGCGTCAGACCAAGCCGGCCTTTGTGCCCGAGGCGAGCACGAGGAACTTTGGGGCCGCGGGGACACACGGGCGTCCGCGGTCCGGCGGGTCTCACGGGGCTACCCGGACCGGGCGGGCCAGCAGGCCCGCATGGGCTCATGGGAGCCCCGGGGCCTACGGGGCAGACTGGGCCGGCAGGCGCGGCGGGGGTCCCGGGACTACCCGGCCCCGCGGGCACGGCGGGATCTACGGGGGCCGGTGGAGCGCCAGGTGCAACAGGACCCGCCGGCGCCGCCGGATTCACGGGACTACCCGGACCGGCCGGCGCAACAGGATCTACGGGCGCCAGCGGAACCCCCGGAGCGACAGGCCCTGTGGGCTCGACAGGGTCGACGGGCGCCGGTGGAGCCCCAGGACCTGCCGGCGCGACGGGATTGGCGGGCCCAGCGGGACTGATGGGCCTCACCGGGTCCGAAGGATCAGCGGGACTCAAGGGCGCAAGGGGTGTCGAAGGGAGTGTGGGGCCAGCCGGCGCAAAGGGCGAAACAGGCTCAGCGGGAGCCTCGGGTTCAGCCGGGACCACCGGCGCAACGGGTGCCGCGGGGCCAGCTGGTCCTGAAGGCCCATCTGGGTCCTCGGCGTATGCTGAGTTCTATGCCGTCATGCCTCCGGATAACAAGGTGACGGTGGCGGCGGGCGCCTCGGTCCTGTTTCCCCGCGATGGCCCGGCCGCGGGCGGCATCCTCAGGCTCGACACGGCCGAATTCGTGCTTCCGAGCGTGGCCACGTACAGCGTGAATTTCTCGGTGTCCGTTACCGAGGCAGGCCAGCTGGTGATCGCTCTCGATTCCGGGAGTGGCATGGTCGAACTGCCCTACACGGTGTATGGGCGGGCGACCGGGACAAGCCAGATTGCCGGCGACGCGCTCGTCACGACCACAGCCGCGAACTCGAAGGTCGAGCTTCGCAACCCGGCGGGGAACACGCCGGCGCTCACGATCACACCGCTCGCGGGTGGTGCGCAGCCCGCGGTCGCTTCGATAGTGATCCAGCAGCTGGGCTGATCAGCGACGGTGAACCAGTTCTTCGTCGCGGATTTCCTCGCTGCCGTATTGCAGCGTGACCGCCCGGCACTCGGGGACGGAGTTGAAGTTGGGGCTCGTTGAATCGAGGAATGGGTAGGTGATCGATGATGGATTCGTCTGTCCGCTGTCGAGATGCCCGAAGAGGTGCCCCACCTCGTGTGTCATCGCGTCGCAGAACCACTGGAAGAATTCGTCGTCCTGATGCCAGTTCGGCCATAGCGAGGCGTTGATCGTGATCGTGCAGCTCTGCACGTCGGTCCACATCTCGACGACGGAGTTTGCCGGTTCGGGGCTGGTCACGGTTTCGTAGTCGGAGGTCGGGAGCTGCTTGGAGCTCGTCACGATTGTGGGTGTGCCGCATCCGGGGACGCCATGCCAGTACCGCTCGGCGAGCTTCAGCGAAAGCGCGACGGGATTGGTGGTGGTGCGTTGTATCGGCTTGTGAGCTTTGGCCGTTGCATTCGCCCGCCTGCGCACCGTGCGCGCAGCCGCGGCATGTGGCTGGTGAGAGCGGCCGGCGTGAGCGTCGGCGGACGCGGGCAGCAGCAGCGTTGCGAGGATCACCGGGAGCAGGAGACGGGCCATGTCTCACATGCTGAGGCCGGTGGGCCGCCCTGCTCCTCCTCCCGCAGGGGTGATCTTGGGGGGAGTGGCGGGTGAGCATCGGGTGAGGCGGCGCTCACCCTTGCGCTCCCTACTGCCGATGAGGACACAGGCGCTGACCCACGCCTGGGTCGCCCATGCCGCCGCACACCCCTATCACCGTAGTTATCGCCCACTTCGACGATCTGTTCGCCGGAGGATTACGCGAGCTGATCGAGCGCGATCCGAGTCTCGCGATCGTCGCCGCCGACGTCGAGCTCAGGCGGATCGCAGTGGTGTTGCGCGCTCATCACCCAGACGTGGCGATCCTGGACGCCGGCGCCTTGGGAAAGCTGGCCGATGTCAGGGAGCTCAGCGCCGGCAACCCCGGGACTCGACTCGTCCTGTTCGGTAGCGACCCTGCGCGGGTCGAGTGCGCGCAGGTGCTCGCATTCGGAGCGAGCGCCTACCTCGGTAGGGATACCCAGTCGCGTGATGTCATCAACGCGATCCATCTCGCCTCGAGGGGGCTTCAGGTGATTCCGCTTACACAAGCGGGCTCGGGCGGCGGACGGGTTGCAAGCGGAGGGCTGCTGAGCAGGCGTGAGGCCGAGGTGCTGCCGCTGCTGCAAAAGGGCCACTCCAACGCGCAAATCGCACTTGAGCTGCAGGTGGGCGTGGAGACGGTTCGCACTCACGCGCGCAACATCTACCGCAAGCTCGGTGTCTCCTCGCGCCGCGATCTCGCCGAGCCGGCAGCCATGCGTCCGGTTGCTACCGACGAGCTAACGCTGAGGCGGCGAGCTGCCGGTTTACACAATAGGTCGAAGAGACCGGGGAGCCATTCCCCTTCTATCGCGGCGCTTTGACGCCGCAGCGAGGAGACGCCGATGAACCATGGCGTCCCACCGAAGTTCCCGTCGCCCTCCAGCGACTCGCCGGCCGTGAGCCGGCACTCGTCCCTCCGAGCCGGCCGCAGGACGTTCCGCGCAGGGCTTCTCTTGCTCGGCACGCTGTCCACTCTGCTGTTCGCCGGCAACGCTCTGGGTGCCACCGCGACCGTGGGCCTTGGCAAAGCCGCCAGCTTCTCGGTGCTGGGCGGCTCGACTGTCACCAACACGGGCCCGACGACGATGTTCGGCGATTTGGGGCTCGCTCCCGGCTCGTCGGTGACCGGCGCTCCGCACGTGCTCGGCCAGACGCATATCGACGATGCGGTCGCAACCGAAGCCAAGAGCGCCCTGACGAGCGCCTACAACGAAGCGGCCTCCCGTCCCACCAATGGCTCGGCCGGGACCGACCTCGCCGGCCAGACGTTCTCGCCGGGCGTTCGCACTGCCAGCAGCTCGCTGCTGCTCTCCTCGGGGAGCGTCACGCTCAACGCCGAAGGCAACCCCAACGCGGTGTTCATCTTCCAGATTCCCACCACGCTGATCACCGGGTCGCACACCACCGTCTCGCTGATCAACGGCGCACAGGCGTGCAACGTCTTCTGGCAGGTCGGCTCCTCGGCGACGCTGGGGACAGGCACCCGTTTCGTCGGGACGATCATGGCCGCGGAAAGCATCACGGCGAATACCGGCGCCACGATCCACGGCAGGCTGCTCGCACAGACGGCCGCGGTGACCCTGGAAGCCAACACCATCACCACCTCCAATTGCGCGTCCAGTGTAAGCGGCAGCGGTGGCGGCACGGAAACCACCACCCCTGAAGAAACGAAAGCGCTCGAAGCGACACCCACCGGCGGCGAAACGACCACCACCGGCACGACGGTGACCACCGCCTCCGGGACGAGCACGGGCACGGGAGTCCTCGCGGGCGCAGGCGCCACCACCGCCCCCCGGCCGATTGCATCGAAAAGCGTTGCGAAACATCACAAACGCCACAAACACCATCGCGCACGGAAAGCGTCCAAACCGCGCTCGCCCTCACGGCCCGCTCTCCCTCATAGGAGGGGCACATTCACCGGCTGAGTATCGCGCTGGCGGTCTGCCTGCTCGGCCTCACGGCTGGGTCGGCGACCGCCGCCGGCATCCCGATGCGCGTGCACGCGACTCAGCGACTTGCGGTCCTGCTCACCACACACGCCGCGCACCGAGCGCCCGCAGCCCGATCCCCGCAGGTGGCGATCGTGCCCGCCCATAGGCCGATCACCGGTGAGCAGACCACTCTGCCCGTGATCGGCCAATCGAGCGCTCCCGGCGGGGCGCGATGGCTGCAGGTGATGCTCCCTGGTCGCCCCGACGGATCGACCGGCTGGATCCTTCGGAGCGCCACCCGCAAGCTCACAACGGGCTGGCGCATCCTGGTCGACCTCACCGCACGGCGCGTCGCGGTCTACCGCGACGGGCACATGGTGAGAGCCTTTCAAGCGGTGGTGGGCAAGCCATCGACACCCACCCCCACCGGCCAGTTCTTCGTCGAGGAGACCGTGCAGATGGAAAGCGGCCAGCCGGGCGGCCCGTTCGCGCTGGCGCTCAGTGCACGCTCCAACGTGCTGCAGGAATTCGAAGGCGGCCCCGGCCAGATCGCGATCCACGGACGGAACAACCTCGGAGGAACATTGGGCGCCGCCGAATCACACGGCTGCATCCGCCTCGCCACCACGAGCATCGACTGGCTGAGCGCCCGCATCGGCCCAGGCACCCCGGTAAAGATCTACGGGGCCTGAACCAGTAGCCACCACGTCAAGCACATCAGCGGCGAGCGAGTCGGCGTCCGCTCTCCGTGTCGGGCGGCGTGTAGTTGAGCTCGTAGTGGTGGTAGAGAGCCGACTCGTCGGCCTGGGAAAGCTCCTCGCCGTGCTGCTCGATATTGGGCGCGGACTCGACCAGCTCCTTGGTCACCGCCACCTGCAGATCATCCGGGCCAACTTTGATCCCGCCGAGCGGCACAAACGTCAGATGGCGATCTATAAAGCCTTCCTTGACGGTGGCGAACTGCGGCTCGTCGTTCTCGACGTCGACGTAGACATCCTGGAGTTTGCCGATCCTCTCGCCGTCGCGATCGACCAGCGTCTTGCCGTGCCACTCCGCGGCGGTCCACTCGGCTCCTTGCTGGTGCTCGGTCATCTTCATGCCTCCCTGTCTATCAGTCAGCTGGCAGTCACCAAGTTTAGACAGGCGCCCTGGTGGCACCTGGATCGCGGAATCGAGCGCCTCGGGCGGTTTGCCGAGGTCGTCGGTGATCAGGTGTCCGTAGGTTTCGAGGTGTAGGCGGCGGGGTGGTGGCCATCCAGCGCTGTAGGCGTAGTGAGCTGGCGCGTTCCTCGATCAATAGCGAGGCGCATGTGTGGTGTGGTGCGTGTAGGCCGGTTGCGAGCACGCCGGCGCGTTTGGCGGCGGGTGGGACCACCGCCGCGCCGGGGCCAGTTCAAACCGCCGCGCCCACACGCTCGCTATGACGAGGAGGGGCGTCCGCGCGGACGTTTGACCGGCTTCTGCTTTGGCGCTCGGCTCCACGACGGCTCCGATGCTCCCTGTGCCCCTTTGCGGAAGACGGTGCCGGCTACGCTGGCTATCGACCCCAGGCGAGCTTGAGGTTCAGTAGACGGAGCGCTTCGAGCAGGTCAGGGTCGTCGGACTCGATCTCGCGTGAGTTTCCCAGCGGCAGCTTGGGGCCTGTGTCGGGCGGGGGCTCGAAGATCGCCCAGTTGACCAACTGGTCGCCCAGCCGTGAGCGGTAGCGGATGCCCGCACAGCCGCCGTGGTTCTCGTGCCACTCGTAGAGGAGGCGTGAGACCTCTTGGGTAAAGCGCCGTCGGGCATGGAGTCTAATCGTCGCGGCGTCGATCTCGCTCAGGCCTGCGCTATGACCCAATGATACCTGAACTCGGGACATATTGGGACATATTCCCGAACCCGGCGCGATCGGGTTCATGGGATTTGGCTTAGATACTGCCCTTTCTCACGCGCCAGGAGAGATTCGAACTCCCGACCTTCGGTTCCGTAGACTGGATTCAGTGCAAAAGTAGCCCAGAAAAGGGCCAGGAAACAGGCTCTTTTCGTGAGAGCTGTTCGAGTTGCGTGAGGCTGTTTGGGGACAAAGTTCGGGACAAAAATCGGCCTCTCCTGGGCGCTACGGTGTCTCTGCGCAAGCGGCCGGACCCGGCCGGAAATGCACCCCACAGGAGACCGCAATATGCCAGCTCAAACCCTCGATCCCGAAGCTCCCATCAACGGTCACGTCAAGCCCTACAAAGGCAAGCGCCGCACGACGTGGTACGCGAAGTGGCGCGACCAGAACGGGCAGCACCAGAAAGCGCTCGGCCCCGCTTGGTCCGGCAAGGGCGCCCCGCCCCCGGGGTTCCTACGCAAACGCGATGCCGAAGCAAAGCTCCATGAGATCCTCGTCGACGCGCGCCGCGGACAGCTTCGCCAGCAACGCACCGGCCTGCTCTTCGTCGAGGTAGCCGAGGCGTGGTACGAGTGGGGGTGCTCCGAGCGCGACTGGTCAGCCAGCACGCGCGTGGGCTACCGCTCGATCCTCGACGCCCATCTCCTCCCCGAGTTCGGCCACGAGCGCCTCGAGAAAGCCAACAGCGCCCAGCGCATCGAGCGCTGGCGCAAACACCTCCTCAAGGAGCAGATGCCTGGCGGCGAGGCCCGTTCGAGCCGTACCATCAACAAGCTCTTGACCGCCCTGCACGGCATCCTCGAGTACGCCGTCAAGCGACGCGGACTGCTCACCAACGAAGCCGCCCAGGTCGAGCGCCTCCGCGAAGCGACCGACTCGGCTCGCTTCGACTTCTACACGCCTGAGGAGATCGCTCTGATCGTCGCCACCGCAGCTGCTGGAGGCCACCGTGACCCCAAGCACCCTCCCGTCAGCGAGACCGAGCGCGAGCTTCGCGAAGAAGAGGACGAGCAAGATGGCGCGATCTATCTCACAGCGGCCCACGCGGGCCTGCGTCGCAGCGAACTACTGGCCCTCCTGTGGGAGGACATCGACTTCGAGAACGACTCGATACGGGTGTGGGAAGGCTACGCAGCCAAACAGAAGGGCAAGCCGAAGTCCCGCAAGTCGCGTACCGTGCCAATGGAGGAGAAGGTCGCCAAGACCCTGAAGCAACTCAAGCGCCGCCCTCGTCACACCGCCAACAAGGATCACGTCTTCGCCGGCCGTGACGGGAGCCCTCTTGACGGCTCGGCGCTGCGCCGACGCTACATCCGCACACTCAACGCCGCCGGCCTGCGGCAATTGAGGTTTCATGATCTCCGCCATACGTTCGGTTCGCTCGCGATCAACGTCGCGAGCATCGTCCAGGTTCAGGCATGGATGGGCCACGCAGACATCAAGACCACCATGCGCTACCTCCACCACAAGAGCCGCTCCGACGATGCTCGGCTGCTATCGGCCGCCTTCCGAACCGAAAAGAATAAGAAACCGCGCCAGCGCGCGGGCACTGGCGGGTGCCGCACGCAGCGCGAGCCCGTGGCGGCCTGACGTCGAGCCATCCCAATTCGCTCGACAGTAGTGACGCCGATTACGAGGGAGTATCCCAGGGACTATGCCGCAGCCTGAGGCCGAGACGGCTTTCTCTTTCTAGCTGTTTTGGGAAAACGGACTGCTATTGTGTCTCTCGTGACCAAGAGCGAGCATCGACAGGCCGTGGCCAGCTTCGTGACGATGGACGATGCGATTACGCGTGCCTGTAACGCCCTATCCAGTGGTGATGTGGCGGTCGCTGAGCATGCTCTCGAGCAGGCCAAGCGGGCTGTCTACGCAGATGCGCCGGCGTTGACGGTGCCCGAGGTGGCGGACGAGCTGGGCGTGAGCCGTCCAACCGTGCGCAGCTGGATCGCCAAGGGGCTGCTCGAGGTAGTCGCTGACACCTCGCCGCGCCGGGTGACGTTCGCGAGCGTTCAACGGCTCAAGGAACGCCTGGCCAAGCTGCGTGTCATCGCGCAGGATGAGCGCCGCTACTCTCAGCTGCTGTGCGAAGCGGCCGATCAGCGGGCGCTCGCCCAGCCCGGCGCGGGGGAAGGTCTGCACGATGCCCTGGCTGGCGATACTGTGGATCTCTGATCGCAGGGTCGGCCGACTCATGGCGTTGTGATGGCATCGCGGTTCAACGTCAGCGTCGCTCGCCGCTGTGAGACGCGCGTCAAGGCGCTGCGCGGCGAGGTCAAGGAAAGATTCGATCGGGTGGTCGATGAGCTTCGACAGCGCGGCTGCGAGGCTGGCGGCACCCGCATGCGGGCCGAGACGGGCGCGGATCACCGTGTTTGCGAGAGGCGCTTCTATCGAGACTGGCGCATGCATCTCGTATTCGGCGACGAACACGACATCGTCATCTCCTGGGTGGGCCGACACACAGAGGATGAGGACGTGCATGCAGACGGCGCGGAGGCGATTCCGGGACTCAGCGGCGTCGGGCGTCGTCGTGATCGGCAACCGGCGTGTTGCGATGATCTCGACGAGCCGCCGGCCGACCCGGATCTGATCCGACTCATCAACCAGATCCGTCCAGCGCGTCGACGTCGTCGGCCCCAATGACGAGCCGAGCTGATTGGTGGTCGCGCGTGTCCTCACAAAATCCGGTCCGCCCGGATTGTTTCCCCGCTACGACGCCGCGGACGGCGGCGGCTCGACCCAGACCTCGGTCGCTTGCTGTGGCGGCAAAGTCCGCCGGCCCGCGACTTGGCATCCTTTGGTCATGGACCGATCGCTCGCGGCCACCTCGAACGGCGCCGACCTCGTTGTTGCGGGGACATCTTGGCTGCCCGAGCCCGACGGCGAGCTGGTGGACCGACTCACCGGGATGCTCCGGTTGGCACACGCACGCAACGCGATGGCCGCGATCAATGGCCCGGACGAGCACGGCGCCTTCCGCTCGCCGGCGTTTGCCGGTCGCGCCCTGGGACGCGGTGTCCCGCCGATCGTGGCAGACGCCAGCATCTTGCGCGACGATGTCCTGTACGCGTGCCGCAACGAGCGCCGCACGGTCCTTGTGAACGCGGCAAACGTCGGCGCGACGCGCGTGTACTGCGCCGCGCACGTGGTCGACGAGGTGGGGGAGCACGCGCCGAGGTGGACGGATGAAGCCGGCGATGTTCCCCATCGACGCTTTGTGGAACGCTGGACGCGTGAGTACCTGCCCGTGATGCGTGGCATGCGCGACGAGGACGTTCCGCTCGACATCCTCAGCCCCGCAGAGCGTGCGCGCATCGCAGATCTTCAAGCAGTCGATCCCGACGATGTGCCCTCGGCAACGCTGGCGCTCGCGCTCGGCGCGTTCTACCTCAGCGAAGACAGCCACGCCCTGCGCGCGGTATACGGAGCGAACTTCGACGTGGAGGGCCACCGCGCGTGGGTGAACGCGCTCAAGGCCGGAGGTGACGCGGGGGAGCTGGGAGCGATGATGTTCGGCCTAGTGATGGTTCCCACTGTGGCGGGAGCCGGTCTCTTCGAGCTGGGCAGGTGGCTTTCGGCGAAGTTTTCGCCATGGGTGCTACTCCCACTCGCCCTGGCCACCGTCTTGGGCTGGGATCAAATCCCGCCAGAGCGACGCAAGCAGCTCGGTGCCGGCCTGTCCAGCGCTGCGACGAGCTTCACACATCTATACGCCAGCTACGAAGGCGCTTTCGAGCGCTTCCGCCAGGCCGCTCCCCCGATCCCCCGCTGGACCGACCTCGCGCAAACGGCGAAACACCCCCGAATGGTTCTCCTCCGAGCATGCCTGCACGAGCTGGCACGCGCTCCAACAAGCCCATTGTCAGCACACGAGCTGGCACGCGCGCTGCCACCGCTCGGCATCGGCCAGGGCGAACAACTCGTGCGTGAGACACTGCGTCGTCACAGCTGCTTCGACCAGCCGTATCAGGGACAGTGGCAAGTCGGGCACGCCCACCCAGTTGACGTCGAGAGTCACCAACGGCCCGCTCATGAGCCGGTTGAAGGGCGCGCGTAATCACGGAAACAGGCGTCCTGCGAGCACCGGACGATACGCCCCGAGCTCGTCCGTTGCGACACTCTGCGGAGGATTGATCGAGACGCCTGCTCTCGGAGGAAGCGGGAGAGACGGGGGTCGGGTCCGGACTTTGCCCCGGAGGAGATCGAGGTGTGGCGGGAGCCGCCGCCCGTTGTGCCTGCGTAGGCTGAGGTGCGCCGCGGACTGCCGGCCCGACCGGACTGGTGGTCGCAGGCCGGCGTGGTCGAGGAAGTCCAGTCTGTCGGTGCGCTATATGCTCGCCGTCTGTGAATGCGAACGAAGGCAGTCGGCGCCGCGAACTGCCGCAGCGCCCACGGCGGAAGCAGTGGCCGGGACGATGGAGGGGACTGGTCGGCGCCGCGCTCGTCCTCGCCTGCGCGGCGTTGTACGGCAGTGTGCCGATCGCTGCCGCGTCGAGCTCCGACGCCCAGGCCACGCACGCCTACCTGCTCGCCAAGTTCAGGCTCGCCACGGCGCTGTTGCACGCGGCAGCTACGACGCGCGATGCGAAGAGCGCCGCGGCGAGGCAGATAGCTCGAGAATGCCCAGGGGTGGTGTCGGGGATGCCGCAGGAACCGTCCCGGTTTCCGGCGCCCCCACCCCGTGCGAGGGGCGAAAACGCCCGCCTTACCCAGCAGAAGCAAACGATCAAAGGGGAGCTCGGTGTGGCGTTCGCCCAGCCCGGCGAGCGCTCGGATCGCTCGGCTGAAGAAGCCTACGCCGCCGAAGTACGCCCGCTGTCGTGGAGCAACCCGGCGATCGCCTCGGCGCTCGGAGCCACGGCCATGCGCGAAGGCGTCTCCGCCCCCGCCCCGCCGTTCTGCGCCGACGCAAGAGCGTGGGCCCAGAGCGGCTATCGCGCCCTGTCGGCGGCCAGCCGGGAATTCGAGGCTTCAGAAGCAGCGCGGAGGAGGAACTCCGAACTGAAGGCAGAACGTTACCTGGGCACGCTGCTGAAGCTGAGCACGCTGCTGAAGCCTTACGAGAACGCATCGGATCGAGCGCTGATCCGCAAGACCAACGCGGTCGAAAGCAAACTCCTCGCCAACGGCGAGGCCGGCCTGCGGACGTTTCTCGGCTTGGCTCGAATCGTCGGGTTCCCGCACGCCGAGACCGAAGAACCACCCAAGCGGATCACTCTGGGTCACGGACGCACCGCCGCCGGCACTCGCTTCGAAGTGAGCACCGGGTCCGGCCCGCTGAGCACTCCGGGCTCTTGCCATCGGTGGGCGACGGTCGCATACACCCGGCCGGACGCTCCCGAAGTGCTGAGCGTGGGCGGCCCCAACAACCCCATCTGCCTCTCCCCACCCCAGTACCGGCACCTTGCGGTGTTCTGCGAAGCGGGCATCGAGACGATCCAGACCGCGGTCCCGGCCTCGGTACGCTCGGCCAGGCTGATGCTCGCCGACGGACGGACGATCCAGTCGCGCGTGGTCCGCATACGGCGACGAGATGGTGGCCCTGCGGGCATCTACGCCCAGGAGATCCGTGGCAGCACGAGCCACGCCGTGTCCCTCGTCGAGCTGGATGCCGGCGGGGGCGTCGTGCTCACCGTGAAACTGTCGCGATACCACTGTGTCAAACCACGCAAGGAACTGGAAGAACGCCTGACTGGCACAAAGCTCGCCAGCGGGCGCACCCCCGAAGGGGAAACGTTCACGATCAGCACTTTCGGCAGTTTCAACGACGAGCCTTCCCTCAGCGTAAACACCGGTCTCGACCCGGAACTCAATGAACCAGCGATCGGACTCGGCGCAAGCAAAGCGTTCCCCTGGTCGCTGCAGATCGGGTGTGCCCCGCACCCCTACGCGATCCTCTACGGAATCCTCGCGCCACCAGGAGAGTCGGTGGTGGCGCAAACCCCCCAAGGTCTCGTCGCGCTGAACGTGGTCCCGGTGCAGCCGCGCCTGCACGCGAAGGGGCCGCTCGTCTAC
>Ga0187855_10001471_pt1 | contig 18662 bp, 10 predicted proteins | sample June2016WEW_8_10_2_FD_132969 | JGI IMG/M metagenome (GOLD analysis project Ga0187855, IMG submission 132969) | Peatland microbial communities from SPRUCE experiment site at the Marcell Experimental Forest, Minnesota, USA - June2016WEW_8_10 | ecosystem: Environmental > Terrestrial > Soil >...
ATCGAGCGCGCCGTCACCAGCGATGGCTTCCGCAAGGAATACGCGACGGTGAACCGGGGCGACGAGAGCTGGCAGAATCTAAAGTTCCCCACCGGCGAGGTCTACCAGTGGGAGCTCGATTCCACCTATATTCGCAAGGCGCCCTACTTCGACGGCATGGCGATGACGCCTGCACCGGTCACCGACATCGCAGGCGCGCGTGTTCTCGCGGTCCTCGGCGATTCCGTCACCACCGACCACATCTCGCCCGCCGGATCGATCAAGGCCAACGGCCCCGCCGGAAAATATCTTGTCGAGCACGGCATCAAGCCAGCCGATTTCAACTCCTACGGTTCGCGCCGCGGCAATCACGAAGTGATGGTGCGCGGTACTTTCGCCAATGTGCGGCTGTGCAACAAGCTGGCGCCCGGAACCGAAGGCGGCGTCACGCGCCTGCTGCCTGAAGGCGAGCAGATGTCCATCTTCGACGCGAGCGTAAAGTACACCGAGCGCGGCGTGCCGCTCATCATTCTCGCCGGCAAGGAGTATGGCAGCGGCTCTTCGAGAGATTGGGCCGCAAAGGGGCCGAAATTACTCGGCGTTCGTGCGGTTATCGCCGAGAGCTTCGAGCGCATTCACCGCTCCAATCTCGTGGGCATGGGAATTCTTCCCCTGCAGTTCGAGGCGGGAAGGAATGCCGAGTCGCTCGGCCTCACCGGCGAGGAGGTCTACGATTTCCCGGGCCTCACCCCGCTGCTGGCTTCGGGCTTCGGTTCCGGCCGCACGCTCGGGGTGGTTGCGACGAGCCCGAAAGGCGAGAAGAAGCTGTTCAATGCGATCGTCCGGATCGACACACCGCAGGAGGTCGAGTACTACAAGCACGACGGCATCCTGCTCTACGTTTTGCGGCAACTTGCAGCAAAGTAGGTCTGGGGCTAATGTCTGCCCCTTCGCTGCCTATGAGGGGCGGGGCGTCAAGACACCTAAGAGCGGAGCGCTCGCACATCTTAGTTATTTGATATCAATCTCTAACGGGCAATAGTTCATCTTGAAGCTTAAACCAGAGGTCAAGTTTTTACTGACCTGATCGGCACGACTCAAGGCACCCCAGCGACGAAGACCAGTCGCTGGGACCCCGGAAGACGTGCCCGGCCCTCTTTCTTGGCAACAGAATAGACAAGTGGTAGACTGCATTCTCCCCCTTCCCCGTCAGTGGTTCTGTTGGTCGCAAGTCATTGTCATTGCGAATCTTCATCGATTCCTTATGCGCGCGCTGCTGTAATGACTGTTTCAAGAGTTTGTCACGTTCCCGCAGTTTGGCCAGCGCAACCAGGGGAATCCGCACTCATTTTGATCGTTCAAGCACCCGCTGAGTTTTTCGGCTGAGTGGCTCCAATTACACAACCCCACATAAGACAACACAAAACCCAGAATGAAACAGTTTTTCCGGAGGACAAACGCAATGCTGCATCGAATCACCCGCTCGTGTTCGTTGACCATTTGGCTTTTGGCGCTTGGCGCCACCCTACTGATTCCCGCCCTTGCTTCCGCGCAGACCTTCCGTGGCAACATCACTGGAGCGGTGAATGACCCGTCGGGCGCCGCGGTGCCTGGCGCACAGGTGGCTGCGATTGAGACCGCAACCGGGTCGTCGTACAAGGCTGTGTCTTCCAGCGCCGGCGAGTTTGCCTTCTCGAATCTGCCGGTCGGGGACTATACCGTGACCGTCTCGGCAAGCGGATTCGCCTCGGTCAAGATCAACAAGGTCTCCGTCCTGGCGGGTGAAACCTACACCTTGCCCGTCAAGTTATCGATGGCCAGCGCCCAGCAAACCATCGAGGTAACGGCCAACCAGTTGACATTGGACACGGTGACTGACGTGCAGTCTTCAGACATTCCGGAACAGGCGGTGCAAACGCTGCCAAACAGCGGACGCGACTTTACACAGATGCTTTCGCTCAACGCCGGTTTTGCCGGTTACTCCACCGGCGGTGGCGCCTTGGTATCCAGCGTGGATGGCTTGCGTAGCAACTCGGTGAATTGGCAGATCGAGGGAACCGACAACAACGACTTGTGGTGGAACATTCCCGCCGTCAATCAGAGCGGAGTGAACAGCATTGCGGCTGTCATCATGCCCATTGACGCGATCGAGAACTTCTCGTTCACGACTTCGGGCACCACCGAGATTGGCCGCAACTCTGGCGGCACGGCCAACGTCACCATCAAGTCGGGAACCAACTCGCTGCACGGCTCAGCCTATTACTACAATCACAACGAAGCCTTCCAGGCCAACAATCCCTTCGAATCAAGCAAGCAGGAGGCGCGCAACCAGCACTATGGCTTGTCGGTAGGCGGGCCGATCTGGAAGAACAAGACCTTCTTCTTCCTCTCCGGAGAACATCAATGGTTTGATCTCGGGGCCGGAACTCATGCGACCGAGCCATCAGCGGATTACCAGACCGCGGCGCTGGCCATCCTAACGGAGTATGGCGTGCCCGAAAACCCGGTGGCGCATAACCTGCTTTATGGGAATGGAACTCTCAAGGGTCTCTGGCCGGCTTCTTCCCTCACCGGTCCGGCGAGCCCGCTCAACTATGCTGCCACCGGCCTTACTACCGGGTACAGTTACAACGGTGTCGGCAAGATCGACGAGAAGCTCTCTGAAAAAGACCACATCGCGTTGACCTACTTCATCGGCCAGGGCATCCAGACCGCTCCCTCCAATTCTGAACTCGCGCCCTATTTCCAGAATGCTGGAACCCACATTCAGAATTACTCGCTGGTGTATAACCGCGCCTTCTCGCCCACGGTAGCCAACCAACTGGGCGCCGGCGTGAGTTATTTCCAGCAGGTATTCAGCGATGCCGACACGGCCTTCGACCCCATTGGCCTCGGTCTCGATACCGCAGCCTCTATTGGCGGCGCGCCTCACCTGGTGATCGGCCCCTCTGCGAACAGTGGCGGGCTTGTATCCAGTGGTACCGGATTCGATCCGCTCGGAGTCACTCCGCCCCTGGGCCGCACTGACATAACCGGCCACCTCGACGAGGACCTTACCTGGACCAAGGGGGCCCATCAGTTCCATTTCGGCGGCGAGTTCCGCAAGGCTCAGGTACACGAGTTCTATCTGTTCGGCGAGCGCGGAAACCTCTTCTTCGATGGCACCCAGGGACCCTGGGTCACCAGCGGCAGCCCCTGCGCGACGCTGGGTAATGGCACCGCTCCCTTCACAACGGAAAATGCTCCTTCCGACCCGAACCTTCTTTTCCTGGCCGACTTTCTGGCCGGTTGCTTTGACCCCACCAATTCGGGGATCACACAGGGCGACCCCAAACGCTGGGTCTATGTGAATTCTTTCGCTTACTATGCTCAGGACGCATGGCAGGCCGCCAGGAAGCTCAGCTTGAACTTCGGCCTGCGCTTTGACTACGAGGGCCCCGTTCACTCCGGCCTGCCCAACCTTTCCGTCTTCGATCCTTCAGAGGCCAGCGGCCTGGCCGTTGTCCCAACGGATGCGCCCAACCTCTACTCCAAGTTCTGGGGCGGATACAGCCCGCGCGTAGGCTTCTCGTACCAGCTTGGGAGTTCCAACCAGACCGTGCTGCGGGGAGGCTATGGCCTCTACTACGACTCCATCTACATGAAGTCGATTCTGGAGGGGTCCGAACTCCAGACCGGCGCGATCTTTGGTCCTCAATTAAATCCGGCGGGGTCTTCTGAGGTAGTGCAGGCCTCGGCATTGAACACTGTGATCGAGAGTGGCGCGCCTATCTATGAGACCTACCAGGATGCGCTCGGGGGCCAGGGCATCACCAGCATCTCAACCTTCGACAGGAATTTTCGGCCCGCTTATACTCAAACGTTCGACCTGAATCTGCAGCAGGGCTTTGGCTCGGCGGTGGTGTGGCAACTGGGCTACGTGGGAACCAAGGGAACGCACCTGCAAGGCGTCTTCGACATCAATCAAGGAGCGCTCGGCAGCGCGAACGTCTCCACCGACGCTCTACAGGCTTCGCGCCCCTATTTCAGCCAGTTTCCAACCTTCGGCTCGATCTACGAGGAGAAGAGCAACCTGGGCTCCATCTACAGCTCCCTGCAAACCTCGCTGCGTTTGCAAAGCTGGCACAGCCTGGCAGGACAGGTGAGCTATACGTGGGGCCACGCGCTGGACTATGAAACCGGACAGCTACCGTATCTGCCGCAAAACTCTCTCGACGAAGCTCCAGAGCGCGGCAACTCAGACTATGACGTCCGCAACACGGTCAGCGGCTATCTCGAGTACATGGTTCCAACCTTCGGCAGATCCAACCGGTTCACCAAGGGATGGGACCTGACTTCCGGTTTCTCGTTCCACGGTGGAACCCCGTACACCGTAACCTCGGCCACCAACCCCAGCGGCACCGGTGACCTGGCGGATCGCGCGGTGCAGGTGTTGCCGGACCCCAACGGCGTGCCGCACGGCATTGGCGCGGTGGTCCCCGGCGTCGTCCAGTGGTTCAGCTCGGCAGCCGCGGGTGAGAACCCTGCCTTTGTCGATGCAGCGGCGGGTACTTTTTCGCCGACCCGTCGCGGCCAGAACTACAATCCCGGCTATCAGGCGGTTGACCTCGCGGTGCTGAAGAACACCCAGATCCACGAATCGATCAACATACAACTCCGCGCCGACATGATTAACATCTTCGATCACACCAACCTGGCGCCCGTGGGCTTCCCGACCACCGGCGAAGCCGGCGAAATCGGCTCGACGATCGGGCCATTCCTCGGCAATCCGGCAATCGGCCCCGGAGAGCCCTTCAACGTCCAGTTCGCGGCGAAGATACTTTTCTAGCGGCGCGGTTTGGGGTCTCATAATTCGGTGCCGGGGCTTCTGCCCGGGATCTGCGACGGCAGGTTCTGGCCGTTGGGGTGGTGAATGGTAGTTGTGAGGGCCGGGTGGCCCGCACATTTCTTCTGCGCCATAGGGTTGCCGGCGCCGCCTTTTGCACCCCATGACCAGTTTGAAAGGAACATCCCTCAGGGGCTAAACAGCCCCTGAGGGACGCCCTTTTCAAACTAACGCGCCGTCGGTTGTTTCCAACCCCAGCGAATTTCGGTCTATACTAGGTCATCCCCCCGGATCATCCCCAAGCTTCTATACAAGAGATTGTTTCGATGTTGCCGCAGCGCGCCTGTTGCAAAGCAGACCGTCTCTGAAAGCTCCCGGGATGGCGGGAGGTCAATGTGCACCAGCCTGGTCCGGCTATGTCAGCGCATCGCTTTCTAGCGATGAAGATCGGTACAACCCTTTTCACGCTTTGCCTCTTGTTGGCTTGCTCCTCGCGGTGCGCCCGTGCCGCGTCCGACTTGCCATCGGAGCGCACGTCGGCAAAGCAGATCGTGGCTGCCTTGCTGGCAAATGAAGATTCAGCATCGCGCCATCGAGACCACTACATGTATCTGTCGCAGGAGCGCTCCGATCGCACTGGCGGACACCTGTGGACAGAGAAAGTGGTCGAGACCAGCGCAGGCATCGTTCGCAGGCTGGTTGCCGAAGATGGCAAGCCGCTGAGCCCGGATCGGGTCGAACGGGAGCGCACCCGGCTTGCCGCTATCGCTAACGATCCCGAGACATTTGCCAGGAGATCGCAGTCCCGCAAAGATGACGAGGACCACGCCAGACAGATGGAATTCCTGGTGGGCAGGGCGTTCAACTTTAGCGATACGCGCCAGGAAGACGGCTACCTGCGCATCGATTTCGCGCCGAATCCCGACTTCAAGACGTGGTCTTTTGAAGAGCGCGTCATGCATGGCATCGCCGGCACCTTGCTGATTGACCCGCGCACCATGCGCTTGCACCACATGGAGGGCCGCCTCACTCAGGACATCAGCATCGGATTCGGCATACTGGCGAAATTCAGGGCCGGAAGCAATTTTGAGGCCACGCGCGATCAACCCGGAATTGCGGAATGGAAGACCACTGAGTACGACACGAACTTCAGCGGCCGAATCCTGTTTTTCAAGTCGCTCATGTGGAACGCGCATGCCGTCCACAGCGGCTTCGTTCGCGTTCCCAACGATATTTCGGTTGCGCAGGCCGTTGCCATGATGGAGAGATAGCCCGCTGCCTCAGCACAGCCCAGGCATTCACCCGCTCCATTTACACTGGTAATTGGAGTAGCCAGTGTTTCTCGATCCGATTCTCACGAAAATCTTCGGCACCGCCAACGAGCGCCTGATCAAGCGCCTGATGCCCATCGTGAATCAAATCAACGCGATGGAGCCGGAGACGCAGAAGCTCTCAGATGAAGAGCTAAGAGCCAGGACAGCCGAGTTCAAGTCCAGGATTGCCGCGCGCCTTGAAGGCATCGAAGACCCCGAAGCAAAAAAGGAAGCCGAAAAGGCTGCTCTGGACGAGATTCTGCCGGAGGCCTTCGCGGTGGTGCGCGAGGCCGGCTGGCGGTCCGTGAAGATGCGCCACTTCGACGTGCAGTTGATTGGTGGCATGGTGCTGCACCAGGGAAAGATCGCCGAAATGAAGACCGGCGAAGGCAAGACGCTGGTGGCGACGCTTGCGTGTTATTTGAACGCGCTGGCCGGCCACGGTGCGCACGTCGTCACAGTGAACGATTATCTGGCCAAACGCGACGCCGAATGGATGGGCAAGATCTACGAGTTCCTTGGGCTCACCGTGGGCGTGATCGTTCACGACCTGAGCGACGATGAGCGGCGCGCGGCCTATGGCGCCGACATCACCTACGGCACCAACAACGAGTTTGGCTTCGATTACCTGCGCGACAACATGAAGTTCGAGATCAAGGATTGCGTGCAGCGCGGGCATTATTATGCCATCGTCGACGAAGTCGACTCGATCCTCATCGACGAGGCGCGTACTCCGCTCATCATTTCCGGTCCTACAGACCAGACCACCGACAAATATCAGCGCGTGCGCCAGTTCATTCCCCGGCTTGAAAAGGGCGAAGAAGTGGAGTGGATGGACACCAGGCGCCAACAGGAATTGGGAATCCGCCTCGCCGAGGGCGAAAAGTACCTGAGCGGCGACTACATCGTCGACGAGAAGCAGCGGACCATCGGCGTGACCGATCAGGGCTGGGAGACGATTGAGAAGATGCTGGGCATCGGCAACATCGCCGACGCTGAAAACTGGGATCTCAAGCACTACGTCGAAACCGCCATCAAGGCGCATGCGCTCTACAAGCGCGATGTGGATTACGTGGTCAAAGACGGCGAGGTCATCATCGTCGACACCTTTACCGGGCGCCTGATGCCAGGCCGCCGGTGGTCCGATGGCCTGCACCAATCCATCGAGGCAAAAGAGAACGTCAGCATCCGCAAAGAAGACCAGACGCTGGCTACGATCACGTTTCAGAATTACTTTCGCCTCTATCGAAAGTTGAGCGGCATGACGGGCACCGCTGAAACCGAAGCCGCCGAGTTCGAGAAGATCTACAAGCTCGAAATCGTCGTCATCCCGACCAACAAGCTGATGCGGCGGTTGGAGAATGCAGACGTTGTCTTCCGCACCGAGAAGGAAAAATACAAAGCCGTCGCAGACAACATCGGCGAGCTGCACGAGAAAGGCCAGCCGGTGTTGGTCGGCACCACGTCGATTGAGAAGTCGGAGCGGCTATCGGGCATTCTGCAGCGCAAAGGCATCAAGCATGTGGTCCTCAACGCAAAGTTCCATGAGAAGGAAGCCGAAATAGTAGCCCAGGCGGGCCGGCTGGGCATGGTCACCATTGCCACCAACATGGCGGGCCGCGGCACCGACATTTTGCTCGGCGGCAACCCCGAATTCATGGCGCGTCAGGAGCTAGTGAAGACAAAGGACGCGAATGGCAACTCCAAGGCCCGCGCCATTAGCGTCGCCGAGGGCGCAATCAATCCCATGGCGCCGCCCGGATTCCTGCGCTTCTATTACCAGGGGCAGGAGTACGAAGTCGCGGAGCCACACTGGCTTGAGACGTACAAAGGCCACGCCGAAGCGGCGCAGCGGGACCACGTAGACGTAATCGGCGCCGGCGGGCTGTTCATCCTCGGCACAGAGCGCCACGAGTCGCGGCGCATCGATAACCAGCTTCGTGGCCGCGCCGGCCGCCAGGGCGATCCCGGCGAGTCGCGCTTCTACTTGTCGCTCGAAGACGACCTGATGCGCATCTTCGCCAAGCAATGGGTCAGCACGCTGCTCGAGCGGCTGGGCATGGAAGAGGGCGTCCCCATCGAGTCGCGCATGATCTCCAAACGCATCGAGGGTGCGCAGAAAGCAGTCGAGTCGCAGAACTTCGAGGCGCGCAAACACCTGCTCGAATACGACGACGTGATGAACAAGCAGCGCGAGGCGGTTTATGGTCTGCGCCGGCAGCTGCTCGAGGGTGTCGAACAGCGCGAGCTGATTCTCGAAGAGTATGTCGGCGGCATCCTGTCGAGTCTTCTGGACGAACATTGCAACGAGCGCACCCGGCCCGATCAGTGGGACTTCAAAGGGCTCTCGGCGAAACTCATCGACCATTTCGGCTTCAAGCTCGAAGAATCTCCCGTCAATCCACTGGAGATGAGCCGCCACGAATTGGGCGATGAGTTGTTTGCCAAGCTGACCAAAGCCTACGAGGCGAAGGAGAACATTCTCGGCGCGGGCACCATGCGCTATCACGAGCGCGTAGTGATGCTCAGCGTGATCGATGGCCTGTGGAAGGATCACCTGCTCAACATGGACCACCTGAAAGAGGGCATTGGCCTGCGCGGCTATGCGCAGCGCGATCCGCTGGTGGAATACAAGCGCGAGTCCTTCGACATGTTCGAAGCCATGATGCTCAAGTTCCAGGAAGACACGGTGCGGTTCCTTTTCCGCATGCAGATTCTCGGCCCCGACGGCCAGCCCGTTAGCGGGCAAGGTCAGGACGGTGCTCCTCCAACGGAGTTCACTCCGCGGCCACGCGGCCCCGTACCGTCAGCTCCGCCCGTTGCCAGCGCCGCGCAGCCAATGATGGGCAATGGAGCGCCGCGTGAGGTCACAATTCCCACCCGGCAACCTTCGACGACCATCGACCAGCTTGAGAAAGAATTTCACCGCAAGAAGGAGCGCGAGCTTGCCGTGGCCAGCCGCTCTGGCGGCGACTCAAGCGAACCCGCGCAGCGGCGCACCGGCGACAAGGTGGGGCGAAACGATCCCTGCCCCTGCGGCAGCGGTAAGAAATATAAGAAGTGCCATGGGGCGAATCAGTAAGGACGAGTGAAGAAGTGAAAGAGTGAAAGAGTGAATAAGTGAAAGAGTGAATGAGTGAAAAAGGATGCCGGCGAGGCGTTACTTCACTCGATTCACTTCATCACTCATTCACTTCTTCAGTGGCTTCTTACCCAAAAATGCGGAAAATACTCTTCTTTTCCTTCTCGACAACAATGCCCGCGGCCATCCTGGCCATTTCGCGCAGAGCCTCCGCGACCGACGAGTCGGCCAGAGCCAGCGGGGTGGGTGTGTTCCTGGTTCTGCGTGCCGCCGCGTAGTCATCGGGAATCTTCCAGTCGGCGGGCCGCGTCAGGGCTTTCGTAATCTGTGCCTCGTCAAACACCAGATCGTTCTGCTTATAGCGGTTGATAATCAGTTGCAGATTCTCTTCGCGCCTCTGAAAATGCTTCAGCATCAGCCGATTCGTATTGCGCATCTCCGAAATGCCCACTTGCGTCACCAGGTACACAATCGCCGATGGCTGAAACAGGCCCGACTCCATCAGGTCCACCCTCGATCCGGCATCCACGACCACATAGTCATACTTTTCGCGGGCCACAATCAGAAGCTTGTCAACGGCTTCCGGCGCGGCGGCTTTGTCGGGCAAATCGGTCGGAGCCGCCAGGACCCATAAGCCCGAGTCATGCTTCGTCACCAGCGTATCCAGCATAGTTACATCGAGCCGCTCGGGATTCTGCAGCGCAGGCGCAAGAGAAGTCTCAGTCGCCAGCCCCAGGTTGATCGCTACGTCGCCCAGGGGAAGGCCGAGATCGATCAGTAGTGTTTCGCCTCCGGTTTCCTGGGCCAGCGCCAGCGCAAAGTTCGCTCCCAGTGTGGTCACGCCGCAGCCGCCCTTGGCGCCCAGAAATACCATCAGCTTGCCGGGCAGCTTCGACATATCCTCGGCCCGGGGCCGATGAGTTGCCGCCCGCTCCAGCGCACCTGTAATTTCCACCGGATCCAGAGGAAACGTAAAAAACTCACGCACGCCGATGCGCATGAAGCGCACCGCGGTTTTGGTGTCGGCCTGGGCCGAGTAGGCCATCACATAGGTACGGCCGCTGGCACATAGGCTGACGATCAGTTTGAAGGCGTAATCGGGGTCGCTGTCGATGTCGACGATGACAGCCTGATACTGCTGCGCCAGCGCCTGAGGCAGATCCCCGAGCCTCGGCGGGTACGAGGCGAACTCTTTGAACTGGATTCCCTGGATTCCCTTCAAAGCACCGGCAATGACTCCGCGGCGGTGTTCATCGGGGCCCAGGAGTGCGACGTTCAGCGCGGTTCCATCGGGCCCCAATGAAACCTTTGAAACTTCCGGCATAGCGAGCAGAGTTCTCCCAAATGCTTATCATAGTTCAAACGATTCCTGCGATGGGACTTGCGGCGGGATTTTCAGAACCTTGGTACCGAACGTTGCAAGAGATAAGCCCCTGAATCGGCGGCATTAACCGTTGCCCCGTCGCCCCGCGCATTCGTCTCCGGCGGTGGCCAGAGCCTGCCTGGCAGAGCACGGCTGGCCGGCGATTCAGCGTCGAAATTGCTGCTCGATGCGATTCGCCCAGATTGTTGAAAGACACGCATCGAGGGGCTTCGCAACAAGGGCACGACCTGCCGGGGTCCCCAGCGATAGGTCTTCTTTGCTGGGGTGGCTTCAGTCGCGCCGATAGCGAAAAAACTTTCTGAGGGCGCACGAAGTGTCAAGGCACGAGTCAAGACGCAGCTGAAAACAAATAGGTTATTTATTTTTCAATATCCTAGATGTCCAAGAAGTCCGCAAAGTCCAGGTCGTTAGCACAAATTAGCACAGATTTCGAGAGCACGGAATAACACTAGACATGCTTGCGGGGAGGCACGAGAATTGCCACGGTGATACCGAACAACGTTCTAGTTTTCGTTGCGATAGTCGCGCTTGCGTTGGGTTCAGTTCGAACCTTTCACTTTTTCAGGGCTCGGTCATGCGTGCATTCGCCGCCAGATGGGGCTTCCGCTACATCGGGCCCTCCGCTCCTCCTCAATGGTGGTGGAATCCAGCTCACTTCGAAATTCGGCCACCTCTTCCAGCCTGGATTTCGCATTTCCATCCGTGTGGACAACGTATCAGACAGGCTTGGAACGTAATTGAGGGGCAGCAAAACGGGATTACTATATTTGTCCTCGACACTGTTATTGGCGAATACAGAGGTGGCCACCCTTGCACCCTAGTCGTTTGCCATGTTGAAACGAATCCTTTCGGAGCGGTTACCCCAGCGGACCGAGTTGCAGAGTCACATGGATGGACAATCCTTCATGGAACTTGGTTGTTTTGGTTTTGTTGGACAATGGGTATAAAGCGGATCGAAGGTCACATGAATGCATTGCGAGCCTCGCAGCAAGAGTAAACCGAACAGGCTGTTTTCAAGGTCAGACCAACCATTGGGAAGTAAGTCCCCAAAGCGTAACTGCGGGCGCGAATGTCGCGGCAACTTGTAGCACAAAACTAGCACAAGAATTTCTCGGCGTTCCTAATGTCGCTGAATCTGAGGCGGTTCTTGGCTGTCCTTTGTGTCAGGGCACGACTTTGAAGTCGTGGCCTTCCAAAGCCGATTCATGCCGACACCATCCATGACCATGGTTCGTTGACAAGCATTGGGGCGCGGTGTACCTTGCCTTTGGCCCTCGGTACATCTTCCAATTCTCCCTTGGGAACGTAATGGAGGCTGTCAATGAACTCCCCCCTTCCAGGAAAATCTTGGATACTCATGCCCGCGCTGTTGATTGCGGCGCCGGCGATTTCCGTTCAAGTTGAGGCGCAGGGCGTTCCGATGCTGTCGCGCGGAACCGGCGAGCGCACGCTGCCCAACTCTGTCGTTCTGCAGGGCGGCACGCACGCGCAGACCATGCAGAGGCTGCACGTGGTGCGGCAGTACGCGATGCAGGACCTGCGCTCGAACCCTCGCGTCACGCTGGGTGAGTCGCATCTGGACTTTACGCCGATTCTGTCGAACCCGCGCGCGCTGCCCAACATCGCGACGAGACTGCAGTCGCTCGGCCAGCACGTGCAGGTAGAGCAGAGCAGCTCCGACGTGACTGAAGTCGACCAGGGCCTGGTGATTCACCACGTGCTCACCTATCAGATTCTTCCCGGCCATTGCGCGGACGCGTCGACCAAGGCGCAGCTTACGCAGGCCGGAGCGTCCTGCTTTACGCGCGGCACCACAGCGCAGCGCATCGCCGAGTTCGGCACACCCGGCAGCCAGCGCTATATTGCCGACGCCGGCAAGCGCCAGCAGGCTATCGCTGCGTATCAGCGCAACAGCGCCGCCGAGGACGCGGATGCCACTCAACACATCGCCACGTTGCGCAAAGCTCTTGCCGATCCTAGCCAGCGCGCGCAGATTGCAGCCAAAGTGGGCCAGGCGGAGACCGCGCGGCTCAGCACTCTCAGCGATGACGATCTGAAAGATGAGCTCATCAACATGGGCATGCAGACCGTTGAAGAAACCATGTTCGTGCCCAAGACGCAGTCGTCGAATTACGCGCATCCGCAAACCAAGTTGGCCGCTAACGCCAGCCCCGCCGAGATCGAAGCCACCCAGAACCTGATGCGCAATGGGGTCTCCGGCGGCAGCCCCGCGGTCTTCCCTCACCTGCTGAAGATTGTTCCCTCCTCCTCGTTGCATGTCTCCGGTTCCGGTCCGCCGCAAGGCGATCGAACCGGCGATCTGAACATTGGACCTTATATTTTTCTCACCGGGTTTACGATCGGCAACGATTACGAGTGGAATTGGGGGCAGTCGATCACCATCAACTGGTGCATCGTAGGTTGCTCGTCGACTTACGGCTTCAATCTCTACGCCGGCTTCAATTACGCGTTCGGCCTGCGCTTTCCCATCCAGACGCAGTTCAAATATCAGACTGTCGTTCACCCCAACAACTCCGCCGAAGCGAAACTGACGCCACAAATCACGCCTATCGAGGGCACGGTCGACGACTTCCTCTCGACCGGTATTGATCCCAATGAGGTGTATGACGCAAAGGAAATCGTGGCGCAGGTGGGCGCCGATGCGGGCTTCAGCATCAACCTGCCGGTGCTGAGCACCAGCCAGGGCCTTTCGGTCGGCGTCGACTTCACCAATCTGCTACCGGCCCCGTACACTGGTGGACGCTTTCTGCCGCCAGCCCCGGGATCGGGCGGCATCAATTCGCCTTTTGTGTTCAACTCCATCGATTTGCTGGGTGGATTGCTGGACTTTGGCGTATTGGGCGGCGCGGTTTATCCCGCTGTGAATGTCAATCTGCACTCGAACGAGCTCCAGTTCACGCTCCACGACGAACTGCAGAACCGATCGACGCAGATCAATTCCGGACAGAGCGTGTCGCTCGGCGATGCCAGTGCCCAGAATGGCGATTACAGCCATTTCAGCGTCGGCAATCCCGTGTACAACCTGGGCTTCACGCTGACGCCGGGTCTGGCTCCCACGGTGTGGGTCGATGTCGCCGTCTGGTCCGATTCGTGGACATTCGATGTGTGGTTCCCGCAGATGGCTATCGATCTTCCGCCCGGCGGCATGAACTTCAGTTGCCACGCTGGCACGACCTGCGTGATGGACTTCCAGCCTGTGTATAACGCGGCGACCGGGCAGGTGGTGGACATGAGCAAGGAACGCGATGTAGCCGACCGTACGCTGGTTGGAGGCGGCTGCCGGCGCAACGGGGCGGAAGGAAATTATCTGTGCCCCGTGAACGGCATGCTCGGCCTGTGCCAGACCATGGAGAAGAACAGCGCGGTGCTGAGCTGCGGGGCGCTCATCCCCACCGAAGTCGATCAGATTCTCCGCCGCGGCGGGTGCTCGCAAGATGGCGACAGCGGAACCTATGCTTGCCCATCGGGCATGGTGGGCCTCTGCCAACTCTATGTGAAGAACAAGGTCGTTCTTTCGTGCCGGCAGAAATAATGGCGGGACGGGGGACTGGGGGTAGTGGGTCAGTTTGAAGAGAACGCCCCTCGGGGGCTAAAGCCGTCGCTCCCGCTGAGCGTCGTACGGCACGACTTCAGGTCGTGCCCTGACACTTCGTGCGCCTGCACCGTCGGCAGGAGTTAAAACTCGTGCCCTGATGATCCGTGTGCCTCCAGAGAGTTTTTCCGCAAGCTGTAAGGATGGGATGCCACGGACTCCCCGGCGCTCTCACTCCAGCAACACCTCCGGCTCGGCTTCATGGCTTCTCGTGGTCAGGACGATTGCCGCCGCGAGGATGAGCACTCCACCCAGCCATGCATATGGGCCCAGCTTTTCGCCAAGCAACTCCACGCCAAGGACCGAGCCCAATACCGGCTCGATATTGAGGAAGACTCCCGCGCGCGAAGCCGGCACGTGATGAATGCCCCAGTTCCAAAGCAGCGTGGTGGTCGCGGTGCAGAGCAGGCCGCTGATGGCCAGCGCAACCCAGGCCCTTACGCTCACGTGCGCAAACGGAATGGGCTGCACGCTCACATGCAGCAGGCTGGCCAGGCCCTGCACGCCGAAGATGGGCACGGCCAGCATCGCTGTCCCCCAATAGATCGTATAGGCCGTCACAACAGGCGGGCTATGCGTCTGCATGAGCTTTTTGCTCAGCAGAATCCATGCCAAAGCTGTGATCAGCGAGGCGATCACCAGCAGATCGCCGGCCAGCGATGGCGTTTCGCGCCCGGTGGCGACGCGGCTGCCGCCCAGCACGACCATGGCTGCCCCGGCGGTGGAAGCGAATAGCGCCAGCCAGCCAATCGCATCGAGCCGCTCGCCTGCAAACATCGCGGCCGCGGCCGCCAGCAGCACCGGCATGGCTCCCACCATCAGCGAAGCGTGGCTCACCGTCGTCAGGGTGAGACCGTGAAACTGCAATTCAAATTGGATGGGAACGCCAAATCCGGCGGCCAGCAGCAGGGTGCGCGTTTCACTGCGCGTGAGACGCACGCGATGCGTCAGTATCACCGGCAGCATGCCCAGGCAGGCAAACAGGAACCGGTAGAGCACCATCGACTCGACGCTCATCTCGTCGAGCGCTAGCCGCCCCCAGTAAAATCCCGTGCCCCACAACGATGCGGCGAATGCGCACGCGCCGTAGCCCAAGAACCTGAATTTTCCGCTGTTCTTTGCCCCTGGGCTCTCCCTGCTCGTCGCGCTCTGTGCCATCCTGCTTTTACTTTCGCACAATGAGCCTTTGGCGCATCCCGACGAGAATTTCGACGTGCGCACCCGGCATCGGCGAGAATACTCTTCGATGAAGAAGGTGCGCGCACGATCGGCAGCATTTCCTCGGCGGGGAGTTCTTGCGGCTCACAGGGCGATTCGAATGGCCGTGGCTACACTGACCCTCAGCCTGCCGACCGCGAACGCACAGAGCGTCGACGCGCCCGCGCCGACACAGCCGCCGCCGGTCAAGGAGCGTTATCTCGTCTCCAAATTCCCTGACAAACCGTCTCTTCCGGCTTCCTGGACCATTCCCCTCGATCCGCTGGGATACACCGCGCCTGGCTCGATCTATCTGGGCGCGCGCAACGCTCTTGCGTCGCTGGATTTTCTCGACGAAAACCATCTTCTGTTCACCTTCCGCGTCCCCGGGCTTCTCCATCGCGAATCGGAAAAGGGCGATGAGAGCACCGAGCGGGAGATTCGCGCCGTCGTTCTCACTCTCCCGCAGGGTGCGGTCGCCGCCGAGGCGCAGTGGACCCTGCACGATCGCGCGCGGTATGTATGGGCGCTGAAAGACGGGCACTTTCTTTTGCGCGACCGCAACAGTCTGCTTGAGAGCGACGCGACGCTCGCCTTGAAACCGGTGCTCGATTTTCCCGGAAACCTGATTTGGCTCGATCTGGACCCCGGGCAAAGATTCCTGGTGACGAACTCACGCGAACCAGTAGCAAAGCCTGCCAAGTCTCCCACGGATGGGTCTTCCTCAGCGGAGTCAAATTCCAACCAGGCCGGGGCCCCCGCGGTCGGGTCTTCGTCAGCAGGGTCTGGGGTTGCCAGCCCTGCAACCGCCTCGGCCGATGTGAGCATGGATGACGATTCCGATCAGAACAGTGCTGAACCCGATATGGTCGTCCGCATCTTGCGGCGTGAATCCGGCGACGTGCTGCTGGTAAGCCGCGTCCGATCCGCCGTTCATTTGCCCATTAATTCCGAGGGCTACCTGGAAAACCTGCGGGGCGGGCGGGCGGCCGAGTGGGTTCTGAATCTGAGCTTTTTCACAGGCGGGTCCCGGATGCTGGGCAGCGTCCAATCCACTTGCTCGCCCAACGACGATTTTCTTTCGGAAGATGAGATTCTGGTGACCGGATGCGGCTCTCAAGGGGAAACCAAGCTGGTGGCCATGACCACGGCGGGCCGAACTCTATGGGCCACTCAGGCCCCGCCCACGGAGATTTGGCCGAAACTCATCACGGCATCGAACGGCCTGCGCTTTGCGTGGGAGACCCTGGATACCGATCACTCGGTGAATTCCTATGCGCCCATGGCGGCTGAAGACATTAAGGAGCAATCGGTTACGGTGTTCGACGCCGCCAACGGCGATATCGCTTTGGTCTCGCCGGTGAGCCCCATTCTGGACGCCGGCGGCAATGTCGCCATTTCTCCGTCGGGACGCCGCGTGGCCCTGCTCCACGGGGGAGCAATTCAGGTTTTCGAGCTGCCCGCACCGCCTGCTCTGCCCACCACGCCGGCCAAACATTCCGGGCATTAAGCGCCGCACCGCCTCGTTCCCGGATCCTGGCTAGCAGCCGGAAGCTGCCTTTCGTTCCCGGGCCTCTTATTCCCCTGGTCCCTCGGCCCCTGCCTTTGTGTAAACTGGCGAACGGGAGACTTTTCTTGGGCACGGCAGTTATCCACTTCACGGCCGCGGCGATCTCCGATCGTGGCCGCAAACGCCCCTCGAACGAAGACGCATTCGGGTACTCCGTCGAGAACGGCGTGTACGTGGTTTGCGACGGGATGGGCGGCGCCGCTGCCGGCGAAATCGCCAGCTCGCTGGCCGTTGACGAGGTGATGAAGCTGCTGACCAACCGCGACGGCGCCATTTCGTTGCCCAACGATGCAGAACAGGCCGTAGCCGCGGCCAATCAGGCCATCTTCGCTCGCGCCGAGCGCAGCAACAAGCTGAGCGGCATGGGCACGACGATGGTTGCGCTCCTCGCCCAGGACCGACGCGTATGGATGGTGAATGTCGGCGACAGCCGGGGCTATCAAATGCGCAATGGCCACCTGCAGCAGATCACTGTCGATCATTCCCTCGTCGAGGAACAGGTGCGCCTGGGCCGCCTGGACCCGGCGGAAGCTCTGCGTTCGCCGCTGCGCAACGTGATCACGCGCGCCCTGGGGACGCAAAGTTCCGTCACTCCCGACATCTTCGAGATCGAAATCGAGCCCGGCGATCTTTTTCTGCTCTGCTCAGACGGCCTTACCCGCGAGCTGTCTGATGCATCCATCGAATCGTTGCTGCGCGTTGGCGCTCCCCTCGAAGAACTCTGTAGCGGGTTGGTCTCAGCGGCGAACCAGGCCGGCGGCCACGACAACATCACCTGCCTCCTCGTCCGCGTAGACGCGTAGCGGTCAGCACCGCTATTCTGGTGCTAGTTTTCATTCTGAAAAGAGCATCGGATCTCTTCTACGGCAAATGTTCGAGATCCCTGCATTGAAATTCGGGAAAGAGAAGAATTGTTATGGCTGATGCGCCGCGACGTACCGAACCTGCCTGGGAACGTGAACTGGAAACCCTGCTTCCGCTTTTTGGGCATCGCAACTGGATTGTCGTAGCCGACTCCGCATATCCAGCGCAGTCCAAGCCGGGCATCGAGACTGTCGTCTCCGGCGCCGGCCAGCTTGAGATCGTCGAAAAGGTCCTCGTGGCTATCGGAGCGAGCCGTCACGTTCGCGCCAACATCTATCTGGACCAGGAACTCGACTTCGTTCCCGAATCGGACGCGCACGGCGTGACAAAATACCGGCAGCAGCTTGCCGGCCTTTTGTCGAATGCAAATAGCACCCGTCTGGCGCACGAGCAGATCATCGCCAAGCTCGACCAGGTCTCGCAGGTCTTCCGCGTTCTCATCATCAAAACCGATCTGACGATCCCTTATACGTCGGTCTTCTTCGAGCTTGACTGTGCCTATTGGTCGGCGAATGCGGAAGCAAAACTGCGCAAGGCCATAGCTGGCTGAGCGGGCAGCCAAGGTCCTCGGCCCAGGGCCCGGGCGTTGGCCTTTGGCCCTTCCGACTGGGAGCCGTCTGGGCGCGCGAGCATCTGGGCGGGAACTGGAGCCGCTCCGTCACTGTTAAGCAGGACCACGAGCTGATCACCAGCGGTCCCTATGCTCGAGTACGTGCGGTGGCCGAACCGCGAGGTTTCTCGGGGTTGCCCTCGGGGAATTGGTCCAGCAGGATTACATTCAGCAGTGACTTATGGACCCGGATGCGGCCGTTGTATTCGATAAAGCCGAGCCTTC
>Ga0187855_10001473_pt1 | contig 18651 bp, 19 predicted proteins | sample June2016WEW_8_10_2_FD_132969 | JGI IMG/M metagenome (GOLD analysis project Ga0187855, IMG submission 132969) | Peatland microbial communities from SPRUCE experiment site at the Marcell Experimental Forest, Minnesota, USA - June2016WEW_8_10 | ecosystem: Environmental > Terrestrial > Soil >...
CACCTTTAATGCCTTTTACACCCAGGCACTGGCAGCCACGAGCACGGCTCAAGTCCAGGCAGTTGTAACTGCCGCAAATCTTTATGTGGCCCAGCAACATTTCGTAATATCTTTGCTCCAGCCGTATCAATTCGCTCTGTATCAGCCATCGCTTGAAGGCTTCAATGACCAGTATAGTTCAATCTCCGGAGCCTCAGGGCCGTTATTGCTCTTCGAATATGGAGCGAGGTTCTGGCTGAATCCCAGTGGACAATAGGTGTCGGAGAAAAATGGCTTTTAAAATCCACTAAGTCGTAATTTGTAACAATGAAAAAGAAAGAGGCTGGGATTAACCAGCCTCTTTCTTTAAAAACCTTCGTGTATTTTAAACTCTTATGCACATGGACTACAAAGCAGATTACAATCTTGTTATCGTGTCTGTACGAATGGATCAATTGGAATCAAAAGCGGTAATATGCGGGAGGTAATCTCCGCCGTTCCCGCTGGCGGAAGAAGAAACCACCGATGAGTCCCACTAACAATCCCCCGAGGTGGGCCTGCCAAGCAACTCCTGGAATGAACACGGTAAGCAGAAAAGCAATGCCGATAGCTACCCAAAGCGGCATGGGTATTATGAAATAGAGTAAGACCTTTTGGGTAGGCCTCATCATTGCTATTATCCCGCCAATGGCAAATATCGCCCCTGATGCTCCCACAACTGCCGAGTTTGTGGGTCCTATGAAAAGATATAATACGTTTCCGAATATACCCCCAATAAAATAAACTAACCAGAACCACTTTTCATCAATAAGTTGCAGGCAGAATATGCCGAAGAAATAAAGAGTAACCATGTTACCGAAAATATGCAGATAGTTGGCATGCACAAACATGGCAGTCAAAATGGCCCAGTAATTCGAATTTAGAATTGGTTTGGTCACTGCTAGGTCATTGGCGATATCCGGCCTTATCGAAGTGATGATAAACATCAGTGTATTAATAGCGATTAAAGCCCAGATAGATCTATATTTGCGAAAATCGAAATGCATATTTTTTTAACTACCTTAACTATAACTAATGTTTGGAGTCAAAAGCCATTTATTTCATGGTTAACCCTGCCAATCAGTAACTACAGGGCAAAATTGGATTCAGATAAAGCTTTACTTTTCATTCCATTCTTTTCAAGAAAGATTTCCACCCGTGTGATTTTAATTCTCATTAAATAAATATAATTCGGGATCAATACGAAATGCCTATGTTTCAGGCTGATAATACGCTTCAGACATGTCGCCCACAAATTGAGGTAAATCCCGGTGTCCAAGCATATCACGAATGGCGTGAGCCTCACCGATATGATACCAATAATGGTAAATATTGCGAAGAAGCATGGTGCCAACACTCTCCGGACGCGGTTTCCCTTTGTAGATGAGATGTTTCTCTAGTACAGGCGTTGTCAGAGTACCCAGGTATTGATCAGCGGCTTGAGTAATACTGCGCCAGGCTGCCCACATTTCATCAAGTGGAGGCGTGCTTGCTGGTTTTCCAGACCCAACGAGATCGTTTAAGTCGGGCAATATGGTTCGTTCCTGAGCCAGCAATACCCAGTAGGCCTGCTCCTGGTTAGCAAGATGACCCAAGATCCAACTGATGGAATTCATTGGCATTACTCGACGGATACCATCTTCAGGGGAGACATCCTTCAGACATCTAACAAATTCACTACGTGTAAACTTCAATTGCATAACTAGAGGATGGATTGGCATCTTTCACCTCCTGACTATTCTCGAAGACGAAACTAATGCTTTGATGCTTTATTCTACTACCAATCTTCACAATTCTGTCATCGTGTTCTTCGAAGTCAAAAATATTACACGAAATCTAACATTATTTAATTAAACACGTTTCTCGATTGTATAATAAGCACAAGCGCTATTATCCCCAGCCCTAAAGGCACTGCACAGGTCGAACCTATTATTGCAAGCACCGAATTTGTTCGTTTTAGTGAATGCACGCCTCCCAAAATGGCCAAAATACCAGCAAGCGCAGGTATGGCAAGAATCAGCAATATATTGAAGATGTGTGGTGCCCCAAAACCAACGGATAATCCTATAATGATAAGAAAAAGAAACGCATCCCCCAAGAGCCAGATAATTCCGGCGCTTATGTCTAACCATCCCGCCCAAACTGATTTGCTTTTATTGACCATCAGTCAATTTTAACACAGCTCATTAAATTGAATTGAACTTTACAAATACATGCTGAGGGATTCATGAGCCTGAACGACCTTTCTATTGACATGAGTTTAAGCTGAAGTAGAATAAAGATGGGGACTCATTAGAGGTGAGTTGGCGTTATAGTACTCCTGTACTACTAGGGCCCATTACTATTAGGTCATTGTTATGTCAGGAGATGTTATTCAAAATTATAAATGGTGATTTTGATCTACTTTTAGATAGGAGTGCAATTCGATGAATGTAAATCTAGAGTACCACAAAGGTTCCCCCTGTGTTTATTCGTCTGCTTTTTGTCAGGAAGGATTCTGTTGCGCATGTCAAATTTATTTAAAAATACCGTTAACAACTAAGCAAGTGGCCAAAGGCGAAATTGTTAAATCCCAAAAAGAACCTGAAAGAGTGTTGGTACATTAGTCTGGTTTTATGATGCTGTTGCTCTGGTTGCGCAGAATCCGAACTGAGCAATCGGAAGATACGCATAGAAAGAAAAACTGGCTAACTTGAAAATGGCAACCAAATTATAACCTTGACTTAACCGTTTTGTTACTTTGTGCCTCCTGTTTTTATAATGTTGTTACCACATTAGGATATCGTTATAAATGAGGGCGCAAAGTTAGACAAAAGCTGAATTTAGCCACAAAAGTGGCAGGAGGTGGAAAATGAATAACCTGACAAAATCGGCGAAGACACTCAGCCAAATGATTAGTTTGCTTCTTGGTGAGGACTTTATCAGACCGATAGAAAAAGTCATGGTCGACTACCCGTTTGCCGCATACGTATATTGATCTTAAAACCAATTCCCCGGGGTATTGTCACCCCGAGGGAATGCCGGGGGAAACTGAACCTCTCATAAAACCAAAGACGACTTTACCTAAAACCTCCAACAATCTGCATTTTCTTGATTACTTGTCCATCCGTGTTTCTTTTCAATACTTTATACACTTACTGTTCGCATTGTTCTCTTTCCCCATTTATGATGTGCCTGCATAATATCGGTATCTCAGCATCTGCACAGAACATAAGATGAACCTTATGCTCAGAAGAAGACGAAGGACATGCCCCGCTAATCATGTGATTCGCGAACCCGTCTGGTGACCAGTCGATAGCGCAGGAGCCTTTGCAGCCCCGGCACTCCCCGCCATCTTTTAATTTCTTAAGAAATGCTTCTATTTCAACGCTAGCAGGCCTGTACGAATCGGAATCAAACACTTCGTTCTTGCGATCATCGGGAACCACGATAAACAACGTGACATTACACCCAGGCTTCTCCTTTACCCATTTCAGCTCAAGAGATTGTAACCGATGTTCCAATCTCATGGTCGCGCTCCAGTTATTACTTCTTCGAGACATTCTGTTGTTAGGTCGGAAGCCTTGGTTTTGTGATTGCCGGTGATAATCTGGGCCAATTCATCATCAGTCATATCACGTAATAGTGTATGTCCTTTTCTGAGGGTGTCGCCTATCTGCTGAAGACGTCTTTCCATATTCATGCCCTAATTCACCTCGCAAGGTTTATTTTCTCTCTTAATAGCCTTTGGAATTCCCTTGGTTCAATACCAATTTTTTCGCAGATTATTTCGACAATACTTCTACCAGTGGTTCGGGCGGACTCCCGGACAGCCACCGGATCCAAACCAAGATGTCTTATGCACTGGTCGGTATCCGGTAGCTTTTCAGCCATGGAGTTTGCGAGCCTTATTTTCAATTCAAGATGCTTTAACCTATTTTCCAAACTCATCTTACTTCTTAGCCTTGGCCAGTTCTTCGAGAGCCGCAACCCGCTCCTCGATTTCCCCAACTTCAAGCATGCGTAGTGCAACCTGAGCCAGATAGGCCAGTGTCCGAGCCCTGGACATGCTGTTCTCCAAAGAAAGGGCATCCAGAACTGCAATTAAAACAATACGGCGAATCTCATCCACCGAGTCCAAGGATTCAAACTGGTAGGCACTGGCGATGGTCGATTCACGCTTACGTCGGAGTCCTCCTAACCGTCGCGCCTCTTGAACTTCTTTCATATGTTCGGGAGAATGCATCCGGCAAAAATCACTGTCATTTAGCGGTGGGGATTTACACGATTCACCATTCAATTTAATAAAAGCACATAACCTTCGTGTCACCATATGTCACCTCTTGTTGCAGGCTTCAGCAAGCTATTGTTGTCACCATTAGTCACCTCTGCTGACAAGGGGGGCATGGTGACCTTTAGTAACGCGAAACAAGGCAAGCTCCCGATAAAGGAAGCCTGCTCAAATGTTATTCCTTTCTCAGCCAGTATTAACTCGCTTGATGGTTGGGGCATACCCCCGGCACTTCGACTGCTGAAGCGATGAAACTCTTGCCGCAGTCCCGGCAGAACCAGCGAATCCGACCTTCCGGCACGCCTTTCTGATTCGGTACCAGAAATACGCCCGTATTCTTGGAATCGGTCTTGGCGGTATTCTGCGCAGTTGCAGTCGGAGGTTCCTCTTTGTGTTCGGTTTCTGCCGCAGGAGGAGTTTCCTCTTTCTCCGCATCCGGTGCAGTTGCATTCTCCTCCGTTACCACACTCCAGAAGACCCAGCCGTCGCAAGCATGTCCGGTGATGGCCATTCCCGCAGCCGAGGGGCTCTTGAATTCCCGGCCATCCTCCAGTTTGTAGCGCAGTTTTCCTTCCGCATTTTCGACAACCTCGCAGGAGAAAGTCTGTTTGTGGTACCGGCCCGTGAGTTTGGTTCCCTTGGTTAGATTTCTGTTTTCGATTGGCATTATCAGCCTCCTTTAAATTTACTATCATATACATCACTCTGTGCACTCCTGAAGTCAAGCATGTATTATGGGTTTTTGCAGCTATTTCGAGATTTATTTCTGCCGGTAACTCACCATCTGGCAATAGTGTTTGTTCCATGATTACTTTGTCTCCTCGCTCCGTTTGGCTTTTTCTCCGGTGAAGGCCTCCCAACGCATCCGGGCGATATCCACATATAGTGGTTCGAGTTCCATGCCGTAGCAAATCCGGCCGGTTCTCTCGCAGGCAATCAGCGTGCTACCGGACCCAATGAAAGTATCCGGTACCTTATCCCCGGTTTGACTGCTGTTCTGAAGCGCTCTTTCAATCAGCGCCAGTGGCTTCATAGTCGGATGCAGCGGACTGGAAGATGGCTTATCCACTTGCCAGACGTCTCCCTGGTCGCGGTCCCGGCACCAGTAATGGCTGACTCCTTCTCTCCACCCATAGAGAATGGGCTCATACTGACGCTGGTAATCAGAGCGTCCGATGGTGAAAGTGTTCTTGGCCCAGATGATAAAGGTTGACCAGTGGCCACCGGCAGCGGCAAAGGCCTTCTGTAACGTATGGAGTTCAGATGAAGACATGCAGATGTAAACTGCGCCATCGGTAAAGTCCAGCATGTTCTTGCAGGCTTTCTCGAGGAAGGGCTCGAAGGCGTCACCCAGATTATCGTTTGCTATTTTATTGGAATTGTTCCGTAGTTTATCTTTCATCGTCTCCCCGTAGTTCACGTTGTATGGCGGGTCGGTGAATGTCATTGCGGCCTTGTACCCTGTCATCATGCGCTGTACGGCTTCCCGGTCGCTGGAATCACCGCAAACGAGCCGATGCTCACCCAACAACCAAATGTCGCCCAATTTTGCCACAGGCGAGTTCTGGGCGGCCTTGACCGCGGCATCCAGGTCAAAGTTTTCGGGACGCTCTTTCCTTTCGCGGGCATCTAAACTTTTTAACAGCTTCTTAAGCTCATCCTCCTCGAAACCGGAAAGGGAGAGATCAATGTTCGGGACTTCCTGCAGTTCCTTTAATAACCGGGCAAGCAGTTCCTGGTCAAAGGAACCGGATATTTTATTCAGGGCGATGTTCAAGAGGTGGGCCTGCTCGACCGTCAGATCGGTTAAAACCGTATCGCTGCTTCTTGATTGTCACTGAGTCGGTAATGGTAACGACAATTCTTTTTGCAGGGTCTTTTGTGGGGCTGGAAAAGATAGCGTTTAGTTCTCGAAGATGAAGCGGGTCCTTCGACTCTTTAAAAGGACGTATCTAGGTAGATTATTCTCTGTTCGCTATTGTAGTGATCACTTTGACAAACAAAAATTGCAATGCTAACATTGGGCTAAATTTCCATATTTTTTCAGTTATTGAAAAGTAATAATACTAATAACCAACGGGAGGTTAATCATGAAAACAGATGAATTGGAAATAGAAGTAAGGAAACTTACAGAAACTGTTGGACAATTAAAAGAAATGACCATATCACAAAAGAAGATGGTTGAAAAACTGGAAGCGGAAATCCAAGCCACAAAGGACATTGAGGCGATAAAAAAATTACAAAAAGCATATTGTTATTACCTCGAACATTGGGAAGAAGAACAAATATTGAGTCTATGGTCCCACAACCCTGAAATCACTGCAGAAATAAATGACTCTGGTCAGTATAAAGGGTGGGAAAAGGTCAAAAAGTATTATCACTTCCCGTACCACTATTCTGCGTATGCAGGGCTGGAAAAAGCACCCCCAGAATACCTACACATAGGAATGCCGATCGCAGGTATTGTTGACATGGATCCAGATGGTAAAACCGCGAAAGGTAGATGGTATGGCTTCTTCCTGGTAGCCCAGCCCAGGGGCGGAAAATTCGGCGCATTTATTGGATGCGGAATATGGGAGAATGAATTTATAAAAGAAGAGGGTATCTGGAAATTAAAGAAAGTTTTCTGGAATGATATTTTCAGTAGTCCCTATGAGGACGGTTGGGTAAAAACACCTGTTCTGGAGAATTTACCCCCCAAAGACAGACCTGCACCCGGACCGAATACGCATTATCTCACCTATCCTTCGGGCTACATATTCCCATACCACTATAAAAATCCAGTTACCGGTAAATAGAAACAAAATAGGGAGTGTTAGCAACTGAACCTACTTACAGCAAGCAGCCGTGATATCACGTTGTTTTTTTGCATTATTACAGTCTTCTAACTAGTGAAAAGATAAAAAAGAGATGATGACCTGCGTCGTGCACCAAAACCTCTAAGTTACATTGCATATTAATGCCGTTACCGAATGCGGCTCAAAAGTGAATGTGAACGACTTTCCGTAGGCCTCCACTTTTGAACGTCGAGTTATTACTTGATTCGGTTTTTCATCGGTGTTTTCGGCTTTAATATTCGGACCATTGACTATTGACACCTGCGCGATTCCATCAAATTCCCCAGCAGTTAGCGAAATTACAGTTTCCATGGCCTCCCGCTCGCTCTGATTTACTACATAAACCACCAGTTGTTTACGGGACGGGTCCAGTGTGGCAGCGACATCTAAAATTCGTATTCCTTTATAAGCCCGATTCTTGTAGGTAGCTGACACAGTTTCACCATACCACAATACATCGAGGGCAAACTGTCCGCAGGTATGGTCATAAAGCTCGAATGGATAGAAAAATGTCGGTAACAACATGGGCTTATCAGGATGCGCCGCGTCAATTCCTAATGCCTCCGCGGTTGCTGTGAAATTGGCCATACGGATTGAAGCGGCATGGCGGATAAAAGCATTCAGATGCAAAGCCATAACCAAAGCATCCTCTAAGTTCATAGGCATTGTACCCCTTGGGGAAGGGATCGGTACACTTTCGGCTAGATGCGCGAACCCCTGCTTGTCAACGTTGACGTTGGTGGGTGTAATCTCAGATGAATCGGGGGGATGCGTATAATGCCCCATTCGTCCACCCCAATACTAATTTGATGTTTAGTGCCTCTTTCCAGACTGACCGCACGAATCAATCCTTCATAGGCCGTCAAATGTTCATTGTAGCTTTCGGCAAAAGCCATATATGTTTCAAAAGGGCCACTGAAAGTCGGATGAGCGTAACGATGAAATGCCATATAATCTACGCGGTCTCCGGCTTGTTCCAACATCATTTGCGCTCGCTCAACCCATTCAGATTTTTGACCCAAAGGATGGTCCTCCCAGAGAGATACAGCTGAAGCGATTAATTTGATAGTTGGGTCTGTCCGTTACCTTGGAGAACTCTGTAAGTGCCCTCGCATATTCGTCAGGAGTTTTAAATCCTATTTGCCACGGGCCATCGACCTCGTTGCCGATACCCCAGTATTTTACCTTGTGCGGTTCTACAAACCGTGTTCCGGCGCATATTGGCTAGAGCGGTATTGCCTTCGCCATTGCAATACTCAACCTAATCTGCAGCCTCTCTCATATTACCATCACCACAATTAACATTCAGATATGGCTCGATGTTGAATGAACGACAAAGCCGAACGAACTCATTTGTGCCGAAATTGTTTGGAATAGTTCCACCCCAGGCTAAATCATGCCTGGAGGGACGTTTTTGCCGTGGCCCTACTCCGTCCATCCAGCGGTAGCCGGAAAAGAAATTCCCTCCGAAGCATATAATCGGAATATTCATCCGTTCAATTGATGACCGGACATTGGCACGTAAGACACTTTTGTCAGTACGAGTAGAATCACCCATATCTAATAAAGGAAATTTTGTGTCCCGACAACCAAGTTCTAAATAACCACCAAAAATATTTCGGTCGATGTCGCTTAAGATACGCTCAAGATCAATTTCTATATGATTCTTAAACAGACCCCCTTAACTAGTAGACACTATCAGTCCATTACCAGGTCTCTTTATATCAGTTTAATTTATTCAATTTGCTAATGCAGTTCATTATTACTAAAACGAATCCCGATAAATTTCGGCGACAGTTTTGGCATCCAATGTAACTCGGCCGGGTGAAGATTTCGATACGATATCAGTAATGATATCAGTATCTTCTAACTTACACCCCAGGGCTCCAAGGCGTAACCTCATGCCAATACTATCGAGGAACTGTTCCGTTGCCTTGAGTCCATTTTTTTTGCCAAAAACATTCCTGCCGAGTGAATTGAACCTAGAATTATCTACTTTATAAAAATGCCTCATCCACACCGGCAGTAGTGACGCAAGCCCTTCTCCATGCGTAATATCATATAAGCCGCTCAAAGCATGTTCGATGCTATGGCAGGTCATTGCGCCCCCGCCGCCACCTAGTCTGGCAATTTGCGACATTGAAATAGTGCTGGCCCAGGAGAGTTCGGTGCGAACTTTGATATCATCCGGGTGGGCGATTGCTTTGGGGAGATATTCTACTACCATTCTCATGCCTGTTTCACTAATCCCGTCAGTTAACGGACTAGGTGTGGTATCGGTAAGGTAATATTCAATGAGATGTGAAAGGATATCGACGCCACCGGCTTTGACCTGTCTCATCGGCACAGTTAGCGTTACTGCCGGGTCGACAATGGCAACCTTCGCATATAGTGCCGGGAACCCACTTAAGGGCATTTTAATATGTGATTCCCAATGGGTTAGGACAGCATTAGGATTCAATTCTGAGCCTGTTCCCGCTATCGTTGGCACCTGGATAATAGGGAGGATTGGGCCCGCGACACTAGCGCGAGCCATCATGTAATCCCAAATTGATGCAGTACCACTGCTGGTCAGTGCGATTCCTTTGGTAGTATCCATTGCGCTGCCGCCACCCAAGCCAATTAAGAAATCGGGCCTTTCTTTCCTGGCAACTTCCGCTCCTTCATCTATGGTGGTCGTGTGCGGATTACATTGCACTTTTTCGAAGACCACGGTTTCAATACCCTTCTCCTTCAAATTGTCGAGAACCTTATCCAGTAAACCGACACGTCGAATGTCCGGGTAGGTGACGACCAGAGCTTTGTGCCCCAGTTTGGTTCCTTCCTCGCCAATTTTGTCAATGCTCGCGATGCCAAATAGAATTTTTGTTGGGACTTGAAAACTAAATACCATTTTTCGCCTCCTTTTCTATAACTGCTGTTTTATTTAGCATTATGGTAATTCACAGTATATTTAAAATCAACTTTTTGTTCCGCAACGTTCTGACCAAATATACTGCACTACAAATTGTAGAAACACTTCAAATGTGTTAAAGAACTACTATTCTAAAAAAACAATTAGAAAGGAGCGAGAGAGTGAGAGGCCACATAGAACAGAGAAGTAAAGGGAGATATTCTCGCAGAATACCGACGGGGAAAGACTCCACAGGCAAACACCGGTTCCATTCGGAAACTGTGAGAGGTACCAAGAAAGATGCCGAAAAGCATCTCTCCGAAATGTTTAGCAAACTGGATAAAGGTACCTTCATTAAGCCGACAAAAACCACATTATCAGAATACTTGGACCAGTCGCTCACGGATTACGTTAAGCCCAATCTCGGTCTCCGCCCTTATGAAGGCTACGAATCCATCATCCGTTGCCATTTAACTCCTGATTTGGGTCGGGTCCCGCAGTCGCAGCTTAAACCACAACATTTGCAAAGATACTATGCGCTGAAGTTAGCCGGTGTAAGGCAAGACCACAAAGATGCCCTTACCAAAAACTACTGTCTCGCATCACCGCACTTGTCCGCATCGCGCTTTGAAAATGGCAGTCCGGTGGGGACTTATCAGCAGTAATCCCGCAGGCACAGTTACCCCTCCGCGTCCACAGCATACTGATATGAAAACTATGAACGAAGATGAACTTCAAATATTCCTGGCAGAAGCCAAAAAGACACCGTACTATACGATGTTTTATACCGTCCTTTTCACCGGTATGAGACGATCTGAACTGTTGGCACTGCGATGGAGTGACGTTGATTTACTGATGTGCCAGATTTCGGTCACCCAGACTCTGCATCACTTGCGCGATGGCAGCATAGTTTACAGACAACCTAAAACAGCCAAGGGAAGACGTATGATAGCACTGTCTCCATCGCTTGCGCTTGTCTTGAAAGGACATAAGGAAAAGCAAAGTCTGGAGCGAATCATGGTTGGAGCTAAACTGAAAGAAACAGACTTAGTTTTCGGAACTCCAGAAGGAAAGCCCTTGTTGCCCGACGCCATAAGCAATGCCTGGGTTAGAATAATAAAGCGTGCTGGTCTCAGTCATTTCAGGTTGCAGGATGCGCGACATACGGATGCTTCGCTTTTGCTTAAGCAAGGAGCCCATCCCAAGGTAGTGCAAGAGCGGCTCGGCCATGCCACAATCTCAACGACGCTAGACCTGTATAGTCACATAGCTCCCGGCTTACAAGAGAAAGCCGCAGCAGGCTTTGACGAATTGCTGGGCCACAAGATAGAAGAGCCCGTTAACAACAATTAGTGATTCCATGGTTTTATATGTAAAAGCATGTTATTCTGTCTATGGGAAAAACCCAGTTCGTGATGTCGGGTGCAGTCAAGTCACAACGCGTTTGGTTTAGTTTAGTCACAATTTAGTCACAATTCTAGTTATGTTAATTAAAATAAGATAACATAACGCATATTTCAGCCTGAATATATGGTGCACCACTCTGGAAGCATTCCGAACTTTTCTTCGAGAAGAAACAATTTATCCCGGCAGTGCGGCAGCTTCTAGCATCACATGGGCAATAAAACAAAGATGAAGGTTCGAGCCATTCGAGGCGGGCAATACCATGTGAAATACAGAACTAAAATCTTTGATTTATCCTTTAATCTATGAGTGTCGCACATTCCACAAGTTTTTTTCGAGTCACTCTAATAACCGGCATCTACCACATTTAAGCGTAAATGTGCCATCTTCCAATATTTCGAAAATCACTTTACTTTTTAACGTATTGTCAAGCACACGTATACAGAAGCACGATATATCGAAAAACGGATGGATAGCTATTTTAAAGTTAAAACCAAGTAAACAGAATAAAGAAGATAACGCAATCCACTGCGTAATTTTAAGTTGAATATCAAATCGTCTGTTGCAATTCAAATGAAATTTTAGTGGCCCACGAACTTCTTTAAATCCTGGTCTATCCAGTATCGAGCCCCATACAAACTCAACCTGCTTGGACCTCCGTTCCCCATCCAAATCGAGTGGATTTGACCATGATAACCCTTTATCCAGGGTTGACAAAGAGCATACTCCATAGGTTGAAGGAGAGATATTGCGAAATGCTGTCGTGCGACTCGCTCGTTCATGGCTTTAAATATTTGTTTTAATTCATCTTCAGTGTCGGCTGCCATTGCTTGAGGATAGAAGGCATCGATAACGGGATCGTTAACCATTGTCCAATTAACTTTACACTCCGAATGTAATCTTGTAATGGCAAGGAAAGGTGAATAACAGTGACCAAGTGGTCCGTATGGGCGATAAACCAATTGATCATGCTTGCCGGCATCCACAAAAGCTGTGCAGGCATTGGATTCCATAAACCGCACTTCCATCTCAATGCCAATATTTGCGAAAGAAGATTTGATTATTTCGAAGAGTTTCATATCGGAAGCCGTATCGACGATAATGTTGGTTTTAAAGCCTTGAGGGAACCCCGCGTCAGCCAGAAGCTGTCTCCCAGCTTCCGGATTATAAGTATATTCGTCTTTCAGGTCTTGAGGCCATTCCTCGTAGGGAAATCCCCACCCCTTCATAACTTTTGACAAATAGTTAGACGATACCGTAGAAGGACAGGGATTGACAAGACCGTGATAGAAATCTCTGGATATCGTTGAGAGGTCTAGTGCCATCTGCATTGCTTTTCGGACCCTGATATCGTCATAAGGAGGTTTGTCATTTCTCGGTTGGACCGTTAGAGCCTGTGTTGTGGGATTAGGAATCACTATAATTTCAGGATTGGTCTTTCTGATTTCTTCAGCCTGTTCATATGAGACCTTGTCCATAATATCTATTTCACCCTCGCGCATGGCTGCCAAGGCAACATTGTCGTCGGGAATAATCAGATATTTGATTGCGTCCACATAAGGAATCTTATTGTGCTGATAGCGCTCGTCTTTTCCCCAGTAATTGGAATTCTTGACTAAAGTCGCCTCACGACCTGAAAGAAAATTCTTTAATATAAAAGGCCCAGTACCGATAGCATGGTTCCAATCGGTGAGGTCTCCCCATTTTTTGACGGCTTCAGGATTCTCAAGACATTGCCGCTGCATCACGCCATAAAGGGCTTCCATGACAAACTCAGGATTCCGGGCTTTCCACCGAAAGACAACGGTGTAATCGTCCGTGGCTGTCACCGACATTAATTCTCTAAAATAGACTTCAACGGGATAAGGACTCGGATTGGGGTAGTTTCCAAGACCTAACAATCTGTTATAGTGAAAGACAACATCATCGGCAATAAATTCCCGCCCATTTGCAGGCGGCAAATTTTGCCAATGGATTCCTTTACGCAAATGGACGACGTGTATGCCCGGAGTCGGGAATTCCCAACTTTCTGCAAGTTGGCCTTTCATATATTTAGAGGGGTGCCACGCCATTTGATAGTCCCATACCGCTGGGTCAACTGTCCAGTCGTCGGAAACTAATCTTTCCATCCACCCCCCGTAAATACTAGTAAGCGGCTCGGCGAAATATGGGTCAAAATTTACAATGTTTCTACTGGCTCGGATTCTGATTTCGCCACCATATTGTGGTGTTCCCAAACTCTCCCACCAGTTATTGACAATTTTGGTTTTCTTTTCCATACCGACTCCTTGACTTACGCTCCCGCGTAATTAAGAGTGTTTTTTAGAGAATAGACTACCGCTGCAATAATCTTGAATGGATTGACATCCCGAAGCAACTGAACAGTCGCGGTCTTTGGTAAAATACTACCCATAAATGTGATTATTTAGGCATATTTACCTTCTTCTTATGCCGGACCCCAGTTACAATTTGTTTGTTATTTAGATTGCATTCGATAGGCTAAAGGCGCTCTAGAAAATAGCCTACGGCGATGCCGGGATAACTGGCAATAGTAAATGCGAGTTGCCAAGATAAATAGTATGTTTTACAGTTTGCATGAAAGGTAGCATGTAAACTCCCCAAGTACCAAGTCGACTCAGAATATCATCCTGATTCCTAATTATTAACTCTATCGAATGTCCCTTCTGAAATACGACAGATGCCGGCATCAAACTTATGGCATATTCAATTTTCTTCCCAGCTGGAATCGGGACTGGTTCTTGTCGGGGATGCACCGGCAAATACGGTTTGGATTTACTTACATCTACGGCTCTGAATTTTGCTTTTAGGTACCCGAGACTAATCAGCTGGCGATTGCCCTCAGGATCCATATCTACTATGTCTGCCATCCAGTTAGTGTCATCAATGTCAATCGACGCTTCGAGATAGAGAGCAATTGGCCCAGTTATTTCAGTATCAACCGTCAAGGGACCCGTAGAATATCTGAGGCAATAAACAGTCGGATCCAAATAGGGAGCTGGCTGAGTAAACGTATCACTTTGTGATTTGCCAATCACTTTTTTTGTAGAAAGCCCACCACCAGGTTGCAAATAGTACTTAGTCCAATTCGTTCTTGCTAGCGGCCATTCGTTTTCGAACTTCCATTTATTGATTCCCATGACAAACATTTTTATTGGAGGCTCATCTACAATTCCGGTGTCTATCCCCTTGAGCCAATAATCGTACCACCTAATAATTTCATCATGGTATGAAGTGTAAGGTCGAGAGGGAAAGCCGGGGGGATATACTATCATTTTCTTGTTTTGAGGGGTGGTGCTCACATCTTCCCAGGCATTAAAAGCGGCCCAAATGTACATTTTGTTGACTAAGGGGGTTCCTAAATACATTGGAAGCGTTATTTTGTGTGCAGTTTCAGGAATTGGTCTCGGATGGAACGATTCCAGTATTTGATCAAAAGCCTTCGGAGCTTTCATCGGGTACTTTAGGTTCGAATACCATTTTGTGTTATATTTGATATCCGGGTGGTTAAGTGCCTCCTGTAATCTTTTCTCTAATTCTTCTTTGGGAAGACCTAACATTCTCGGTGGAATTGGTGCCTTTGGAGTATTTGATGGCGGATGTGTGCTGTCGTTTCCATGTCTGCCAAAAGAGACATGATATCCTAACGTGTCCCAGATACCATGAAAATTGGCGCTCATTTGACCACCTTCGTCTGGATGAATGGCTATCAAATGTGGTGGTGGATTTGGAGCTATTTCAAATTGAGCTCCTGTGTAGGAAGATGGCCCCATCATCCCCACTTTGCCGGTACACCAAGGTTGTACCGCAATCCATTCAATGATATCGTAAATATCTTCGGCAATCCATTCGCTATAACGGGAGTCGCCTTGAGAATTGCCGATACCTCGGGGCTCTGGAATAACGTGCGCATATCCCCTCGGGACAGTGTAGGTATAATTCCCAGCCTCCATACTTCCATCCCAGAAAGGACTATCATAATATGGTTGAGGTTTGTCGTAGTTCCAAGCAATAGCCTCTTGCGCATCTTTTCCCCAAGCACCCCAAGCAAGTATCGCTGGGAATTTTTCCCCTTCAATATCGGGCCGGTAAACATCGACTAACGTACGCACTCCATCGCGCATAACAACTATTATATCTTTCTCTTTTCTTATCTTGTATACAGGCTTTGATCCTTCTTGCTTAATTATTTGAGGGTAACCATCAAAGTAGGTCCCTTTTGTGTTAGTACCATATGGGACTATTTGGGCTGTTGGTGCATAACCCCTTATTGTTATTCTTGCAGAATCGCCAGAATAGATATTAGAAGCTCCTGAAGTCATCAATGTGCTCCTTTTTTAATCGTATTATGTCCTAACAGTTAATAGGCATACGTGTCGTCCAAGTATGCCTATTAACTGTTGTTCGACTATTAATGCCTGGTGGTACCCCTATTTCTTAAGACTGGGATCTATCCAAAATCGGGCCTGATAGAAGCCATTGGGTTCACCTGGTTGAGAACCTATTGCAAAGGATTGGCCATCATAGCCTTTGACCCACGGCTGGCAGAATGAGTACGTATTGGTCGTTAGCAAGGATATCACGTAATGTTGTTCCGCTACCTCCATGTTCGCATCTGTAAGAGCTGCTTGCATTCCCTGAATAGTAGTGGCTGCTAAGGCTTTGGCAGCATCGGCGTCAATAACAGGATCAGAACATAAAGTGTAATTAGCGAAAAATCCCGTTACAAAGGGGTTAAACTGGTTAATTGGCTCATAAGTGTAACCCAACCATCCAACCGACCCTGATCGATATGCCAGACCCGTTTCCTTGTGGCCAAGTAGTATGGAACTGATCCAATCGGTGTTGTTTAATGTCGAAATCGACATGTTAACACCAATAGCGGCAAACGAGGACTGGATGATTTGCAATAACTCTAGGTCTCCTGAAGTATCCGCGACCACATTCGTATTAAATCCGTTTGAATAGCCTGCTGCAGCAAGAAGCTGTTTAGCTTGTGTTGGGTTGTACGCATATTGGGACTGCAATGAAGCCGGCCATTGAGGATAGGGGAATCCCCATCCCGTCATGGCATTTGACGTTATTGTAGAAGGGTCGGGCGAACAAGTACCATTGTAGTAGGTACTGTTTAATTGTGGCAAGTTTAATGACATTTGCAATGCTTCGCGGACATTAAGATTATTAAAGGGTGCAACGCTATCGTTCGGGTCAATGGTACAAGATGATTGGCCCACTTCCGCTTGCTGTAATATTTCAGGATTTGATTTCTGCATTGCTTGTGCAGTCTGAAGTGTCTGAGTATCCAAAAGATCCACTTTGCCAGTGCGCACAGCAGTTAGTGCTGTAACGCTTTGGGCTATTATAAGGTAATTAACGGTTTGAACATAAGGAAGCTGGTTTTGTGGATAGCGTTCGTCATGTCCCCAATAAGTGGGGTTTTTGGTCAAGGTCGCAGAAGTTGAATCAACAAAATCCGTCAGAAGAAATGGTCCAGTGCCGATCGCATCATGCCAGCTGTTTAGGTTTCCCCACAACGCCACCGCTTCAGGCGCCTCTTCTTGGTGAATGTCGTCTCCCGATGCCGCCTCCATGCTCTCCAGTATTGACTCTGGGTTATTTAGTGTAAATTGAAAAACAACCGTGTATTTATCAGTAGCGGTTACAGATGTCAGGGCTGACATTACAGGGTCTGAGGGTGCATAAGGACTAGGTTTGGTAAAACCATCGCCAAGACCATATTCCCTGTCATAGTGGTACACCACATCAGCAGCTACAAACTGCCGACCATTTACTGGCGAGATATTTTGCCAGGTAAGATTTTGCCTTAGCGCCACCACTAGGGTACCTGGCCCATTAAACTGCCAGTCGGATGCTAATTGACCAGCTATGAACTGGTTGGGGCGGAACTCTATTTGGTAGCTCCACGCTGTCGGATCCACTGTCCAATTATCAGTGAATAGGGTTTCATACCATAGTCCGTCTATGCTGGCATTTGAGGCGTAATAGGGGTCCCAACTTACGAAGTCAGTGTTCGACGAAATAGTCAAAGTCCCCCCGTATTGCGGTGTGCCCAGAGTATCCCACCAATTTCCGGTGCTAGTCGTGGTTACCACAACAGTTGTTTTCGAAGTTGTATTTGTCACCGCGGATGTAGTTACCGATGTTGGAACAGTTGTGGCAGTGGTAGTTGTGACGACAGAATTAGTTGTAGTTGTGGCCATATTTGTCGTGGCTTTATTGACGCAAGATGCCAAAAGCAACGACGCCACTAGAAGAAAAGATAAAGATACCAAGATAAATCCTCTTTTCATGTAACCCTCCCATTTTTAACAATTTGTAATTAGCCTAACTCATTATTTTAATATTCATGTTACAAATGTCTTGTGAATAACATTTTATGTAAGGCTGGCCCTTGTCACCAAACCCGATTACTCCCAGGGCTCCGAACACGGGAGGGGACGTCAACCACACTTGGCTGTGAGTCCAACCACTAACTCACAGTACCCTGGTTTCCCCTGACTCGCCAGCCTTACAACCTAGATTTCTCTATAACTCCTACCTATTTTCGTCAATTCAGCAAATAAAATGGACTCTACCCATCATTTATCGGCGATATATGATTAATATCCATTATGATAATCTATGCTGCAATAACCGCTTTTCTATATAGAAATGTCATAAATTATCTGGTAGGATAGCATAAGCTTTAGGTTTTGTCAAGTGTTATTTAAAGTTGTGTTTTTAAGGTGTTCGATTAGATTTTATATTTTGGTTGTTTATCTTTTACTTCAAACAATTGTGTCAATTAATTTTTTATGGTTGAAATTTGATATCTTTTTTCTTATTTGCATTAAGACTTTTCTATAATTATTGTTGAGGTTTCTCAACAAATTACGGTTATCCCATTTTAAACATAGCCACCACGACGCGGCACATAATAATTGACAATGCCCAATTCTAATGCTATACTTTCCTTAATTTGCTATTATTCTATATAGAATATTAGTGGAGAGAGAAAATGAAAAGAGCCTACGCAGATATCCCTGAAGGACAAATCCATTACCGGGTAGAAGGAAAAGGGGAAACGATCCTTTTACTCCATGCCGGAGTAACATCATCTCTTGAATACATTAAAGTCATCCCTGTCCTATCTAAAACCTATTGCGTAATTGCTCCTGATTTTCTCGGCAACGGCGATTCCGACCCGGCGC
>Ga0187855_10001474_pt1 | contig 18643 bp, 19 predicted proteins | sample June2016WEW_8_10_2_FD_132969 | JGI IMG/M metagenome (GOLD analysis project Ga0187855, IMG submission 132969) | Peatland microbial communities from SPRUCE experiment site at the Marcell Experimental Forest, Minnesota, USA - June2016WEW_8_10 | ecosystem: Environmental > Terrestrial > Soil >...
CTTGCCAAACTGCCGAGCGAAGGCAGCGCTCCCTATGCACTCATGGTCCTCGCCGGAATGTTGCCGTGGACATTCTTCTCCAGCGCTTTTTCCGATGCCTCGAACAGCCTCGTGGGTAATGCGAGCCTAATCGACAAGGTCTACTTTCCGCGTCTCATCATACCCACAGCAAATGTCGTGGTTGCACTCGTCGATCTTCTCATTGGTTTCGGTATCCTTGTTGCCATAATGATCTGGTATCGATTCTCTCCAAGTTTGCAGATCCTTTTGTTGCCGATCTTTGTATTGCTTGCGTTTCTGGCTTCTCTCGGTCCAGGTTTGTGGGTCACGGTGCTCAATGTCAAATATCGCGACTTTCGCTACGTCATTCCTTTCATCCTCCAACTAGGCATCTATGTTTCACCGGTTGGCTTTAGTTCCCGGATCGTGCCGGAGAATTGGCGCCTGTTGTACTCGCTCAACCCAATGGTCTGTATCATCGATGGCTTCCGCTGGTGTATCCTCGGCGGACAAACCCAGATCTATTGGCCCGGGCTTGGCCTCGGCCTCGCTGTCATCGCCTTCTTTCTGTGGTTGGGAATTCGGCAGTTCAGGAAAATGGAAAAAACACTCGCAGATTTGATCTGAGACACTAGAGACGAAAGAACATGTCGCTCTTGATCCAGGCCGACCCGCTATCACGGATGTTGCAGGATTCTCAGAATGAAGTCGCAATTAGCGTCGCGAATCTTTCTAAGCGCTACTTCGTGGGACACGAGTCCGTTCGTCGTGATGGCCACAACACTCTTCGCGATACGATCGTGCGACACGCGAAGAACTTCGGACGCAAGGCATCAGACATGGTGCGAGGGCGCCAGATCATCCAAGGCGACGAAGTCGAAGAATTCTGGGCACTGAAGGATGTCTCGTTCGAGGTCAAACGCGGCGACGTGGTTGGCATCATCGGCCGCAATGGAGCCGGCAAATCAACCCTGCTGAAGATACTTTCCCGCATAACCGAGCCGACGCAAGGCCGGATTATGATCAATGGTCGCGTCGCGAGCCTCCTTGAAGTGGGAACAGGATTTCACCCGGAACTCACTGGTCGGGAAAATATTTTTCTCAACGGTGCAATCCTCGGCATGACAAAGACAGAGATAAGAAAGAAATTTAGCAGCATCGTTGAATTTGCTGAAATCGACAAATTCCTCGACACTCCAGTCAAGCGCTACAGCAGCGGAATGTACGTGCGCTTGGCCTTCGCCGTCGCTGCGCATCTAGACCCGGAGATCCTCATAGTAGATGAGGTGTTGGCCGTCGGTGACACGGAATTTCAGAGGAAATGTCTGGGCAAGATGCGGACTGTTGCTAGCGAAGGTCGGACTGTTCTGTTTGTCAGCCATAATTTGCAAGCTATAGAAAGACTCTGTACGCGCGGCATTTTGATGCAAGGGGGAGCATTGCTCTATGACGGCCCGGTTTCCCAGGCATGTCAACATTACATGTCTTCGATGACGACATGGAACTCGAATAGCCGCCTGGAACTCCACCCTCGTCAAGGGGATGCTCACGCCCGAATCACGAAATTTGAGGTTCTGAATGTGGAGGGCCGGCCCCTCAGCAGGATCGCGGCTGGGGAGGACATTTTGATCCGGATTCATTACTTTGCTCAGAAGACGATTCGCACTCCTTGGTTTGGGTTCGCCCTGATTACCACAGCGGGGGTGCGGATTCTGAACACGGTGTCGAATGACGCAGGTACCGAGATTGAGTCAATTGAGGGCCAGGGCATTATAGATCTCCACATCCGAGGGTTGACGCTGGCCATCGGGCACTACCTTTGTAACTTGGCTATTTCCAACAGCCGAGGCACATACCACGATTATTTAACCGAGGTGCCCCTCCTGGACATTATTGAAAGCAGCAATCTCCCCCGGTCGAGAACGTACGATCAATCATCCGGTATCGTTTTTGCGGATTGCCAATGGAACGTTATCAGGCATTGATGGACCTCGGAGTGCCTAAAAGTCCATACCAGTTGGAGACCTCCTTTGACCGGCGCGCGTTGCAGTTGCCGGACGGGAGGCGGAAAGCACAGTTGTTCGCAGCTTTGATTCCAGCCGGGTGCCGCACGGTACTTGATGCTGGCGGGGGCACCGGTTGGGCGACCATCGGGATCCGAGAAAAATGTAATGTGGTCACTTTGGATAGCTGCGCCGAAAGTCTTAGTCACGCGCCCGGCGCAACAATCCTGGCTAATGTGGAGGCCCTGCCGTGCGCCGACCGCTCGTTTGATTTGGTGATGAGCAGTCAAGTTTTGGAGCATTTACCGAGCGATGCCCTCGATAGAGCGTGCTCAGAAATGATGCGCGTCGCTAAGAACTACCTGATGGTCAGCGTTCCCTACCGGGAGGCTCTTGAGGTACGGTTTGTGCGCTGCGGATTCTGCCAGCACGTGTTTCATCCCTATTATCATTGCCGCTCGTTTACGGAAGGAGACTTAGCTGAATTGTTCCCGCTATGGCTCATGGCGGAGTGGCACGTCTTTGGCGCGCTCTGCAGAGGCTCAGGGGTGACAGCATTGCGCAGACTACCGAGGGTTGGATCAACGCGAAACCTTACATTGGCGACGAAGAATACTATTTGCCCTGAATGCGGAAAACAAGGCGGCGACAATCTAGTTGACCAATCGACAACAAGGGAAAGTATTCTTCATCGAATTCTCTCCTTTTCAAAAAGGCGACTCCGAAGATGTTTCGCATTTCATGAGATCGAGCCATACCCAACGTTCTTGCCGCAAGCACTGGGTCCTTATTGGATAGCGGCTTTGTTCATTCGAGAAGGCGCCTCGCAGGTCGATGGAGATTTGGCTGATTTATCAGAAGGAAGACTCAGTAGTGGGGATCGATGATTTGAGAAGCAAATTGCCTCCTTGTGTATCCGTGTTATTGTTGGGGAAGCAGAAGTAACGCGGTTTGAGCATGCCCCGCTTGGCCATATTGCCCTTGAAGACGGTTACGTTTTGATGGGCGCCTTATGGGCAACCTAATGCCGGGATGCGGCTTAGGGTCATCTTGATTCTGGCCGCGGTATAAACATGAATCCGACTGACTCGCCGATCACAGTCGCCATCACATGCTTCAACGAGGGCGACTGGCTGCTGGACTGCTGGGAAAGCTTGCTCGCGCAAACGGATGACCGGTGGGTGGCAGTTTTGGTGATGGACGGCACGACCCATCAGCGGACTCGCCAAATTTTCGAGCAGTTGCACCATCCCAAGCTACGCAAATTCGCGATGCTGAATAATGTTGGGCCGCATCCGACTCGTCATAAGGCATTCGAGCTAACAGAAACGCCTTACCATTTCACACTTGATGGCGATGACCAGCTCATGCCTGATTCCGTTGCCCTCGTTTTGAAGACTTTTGAGTGCCATCCTGATGCGGCTTTTGTCTACGGCGACTATGAGTGTTTCGGGGCCAGAAGTGAGATATGGCGGTACCCGATGGTTGTGCGACCAGAGGACCTTGTGGAGTCTCAGCGGACGCCCGGGGCCTGTGCCTACAAGAGGCAGACTTGGGAGCAATTGGGCGGTTACGCGATCGAACTAGCGCGTGGAAATGCGGATTACGACTTTTTCATTGGAGCCTCTGAAGCTGGTCTTACAGGCTACCATTGCGGCTCCACGTTCTACCGTTATCGGGTGGGGCATGCCCAAGTCTCGCAAAGTTACCAGTGCCGCTATCATCAGACGCATGAAGTAATGGTGCGCCGTCATCCACAGTTCTTCAGCGATACCGCACGCCGAAAACGTTTTTTGGGATTGGGTTATAGGAGGGCTGCTCTCGCAAATCGTGCAGCAGGAAACCGAAAAGAGGCAGCGCGACTGGCGTGGCGCGCGTTCCGGCATGGGTTTTCTCAGGATCACGAGCTTCGGAATACTCTGCTTGAGGGCTATTTGCCCCCGTGGATCAATCGCGGTTTGAAAAGGTTGTGGCGTTTGCCAAGAAAGCTGCGTTTGAAAGCCCAGACAAATCTGTGACAAGCCCCGTCCGGAAGTACGCTTCAGAGATTACCGCTGCCAGAGCTCATACGGAGATTTACGGGCCCAGGCCCGAATTCCGGAATTACTGGCTAGGCCTTACGGAAGGATCTTGCTTCCGTACTCTTGCGGGTAGCGAATTCTCCGAGCTGATGTGGACAGGCAGCGTTTTTTGTGGCAGCATCACCTCGACACAAACACCAGTCTTTAAGGTCAGTAGCTGTTCGCAATCTCTGCGACTCCTTTACGGTCTGGCGTTCAAGCCAAACGGGGACGACGTCCGTTTCGCTCCCTCTCTTGAGATCCTGTGGTCCTTGATCCGCGAGGGTGCGGAGGTGAGCGCCTAAGATCCACAGGCTGCAGAGAAGGCAAAGGTTGATGCTGCCGGATGTCCGTTACTGTGCCAGTCCCTATGAAGCCGCCCAAGGCGCTGAGGCCGTCCTAGTCGTGACGGAATGGGAAGAGTTCCGGCAAATCGACAGCATGGTCTCCGAGGCATAGTGGAGCCGCCCATTGATCATCGATGGAAGAAACGCGCTTGATTAGAAGCTCGTTGCCCACAGCGGCTTTCACTACGTCAGCATAGGCCGGGCTGCCGTGACCGCGGAGTTTGGTACGAGCGGCCAGCAGCGGCACACGACAGCAGCGGTTGAGAGTACGGTTCAAGAATCGCCCTCGAGATGGCAAGTCCGCAGAAAAGCGTGTCGATCTAATTGGACTTAAGTCGGAGCCATTGGCTCTCGCTGGAAAGGCATGATATGGAAAGGAAATCATCTGGGAAATCGCGGGTTCGAGTTGCGGTAGTCGGCGTTGGCTACTGGGGCAAAAACCTGGTGCGCAATTTTCACGAACTTGGGGCGTTAGAGGTGCTGTGCGACGCGGATCCGTCTGCAGAGGCGACCTGCAAAAGTCGCTTTCAGGGAATTAGGTTCCTCTCCGATTATGCAAAGCTCCTGGCCGACCCATCCGTCGATGCGGTAGCTCTCGCAACACCGGCAGTTACGCACTATGAGATGGCCAAAGCCGCACTGGAAGCCGGCAAAGATGTCCTCGTCGAGAAGCCGCTGGCAATCGATGTCAGGCATGGCGAGGAGCTCGTGAAAGTGGCGGACGAGAAGGGACGGATCCTGATGGTGGGACACATCCTTCGCTACCACCCGGCAATCATGAAGCTGAAGCAACTGATCAAGGACGGCGCACTGGGTAAGATCAACTACCTGTACTCGAACCGCCTGAACATAGGGAAAATCCGGACCGAGGAAAACATTCTCTGGAGCTTCGCTCCCCATGACATCTCGGCAATGCTGTGTCTCCTTGACGAAATGCCGTCCCGAGTTAACTGCCACGGCAGCGCCCATCTGAACCAGAACATCGTGGACGTCACCTTGAGCCACTTCGAATTCCCGAGCGGAGTGCAGGCCCACATTTTCGTCAGTTGGCTTCATCCGATCAAGGAACAGCGCTTGGTGGTGGTCGGATCAGAAAAGATGGCGCTATTCGATGACACTGCAGAAAACAAGCTTGTCCTGTATCCACATAAGGTGGAATGGAAGAACCGGATACCTACGACCGTGAAGGCGAACGCAGAGGCTGTTGCCCTGGACGATAGCGAGCCACTCCGCTTGGAATGCCAGCACTTTCTGGACTGCGTAGAAACTCGAACTTCTCCAGTAAGCAATGGGGCGGAAGGTCTGAGGGTGCTGCGAGTGTTGGATGCCTGCCAGCGTGCATTGCAAAACGGTGATGTCCCTCTGGAAGAGATCCCGACGAATGGGAAGAAGCAAGAGCGGCCTTACTTCGTTCACCAATCGGCTTTTGTGGACGATGGAGCCGAGATCGGGGCGCGCACCAAAATCTGGCACTTTTCGCATGTCATGAAGGGTGCCCGAATCGGCGAGCGTTGCGTCATTGGGCAAAACGTGAATGTGGATGGCGGCACCGTCATCGGGAACAACGTCAAAATTCAAAACAACGTGTCGGTATATACCGGTACAGTGATTGAGGACGACGTTTTTCTCGGTCCATCGTGCGTTCTAACCAACGTGAGCAATCCCCGCTCCCAGGTGAACCGGCACTCTCTTTACGAGACGACGCACTTGAGAAGGGGATGCACCATCGGTGCGAATTCGACAATCGTTTGTGGCGTAACGGTAGGACGGTACGCATTTGTTGGAGCCGGGGCCGTGGTCACGAAGAACGTTCCGGACTTTGCGCTGGTTGTCGGCAACCCAGCCCGTCAAGCGGGATGGATGAGCCGTCATGGCCATCGCCTCCAGTCTCCCGATTCGGACGGCATCATGCAGTGCCCCGAAAGTGGATACCGTTATCAGGAAGTTGAGCCCGGCGTTCTTCGGTGCCTCGACCTTGATGAAGAAGCTCCGCTTCCAGCCGACTTGAGTGTTGGCAGCAAGTCATACAGGCAAATTAAAAACAAATCAAATTATGAATATTCCGCTGCTCGATCTTAAGGCGCAGTACGCAACGATCAAGGCTGAAGTCACGGCCGCTATCAGCGAAGTGCTCGAATCCCAGCACTTCATCCTGGGGCCCAAAGTGGAGCAGTGTGAGAAGGCGATCGCCGCCTACTCGCGATGTTCCTACGGAATTGGAGTGTCGTCGGGCAGCGACGCCCTGCTGGCCTGCTTGATGGCCGAAAATATCGGGCGGGGTGACGAAGTCATCACCACTCCTTACACGTTCTTCGCCACAGTGGGCGCGATCTCACGCCTGGGAGCAACGCCTGTCTTCGTTGACATCGATCCGGCAACCTATAACATGAATGTCTCGCAGATTGCCGGAAGAATCACGGGCAAGACCCGCGCCATCATTCCCGTCCACCTGTATGGGCAAATGGCGGACATCGACGCCGTGATGCAGCTGGCGAAGGAGCACGGCCTGGTCGTGATCGAAGACGCCGCGCAGGCGATCGGTGCTGAGTATATGGGACACCGTGCCGGTTCCATTGGACATTACGGATGCTTCTCGTTCTTCCCCTCAAAGAACCTGGCTACCACGGGAGACGGGGGCATGGTCGTCACGAACGACGCCGGACGCGCGGAGAAGCTGCGCGTCCTGCGTGGTCACGGCGCCAAGCCGAAGTACCATCACAAGATCGTCGGCGGCAATTTCCGGCTCGATGCCATGCACGCTGCGGTCGTTACAGCCAAGCTGCCGCACCTAGACAACTGGACAGCCGCTCGCCAGCACAATGCGCAGAGATATGATCGGCTGTTTGGTGAGACGGGCGCGCCCATCGGCCTTCCCGCGGTCGTAACCGACCGCCACGTCTTCAACCAGTACGTGATTCGGGTTTCCGGGCGGGATGCGTTGCAGGAATATTTGCGGAAGAAAGGCGTCGGGACAGAAGTGTACTACCCGGTGCCGATGCACCTTCAGGAGTGTTTTGCGTATCTCGGGCATAGGGAGGGTGCATTTCCCGAGAGTGAGCGGGCCGCCAAAGAGACGCTTGCGCTGCCGGTTTACCCCGAACTTACAGACGCCCAGGCGCGGTACGTCGTCGAGGGCGTTTGCGAATTTTTCAGCGAGACCGTGTCTGCGGTTGGCATAGATTCGCACGCAACGACCAAGTAGAGACGAGCATGCGCTCCCCAGGTACGTTCTCATCACCTCGGCGCGCAATGAGGCGCAGTTCATCGAAGTGACCATCCACTTGTTGGTGGCGCAGACTGTCCGGCCGCTGAAGCGGGCTATCGGAAAACCAGCCAACGCCGGGGGCTGCGCCTATAAGAAGCACGCTCGGGAGCAACTCGGCGTGTTCGCCGCCGAGCTAGCGCGTGGAAACGTCGATTACGACTTTTGCATTGGAGGCTTTGAAGCTGGTTTTAGGGGCTACCATTGCGGCCGAACGTTCTACCGTCATCGGATCGGCCATGCCAGCACAGTCTCGGCTAGCTACAACTGCCGCTATCGTCAGACACATGAAATAATGGTGCGCCGTCACCCAGGGTTCTTCAGCGATACCGCACGCCGGGAACGCTTTTTGGGATTGGGTTATCGGAGGGCTGCTCTCGCAAATCGTGCCGCAGGAAACCGAAAAGAAGCAGCGCGACTGGCGTGGCACGCGTTCCGGCATGGCTTTTCTCAGGATCATGAGCTTCGGAATGCTCTGCGTGAAGGCTATTTGCCCTCCTGGATCAATCGCGGCCTGCTAGGGTTGTGGCGTTTGCAAAAAAGGCTGCGTTTGAAAGCTCAGACAAATCTGTGACAAGCTCCGTCCGGAAGTACGCTTCAGAGATTGCCGCTGCCAGAGCTCACACCGAGATCTATGGGGCCAGCGCCGAATTCCGGAATTACTGGCTAGGTCTTACGGAAGAATCTCGAAATTTCAGAGCACAGCAATCTCGCGCATTTGGAGAGCTGGTTGGCTCAGTAGCACAAACCCTCTGCGGCTGGCGAATACTTGATGTTGGTTCTGGTGACGGGCGTTCGCTCAGGTCTTTCTTGGAATATGACGCGAGGCCAGAGGACGTAGTGGGTGTTGATGTCAGTGATGTAAGGTTTGCCTTGGGAGTAGCGAAAAACCCGCTAGTGCATCTGGTCAAGACAGACGGAATTACGCTTCCTTTCGACAACCAACAATTCGATCTGGTTACTCAGTTTGTATGCTTCTCGAACATTCCGACGTTCGGCCTGCGAAAGCACACAGCCAGCGAAATGGAGAGAGTACTAAAAAGGGGGGGGGGTACATTTTTTGGTGGGATCTGCAAAGGGCAAGTGCGCCTTCCGATAAGGATGCACCAATCGAACCGAGTGACTACTTTTCCTGGCCAATGTCTCGAACGAACTTCGCGCAGCGTCCGAGACCCAGCGAGGGATTGCGCCCCTTTCCAGGGGCTTGGCTGGTGGGTCGCTTGCTAGACACCCTCAGTTGTTTACCGACGCACGTCGCAGCGCTGATTGGCCCAAAACCCTGAGTAAGCTTTCATGAAACTTTTGGTAACCGGGGCTGGCGGCTTCATCGGTAGTCATGTCACCGAACTCTTACTGCGCTCAGGATATTCCGTGCGTGCGCTTGTTCACTACAACAGCCGGGCTAGTTACGGCCATCTTTCAGAGGTGTCACCTCGATTGCGTAAGCAGCTCGACGTCCGTTTCGGCGATGTGACCGACCCCTTCAGGACGCGCGACTTGGTCGCCGGCTGTGACGCCGTGCTTCATCTTGCGGCGCTTATCGGTATTCCTTACTCCTATGCTGCACCCGCGTCCTATGTGGCGACGAATATCAACGGCACCTTAAACGTTCTCGAGGCCTGCCGCCACGCCAAAGTCCGCCGAGTAGTCGTTACCTCTACTAGCGAGGTATACGGTACGGCGCTTTACACACCAATCAACGAGAAGCATCCGTTGCAAGGTCAGTCGCCATATTCGGCCAGCAAGATTGCTGCCGACAAGCTCGCCGAATCTTACTTCCGTGCCTTCGATTTACCCGTCGTGATTCTGCGGCCCTTTAATACCTATGGACCTCGGCAATCGGCACGCGCCGTTATTCCCACAGTACTCACACAGGCGCTCAACGGCGCCGACAAAATTGAACTTGGTAACCTGGGTACTAAGCGCGACCTCACTTTCGTTGAAGACACAGCTCGAGCGTTTCTGCTCGCGGCAACAACAAAGGGAATCGAAGGACAAACCGTTCATTTCGGCCAGGGCTCAGCTGTCTCAGTTGGTGCGTTGGCAAAACGTTGCCTGAAGACCGTGAGCAGCAAGGCAAAACTCATCTCAGTCAAGCACCGGCTGCGTCCTGAAAAGAGCGAGGTCGGCCTGCTGCTATGCGACGCAACGAAGGCAAAGGAACTCCTCGGCTGGACACCTGAAGTCTCCCTCGAAGAGGGTCTAGTCCGCACGGCGGAGTATCTTCGCCAACATCTCGTCGATTACCCGGCGGAGGGATACGTCCTGTGACGTCGAAAGATTCAAAACCTTCCCCACGGCACGGCGCCGCCGCCGGACTGCGCGCAGTGATTCTAGCAGGTGGAAAGGGCGTACGGCTTCACCCGTTCACCGTCAATTTTCCCAAGCCTCTCGTGCCGCTGGGTGATACGCCTGTACTCGAAGTGCTGATGCGCCGACTAATTTACTTCGGCGTCACGGACATTACCTTGGCGCTTGGCCATCTTGCAGAACTCGTCAAAGCCTACTTCCAGCACCGTCAGAAGCTAGATCAGAAGCTCAAGCTTAGCTACCTCGTGGAAGACGAGGCTACAGGTACGGCCGGCTCGCTCGCGATGGTGCGGGCGTTAAAGGGCACGTTTCTGGTCATGAACGGCGATCTACTGACCGATCTAGATTTTCACGAACTTGTAGCGTTTCACCGCCGACAGGGGGCCGCACTCACCATCGCCACGCACGAGCGGCATATAAAAATTGACCTTGGTGTGCTGGAATTCGATGGCGACCACCGCATCACGGGTTACCACGAGAAACCTGAGAAGACGTATCACGTGAGTATGGGAGTCTATGTTTACGAACCAACGGTGCTGCGATTTATCAAGCGGGGTGAGTATCTGGATTTCCCGGACCTCGTCATTAAGCTCATTGCGGCCGGCGAGAAAGTCTGCGCCTTCCCGTCCAACTGCCTCTGGCTCGACATCGGGCGACCAGACGATTACGCGCGGGCGCAGGAGATGTTCGTTGAGAAGCGCGAAAGGTTTGAGTATGTCTGAATGGCGTATACCGCTCACCGATTTAAACTATGGTAGGGAAGAAGAAGAGGCGGTATTGCGCGTTTTGCGGAGCGGATGGATCTCAATGGGGCCGGAAGTGCTAGCATTTGAGCAGGAGGTTGCGGAATTCCAAGGCGTCAAACACGTGTTTGCTGTGGCCAACGGGACAGTCGGATTGCATTTGGCGCTCCTAGCGCTTCGGATTGATCGGGGCGACGAGATCATACAGCCAGCACTAAACTTCGTCGCTGCCGCAAACATGACGGTTGCCATCGGGGCGCGACCCGTCTTTGCTGACATCATTAGTCTCGATGAACCTACGATAGACCCCACACATGTGGAGCAGTTAATCACCGCGCGCACCAAAGCGATTATCGTTATGCATTACGGCGGGTATTTATGCCATATGCGGCACTTGCTGGAGATATGCCGAAAGCACAAGTTGCATCTTATTGAAGATGCGTGCCACGCCATTGGTGCCGCGTATGATGAGACTACTATGGCCGGAAGCATCGGTGACATAGGTGCGTTCTCATTCTTCAGCAACAAGAATCTGGCAACCGGTGAAGGCGGTATGGTCGTGACAGGTCGGTACGATCTCGCCGAGCGGGTTCGCCTGCTTCGCTCGCACGGAATGAGCACATTGACCTGGGACCGCTACAAAGGCTACGCAAATACCTATGACGTCTTAGTTCAGGGTTACAACTATCGCCTTGACGAGATCCATGCTGCTTTGGGCAGAGAGCAGCTGAGGAAACTTAGTCCAGGCAACCATAGACGGGCTGAACTGACGCGGCTATATCGAAAGCTTTTGTCTAACTTACCTGGCTGGAATATTCCTTTTGCGAATAGGAACACCAGTAGCGCCTTCCATTTGATGTCCGTTGTGGCTCCCCACGCCACCGCTCGAGATAACGCGGTTGAGTCGCTTCGTCAGCAAAAAATCCAAACCAGTCTTCACTATCCGTGTATAACTGGTTTTTCGGGATTCTCGGGCTACAAACAATCTCTTGTTCCTAAATCGCAAGCATTCGCCGCACGAGTCATCACACTACCATTGCATCCCAAGATGTATGATTCGGCAGTTGAGCAAGTTGCTTCCGCACTGTTACGCGTTGCGAATTCTTCGAGTTGAAGTATACGGAGAGGGTGTTTCTCTTTGGTAATGTCACCTCGACACACACTACTCTTCAGTTCTGTTGGCCTTTCGTAATCGTCGCGACCACTTTCCCTTAAGGTTTATCCTGAACGGGTAGCATCTGCAGAAGGGATATTCAACCAGGCTATTTGCTTCGCCGTTTAAAAAATGCTCAAACTGCTCTTTGTCGCAGATCCGTCGAGCCCGTCCGGCGCCCATCAGCACCGATATTTGGAACTTCTCGCAAGAGCTGGGATTCAGATTCACCTGCTGGAGCGTGGCCCTTTGTTGCACAAATTGGATTTACCGATATCGACACATTTGCAATGGCCACGATCCGAGCGGAGAGTCATCAGCAAAATATTGGGACCCAGTATTGGAACTCGCTTGGCCCATTGGGCGGTACATCGTCAGTTGAAATTCGCATGGCGACAAAGCCGAGCGGAGGTTTGTCATGTCATTTGGATCGATGAGCGGGCGTGGCACTGTGAGATGGCTGGCTTGCACCCCTTGGTATTAACTTGTTTGGGCTCCGATCTGAACTCGACGAAGTTGCAGGATCATGATCCCCAACTACTTCAGCAAAAGGCGGAGGCCATTGCGCGGTGCGATCTGTTTATCGCCGACAGCACTGATATGATTGCGCTCGCCTCAAATATCGCAGGACGTGAGCTCAAGTCACTTTTGCTGCCAATAGGTATAGATACGCAAATGTTTCACCCGGGTTACGAAGCTCAAGCATCGGAGTGGCGTTCTCTTCTGGGGATTGAGGAAAGTGCTACTGTCATTCTTTCTGCGAGAATCGTAAGGCACAACTACCGCCATGACACGATCATGAAGGCATTTTGCAAGGCTGTTCAAGAGGATGGGCTTAACGCATACATCATATTCAGAACGTATTACAGTGAGAAAGCTGACATTGACCGGATCTTAGCAATCGCTTCCGCACAAGGAATGTTGAAGCGCGTCCGTATGATTGATGAAGTCCCATATGAACGTATGCCGATTCTCTATTCCATGGCCGACTTTGCAGTTAACTTTCCCGCTATGGATGCCTTTCCCGTCACGTTCCTAGAGTGTTGTGCTTGCGAATTACCTGTCCTCAGCAATCGGCTTCCCGCATACGCCAGCAATGGAATAACCAAGTATCTTACTTTTGTGAATGAAGACAACGAGTGTGCATTAAGCCGACGCCTTGTTTCAATGAGTAATGATGGAGTTGATTTGTCCCTAATGCGCGAAGCAAGAGCCCATGTTGCTCGTCACTTCGACGAATCTGCGTTCATTGCTGCTTTGGTCTCTGCCTACGGTCACTTGGTGGAACAAAGGGCAACCCGATAAAGTAATGAGAATCAACGGTCCTACCCCTTCGTCTTCCATGCACAAGTATTGGAGTACAAGAACCGATGGGGAACATCGATTCTCGAACGAAGAATGGTATCGCAAATACGCCTCGGAGCTTCTTGCCATGTTTCCCTGCAGTGGCACGCTGCTCGATGTGGGCTGTGGCTCATGTCAGATAACGACTTACCTTGCGCCGAGATTTGAACAAGTGTACGCGGTGGACTTCTCCGAATCGATGCTGGCTGCAGCGCGTCAGCGCCTAGATAATCTAAGTGTGACGAATATACAGTTGCTATCCGGAACTGCACAAAAGTTTCCAGTCGCCATATCCGGCGCAGATATAATTTTAACGTGTGCTGTTATTCAGTACCTCACTTACGCGGAGTTTAGTCAACACCTGCAGGAGTGTCGACGGGTACTAAATCGAGGCGGGTTGATTTGCGTAGGCCTCGTTCCTGACGCAGCTAGGAAGAAGACTTACTACTATGGGTACTTTACTGGCGATCGTTTTCGGCGTTTGAGATTGCTCCGATCGTGGATTAATATTACTCGCCGCCGAGCCAAGGGGTACCTCTTAAATGATTTGCGCTGGGATGGTATTGGAAACTGGTTTTACCAAGCGGATATCGAGAACGCCGCGGTTGAGGCGGGCTTCGAGGTTGAATTCCGCAACTCATGGTTCTCGGAATACCGTTTTCACGCGCTACTGCGACCGAGGCCCGAGTTGGACTACGGACACCTTGATTGAATCTAACTCTAGCACTCGATGGCAATTCCGACGGAGTACTTTCCAGTATGAGCGTTGCTTCTGACTGAATACTGCAAATGAGTGTCACGAGTAGAGGTCGAGGGCCGAGAGACATAGTCGAGGAGTCTTGGAATGAAGACATTCTCGCGCAGTGTTATGGTCTCGCTCGCCGCGTGACTGTCGCGGACTTTTTAGATAGATTGAAGTCATTCTTGGGCGTCTCTGGCAGGATGTGGGCGGCGACAAGTGGCCGAAGCGCTCTACGGGAGGCCCTTGCCAGGACTCGGGGCCATCGCGGTAGTGTAAAGAAGTCAGTTCTGATCTGTAGCTTCAACTGCATTTCAGTATGTGAGGCAGTGATAGAAGCGGGCTTTCTCCCGGAGACATTTGATCTCGCTGACAGGTGGGGGAGAATCGATTGGGATGCGATCGTGGCGCAGCTGCGGAGTGATCACCATGCCGTGGTCGTGCCACACTTATTCGGTGTCCCAAATGATTTTCGCCCGATCCGACAAACTGCGACAGAACTCGGCGTCCTTGTTATAGAGGACTGCGCTCAGACGCTTGGCGGTCGCATTGGCAGCGCTGTTACGGGTACTGTGGGTGACTTGGCTATTTATAGCTTCACCTATAATAAGCCCATCTCGCTGGGCGGTGGTGGGGCATTACTCATCAACAACCCAGAGCTAGAGGCATTGATTCAGCTTCCGGATCGAGAGATATCACTGGATCTTGAGATGAAGGAAATCAGCCTTTTTGTCGCATATCTTCGAGGGCGGCGCAGTGTGCTCGAGCGTCCAAGTACATTTAGCCGAATTCGGAGGCGCTTGCTTCTAAGAGACATTGAGAGCCAAGAGCTGATACCGACGACCGGGTTTGGTTCATTAAAGGCTGCACTAGGCATATGGGAGTTAGAGCATTACGCGCCCATATGCGACCGACGAAACCGAAACGCGAGTCACTTTTCCGGTCTCCCTCACTGGCGATCATGGCACGTCAGCGACAATATTTCGCCAGTATGGCTTATGCAGAAGATTGTTCCGGAGCATCCCGTTGACGTCGCGAGGATTTCTCGCGGCCTTCAGACCCTTGGGTTACGAGTAGGCACGTTCAATTGGCCGATGACATTGGATCACTCCCTGTCTCTTCCTGAACGGCCGAACGCTTCTTACGTGGCCACGTATGGTCTGGACGTACCAGTGCATCAAGCTATGGAAGACAATGAACTCGAACTAATTGTCAACGTTCTCAAAGCTTCGAACTAAGACTCGTGAAGTGGAAAGTGTTAACAAACGCAGCCCAAGGCGGATTGCTGACACACCCAACAACTCACGAGGAAATGGGGAGATGATCTCCTCAGGGGACGCATTTTTGCTTCATCGCCGGGGGCTGATGCGGTGGCACGAAAGCGGATATGACGTCGAATTTCGCAAGTCGTGGCTCTACGAATACCGTTTCCACGCCCTGCTGACGCCGAAGCAGTTCCAGCTTGCAGGAACCGTTTCCTTTAACTGCGGCAGATTGAACAAATGCCGGTCGATTGCAAGTGTTCTTGAAGAAGAGCGTTAAAGCCGATACCGCGCAAGGGCGACTTTGCGGTGCTGTTACAGCGTGATTGATTTACGATACGTGAGTTCAAACAGTAGAGACATGGAATCCGCCATTGATGTAGCTCCCGAAAACCGCCGACTGCCCGAGGAATGTGAACGCAATTGGTTCACTAGCCCGAGCGACGCGATACGCAAAATCGAAACATGGGTCCAAGATTACAACCAACAACGTCCACGCGTTGTATACTCGTCGCTGTCAAAATTGGCGCGTACACGGGGGGAGATAAGGACATGAGGAAGGCCTCTCCAGAGATGCTGCAGGGGACTCAGGAGCCGTCCCCTTCTCCAGAGACGCTGGAGCAGGGGACTCAAACGCCGTTCCCTTCGCCAGGGATGCTGAAGACGGCGACTCAAACGCCAATCCCTGCTCCAGGCCTCATCCCCGCTGAAGAGGGACGACGAAACCTAACCGGGAACTCTCATTCGGGTTTGTACATCGAAGGCGGGCGCCTCATCATCAAAGACACAGCTCACGTGGGCGAATCCGAGAAACTCCCATCAACCTATGATGAGTTGGTGAAACGATCTCCGCAAGGCAGCATCTTTGCCCATCGTTGGTGGCTCGATGCGGTCGCGCCTGGAATGTATGAGATTTTGGAAATCAGGAAGGGCGACGGAATCCAAGCTGCTTGGCCGATTGTTTACCGCAAGAGCGACGGAGCCAAGCATGTCTGCATGCCAGCCTTGACTCAAAAATTGGGTATTCTTTTTGCGCCTTCTAACGCAAAGCCGGTCGAAGTGCAATCGAAGAAACAAAAGCTGACGACGGAATTGATGGAGCAACTGGGAGAGACCGCCAGCTTTCATCAGAATTTTCACGAGACCTTCACGGACTGGTTACCCTTCTATTGGCGAGAATATACCCAAACGACCCGTTACACTTATGTTCTTGAGGATATATCGGACCTAGATGTTTTATGGGACAACGTGCGTCAGAAAGCCAAGACGGAAATCAGAAAAGCACAGAAATTGGGAATTCAGATCAAGGATGATCTGGATTTAGCGCATTTTTCGGAAGTGATCCGCAAAACATTCGCACGTCAAAACAGAAGTCCTTTGGCCACCGACGAGTTTGTTCGTCGCTTAGATGCAGCATGTTCCAAGAATGCAGGGCGCAAGATATTTGCGGGCGTGGATTCTCAGGGAAGAGTGCATGCTGCGGTGTACGTTACCTGGGCTGGTAACACCGCATACACTCTGATGGGAGGGGGTGACCCCGAGCTTAGGCAAAGCAACGCCTACAGGCTGGTTTCTTGGGAGGCGATGGTTTTTGCCAGTTCGATTGCGAAGCGTTTCGATTTCGTGGGATCCATGCTGCCGCAGGTGGAAACCGTGTTTCGCGGATTCGGGGCAAAGCAATTGCCCTATTTTTCGATTACGAAGGTCCGTCCGGCACGGGGAGATTTGAGCGGCACACTACGGGAGTCCATTGCATTCTGCTGGAATCGGGCGCGTAGAACAATTGCGCGCCGACTTGATAAGAAGTAATGAAAATAAAATCAGGCAAGGTGAGACCGCCTAAGTCTAAATGAAAGCGAGCTTGGGGCGGAATGCAAATGCGCCGCCAGCGGTTCGTCGGGGATTGCGGTACCTGCGAAGTCACTTGCTCCATCGCTTTGACGCAAGCATCATCAGCATTAGGAGCACGTTGGCGATGCCACACTCGACTAGTGCAGCGGTTCTGAAAGAGCATGGATCGATCGTCGTGGGAAACCCCGTCAAGCGGGGAAAAGTACGGCGATATATAGACGCCCCATCGTTTGGCAATAGGGGCCCACGCGTGAGCCTCCCACTCAGCTACGACGAGTTAGTGAAACGGTCTCCCCAAGGGAGCATTTTCGCTCATCGTTGGTGGCTCGAGGCTGTGGCACCAGGGATGTATGAGATTTTGGAAATCAAGAAGGGCAATGAAATCCAAGCCGCTTGGCCGGTTGTTTACCACAAGAGCGATAGAGCCAGGCATGTCTGCATGCCAGTATTGACCCAGAAATTGGGCATACTCTTCGCGCCTTCTCACTCAAAGCCGGCCGAAGCTCAATCAAAGAACCAAAAGCTGACGACGGAATTGATGGAGCAATTGGGAGACACTGCCAGCTTTCGGCAGAATTTTCATGAGAACTTCACTGATTGGTTACCCTTCTACTGGCGAGGGTATGACCAAACTGCCCGGTATACGTATGTTCTGGAGGATATTTCCGATCTGACCGCCTTGTGGAACGGTATGCGCAGACACCATCGGCGGGACATTCGAAGAGCGCAAAGGCTGGGCATCCGGATTAAAGACGACCTCGATATGGCGAGGTTTTTAGAACTGAATCGCAAGACATTTACCCGCCAAGGCCGGGAGCCTTTGGCGAGCGACGAACTGATCTGTCGTTTGGATCAGGCTTGTTGCGCCAATGCCGGGCGTAAGATCTTTGCGGGCATCGACTCTCAGGGAAGAGTACATGCGGCCGTTTACGTCGCCTGGTCCGATAACACTGCGTACTATCTGATGGGAGGGAGTGAGCCAGATCTTCGGGAGAGTGGCGCGCAATTGCTGGCTCTCTGGGAAGCGATCGTTTTCTCGAGCTCGGTCGTGAAGCGGTTCGACTTCGAGGGTTCGATGCTGCCGCAAGTCGAGTTCGGCTTCCGCGGATTCGGGGCGAGGCAGGTACCCTATTCTTCGATTACGAAGGCTCCACCGGCACCGACATCTTTGAGCGCGTTTCTAAAGGCCTCCGTAGAATTCCGGTGGAATCGGGCGCGGAGAACAATTGCGAGCCGATTCCAAAAGCAGTAGCCGATAAGAATCCGTCAATTCAGAATGAGTACATCCAGATGAGATTGCGGTTGCGAGCCGGCCCGATCTACCGGACCCAGACTGACGCCGAGTCGGTGGCCTGATTTCTTGGTGGCTGATTGCTCCTACGTTCATAACTCCGTGGTAGAAGATCCCAGACTTTTTGCACCAATCATGCGCCAGAAATTTGGAGAGATGCGGTCAGTCAAAATCTGATGCTAAACATTGGCATCATTGGAACAGGCTTGATTGCCAAGGAGCATGCCCTAGCGATCTCAATGGTCCCGGGCAGCGCCAGCCTCATCGCCGCAGCCGAC
>Ga0187855_10001475_pt1 | contig 18642 bp, 8 predicted proteins | sample June2016WEW_8_10_2_FD_132969 | JGI IMG/M metagenome (GOLD analysis project Ga0187855, IMG submission 132969) | Peatland microbial communities from SPRUCE experiment site at the Marcell Experimental Forest, Minnesota, USA - June2016WEW_8_10 | ecosystem: Environmental > Terrestrial > Soil >...
CGCGCCGCAGGTCGAAGAAGAGGAACAGGGCGCCGAGCGCGGCGACGACTGGAAGGGGCCAGAGGGCGGCCGGCCGGGCCAGGACCGCGGCCTCGAGGAGCCCGGCCGCGGCGACGGCGCAGGCCGCCGCCAGCGCCGCGCGCGAGACCATGCGCCGGGGGGACGCCTCCGCCTCGACCGACGATCGCAGCGGCCGCCGGGCGAGGAAGCAGGCGAGCGCCGCCGCGGCAATCGCTCCGCCGGCGGGCGTCGGCGCGACCAGCGCGCCCAGCAGCAGCGGCTCGAGCGCGAGGGACCACGAACCGTGCTCCCTCGGCAGGAACACCGTTGCAGCCCGTGCGGCGGTGGTCCTCCTCCGGGGGCCGGGTGGGTTCACGTGGGCGCCGTCTTGCATGACGCTTCAACCATTGCACGCGGACCAACCCGCCGCCTTGACGCGCGTCAAGGATAATGGCGGGTTCGCCGGCGCGGGACCGCCGGGTTACGGCATTTTGCGGTGTAGGAAGCGCACACCAAATGGCAAGGAATGCGCAGTTTAATTCCCGGACGGGCCTAGTATGCGGCCAGCTGATCGACACGGCCCGGCGCCAAAAGGAACCAAACCCATCGGCGAGCGACTTCCAAGCAGCGTGCCCCCGAGGCACCGGCTTTAGCGAGGCGATCGCCGTCTCAACGGAATCCGGACGGGAAAAAGGGAGGCCCCAATCTCCTTCATCGGCATCAACATCGGCGCGCTCACGGTCAAGGCCGTCGCGCTTCGCGGCGGCGAGACCGACGCGGTTGTCGCGGCGCATCACGGCCAGCCGCTGGCCGCGCTCGACCAGGTGCTCGCGGGTCCGCGCTTCGCCGACGCCGAATTCTTCGGCGTCTCGGGCTCCCTCGGCCACGTCACCGAGGCCGCCGCCATCCAGCGCGCGCTAAGCGAGGCCGGGGGCGGGTTCGACGCCGTGGCCTCGCTCGGGGCGGAGTCGTTCCTCGTCTACATCCTCGCCGGGGACCGGATTGCGAACGTCCTCTCGCACAACAAGTGCGCCGCCGGCAGCGGGGAGTTCTTCGTCCAGCAGATCGGCCGCATGGGCCTCGGGCTCGACGAGGCGGTCCGGCGGTCCCGGCCCGGCAAGGTGGTGCCGCTCGCCTCGCGCTGCTCGGTGCACTGCAAGTCGGACATCACCCACAAGCTCAACCGCAACGAGGCGACGGCCGAGGACATCCTGCACACGCTGATCGACAGCATGGCGAACAAGGTGATCGCCCTCCTCGAGAAGGGCCAGCGCGAGCTCCGCAGGGTGCTCCTCATCGGCGGGGTCACGCAGAACGCCGCGATGGTCGCCGCGCTGAGGGCGAACATGCCCTCCGCGGAGTTCGTCGTACGCCGGGAAAGCGCCTGGTTCGAGGCGTGGGGCTGCGCGCTCCTGGTGCGGGACAACCCCGTCCACCGCAGCCCGCAGACGGCGCAGCCCCAGGCGTTCGACCGCCTTCCCGGGCTGAGCACCTTTGCCGAGAGCGTCCGCGTGCTCGGCGCCCCGGCCGCCGGGGCCGCCGGCGGCGGGCCCCTCGTCCTCGGGGTCGACTCCGGGTCCACGACCACGAAGGCGGTCCTCCTCGACCCGGCGACGCGGGGCGTGGTCGCCTCTCACTACGCGCGCACCAACGGCGACCCGGTCGGCGCGACGCGCGCCTGCCTCCGGGCGCTCGCCAAGGAGGCCGGCGGCCGCCCGGTCGGGCTCGTCGCCACGACGGGCTCCGCCCGCGAGCTGGCCGGCGCCTACCTAGGCACCGGGCACGTCTACAACGAGATATCGGCCCACGCGGCGGGCGCCGCCCACTTCGACCCGGGCGTGGAGACGATCTTCGAGATCGGCGGCCAGGACTCGAAGTACATCTTCATGCGAAACGGCGTGCCCATCGACTACACGATGAACAACGCCTGCTCGGCCGGGACCGGCTCCTTCCTCGAGGAGAGCGCGCGCGGCGACCTCGGGATCGAGGTGGGCGACATCGCCGGGATCGCGCTCGCGGCGAAGTCCCCGGTCCAGTTCAAGACCACCTGCGCGGCCTTCATCAACTCGGACATCCGCATCGCCCAGCAGCAGGGCCATTCGCGGGGCGACATCGTGGCGGGCCTCGTCTACTCGATCGCCGGCAACTACCTGAACCGAGTGAAGGGCCCGAGGCCCGTCGGCAAGAGGGTGTTCCTGCAGGGCGGCGTCGCGCTCAATTCCGCGGTGGGCCACGCGTTCGCCCACGCGATAGGCCGCCCGGTCGTGATCCCGCCGCAGCCGGAGCTGCTCGGGGCCCTCGGCGTGGCGCTCCTGGCGCTCAAGCGCGCCGGGGGCGCGCCGGGCCCCGCCGCCGGGCTGGAGGAGCTGGCGGCGCCGGAGATGAGGCTCGCGGGCAGGTTCACGTGCCGCGCGTGCACGATGTACTGCACGATCGACCGGTTCGAGGTCGCCGGCCGCCATTTCCCGTTCGGGGGGCGCTGCAGCCTCTTCGAGCACGTCTGGAAGCGCGGAGGCCGCGCGTCCGCCGTGGCGGACCTTGCGGACGAGCGCTCGGCGCTGCTCTTCCACGCCCCGGCGGCCCGCGTCGAGCCCGCCGCGGCCGGGACCTCGCGCTGGAACCTCGGCCCCGCGATGGCCGCCGCGAAGAGCTTCCTCGACGAGCGCATGGGCCGCCCGGCAGCGCCGTCCCCGCCCGCCATGCCCTCGCGGGTGGGAATCCCCCGGGCGCTGACGACGCACTCGCTGTATCCCCTCTACGCGAACTTCTTCGCCTCCATCGGAATGGACGTCGTCCTCTCGGGCGTCGACCCGGCCGGGGACCTGAAGTCCTATTCGGGATTCTGCTTCCCCGCGCAGATCGCCCACGGGGCCGTGCTCGACCTCGCCCGGAAGGGCGTCGGGCTGATCTTCCTGCCTCACGTCACGAGGATGCCGCAGTCCGGCGCGTGCCACAACTCGCTGCTCTGCCCGATAACGCAGGCGAGCCCCTACTTCATGGCGAAGGCGTTCCCGCAGGCGCGGTTCCTGTCGCCGCTGCTCGACTTCACGGAGGGCTACGACCGATGCACGTCGCTCATCGAGCTCGTGGTGCGCGAGCTCGGCGTCGCGCGCGAGGCGGCGGAGCAGGCGTGGGCCGCCGGGGTCCGGGCCCAGAAGGAGGCCGACCGCGCGATGCAGGACCTCGGGCGGCGCGCTCTGGCCGACGCCATCGCAGGCGGCAAGCCGGCGATCCTCCTCGCCGGCCACAGCTACAACGCTTTCACCCCGGAGGCCTCGCAGTCGCTCAGCCGCAAGCTCGCCAGCATGGGGGTGACGGCGATCCCGGCCGACTGCCTGAAGATGGACGAGGGCCCGACGGCCTGGCACTTCGCGAACCAGATCATGAACGCGGTGGCGATCGCCAAGCGCCATCCCAACCTGTTCCTGCTATTCGTCAGCAACTTCAGCTGCACGATAGACGCCTTCACGCACTCGATGCTGGCATCGGAGCTCGGCGCACGGCCGTACCTCCTGCTCGAGATAGACGCGGCGACCGCCGACGCCGGCGTGCAGACGCGCCTCGAGGCGTTCCTCGACATCATCCGCAACTACCGGGGCGCCGACGCCGGCCGGCCGGCCCCGTTCCACCCGGCGAGGCTCGCCCGCAAGGGCCAGGTCGTCCGCTCGAACGGCGAGCACGTCGCCCTGACCGACCCGCGGGTGAGGCTCTACCTGCCCAATTTCTCGGTGTACCACACCCAGGCGCTTGGCCTTTCGATGCGCTGGCTCGGCCTTCACGCCGGGGAGTCCCCGCCTCTCGGCCGCGCGCAGCTCGACCGCGGCCTCCGGCACACCTCCGGCCGCGAATGCCTGCCGCTGCCGGTCTGCATCGGCCAGATCCTCCAGGTCCACGAGCGGCGCAAGCCGGGCGAGATCGTGGGCTACTACTCGGTGCGCGGGGGCGCCCCGTGCGTGAGCGACGCCTACCTCGGGTACTTCGAGCGCTTCATCGCCGAGGAGCGGCTGGCCGACCTGTTCCTTGTCAACGCCGCGGCGGAGAACGACTACCTCGGCTTCGACGAGACCACGCTGGCCCGCAACGTGTCGCCGGCGATCATCATCGCGGACCTCCTCGTGGAGATCGACCACGTCCTGCGCGTGGTCGGCGAGCCCGGCAGCCTGCGCCTGTTCCAGGACGTGTGGGCGCGATTCGCGGCCGGCGCGGCGACGCTCGACGAGTTCAACGCGGCGCTGCCGGCGTTCGTCGGCCTGCTCGACGCCATCCCCCGCACCCGCGACCCGCAGGCGTGCCCGCGCGTGGTCGTGACGGGCGACTTCTTCACCCGCTTCAACCCGTTCTTCATGGAGGGGGTGCGCGACCTCTACGCCGCGCGCGGGATCATCCTCAAGCCTGTCGACCTCGCCGACCTGGTCCTCTACGGCGCCTACGACGGGATCGCCGGCACGGCCAACACCTGGGGAATGAAGCCGGGCAACCTGGCCCTGGCCAAGGCGTGCACGCGGATATTCCAGCCGGACGGCAAGCAGTACCTCCAGAGCTGGCTGGCCTACCAGGCCGAGCGCCGGGCCGAGCAGTACTACCGCGGCGTCTTCCGCGCGAGCGGGCTGGTCGTGGCCGGGGAGAACAACGCCGCCTCGCTCTTCGAGCAGGCCGTCGAGCACATCTCGCCCACGATCTTCGGGGAGGCGATCCCGGCTGTGGGCAAGGGGCTCGAAGCGGCCGGGGAGGGGTACGACGGCATGCTCCTCGTCGGGCCGTTCAACTGCCTGCCGTACCGGATCTCCGAGGCCATCCTGCGCCCGCTCAGCCTTCAGCGCGGCATGCCGATGCTCACGTACGAGAGCGACGGCTTCGCGGTCGCGCCGGCGTTCCTGCGCCAGGTCGACGTGCACATCCAGCAGGTGCTCGACCACGCCGGACGCGGCCGGCCGGTCTCGGTCCCGACCGCCGGACCATGACGCGGGCGGGATAATTCCGAGGTTGGCGGCCGAGCGCCGCGGCGCATCCTGAAACCAGGCTCCCGGGTACCCCAATGAATACAATCCGTCCCGCGCTTCTTGCATTCCTGCTCCCGTGGCTCGCGGCCGCCTCCGGCGCCGCGCCGCGGCCACCCCTGGTTCTCGCCGGGGGCGAGGACGGAGCTCCCGTCCCGGCCTCCCGCGTCCAGCCGCTCGATGTTCTGGTGCTGGCCGCCGACGGGACGGGCCAGGCGGAGGTCCGGGACGGCGCCGGGACGGTCTATTTCAGGGCGCCCCTCGGCGGGCAGGTCAGCTTCAGGGCCGGCGGGGCCCTCGGAGTGCAGACGGTGATCGTCCGGGACATGGCGGGCGCCGAGACCGGGCGGACGACCTTCACCCTCGACGCCGACACGGCCGTCGACGACGGCGGCCGGTTCCGGGACATGTTCGCCCTGTTCCGCTCGGGCATGAACGCCTACAGCCCGGAGGGCGTGGAAACGGCTCAGTGGAACGGGCGAACCTACCGCTACTTCGTCAACTGGGTCCTAGACAACTACCACACGGGCAAGGGCATGAGGTACTTCAGCCCGTGCATGACGGACCTCCTGGACATGATGCGGTCGACCCAGCGAGAGGACGGCATGATCTGGAGCAACCTGAACACCGGCGCCACCGCGTACTACCGGACGGCCTACGGCCCGTTCGGCTATGTCCGCCAGTACGGCGACCGCTGGTTCGTCCGGCAGCCCGCCGAGAACCACCCGGAATACGTCTACGTGAGCTCCATCTACCAAAGCTGGAAGGCGAACGGCGACGACGCTTGGATGGGCCGGTGCCTGGCCTCGGCCATGCGGGCGCTCGACTACTGCGTCAGCGACCCGGCCCGCTGGAGCAAGCGCTTCCAGCTCCTCAAGCGCGTGTACACGATCGATTCGTGGGACTTCCAGGTCGATGACAGGTACACGCCGGACATCGGGCTCACGAACACGATGCTCATCGACCCCCGGAAGTCGAAGTTCGGCGTGTTCTTCGGCGACAATGTGTACTACGCGGCGGCCTGCGCGGAGCTGGCAGAGATGCTGGGCCACGCGGGCAACTCAGCGGACGCCGCCCGGTACGCCGCGCGCGGGGCGGAGATCAGGCAGCGCCTGGACGCGCTGTCCTGGAACGGCCGGTTCTTCACGCACTTCGTCGACGAGGACCCAACCGTGAAGCGCGATCTCGGGGTGGACGAGAGGTCGCAGGTCGCACAGGGCAACGCCTACTCCCTCAACCGGGGCATCGGCCGGGAGCATGCCGAGGCCATCATCCGCACCTACCTTGACCTCAAGGACCACCTTCCTCCCGGCTCCCCCGGGGAGTGGTACTCGATATACCCGCCGTTCCAGCGGGGGTTCGGCAAGCACGACGAGGTCTGGCAGTACATGAACGGCGGCGTCGGGGGCCACGTTGCGGGCGAGCTCTCTCGCGGGGCGTTCGCGAACGGCTTCGAGGCCTACGGGCGCGACATCCTGCGCCGGCTGGCCGACCTCGGCCGCAGGTACGGCAACAAGATCTGGTTTGCGTACACCGGCTCGATCCCGCCCGCCCCGCCGCCTCCGCATTACACGCCCGTCGACCTCTCAGCGGTGGCTAACATGGACATCGGGGACCAGGGAGGGCCCGGCGCGGCGCGCTGGATGCTGTCGGGAAAGGCAGGCGACGACATCCGCGGCCTGCCGACCGGCGACCAGCAGTTTGCCGGCATCGCGTTCAGGGTGGCCGATCCCGACAGGAACCATCGGCGGACGGCTGTCGCCGTGTCGCACCAGGCGGGGCTGCCGGCCTCGGCCGACGTACCGGTCGGCACGCAGGCCGCATGCATCTACCTCCTGCACACGGCCACGAAGCCCAGCTCCGAGAACGTCTGCGGCAGCGCGGCCTTCAACTACGCCGACGGGACGCAGGAGGTCCGGTACCTGATCATGGGCAGGCAGCTGACCTACTGGTGGTTTCCCGAGCTAAAGACCGACTTCTCGGGCGTCGCCTGGCACGGGCCGAGCCCCGTGAGCGCTGACGTCGGCCTGTCGTGGTGCGCGATCGACAACCCGCACCCGGAGAAAACGATTTCCTCCATCAGGTTCCGGGCGCCGGATGACGAGGGCATCTACGTGGTCGCGGGGCTGACCCTGGCCGACCGGGCGCACTACGTCGCGCCGAACCCGGTGTCGTTCGGGGGGCCGGACAACTGGGCGGCCGCCACCGCGATGGCGGCCCTGGTCGAGGGCCTGGCGGGCGTCTCAGACGCCCCGCTGAGCCAGGCCCTCGCGCACCCGGTCGTCGCACCGCGGTGGGACCCGGGCGAGACGCGCGCGGTCAGGGTGACCGTGCGCTACCCCGCGTCCAGGGGCTACGCGGCCTACCGGCTGGCGGGCGACCCCGGCGCCGGCGAGATGACGGCGACCGTCACCAGCGGCGCCGACTCGGTGCACGGGCACTTCCTGCTTCCGCCGGGGCCCGGCACGGCGAAGTCCGTGGAGGTCGACGGCGCGGCCGTCCCCTTCTGGCTCGTCCGCGTGGGGGAATCGGGCTATGTGGACTTCGAACTGGACGGCGGCGGAGTCCGCACGGTAAGGATTCGCTACTGATGCCCGCACGAACGCACAGGAGGCACGCCCCCCGGACGAACCCGTGAGCTTCAAGATTTGCATGATCGGGTGCGGCAGCTTCGCCCGGCTGTGCCACGGGCCGGCCCAGCAGCGGTACCGGGAGTCCCATCCGGACGCGGAGCTCGCCGCGTGCTGCGACGCCAACCCCGACCGGGCCAGGGAATACGCCGGGGCCTTCGGGTTCCGCCGATGGTACGGGGAGGCCCCGGCGATGCTTGCCGCCGAGAGGCCCGACGCCGTGGTGATGGCCGTCCCCCCGGAGGCCACGTGCGCCGCAGCCTGCCCCGTGCTCGAGCAGGGCTTCCCGCTCCTGCTGGAGAAGCCGCCGGGGATGACGCCCGCGGAGCTGGACCGCCTGGTCGCCGCGGCGGCCAGGGGCGGGGGGCCCGCCCAGGTCGCCTTCAACCGCCGGTACATGCCCGCCATGCGCAGGGCCCTCGAGATCCTCGCCGAGGCGTTTCCCCACGGATCCGTCGAGCGCATCGACTACGAGATGATCCGGCACGAGCGCTGGGATCCCGACTTCTCGACGACGGCCGTCCACGCGCTCGACGCGGCGCTCGTCCTGGCGCGGGGCCCCTTCCGGTCCGCGCAGATAACCTACCAGGTGCGCAGGGCCGGGGACCGCGAGGCGGCCGACGTCGCCGTCGACGCGCGGTGCGCCTCCGGGGCGGCGGTGGCGATCAGGATCCTGCCCGTGTCCACCGAGAACGCGGAGTCGGCGACGGTGCGCGGCGACGGCCAGTCGCTCGTCGTGCGGATGCCCTTCTCGCCGCAGGCCCCCGGGGACGGGGGCGTGGAGCACTGGCGGGGCGGCGCCCTCGTCGCCTCGTTCTCCGACCGGGCCCTCGGCGCCGTGGACCGGCTCGGCGTGCGGGGCGAGACCGAGGCGTTCCTCGACGCCGTCCGCTCGGGCAGCCCGTGCTCGCCGCGCCTCGGGGACTGCCGCCAGCAGGTGGCTCTCATGGAGGCGATCCGCTTCCGGCGCACCGGGCCGCTCGATTTCGCATCGCGCTGACGCAGCGCATCCGATTCCGTGCATCCCGTGAGCCCCCTTCTTGCGCTGGCCGCGCCGCCGATCGCGACGATCGTCCTCGAGGACAGGGCCACCGTCTTCGCGGTGATCGCCGGCTACCTGCTCATGCTGGTGGGCGTCGGGCTCGCGTTCCGGCGCTTCAGCAAGGACACGAGCGACTATTTCCGGGCCGGCGGCATGGCCGCGTGGTGGCTGATCGGCGGCAGCGTCTTCATGCGCAACTTCAGCGCCTGGACCTTCACCGGGGCCGCCGGCGCGGCGTTCCAGGCGGGCTGGAGCCTCCCGCTCATGTTCGGGGCCAACGTGGCGGCGTTCCTGTCCGTCGCGGCCGTCACCGGCGGGTGGTTCCGGCAGCTGCGGTGCGTCACCTCGGTCGACATGATCCGCCTGCGCTTCGGCGCCGGCCTGGAGCAGCTCGCGGCATACCTCGGCCTGGTGTCGGGGCCCCTGTACGGGGGGATCCAGCTCTACGGGCTCGCGATCTTCACCTCGGTACTCCTGGGGACCAACATCTACACGACCATCGTCGTCCTCGGGGTCGTCGTCCTCTTCTACGCCGGCGTCAGCGGCGCCTGGGCGGTGATGGCGGCCGACTTCATCAAGGCCCTGGTGCTCCTGCCGATAACGATCCTGGTCGCGGTCGTGTGCCTGCGCGCGGTCGGCGGGGTGGGCGGGCTCCTGGAGGGCATCCGCCACGCCGGCCTCGCCGCCGACTTCGCGCCCGTGAAGGCGCCCGGGGTGCTCGCCACGATGGCCGGGGTCAAGCCGGGCTGGTTCACGTGGGCGTTCTTCCTCGCGTGGTACGGCAACGCCGTGTTCACCGCCAACGAGCCCTCGGCCGCCGGGAGGTACCTGAGCGCGAAGGACGGCGGCGCGGCCCGGCGGGCCGCGCTCCTGGGCGCGGGCCTCTTCGTCCTCGGCCTCTTCATCTGGTTCATCCCCCCAATGACCGCGCGCCTGTTGATCCCGGGCGAGGTCGCGGCCATGCCCCTGCAGAAGCCGGCCGAGGGGGCCTACGCCGCGATCGCCATCCATTTCCTGCCGGCGGGGCTCGTCGCGCTGGTGCTGGTCGGCATGTGCGCGGCCACCATGAGCGCGCTCGACGTGGGCCTGAACTCCCTGGCCGGCAACATCACGCAGAACATCTACCCCGCGGCCTGCCGCGCGCTCGGGTTCTCCCCGCTGGAGGGGCGCGCGAGGCTCATGCTCGGCAAGGGGGTCACCGCCTGCTGCGCCGCCGTCGTCATCAGCTGTGCCGCGGGCATGGCCCGGTTCGGCAACGGCGGCATCTTCAACATCCTGATCGAGGTGATGGCGACCCTGGCCGCCCCCATGTCTGTGCCGCTCGTCCTCGGCCTCTTCCTGCGCCGCGTCCCGTCGGCGGCCCCGTTCGTCTCCCTGGGCGCGGGCCTGTGCGTCTCGGTCGCGATCTACCTCGCCCCGTTCTTCGGCGCTGCGCCCTGGGTCTTCCAGAGCCAGGTGGGGACCGTCATGGTCGTGAGCGCTGCGAGCTTCCTCGCGGTGCGGGCGCTGGCGACCCCGGGCGAGGCGGCGCTCGAGCGCGAGCGGGAGTATTTCTCGCGGCGCGACCGCCCCGTGGACTTCGCCGCGGAGATCGGAGCGGGCAACGATGGCCGGCAGCTGCGCGTCGTCGGGGCGTTCGGCACGGCGCTCGGCCTGGCGATCCTGCTCCTCCTCATCCCCGCGAGCAGCGCGGGCCACTGGGGGAAGATCGGCGTCGTGGCGCTCGCCACCTGCGCCACCGGCTCCGGCATGCTCTGGCTCGGCCTTAGGGCGGCCCGGGGGCGCCCCCCCGCGGCCTGAGGCGCCCCGACGCCCCTTTCCCATGAATAGCCCAATCGGCGCAACCTACGGCGGGATGGCGCAGGAGTACCGCCGCGCGCTCCTCGACGACGTGATCCCGTTCTGGGAGAGGCATTCGGCCGACCGCGACTGCGGGGGCTACTTCACCTGCCTGGACCGCGACGGCTCGGTCTACGACACCGACAAGTTCGTCTGGCTGCAGGCGAGGCAGGTGTGGACGTTCTCCATGCTCTGCGACGAGCTGGAGAGGCGCGACTCCTGGCTCGCGATCGCCCGGCGCGGGGCGGAGTTCCTCCTGCGCCACGGCCGCGACTCCGAGGGAAACTGGTACTTCAGCCTGGCGCGCGACGGCCGCCCCCTCGTTCAGCCCTACAACATCTTCTCGGACTGCTTCGCGGCCATCGCGTTCAGCCGGTTCGCCCGGGTGGCGGACGACGACGGCGCAAGGCAGGCGGCGGCCCGGACGTACCGCAACATCATCTCCCGCAGGGCCAACCCCAAGGGCCGGTACGAGAAGGCGGTCCCCGGCGCCCGCCCCATGGTCTCGCTGGCGCTGCCCATGATCATGGCCAGCCTGACGCAGGAGTTCGACTGGCTGCTCGGCCCCGGGGAGTTCGAGCGCGCGCTCGACGATTGCGTCGACGGGGTCTTCGCGCCGTTCCTCGACGCCGAGAGGCGTGTCCTCCACGAGCACGCGGCGCCGGACGGGACCAAGCTGGACTCCTTCGAGGGGCGCCTGCTCAACCCGGGCCATGGCATCGAGGCCATGTGGTTCGTCATGGACATCGCCGAGCGTCGGGGCAGCCGCGCCCTGGCGGACAGGGCGGTCGAGGTCGCCCTGGCGACCCTCGAACTCGGCTGGGACGAGAGGATGGGGGGCATCTTCTACTTCCTGGACGCCCGGGGCCATCCGCCCCAGCAGCTGGAGTGGGACCAGAAGCTCTGGTGGGTCCACATGGAGACCCTCGTCGCGCTCCTCAAGGGCTACCGGCTGACTGGCCGGGAGGACTGCTGGTCGTGGTACGAGCGCGTGCGCGCGTACGCGTGGGGGCATTTCCCCGACCCAGAGTTCGGCGAATGGTACGGGTACCTTGACCGCCGCGGGGAGGTGCTGCTGCCGCTCAAGGGGGGCAAATGGAAGGGATGCTTCCACGTCCCGCGCGGCCTCTACCTGTGCATGAGGGAGCTCGAACGGCTGGCCGCGGGCCCCTCCGGAAAACCATTGCCATGAAGAAAGTTGCCCTGCTGCCGATGGACGATCGGCCCGTGAACTACGACTATCCGCGCTACCTCGCGCGCGCCGCCGGGATGGAGGTCCTCCTGCCTCCGCGCGAGTGGCTGGGAAACCCCTGGCGGCCGAGCCGCCATGCCGATCTGGTAGACTGGCTCTCCGGGACGGCCCCCGAAGCGGACGCCACGGTCGTCGCCATCGACACGCTGGCCTACGGGGGTCTCATCCCCTCGCGCACCTCGCCGGAGCCGGCCGAGGCCGTGCTAGGCCGGCTCGGGATCCTGCGCCGCCTAAAGGCGGCCCATCCCGGCAAGCCGATACTGGCCTCGAGCGTTGTCCTGCGGATCTGCCGGTCGAACTCAAGCGAGGAGGAGAAGCCCTACTGGGCCACCTACGGCAGCCGGATGTTCCGGCTCTCCTCTCTCGAGCACAAGGCCGAGCTGGGGGACGCCACGGCGGCCGAGGTGGAGGCGCGGGACTCCCTGCGCGCCGAGATCCCCGACGAGGTCTACCGGGACTACCGGCGCGGGCGCGCCCGCAACCACGCCGTGAACCGCGCGATGCTGGACTGGGCCGCCGAGGGGATCCTCGACTACCTGATTCTTCCCCAGGACGACACGGCGGACCACGGCTGGAACGTCGCGGAGGCGCGCAGCCTCCAGGCGCACATCCGCGCCAGCGGCCTGGTTGACCGGGCGATCACCTACCCGGGAGCCGACGAGATCGGCTGCCTTCTGCTCGCGCGCTACGTCTGCCGCGAGGCCGGGTTCTCGCCCAGGATCTTTCCGCGGTACTCCGGGGTCACCGGCCCGTCCGTCGTGACCGCCTACGAGGACCGGCCGATCCACGAGCTCCTGAAGGCGCACCTCGCGCCTCTGGGCGGGATCGTGGCCGATTCGCCCGAGGGGGCGGACCTCGTCCTGTTCGTCAACGCGCCTGTCCACAGGCAGGGCAACGGGGACAGCCAGTGGCTGATCATGAAGGGCACCGACTCCGTCCGGGCGCACCTCCCGAAGAAGTTCCATCCGTGGCTCGAGCGGTTTGTCGACGACGACGGATTCCGGGCGACGCGCCGCGAGATGCAGTCGCCCGGCCGGAACCCCGAGGAGTTCGTGCGCGCGCTCCTGGCGACGCTGGCCTCCGGGCGGCCAGCCGCGGTGGCCGACGTGGCCTACGTCAACGCCGCCGACCTCGTGCTGGGAGACCTTCTGCGCCGGCAGCCGAGAGTGACCGCCCTGGCCGCCTACGGCGGGTGGAACACCGCCGGGAACACGCTCGGCACGGTCCTCGCGCAGGCCGTCATCCGCGTGATTGCGCTTCACGCCGGGGCCTCGACGGAGCAGCGGGCCGCGCATCTCGAGTTCCTCTTCCTGCGCTTCCTTGACGACGACCTGTACCAGGGGCGCGAGCGCACGCGCTGCATGGTCGAGGACCTTCCCGCGGAGGGCGTCGCCCCCACGATGGAACGCCTGCCCGACGCCGCGGTCGCCGGCATCGAAAGCCGAGTGGCCGCACAGATAGGCCTCGCGGCTGCCGGCCTGCGCGACCTCTTTGTCACCTCAAGGCACGCGCGGGACGTTCGCGTCAGCCATGTCCACCTTCCCTGGCGGCGGCTATTCGAGGTGGGCTTCGACGTGCGAGTCGAGGTCGATTGACCCCTTGCGGGGACGCTCCGCACCCTACGGCTTCAACGCGTCCGCGCCATACGCCTGCTCAATCCAGCGGCGGTACTCGGCAGCGCCGAACGGCGGGTCGCCCGCCAGGTAGTGGTTGCGGCCCCGGGCGCCCGGCGATTCCCAGTCGATGACAAGGAGCCGCTGGCGGCCGCGGTCGGACGGCAGGTTCCCCAGAACCGTCACGGCGTCGGCAGCGGCGGCGCACCTGCCCTCCAGCAGGGGTTTGTCGGCGCCTACTTCGCGGACGGAATAGCCCAGGTCGACCTGGGCCGGGGTGTCGTTGCACGCAACAAGGTCGTGGCTCAAGCCCTGTGCTTCGCGGAGCATCACGATCACGGGCTGCTGGGCGCGGCGTATGAAGTCGAACGCTACCTTCTTCTCGAAATAGTAGTCCACGACGGCGTCGGAGAACTGGGGCCAGCCGTCGATGAGGTTCCACCAGATGAGCCCGGTCCTGCGCCACTTCGACCCCCGGAAAAGCTCGATGAAGAACTTGTCCGCCTCCGCCTGCACGCACTGGCTCTGCCATGCGAAGTCCTCGAGGCTGCCGGGCATCCGGCCGAACAGCTGGCGGACCTGCTTGGCCATCAGCTCTATGCGGTAGTCCCACAGGTCGATGCCGGGGATGGGCGAGGTTGCGTGGAGGAGCCACTCGTCGTTGCCGGGGGGCCAGAGCTTCTCCTTCGAGATGAAGCGCCGCACAGACTTGGGGGAGGGGCACCCATGGTACCCGATCTCGCTGGCGAAATGGCAGAGCGAGCGGGTGTAAAACGCGCTCTTATAATAGTCGCGCGGACCCCACAGGTGGTCCTCCGGAAGGTACCGCCGGTCGGCCGGGAAGGCCTGGGCGTCGACAAAGGGCGACGACGGCAGGTAGGGCCGGCTGGGATCCTCGTCCGCCAGCACCCGCGGCAGGACGATTCGCGTCAGGCGGTTGAACTCGGGCGAGCCGCGGTGGTACCAGTCGTGCGCCAGGTCGCACTCGTTGTCCCCCGCCCACACGGCTAGCGAGGGATGCTGGCGAAGGCGGCGCACGACGCTTCGCCCCTCCTCCTCGATGGTCCTGCAGAATTCCTCGCCTTGGGGGTAGACCGCGCAGGCAAGAGCGAAATCCTGCCAGACCAGGATGCCGTTCTCGTCGCAGAAGTCGAAGAAAGCGTCGTTCTCGTACACGTTGCCGCCCCAGCAGCGGATCAGGTTGCAGCCGATCTCCTTCGCTAAGGCTAGCATGCGGGGGAGCCTGGCGGCGTCGCGGGAGTGATAGGCGTCGGCGGGCACCCAGTTCGTCCCGCGCACGAAGACCCGCCTGCCGTTGACAATGAGGCAGAATTCACCGCGGCCCTCCTCGTCCGTCAGGCTCGTGCGCCGCAACTCGACCGTGCGGATTCCGTGGCGGAAGGCCGCGCGATCGATCTCGAGGCCCTCCTTCATGAGACGCACGGTGACCCCGTAGAGCTCCGGGGCGCCGCAGTCGCGCGGCCACCAGCGTCGGGGATCCTTGACCGCGACGGGGATCCGTCCCGCCTCGAACAGGACGGGGCCGCGGGCCTCCATCCGCGAGCCGGCGCATTCCCCGTCCAGCTCGATGGAATAGCCGGACAAGTCGCCCGCAGGCAGGCGGACGCGAAAATGGAGCACGAGCTGCGCCTCGCGCTCGCCGGCGGACGCCGTCTCGAGCCAGACGGTGTCGAACCGCGCCTTTGGAATGAAGTCCAGGCGGACCGGGCGCCATATGCCTCCCGACACGGCGCGCGGCATGATGTCCCAGCCGAACGCGTGGGGCGGCTTGCGCACGAACAGGCCCTCGTAGGAGCAGATGTGCGTCACGGGCCCCGGCGGGTAGGCGTATCGCCGGGCCTCATCGGCCGCCGGCCTGATGTGGACGACAATCTCATTGGACTCCGCTCGGAGCCCCTCCGCTGGGAAGGCGTGCCCCACGAGCGCGTTGGCCGGCGAGCCGATGGCCCGGCCGTTGAGGTAGATGTCGGCAAAGCAGTCCAGGCCCTCGAACACGAGCTCCGGCTCCGAGCCGCCGGGCACCGCGCAGTCAAAGCGGCGGAAATACCAGACATGCGCGGACTCGAAGCGCCGCAGGCCCGCGATGTTCATCCCGAAAAACGGCTCCTCAATTCGGCCGTTTGCCAGCAGATCCAGCTCGAAGTTGCCGGGCACCTGGCAGGGGAGCGCCTCCAGGCCGCTTCTCTGGAAATCGGCGATGGAGCGGATCGCGATTGCCCGATCGCTCCAGGCAAACGACCATGATCCGTCCAATGCCAGGGTCCGGCGCGAGGGGAATGGCGGCGGCGATGACTTGAGGCCCGGTTCGGCGGATTTCATGGAGTTGGCCCGGCGGATATCGCGTCTCGTCAGCCCCGAGGGGGCTCCGCTCCGGTTTCGCCGAGGGGCCGAGCATTGCGGACGGAGGCGGCAATGGCAATCGGGGCCTTCACGGCGGCGGCGCCGAGGACGCGCGGGCCGGGGGCATGGCCGGGATGGGGGGCCTCAGAGGAGCCCGAGGGCGGCCAGGATAGCGTCCGCCTCGCAGTAATCGGGAATGATGAGATCGGCGCCGGCCCTGATCAGGCGCGATCGCTTGCGCGGGTCTATCCCGCGGCGGCGAACCTCGTCGCTGGCGACCCCGACCGCGTACGCGCCGCGCCGCCGGGCCTCCCTCATCTCGACGGGCCCGTCCCCGAACATCACGATCTCCTCGGCGCGCGCCCCGGAGGCCCGGACGATTCTCGCCAGCACGTCGCGCTTGGCCTCGACCCGAAGATCCCCCACGGCGCCGAAGATGCCCCCGGAGAACAGGTGCGCGTAGCCGAGGACGCGGGCTTCCGCGACGACGTCCGCCTCATCCGTGCCGCTCACGAGGTAGAGCGCGACCCCCGCCTCTCGCATGCGCTCGAGCATCTGGCGGGCGTTCCCGACCTGGCAGTCAAGCGGCGAGACCTCGCCGCGTTCCAGCCGCTCAAGGCGACCCCGGATCGTCGCGAGCAGCTCCCCGTTGAAGATCGCCTTGTAGCCGTGCTCGTCGAGCACCTCGCCCGCCGGGACGAGGCCGAACTGGCGCACCATGTCGGAAAGGCCCTTCATCTGGGCGAGCGTCTGAATCCCGGTCGTGCGGCCGATGAAGTCCCGGACGGTGGAGACGATCGTACCGTGCATCCTCTCGGCGACGCTGTCGTGGCGCGCCCCCTTGATCGCCCTTATCATCATCGGCTCCATCACCAGCTCCCAGCCCTGCCTGAGCAGGGAGATGGTGCCGTCGTGGTCGAAAATGGCGTGGCGGAACCGGGCCGCCGGCCGCCGGCCCGTGACGGCCTCGATCCCGGTCCCGGGCAGAAACCGCGCCAGGCCGGAATCGGCGGCAAGCCGCGGGGAGTGCACGTAGTCCGGCGCCGGCCCCACGGCGAGCAGCTCCGCAGGGGTGGCGACGCCGGTCGTCCGAACCTTGCGGGTCGTGATCGCGGCTGCAAGGTTGGCGAGCGTGGCGGCCTCGAGCGGCGGCGCGCCGACCGCAAGGGCCGCGGCCAGCGCGGCCAGCGCCGTGTCCCCGGCGCCGACAGGGTCCGCGGGACCAGACAGCTCGATTCCAGGAACTTCAAAGACCTCGCCCTTCACGGCGAGCGCGAGGCCGTTCTCCCCCCGGGTGACCAGCACCGGGCGGCGCTGGCGCGCCTCGAGAAGCCCGGCCATGCGCACCGCATCCTCCGGCGCGAGCGCCCCCGCGTCCTCGCCGAGCATGACGGCGGCCTCCCGCAGGTTTACCTTGAGCGCGGTGTCCCGGAAGCGGTCCCCGTGGTCGCGGGAATCGACCATGAAGATCGTGTCCGGGTGCCGGCCGACCAGCGCCCTGACTTCCTCGACGAGTTCGGGGGCCCAGCCTCCGGGCGCCTGCTGGTTGATGACGACCACCGGGCACTCCGAGGCCGCGGCATCGAGGCGGCCGAGCAGCCGGCGCCGGATGTCGTCCGGGACGCCATTACCCAGGCCGAAATCAAGGCGGTTCAGCTCGGTCGCTCCAAGGTAGGGCTTGGCGTACACCAGGGTCTGCCATCCGGGGGGGCCGCGCAACACGCCGTCTACCGACAGGCCCCTTGAGGCGAACTGCCGCACCAGCTCCCCGCCGAAAAGGTCGTCGCCCGCCAGGCCGATCAGCTCCACATGCCGGACGCCGAGCGCCGCGACGTTCACGGCCACATTCCCGCCGCCGCCGGGCGAGTAGCGCTGGGAGCGGACGCGATAGGCGTCGAGGCCGGTCTCCAGCGACTTCTCGCTAGGTGCCGTGTCCAGGAGCCAGTAGGCGTCAAGGAAGAGGTCGCCGAACACCGCGACCCTGGCGGACGGCAGGCGATTGAGCAGCTCGTCAAGCCAAGGTGAATCGGCAGGGAATGAGGGGGACTGTGCCATCGGTTTGGCAGGCACATTTTCCGGGATGCCCAACCGGCCTTCGAACCCAAAGAATGCCGCCCAGCGCCTGGCGCCGCAAGGATGCGCTGCAAGATTCTCGCCTAACCATCCTCGCCGCGACCGGGTGGCTTGGAGCGAGAATCGGGTTCCTCTCGATTGCAATCCGGCGGCTGCAGCCGTTCGAGTATCGGTCGAAAACCACAACAAAGTGCGCATTGGCGTGCATCATCAATTCATTGAATCGGGAGCCGCATGCCCGCCGCCCGGAAACTTGGCCAGTTCAAGGCGCCATGGTGATTTATATCATAATGACGATAAACATGTAACGTAACAATATTAGCTGGATAGCTGGCTTTTGCCGGTCCGATGATGACTGATCACCCTGCCCAATTCCGTCCAGGAAACCGACGCAATAGTCACCGATTGCAAGTCAAGTGTTAGACACAAAGTGCACAAATATGTTGACAGCCAAATTAAGCCGCCTCTAGACCTCGACGCGCACGGGGTAGAGCCTCGCTCGATCCCTATGAGAACAGATTTCCCCAAGGCACCCCGGACCCTCTGGATGATCCGTCCAATCCCGCGGCGGACGCACGCGAATTGCTAGCGGGCGCGCCTGCCGTGGAGAAGCCGCTACCTAGAAAACACCAAGTGTTACGACCCATACCCCAACCCCAGATGAAAATGACCCCCGCCAAGCCCGCTACAACGCTGCGCGCCCTCCCGGGCCTCGCCGCAATCGCCGCCGCATTCTACCTGTCCGTCCCGGCGACCGTGTCCGCCCAGGCGACCGCGTCCGCCCCGGCGAGCGCCTCTGCCCAGGCGAACCCGACTTCCGCGACGCCGAGCACCG
>Ga0187855_10001476_pt1 | contig 18634 bp, 18 predicted proteins | sample June2016WEW_8_10_2_FD_132969 | JGI IMG/M metagenome (GOLD analysis project Ga0187855, IMG submission 132969) | Peatland microbial communities from SPRUCE experiment site at the Marcell Experimental Forest, Minnesota, USA - June2016WEW_8_10 | ecosystem: Environmental > Terrestrial > Soil >...
CGGGCGTTAGTGTGAGATAGGCGCAGTGGTCGGAATCCTTTGACCCGAGGCCACCCACTCGTCCCACGTCTGCATGTGCAGACCCAGCCGATCATAATTCACCCACAGATAGCCATCGCGGTCTTGCGGCTCAGAGGCTGCCTTGACGCATTCGGTATTTCTATTATGATAGAAGGATCGAATGATAAGCGGGGAGATGAGGGGTCGAAATGGCTGCGGCGGATGTTGACGCGCACATCGCGCGCTATGCGGATATGTTCTCGGCGATGGGCACCGAGGCGAGGCTGCGCATCATGCGGCTGCTGTTGTCAGCCCATCCCGATGGAATGGTTGTCGGCGACATCGGGGCCGAATTGGGGATTCCAGCGTCGACCCTGTCGCACCATCTCGACAAGCTGAAAAACGAAGGTCTGGTCGGGGTGCGGCGCGAAGGCACGTTTCTTCGCTATTCAGCAAACGCGGAAGCGTTGCGGGAGATTTTGGCGTTTCTTTACGCGGAATGCTGCACCCGCAACAAAGCTGTTCGGCCGGAAAAAATAACGCGATCTGCATAGGGGAGGGCTGCTTATGAGCACTACCGATGTGAAAGACGCCGTCAGAGAAAAGTATGCGCAGGCGGCCTTACGCGTGCGTACGGCGGAAACCTCATGCTGCGGGGCGGCGTCGGCCCGCGACCGCGGCAATCCCATCACCTCGAACCTTTACAATACCGGCGAGGCCGCTTCGGTCCCTGAAGGCGCGGTGCTCGCTTCACTCGGATGCGGCAATCCGACCGCACTGGCGCAACTCAGACCGGGCGAAACGGTGCTCGATCTCGGATCGGGCGGCGGTATCGACGTTCTGCTGTCGGCGCGGCGTGTGGCGCCGACCGGCAAAGCTTACGGACTGGATATGACGGATGAGATGCTGGCGCTTGGCCGGGAAAATCAGCGCAAGGCCGGAATCGAGAATGTCGAATTTCTCAAGGGCGAGATCGAAAACATTCCGCTGCCGGACAATTCGGTCGATGTGATCATTTCCAACTGCGTCATCAACCTGTCAGGCGACAAGGATCGGGTTTTGAGCGAGGCGTTTCGCGTGCTCAAACCGGGCGGCCGTTTGGCGGTATCCGACGTGGTCACGCGCGGCGAGGTGACCGACCTCATACGGCGCGACATGCTGTTGTGGGTCGGCTGCATCGCCGGCGCCCTTGAGGATACGGAATACGCCGCCAAGCTCGCAAAGGCGGGATTTGAAGCGATCAGCATCGAGCCAACCCGAATTTACGATGTCGAGGACGCGCGGGCGTTTCTGGCCGACAAGGGCGTCGATGTGGACGCCATCGCGCCGCAAGTCGAAGGCAAGTTCATGAGCGGCTTCGTGCGCGCGGTGAAACCGAAAGATCGCGAGGTGAAATGATGCGGGATGCGCGGTCGCGTCTGCGGCTGTTTCCCGCTCATTCCCGCGCAGGCGGCAATCCAGACCGGCAGCAGCCGTTATGGTAACGTCCGGGGTCCCGCTTTCGCGGGGACGAGCGGCGCGCTAGATCATGACCATGAACGAGCGTCCAGCCGATCGTTTGACCATTGCGGTAGCGCAGCTCAATCCCATTGTCGGCGATGTCTCCGGCAATTTGGAGCGCGCCCGGGCCGCGCGTGAGCAAGCGGGCCGCGACGGCGCCGAAATCGTCGCTTTTTCCGAGCTTTTCATCGCCGGCTACCCGCCGGAGGATTTGGTGCTCAAGCCGGCGTTCCAGTCCGCCTGCCGCGCCGCCGTGGAGACGCTGGCGCGCGAGACCGGCGACGGCGGGCCGGCCGTGCTGATCGGCACGCCCTGGGTCGAGGACGGCAAGCTCTACAACGCCTATGCGCTGCTCGCAGACGGGCGCATCGACGCCATGCGCTTCAAAGTCAACCTGCCGAACTACGGCGTGTTTGACGAGAAGCGCGTTTTCGCGACGGGACCGGTGCCGGGGCCGGTCAACTTCCGCGGCGTGCGGCTTGGCCTGCCGATCTGCGAGGATACCTGGACCGACTGGGGGGACTACGAGAATGTGGTGGAATGCCTGGCCGAGACCGGGGCCGAACTCCTCGTCGTGCCCAACGGCTCGCCGTACTGGCGCGACAAGGCCGACGTCCGCCTCAACGTCTCGGTCGCGCGCGTCACCGAGGCCGGTTTGCCGCTTCTTTACATCAACCAGGTCGGCGGCCAGGACGAATTGGTCTTCGACGGTGCCTCCTTCATTCTCAATGCCGACCGTTCGATCGCATTGCAGCTGTCGGCCTTCCACGAAGCGGTGGTGACGACGCACTGGTCGCGGATCGACGGCGTTTGGCGATGCGCGCGTGGGCCGATCGCGCCGGCGGCGGACTTGGATCAGGCGGATTACACGGCCTGCATGCTCGGTTTGCGCGATTACGTCGACAAGAACCGCTTCCGCGGCGTCGTGCTCGGCCTGTCCGGCGGCGTCGATTCGGCGATATGCGCGGCGCTGGCGGTCGACGCGCTCGGAGCCGACCGCGTGCGCTGCATCATGCTGCCGTACCGCTTCACCTCGCAGGAATCGCGCGACGATGCCGAGGCCGTCGCCCGTGCGCTCGGCGTCCACTACGACATCGTCCCGATCGAAAGCGCGGTGCGCGGGCTCGAAGAAGGGCTGGCGGGTATTTTTGTCGGCGCGCCGCGCGATGTCACCGAGGAGAATTTGCAGGCGCGCGCACGCGGCGTTATCTTAATGGCGATCTCCAACAAATTCGGCTTGATGGTGGTGACGACTGGCAACAAGTCGGAAATGTCGGTCGGCTACGCCACGCTCTACGGCGACATGAACGGCGGCTTCAATCCGATCAAGGATCTCTACAAGACCGAGGTCTATCGCCTGGCGCGGCTGCGCAATCACTGGAGGCCGGAGGGCGCGCTCGGCCCCGACGGGCCGGTCATTCCGGAGAACGTGATGACGCGGGCGCCGAGCGCGGAGCTGCGCGAGGACCAGACCGACCAGGATACGCTGCCGCCTTACGACGTGCTCGACCAGATTCTCGAGCGCCTGGTCGAGCGCGAGGAGCCGCTGGCCAGCATCGTCGCGGCCGGCTTCGATCGTGAGACGGTGATGAAGGTCGAGCGCATGCTCAACCTCGCCGAATACAAGCGCCGGCAAGCGGCGCCGGGCGTCAAAGTGACGCTGAAGAACTTCGGCCGCGACCGGCGCTATCCGATCACCAGCCGGTTCCGCGATCCCGGCACCGAGCTGCCCGCGCCCGACCGCACCCTGGTCAAAGGCGCGGCCGACGCCAAGGCCGGCGCGGCGGATTTTTGAGGACGATTACCTAGGTCAATGTGCCGAGACGAACGGCGGCCCGACGGTGCGCACGGTGCGGGGTGACGCGTTGGCATCGGGAGCGCTCGTGTCTGCCGCGGCAGGCGGTGCGCTCGGGTCGGGTTGGCTCGCGCCGCCGTCTTTGGCCGGCGGCTTGCCCGGCAGCGCCTGCTGCGGCACTTGCGAGAGGGCTTTCGCCTTCTGATCGGTCACGACGATATCGCCGCTCTCGAGCGTGGTTGAGTCGTCGGCGTTCTTGAGCGCATCGGCCCAGCTCTGACCCGGCCGGCGGCAAGAACAGCTGGCGACGAAGTCTTTGCGATAGTGAAAAGCACTCGGCAACTCGGTATACGGCTGACCGTTGATCGACACCGCCTGGTTGATGTCCTCGCCCGGATTGCGATAGCTGTAGAGCACCGCTTGGGCGGCGGGGCACAGGCGCTGGCAAGCGCGCTGGTCGTCGGCGAAGCGGTTCGGCACCGTCGAGTACGAGATCGGGAAATAATAGCCGTCGCAGGCGCGCACGCAGACCGTACGATACGTTCCGGACGGCGCGCCGTCGCCGCCTGGATTGATGATCGCGCCGCCGCCGAACAGCGCGTCAAGGAAACTGCCCGGTCCGGCCGCCGCTGCGGCGGCGTGATATTGAGCGCCGCAATTGTTTTGCGCCAATTGTCCGATGAGCGCCCGGCGCTGGCCGTCCTGATCGTTGTGGCCGCTCTTGAGGTACTCCAGATCGGTCATCGTGCGGTCGAGATTGTCGCGCATCTGCTGGATCTGCGCGTTGAGCGGCCCGCATTGCGGCGACCTTCCGGTGAACAACGCAAAAAATCCGCCGCCCTCGCAGCCTTGCTTTTTCGATTGCGCCAAGATGCGGTCGAGATCCGCCTGTTGCTTGGCGACGGCGTCTTCGTAGCGCTTGATCTGGTCGGCGCGGGCAGGATCGACGGCACCGCGGTTGATCATCGCCAGCTGGGCTTCAAGGCGCACGCAGATTGGATTGGACGCCGCCGGCTGCTCCGGGGCGGTTTGAGCGGCGGCGCCGGCGCAGAATGCGCCAGCGGCAAGGGCAAAAAGGCCGAGGCCGCGCAACAGCTTGATCGTCATCCAGTCCCGGCCTTTGTTCCCGCGAGGTGGCGCGATGAAGCGATGCAATGGTGACCAAAGTGTGAAGAGCGGGGCTACTCCGCGTCCGGCTGGTTTTCCGGGCGTGCCCGGTCGAAGGCGGGGAGCGTGAGGCAAGCGGTGTCGATGGCGACGATCTTGGGAAACTTGTCGAGCGGCACCTTGAGCCGCCGGGCATTGTAGACCTGCGGCACCAGGCAGAGATCGGCCACTGTGACGGCGCCGCCGCAGGCATAGGGTCCGGGGCGAACCAGCGCCTCCAAGGCCTCGAAGCCGGTGAGCACCCAGTGATGATACCAGGCGTCGATCGCAGCCTGCTCCTGGTGCAGTTCGCGCTTCAGGTAACGCAGCGAGCCGATATTGTTGAGCGGATGGATGTCGCAGGCGACGATTTCGGCGAGAGCGCGCGCCTGCGCCCGCGCGATCGAGTCCTTCGGCAGCAGCGGCGGTTCGGGGTGCGTCTCGTCGAGATATTCGATGATCGCGAGCGACTGGATCAGCACGTCGCCGGTCGGCACAACCAAAGCCGGCACGCGCATCTGCGGGTTGATGGCGCGGAATTCCGGCCGCCGGTTATGGCCGCCTTCCTTGACCAAGTGGACCGGCACCGTCTCGTAGGCGAGGCCCTTGAGATTGAGCGCGATGCGCAGGCGATAAGCCGCCGACGAGCGGAAATACGAATAGAGTTTCACGTCAGTCCGCCTCGTCGTCTTCGCCGTGCTGTCCGGCTTCGGCGGCGAGTTGCGCGGAGCGCGCGGTCAGCTGGCTCAAGGCGCGATTGAAGGCGTCGCGGTCGGCCGGCGTCAAAGTCTCCGTCAGCCGGCGCGCGAAGTCGAGCGCGTGGGGTGCCACTTCCTCGTACATGGCCCGTCCGGCGGCGGTGAGCGACAGGAAGGCTTCGCGCATGTCGTCGCGGTTGGTGCGGCGCGCCAGCAACCGGCGCCTTTCCATCAGCGCCACCGCGCGCGACACCTTGGTCTTGTGCATGTGCGTGTGCGCGCCGATGGCTTTTGCCGTCATCGCCTCGTACTGACCCAGCGTGACCAAGACGCGCCATTCCGGCACGCCGATGCCGTAGCGTCGCGAATAGATGCGGGAGAGCGCCTGCGAGACGAGGCTCGCCACCACATTGAGCTGATAAGGCAGAAAATTCTCGAGCTTCAGCGGCACCTCGTCGCCGAGCTTGGCAGAGCATGCGGTCACAACGGCCTTGATTTCGCCTTCCATCGCCCGCTGACCAGCCATGGCATCACCTGAGGCGCCGTCTAAGGCGTGCCTTTCGCGCTGGCGGCCCTTTGCGTTTGCGGCACAACGGCGGGAACATGGACGAAGTTGCGGTGCCGCGCAACGGTGGTGCGGCCTTGCTCGAATTGATCCAGTTCCTTAGGTGATGCAGAGGGTTTCGTGGAGGAAAAGACGATGAGCGCGGATTTCGCCTCGACCGCGGATCTGACCGACAAGACGATTACTTTCGACGCCATCGGGCTCGACCTTTATGCCTTCACCGCCGAAGGCGATCCCAATTCCGGGGTCATTGTCGGCGACGACGGCGTGATGGTGATCGACGCCCAGGCCACGCCGGTGATGGCGCGGCAAGTGATCGGGCGAGTCGCCAAGGTCACCGACAAGCCGATCAAATATTTGCTGCTCACGCACTATCACGCCGTGCGGGTGCTCGGTGCTTCGGCCTATGCCGGCGCCGAAATCCTGGCCTCGGCGGCGACGCGCGCCCTGATCGCCGAGCGCGGCAAGGCGGATATGGATTCCGAGATCGGCCGCTTCCCGCGGCTGTTTCGCGCCGTCGAAAGCATTCCCGGCCTGACCTGGCCCTCGATCACGTTTCCCGACCAGATGTCGGTGTGGCTCGGCCGCCGCGAGGTGCGCATCATGCATATCGGCCGCGGTCATACGGCGGGCGACGTCGTCGCCTTCGTGCCGGACGCGGACGTCGTGTTTTCCGGGGACCTCGTCGAATACCGTTCGGCCTGCTATTGCGGCGATGCGCATTTCACCGACTGGCCGGCGACGCTCGACCGGTTGGCCGAGTTTTCCGCCAAGGCCCTGGTGCCGGGCCGCGGCGCGGCGCTGAAGACGCCCGGCGAGGTCGCCGACGGCATCGCTTTGACCGAAGACTTTCTTACCACGCTCTACGGCGCGGTGATCGAGAGCGTCGGCAAGGGGCGCTCGCTCAAGGAGACCTACGACGCCACGTGCCGCGTCATGGATCCAAAGTTTGCGAGCTTCGCCATCTACGAGCACTGCATGCCGTTCAACGTCGCCCGCGCCTATGACGAAGCCAAGGGCATCGACCATCCGGTCATCTGGACCGCCGCGCGCGACCGCGCCATGTGGGCGGCGCTGCGCGGCTGAGCACCGCGTGCAAGTCAGGCATGACGTTTTATAACTCAGCGTCGCTGGTACTCGTTCAGCGCGAGCACTCGATGGCGACGAACTCGTCGCAATGGGCGCCATGGCAGGAGCCGGGCGCGCTCGCCGGGATCGCGCCGGTAATGTCGTCGCGATCGACCTTGCGGTAAGACAGCGCGTGGCCGAACTCGTGGGTGCGGCAGTAGGAATTTGCCGCCGCTTCGCCGCAGGCCGCGCCCGATGCCAGGCAAAGGTCGACGCCGTAGCCGTCGCCGTTGTTGGCGATGATGAAGACGCGCTTTTCCGCCTGCGCGGCGGCTGCACCAAACAGCACAGCGGCAAAAGCGGTCGCCGCGATCATGGAACGCATGAAACCCCCAGCCAGCGCCGGAACGCCGCAATCCGCGTTGCTATAAACAGGAAGAATGCGACGACGGAGTTAAGGCTGTGTTAACCCCGCGATCCGCCCTGTCATCGGCCGCGCCGGCGCCGCGATTCGGTGCGGTGCGAAGGCGTGTAGCCACTCGGGTTGGTCGAGGCTATATGGGCTGGCGTAGCCGCAGGCCGATGCTGGAGAGGGTCCAAAGTTGATTGCGGAATCAATCCTGACTTGTCCGAAGTGCGGGCACCAGGCGACCGAAATAATGCCGGCGGATGCCTGCCAGTACTTCTATGACTGCAAGGGCTGCGGTGCGCGGCTCAAGCCTCTCCCGGGCGACTGCTGTGTGTTCTGCTCCTATGGCTCCGTGCCGTGCCCGCCTGTTCAGGTCAACGCCAAACCCTTGACGCAATGACCGTCCTCGCCCATTGTGCGCCCATGAACGGCGGCTTTAACTCGATCTGCGGCATTTGCCGGGAGATTATTCGCTAGCGACAACGCTGGCTGCGGCCGTCTTTTCTCATGATCGAGACCATGGACGCGCGGCCAGCAGGCCTCAAGGCGCGTGGTTCGATCCGATGGAACTCAAGCTCTACGATACGTTGACGCGCGAGAAGCAGGTTTTTAGCCCGCTCGATCCGGCGAACGTGCGCATGTATGTGTGCGGGCCGACGGTCTACGACTTCGCCCATATCGGCAATGCGCGGCCGGTGATCGTCTTCGACGTGTTGTTCCGCTTGCTGCGCCACCTCTATGGCGAGAAGCACGTCACATACGTTCGCAACATCACCGACGTCGACGACAAGATCAACGCGCGGGCGGCTGAAGAATATCCCAACCTGCCGCTCAACGAAGCGATCCGCCAGGTCACGGAGAAGACCGACAAGCAATTCCACGAGGACGTCGCCGCGCTCGGCTGCCTACCGCCGACCGTCGAGCCGCGGGCGACCGAGCATATCGACGAGATGAAGGAGCTAATTGAGCGCATCATTGAGCACAAGCGCGCCTATGTCCTCGATGACCATGTTCTCTTTCAAGTGAAACGACTGGCGAGCTACGGCAAACTTTCGCATCGATCTCTGGAGGACATGAGATCAACTGCGCGCGGCGAAGTCGCGCCCAAGCGCGATCCGATGGATTTCGTGCTTTGGAAGCCGTCCAAATCCGGCGAACCGGCTTGGCCATCGCCCGCCAAGATCAAGGCGCCCGGCCGACCCGGCTGGCATATCGAATGCTCTGCCATGAGTTGGAAGTACCTGGGTGAGCGATTTGACATCCACGGTGGCGGCATCGATCTCTTGTTCCCCCACCATGAGAACGAGCGTGCACAATCGTGTCGAGCCTTCAACCGGCTAAAGATGGCGCAGGTATGGATGCATAACGGGTTCCTGCAGGTCGAAGGCGAGAAGATGGCGAAGAGCCTGGGTAACTTTGTTACGATTCGCGAATTACTCCGCGGTTGGAAAGGCCGCGCTTGGCCAGGTGCTGCTATACGCTGGGCAATGCTGCAAAAAAATTATCGCGAACCAATTGATTGGACTCTTGATTTACTGACGCGCAGCGTGATCGAAATGCAAGAATTCCTAAACTTGCTCAGAGGGTACCATCGCGACCCTCAGTCGGGTCGAGTCAATTTCGAAAGCATACATTCAGCAGTCGGAAAAGACACACCAAGCGGTGAGGTAATTAATGCTCTATGCGATGACTTAAATACATCGGAAGCAGTTACCGCAATTCGCGCGATGAAGGGTGGTGGTAGTAAGGAAAGAATTGTGCAAGCGACAAGAGATCTCATTTTCCTGGGAATCTTAAAGCCGAGCGATATTCGCTACTATTCCATGTTTCATGGTGTGCAAAGCGATGTAAAAGACAGAGAACAGGCACTACAGCTTGCAACTGATTATCAGTTTGCGAGATCAAATGGCGATGTTTTGTTCGCGTCTTCAATAATGTCTGACATGAACAAGATGGGATTGCAAATTCTAGAAAACGAACCCTCATCAATCGTTATCTCTACCGGGTTAGAAAAGCAAGATTTCGAGGAAGTAGTTCGAGCGCAAATCACGCTTCGCAATGCTGCACGTGAACGAAAGGATTGGGAGGAATCCGACCGCATCCGCGACGAACTGGCCAAAATGGGCGTCGTGCTCAAAGACACCAAGGACGGCACCACCTGGGAGATCGCGCGATGAACGCCAGCGCGCAACCTAAGCTCGCCATGCGGCCGCTCTTGCCTACGGACGTACCGCTCCTGGCGGAGATTTTTCGTGCCAGTATCGAGGAACTGACCGCCGACGATTACAGCGAGGCGCAGCAGGAAGCGTGGGCGGCGACCGCCGGCGACGAGGAAGAATTCGGCGCGCGGCTTTCCGCCGCGCTGACGCTGGTCGCGACCCTCGGCGGCGCGGCGGTGGGCTTCGCGTCGCTCGCCGACAATAGGCGCATCGACATGCTTTACGTGCATCCAGCGGCGGTCGGGCAGGGCGCCGGCGCCATGCTGTGCGACGCGCTGGAAAAACTCGCCGCCGCCCGCGGCAGCAAAGAGATCGAAGTCGAAGCGAGCGACAGCGCCCGCGGTTTCTTCGAGAAGCGCGGCTTTGTCGCCAAAACCCGCAACACGATCTCGCTGGGCGGCGAATGGCTCGCCAACACCACGATGGTCAAGCCGCTCGCCGCCGCCAAAGGGAGCGCGTGATGAAACGTACAGACGTGCCGTTCCAGCGCCATTGGCTCTATTATCTGGTGCTGAAATACGTGCTGATCGCTGCCGCCGTGGCGGTTACCTTCTACACGGCCTATCGGCTTTATTCGGGGTAACACCATGCCACGCCAAGGCTCGTCCCAAGGCTCGTCGTTTTTCGGCCTGCGCACCCATCACGTCGCGATTGCGCTCGTCGCTATCCTGATCGCGGTGGCGCTGGCGTCGAACTATTATCTCTGGTGAGGGTGAGGCGATGCCGCGCGAGCGACTTTATTTGTTCGATACCACGCTGCGCGACGGCGCGCAGACGAACGGCGTCGATTTCACGCTCGCCGACAAGCTCACCATCGCGCACATGCTCGACGAGCTGGGCATCGACTATGTCGAGGCCGGCTATCCGGGCGCCAATCCGACCGATACCAATCTTTTCGCCGAGCGGCGGCCGCTGCGCGCCTGTCTGACCGCGTTCGGCATGACTCGGCGGCCCGGCCGTTCGGCGTCCAACGATCCAGGCCTTGCCGCGCTGTTGGCGGCGCAGGCCGACGCCATCTGCTTCGTCGCCAAGTCCTGGGATTATCACGTGCGGGTGGCGCTGGAGACCACCGAGGAAGAGAACCTCGCCTCGATCCGCGACAGCGTGCGCGCCGCCAAGGCCAAAGGCCGCGAGGTGCTGCTCGATTGCGAGCATTTCTTCGACGGCTACAAGGCCAATCCGGCCTATGCGCTCGCCTGTGCCAAGGCGGCCCACGAGGAAGGCGCGCGCTGGGTGGTGCTGTGCGACACCAACGGCGGCACGCTGCCGCACGAGGTGGAGAAAATCGTCGGCGAGGTCTGTAAAGAAATCCCCGGCGACCATGTCGGCATTCACGCGCATAACGATACCGAGCAGGCCGTGGCAAACAGCTTTGCCGCGGTGCGCGCGGGCGCCCGGCAAATCCAAGGCACGCTCAACGGCCTGGGCGAGCGCTGCGGCAACGCCAATCTCGTCTCCATCATTCCGACGCTGAAGCTCAAGCCGGATTATGCCGAAAAATTCGACATCGGCGTGTCGGACGAGGCGCTCAAGAAAATCACGCGCGTTTCCCGTATGTTGGAAGAAGTCCTCAATCGCGCGCCGAACCGCTATGCGCCGTACGTAGGCGAAAGCGCGTTCGCCACCAAGGCCGGAATTCATGCTTCCGCGATCATGAAGGAATTGAACGCCGGCGTTGACGAACCGGCGAGCTACGAGCATGTGGCGCCGGATACCGTCGGCAACAAGCGCAAGCTTTTGGTGTCCGACCAGGCCGGAAAGGCGAACCTCTTGGCCGAACTCGACCGCATCGGTTTCGCCGTCGACAAGGACGATCCGCGGCTCGCCCGCCTGCTCGAGGAAGTCAAGGAACGCGAAGCGATCGGCTACGCCTATGAAACGGCGGATGCTTCCTTCGAGCTGCTCGCCCGGCGCCTTCTTGGCAAGGTGCCGCGCTACTTCGACGTGGAAAAATTCGACGTCAGCGTCGAGCAGCGCATCAACGCCAAGGGCGAGCGCGTTACCGTGAGCATGGCCGTGGTGAAAGTTAGGGTCGGCGACGAGCTGTTGATTTCCGCCGCCGAAGGCATCGGTCCGGTCAACGCGCTCGACCTCGCGCTGCGCAAGGACCTCGGCAAATATCAGAGCTACATCACCGGGCTCGAACTCACCGATTACCGCGTGCGTATCCTCAACGCCGGCACCGAGGCGGTCACGCGGGTGTTGATCGAGAGCGCCGACGAGACCGGCGATCACTGGACGACGATCGGCGTCTCGGCGAACATCATCGACGCGTCGTTCCAGGCGCTGATGGATTCGATCGTCTACAAGCTCTTGAAGTCGGGCGCGCCGGGGTGAGGCAGGAGAGGCCCGCTATGATCGACCACGTCTCCATCGCAGTGCGCGATCTCGGCAAGGCCCAGGCGTTCTACGCCGCGGTGCTGGCGCCGCTTGGCTTCGCCAAGCTGCGGGAGTGGCCGGATGCGGCGGTCGGTTTCGGCAAGAAACATCCAGAATTCTGGCTAAACCAGCGAAACGCCATGGACGAAGTGGCGTCGGATAGCGGCGTGCATATTTGCCTGCGCGCGCCGGACACAGCCGCGGTCGATGCCTTCCATGCCGCGGCGCTCAAAGCCGGCGGCAGGTCCGATGGCGCACCGGGGCTGCGGCCGCAATACCACGCCACCTATTACGCTGCCTTCATCCGTGATCTGGACGGCAACCGCATCGAGGCGGTGACCTTTGTGCGGGAAGGGGCAGAGTAGCCGTTACAACCGCTCCGCCGGAACCGCCATTTGCTTCTCCGCCTCGCTCACCGCGCGCACGGCTTTGCGCAGCTTCGGCAGGATGTCTTCGATGCGGTCGGCGACCAATAGATCGACGCCGTCCACCGGCGGCGGAACCAGGCCGAGCGCGCGCATGTGCGCCATCAGCCCGAGCAGCGGGTCCCAGAAGCCGTTGATATTGGCGACCAGGATCGGTTTCTTGTGGCGGCCGAGCTGCGCCCAGGTAAGCTGCTCGACCAGCTCCTCAAGCGTGCCGAGACCGCCCGGCAAGGCGACGAAGGCATCGGCGCGCTCGAACATCGTGCGCTTGCGCTCGTGCATGTCGCCGGTGACGATCAGTTCCTGGCCGCGCCGCCGCGGCCGCTCTTGCTCGGTCAGGAACTCCGGAATGATGCCGGTCGCCGCGCCGCCGTGCTCCATCATCGCGCCGGCGACCGCTCCCATCAGACCGATGGAGCCGCCGCCATAGACCAGCCGAATGCCGTTTTCGGCGAGGATTTTGCCGAAGCCCTGCGCGGCCTTGACGAAGGCCGGGTCGGTGCCCGCATTCGATCCGCAATAGACGCAGATCGCATTGATTTTGCTCATGGAGTCAACACTCATGGAGGGATAGATGTGGCGTTGATTCGCGCCTCCTGCAAGCTGCGAATCAAAGAGGCGGGGCTGAAATCGGCCGCGAATGGCCTGCAACCCGGCCCGACCCGCGGGTGCAGGAGAGGGCGAAAGTCTCTATATGACGGCTAAAGGCGGCCGGCACGGGGTCGTCGAGGTCACGGCCTGGAATGCACGACATAAAACACCCTCCCCAGCCGCGCCGCGAAGTGTCCGCCCGCGGTGCGGCGCTGTTCTCGACGCTGTTCCATCTGTGGCCCTACATCTGGCCGGCAGATCGCCGCGACCTGAAGGCTCGCGTGGTGTTCGCGACGGTGCTGGTCTTCGCCGCCAAATTGGCGACCATCGCGGTGCCGTTTACCTTCAAATGGGCGACCGATGCGCTGGCCGGCCATGGCACCGCCCCGATCGGGGCCAACAATTGGCTGGCCTGGGCGATGGCGGCGCCGGTGGTGATGACGCTCGCCTACGGCGGCATCCGCATCCTGATGGGGGTGCTGACGCAATGGCGCGACGGCATTTTTGCCAAGGTGGCAATGAACGCGGTGCGGCGGCTTGCGCTGCTCACCTTCGAGCACATGCACCTGTTGTCACTGCGATACCATCTCGAGCGCAAAACCGGCGGCCTGACGCGCATCCTCGAGCGCGGGCGCAACGCCATCGAGACCATCGTGCGCATGGTGCTGCTGCAGCTTCTCCCGACCATCGTCGAACTGGCTTTGATCGTCTGGGTGCTGCTGTTCCATTTCGACTGGCGCTACGTGGTGGTGATCATGATCACCGTCGCGCTCTATGTCGGGTTCACCTTTTATGCCACCGAGTGGCGCATCGGCATCCGCCGCAAGATGAACGACAGCGACAACGACGCCAACACCAAGGCGATCGATTCGCTGCTCAACTACGAGACGGTCAAATATTTCTCCGCCGAGCAGCGCGAGGCCAAGCGTTACGACCGCTCGATGGCGCGCTACGAGGACGCCAGCGTCAAGGCCTATACCTCGCTGGCGGTGCTGAATGCCGGCCAGGCGGTTGTCTTCGCCATCGGGCTCGCGGCGGCGATGGTGCTCTGCGCCCGCGGCGTCGAGGCCGGCACTAATACGGTCGGCGACTTCGTCATGATCAACGCCATGATGATCCAGCTGTATCAGCCGCTGAACTTCATGGGCATGGTCTACCGCGAGATCAAGCAGGCGGTGATCGATATCGAGAACATGTTCGCGATCCTGGCGCGCAAGGCGGAGATCGAAGATCGGCCGGATGCCCGTCCGCTCAAGGTGCGCAGCGGCACGATCCGCTTCGAGAATGTCTCATTCGCCTATGAGCCGGCGCGGCCGATCCTCAAGGGACTGAACTTCGAGGTGGCGGCCGGGCGCACCGTCGCCATCGTCGGGCCTTCCGGCGCCGGCAAGTCGACGATTTCGCGGTTGCTGTTCCGCTTCTATGACGTGACCGGCGGCCGCATCCTCATCGACGGCGAGGATATCCGCGACGTCACGCAGGCCTCGCTGCGTGCCGCCATCGGCATGGTGCCGCAGGATACCGTGTTGTTCAACGACACCATCCGCTACAATATCAGCTACGGCCAATGGGATGCCAGCGATGCCGAGGTCGAAGAGGCGGCGCGTCTCGCACAGATCGACGGTTTCATCCGGCTGTCGCCGAAGGGTTACGAGACCGAGGTCGGCGAGCGCGGTCTGAAACTGTCCGGTGGCGAGAAGCAGCGCGTCGCCATCGCTCGCACCATCCTCAAGGCGCCGCCGATCCTGCTGCTCGACGAGGCGACTTCCGCGCTCGACAGCCACACCGAGCGCGACATCCAGGACGCGCTCGACCGCGTGTCAAAGAATCGGACCACGCTGGTGATCGCGCACCGGCTCTCGACCATCGTCAGCGCCGACGAGATTCTGGTGCTCGATCAGGGCGTGATCGTGGAGCGCGGCACCCACAATGATCTCCTCGCACACGGCGGTCTGTATGCCAGCATGTGGAACCGCCAGCGCGAGGCGCAGATGGCGCGCGAAATTCTCGCCGAGGTCGAGGAGGAAACCGCGGCACCCAATCGCAACCCGCCGGACGCAGAGGAGGAACTCCTGCCTGCCGCCGCAGACGCTGCGGAATGACTCCGCAATTCGTTATGATCAGCTAATGTCCGTCATCAACTCCATCCGCTCGCAGCTCGCGCCGATCAACCGGGAAGGCTATCCCTTCATCGGCGGCTTCGCGCTGGCGAGCCTCGTACTTTTCTGGCTGTGGCCGCCGCTCGGTTGGCTGGGCGTCGTCGCCACGCTGTGGTGCGTCTATTTTTTCCGCGACCCGGCCCGGGTCACGCCGGCGCGGAATGGCGTCGTGGTGGCGCCGGCGGATGGCCGCATCAGCCGCATCGCCGACGCCGTGCCGCCAGAGGAGCTCGAGCTCGGCGGCCTGCCGTTGCCGCGCATTTCCATCTTCATGAGCGTATTCGATTGCCATGTGAACAGGAGCCCGCTCGCCGGGCGGATCGAACGCATGGTCTACCGGGCCGGCGCCTTCATCAGCGCCGATCTCGACAAGGCAAGCGAGAGCAACGAGCGCAATTCCTTCGTCATCGCCACCGGCAGCGGCGTGCGCATCGCCGTGATCCAGATTGCGGGTCTGGTCGCGCGGCGCATTGTGCCGTTCGTGCGTGCGGGCGAGGCGGTCGGCGCCGGTCAACGCATCGGCATGATCCGCTTCGGGTCGCGGGTCGATGTTTATCTGCCGGCGGCTACGCGGCCGCTGGTCGCCGAGGGCCAGACCGCCATCGCCGGCGAGACCGTGCTCGCCGAGATCAAGCCTTTGCCGGAGGGCCAGGCGTTCGACGTGAGCTGAGAAAGCATTAACGCGACGGGCAACTAGTTTGCCACAGCGCATGGCGGTGCCATGGCGGAAACGCTATATTGCCGGCATGGCAGATCTGTCCCCGCTTGAGAACCGGCGGCTGCGCCGGCGGCGATTCCGCCGCATTCCGGTTCGTACGCTGGCGCCGAATCTCGTGACATTGCTGGCATTGTGCGCCGGCCTGACCGCGATCCGCCTGGCATTCGAGAACCGCTATGGGTTGGCGCTCGCGGCCATCGTGTTTGCCGCCATCCTCGACGGCATCGACGGCCGCCTGGCGCGGTTGTTGAAAGGAACGTCGCGGTTTGGCGCCGAACTGGACAGCCTGTCCGACTTCGTCAATTTCGGCGTTGCTCCGGCGCTGATCCTCTATTTCTGGGGCCTGCACGATCTGAAATCGGGCGGCTGGATCGCGGCGATGGTGTTTGCCATTTGCGCAGGGCTGCGGCTCGCCCGCTTCAATGTGATGATCGACAATCCGGAGCGGCCCGCCTGGGCCAGCAATTTCTTTGTCGGCGTGCCGGCGCCGGCCGGCGCCATCATCGTGCTGCTGCCGATCTATGCGGCGTTTCTCGGCGTTCCGCGATCGCCATTTTTGACCTGGCTGACGCTCGCTTACACGCTGGCCGTCGCCTGCCTCATGGTGTCGCGGCTGCCGGTCTTTTCCGGCAAGCGCGTCGGCCAGCGGGTGCCACCGGAAATGGTGGGGCCGCTGGTCGTGGTGATGGTGCTGGCCGTGGCGCTGCTCATTGCCTATCCGTGGGTGCTGCTCACCGCCGGGACGCTCGCCTATCTCGTGAGCTTGCCGTTCGGCTGGTTGTCCTATCGTGGTTACGAGCAACGGTCGCGCGAGAGCAAGGTGGAAGCGGCGACGCAAGCTGCCGCCGCACCGTCGACGCCGGCGCCTCCCGGCATTGCCCACTCCGCCGAAAACGAAGAGCGACCCTCGCGCCTCAATTGAGCCGCATCGCTCGAGCTTGTGAGCGTTCGAGGGGACCATGCAACTTGCCCGCCGCACGCTTCTGGCCTCGATGATCGCGTCCGCGGCATCGCCCGCCGTGCTCCGGCTGGCGCGGGCCGACGCGCCGCAAGTGACGCTCAAGCTGCATCACTTCTTCTCGGCGGTATCGAGCGGGCACAACAAGTTTCTCGCGCCCTGGGCGCGCAAGGTCGAAGCAGAATCGGCCGGGCGCATCCGCATCGACATCTTTCCCTCGATGCAGCTCGGCGGCGCTCCGGCGCAACTGTTCGACCAGGCGCGCGACGGGCTCGCCGATATCGTCTGGGCGGTGCCCGGCAGCACGCCCGGACGCTTCGCCAGGATCGAAGCCTTCGAGCTGCCGTTCGTGCCGTCGCACCGCGCGCTGGTCAATTCCAAGGCGATCCAGGATTACGCGTCGGCAAATCTGCAGGACGAATTCCGCGAGGTTCATCCGATCTGCTTCTCGTGCCGCGACCATGGTGTCCTGCACGCTAACCGCACCATCCAGTCCGTCGGCGATCTGAAAGGGCTCAAGCTGCACGTGCCGAACCGCCTCGCCGGCGAGACGGTGCGCGCCCTCGGCGGGCAGGGCGTGACCGCACCGATCCCGCAGGTGCCGACGGCGATCGCCGCGCACGCGATCGACGGTTGTCTCGATCCGTGGGATGTCGTGCCGGGCTTGAGGCTGCACGATCTGCTCAAGACCCACACCGATTTCGCCGAGTCGTCGTTGAGCACGACGGCGTTCGTGCTGGCGATGAACAAAGCGGCCTATGACCGGTTGCCGCAGGAGCTCAAGTCGGTGATCAACAATAATTCGGGGCAAACCGCGGCCGGCATGGCGGGCGCAATGTGGGATCTCGACGCCGCCGCCGTCGCCGATATGGTGCGGCAGCGCGGCGATGCGGTGACAACGCTGACTGCGGAACAGATCGCGCCTTGGCGCAAGGCCACCGAGCCGGTGATCGCGACATGGCTGCGGCAAATGCGGGAACGCAAAGTCAACGGCGGCAAGCTCGTCGCCGACGCCCGGGCGCTTGTGGCCAAATACGCCAACGAGCCGGAGCCGCAGCCGCCGCCGCCGCCTGAGCCGAAGATCGCAGCGCAGCCGGAGCAGCCGCCGCAAGTCAAGGCCGCGACGCCGAAAGTGGAGACACCCGCCGCGCCAGCGGCAAAAATTGCCCCCGCTGCGAAACCTGTCCCGCCCAAGGAGCTGGACATCCCCCTGTAACGAAGCGGGTCTTAGTGGCGCATGATCTTTTCGACTCGAGGAACTTTTGCGCGGTTGTGATGCGTTCTAATCGCCCGACGCGGCGGATCATTGCGGCAGCGGATAACCGGGCATCAGATCGTAGGGATGCGCCCAGCCGGGCAGGGCCTTGATGCGCTCAAGCCAGGCGCCGATGTTTTTGTATTCGGCGGCCATGTCGAAGCCGAATTCCTCCCGCGGATAATAAAGATATCCGACCAGCGAGAGATCGGCGATGGTCGGCTCCAGCCCGAGCACGTAGGCGCGAGGGGCGAGGCGCTTGTCGAGAATGCCGAGCGCATTGTCGATCCGGGCCTTGAGGAAGGCGAGCACGGCCGGATCACCTTTCGGCTTCGCAAGACTGTACAGGTAGCGGTACGAGGCAAGAGAGCCGTTGAGCTTCTGGTTGTCGAAAATGATCCAGCGCAGAGCTTCGAGCCGCTCGTCTTCGCCGGGTGGCAGGAATTTTCCCAAGTGCTCGGCGAGATAGGTCAGGATCACGCCGGACTGGCTGAGTTTCTTGGTTCCGTGAACGAGCACCGGGGCCTCGCCCATTTCGTTGACGGTTGAGCGGTATTCCGCCGTGCGCGTTTCACCCTTGAAGAAGTCGACGAAGATCGGCTGCCAGTCGGCGCCGACAAGATTGAGCATCAGCGCGGCGCCGATAGGCGTTGCCGGACTGGGCGAAACAGTAGAGCTGATATTCAGACATGGATCGATCAGCCTAACGCGACAGCGATATTTCTCCTCCGGCAGTCGCTTGCCCGACG